>ERZ894229.766-NODE-766-length-21507-cov-9.46611_pt1 | contig 21507 bp, 23 predicted proteins | sample MGYA00380295_ERZ894229 | MGnify/ENA primary metagenome ERZ894229 (study PRJEB32331, sample SAMN06328479) | human gut metagenome | biome: human gut microbiome; feature: stool | host: Homo sapiens | collected 2014-09-17 ... | reverse complement strand
TCGGTATGCAGGAAAACGAATGTACGCTTACGAAGGACGGGCTGGATGCGGTGATCGAATTGCATAAACACACCAGTGGAATCCGGGATCTGGAGCAGGCTGCGGAGCATCTGGCCGCCAATGCCTTATATCAGATCGAGGTGGATCATGTGCAGGCGGTCGCATTTGACGCAGATATGGTGAAGGCACTGCTGGGCTAGAGAAGTGATCTGGCTGTATGATATGGAAGAACCGGAGGAAGGAGCAGATGACGGGGCATGGGACTTGAATGGACTGCGTATTATCTTATCTTTGTAAATCTGGCGGCGTTTGCGGCCTTTGGCATTGATAAGCGAAGAGCCAGAAAGCATCAGTACCGGATCAGCGAGGCAACGCTTCTGGGACTGGCCCTGATCGGCGGGGCGGCCGGGGCTCTGGCAGGAATGTATTTCTTTCACCATAAGACAAAAAAGCTTTTGTTCCGAGCGGTTCCGGTGCTATTTGCGGCGCAGGCGGTGCTTCTTATTTTCTTTTAGTGAAAAGGGAGATAGCAAACATGGAAAATATTATAGGAATCACAGACTTTTCAGCAAAAGAGCTGGATATCTATGCCAGGCTGACGGAAGCTCAGCTTTTAAATAAAGACTGTCCGCAGGACGGGCTATTCATTGCTGAAAGTCCCAAGGTAGTCCTGCGAGCTCTGGATGCGGGCTATGAGCCCGTTTCCATCCTGGCAGAAGAAGGGCATATTTGCGGAGAGTCACGGGAGAGTACAGCAACCCGGGAGGTGATCGAAAGGTGTCCGGAGATTCCGGTTTATACGGCTCCTTTTGAAGTTTTGACGCAGCTCACTGGTTATCATCTGACCAGAGGTCTTCTGTGTGCAATGCGCCGGAGACCACTGCCGCAGGTACGAGACATCTGTAAGGGTACAAGATGCGTGGCTGTCCTGGAAAATGTCATGAATCCTACTAACGTAGGAGCTGTCATTCGTTCAGCGGCAGCATTAAATATGGATGCGGTTCTTCTGACACCCGGATGCAGTAATCCTTTGTATCGCAGAGCTATCCGGGTCAGTATGGGGACGGTGTTCCAGATCCCCTGGACGTTTATGTCAGAAGAGGAAACAGGCGGCTGGCCGAAAGAGGGGATGCGTTACCTGAAAAGCCTGGGATTTTCCATTGCTTCTATGGCGTTGCATGATGAGTCGGTGGACATAGATGACGGTCGCTTGAGAAATGAAGAGAAGCTGGCAGTCATCCTGGGAACAGAGGGTGACGGGCTTATGGATGAGACGATCATGGCTTCTGATTATACGATTAAGATTCCCATGGCTCATGGAGTGGATTCACTGAATGTGGCGGCAGCCAGTGCGGTGGCCTTCTGGGAGCTGGGAAGAGCGGAGAGATAGGAAGCATGAATAAAAACGAAGATAAATGGGACCGGCTCCTGCAGATTCGGACGACGGGAAGAGATGATACCGGCGCAGACCAGTACCGGTATCCTTACGAGCCCACGCCTTATCCTGTACTGGAGAGGCTGGCGAATAGCGGATATATCCGGAAAGGAAATACGCTTTTAGATTACGGCTGCGGCAAAGGCCGGGTAGATTTCTTTCTATCCTGGCAATTAAGGTGCCGTACCATTGGAGTTGAATATGATGAGCGGATCTACGATAAAGCAGTGGAAAATCAGAAGACGGCTGTCTCGGCTGAAAGAACAACTTTTAAGCTGACAGATGCAGAACATTTTGCAGTGCCGGAGTCTGTGGACAGGATTTATTTTTTCAATCCTTTTTCTCTGGAACTGCTCCGGAAGGTTTTTGGTCGTATTTTAGAGTCCTGGTATGGGGCGCCAAGGAAAATATTATTCTTTTTCTATTATCCGTCAGATGAATATATTTCTTATCTGATGACGGTAGATGAACTGGATTTCCTGGATGAGATTGACTGCAGGGACCTGTTCCCGGGAGATGACCCGCGTGAGCGGATCATTATTTTTGCGTGCGGAGGAGAGGTATAGCTTATGGCATCAGAAAGGACAGAGGAACTTTATAGACTTCTGCTAAGCAAAGGGTATCAGGAGGAACTTTGCAGGGAGATTGCATATCAGCATATGAATACAGATTATACGGCAACCAGGATGCTGGGGTATTTGTACAGGGTAAGCAATCCCCGGGTGGAAGATCTGGTGGATGAGATGCTGGCGATTTTAAGCGACAGGCAGCAGATCATTCAGAAGAAGGAAATGGAACAGGCTCAGGCAGTGATGAACGATGTTTACCGGAATGGGCTTTAAAAGGAGAAAAGGTTATGGCGCTGTATGCATTGGGAGACCTGCATCTTAGCTTTCAGTCAGATAAATCCATGGATAAGTTTGGGAAAGTCTGGAAGAATCATGAACATAAGATTGAAAAATACGTCAGTAAGATTGTAAAGCCGGAGGATACACTGGTGCTGACAGGAGACCATTCCTGGGGAAAGAGATTATCCGAATGCCTTGAAGATCTGGCGTTTATAGAGAAGCTGCCGGGGCGTAAGATCCTGCTCAGAGGCAACCACGATATGTTCTGGGATGCGAAAAAGACAGACCGGTTAAATGAGGAATTTAAGGACAGACTCTTCTTTCTGCAAAATAATTTTTTTGCCTATCAGGATTATGCGCTGGTAGGAACAAAGGGATATACTTTTGAAGGCCCCTTCTATCTGGATTTCCAGGGACGAGTGGTCGGATGGGACGAGGAAAAGGAGGACCGGGCCAGAAAGCTTGTAAAAAGGGAAACGGCACGCCTCAGGGAATCTTTCCGGCAGGCAAAGGAAGCGGGGTATGAGAAATATATCATGTTTCTGCACTATCCGCCGACCAGTATCCTGGAGGAAACATCGCCGTTTACAGAGATCGCGGAAGAATACGGGGTCACCGCAGTTGTATATTCCCACTGCCATGGAGAAAGCCGGTTCGGGGACAGCTTGAGGGGAGAATTTCACGGCGTCAGATATATGCTGGTCTCAGGAGATTATCTGAACTTTCATCCGGAGCTGGTGATGAAATAAGGGGCAGAATAAAAATAAAGCGTTGTATTCAAAAAGTTTCCTGTATGTGTTAAAATAAGCAGGAAAATATTTGGGAGGTTTCAGATATGAAAATAGCAGTGACTTATGATAATGGAAACATATTTCAGCATTTTGGAAGAACCGAGTCTTTCAAGGTATATGAAGTGGAAAATAATCAGGTCATTTCCAGTGAAGTGATCGGTTCTAATGGCGTAGGACATGGCGCACTGGCAGGACTCCTGGCGGAGCAGAAAGTAGATGTGCTGATCTGCGGCGGCATCGGCGGTGGAGCCCAGGCTGCTCTTGCAGAGGCAGGTGTGGAATTATGTTCCGGAGCAGAAGGAGATACAGATCAGGCAGTAGAAGCTTATCTGAAGGGAGAACTGGTGTCTACAGGAGCGAACTGTGACCATCATCACGGAGAAGGCCACAGCTGTGGAGACCATGAGGAAGGCCACTCCTGTGGAGATCATGAAGAGGGCCATTCCTGCGGAGGCGGCTGTGGGAGCAGCTGCGGCGGAGGATGCGGCGCACAGCCGACACTGACCGGACGCAACGTAGGAAAGACCTGCCGTACCCACTATAAGGGAACCTTTAACGATGGAACCCAGTTTGACTCTTCTTATGACCGTGGGGAACCGCTGGAGTTTGTCTGCGGCGCCGGACAGATGATTCCAGGATTTGACGCTGCCGTTGCAGATATGGAAGTGGGACAGATTGTGGATGTGCATTTGATGCCGGAGGAAGCCTACGGTATGCCGGATCCAAACGCAGTATTTACCGCCCAGATCGCACAGCTTCCGGGATCCGAAGAAGCACAGGTTGGGCAGCAGGTTTATCTGACCAATCAGTATGGACATCCCTTCCCGGTGAAAGTGGTGGCAAAGGAAGAGACGACGATCACTTTTGATGCAAACCATGAGATGGCCGGAAAAGAATTAAACTTCCGGATTGAGCTGGTTGAGGTAAAATAATCTGATCAAAGAACATAGGATTTATAAAGGGGAATACAGGCAGACGCCTATATTCCCCTTTTGTACGTCTGGGTATTCATATCAGTATCTTATTCCCGGTAGTCATTTCTGATAAACGGCTCACGAATCCTAGTGTCTGTCAAAAGTCCGTATTTTTTCGGATGCCGGTAGGCATTGCCGTGAACCTCACTTTCTCGATAGCTGCGAAGCTGTTTCAGATCAAGTTCTGCAATATATATCCCTTCCTGCCCATCTGTCTGCAAAATGCAGGTATCCCGTGAAGCGTCTGACTCGGGAAGATAGGCGATTCCATCAAAAACACTGGAATGTCCATTACAGTCGGGGACTGTTTCTGGATAATTGCAGGTGGCGATCGCCGTCATATTTTCATAGGCTCTGGCACGGAGCTGGGAAAGCCGGTTAATCTCCATCGGACAGGCATTAGGAACCAGGATCAGCTCTGCTCCTTTGAGCATCAAAATCCTTGCGCTTTCAGGAAATTCCCTGTCATAGCAGATCATAGCGCCAACCTCCAACGGACCGCACGTTGTGTCAAGGGTTGAGACATAAAAATCCTCGCCGGGTGTAAGATCATGCTCGGCGCCAAAGTCGCAGGTATGCACTTTGGCATATACAAATTTCCGCTCTCCGTATCTGTCAAAGAGAACAACTGTATTGCGGGGTGTGGTTTCGCATTTTTCAAGTAGGGTGATGCCAATAGCCATGTCGAGCTCCCTGGCTAAACGTCCGAAAGCATTCACAAAGTCGCTGTCTACAGAGAGTGCTTCTGCCTGCCATTCACTTACAGGACGCCCATAAATATGGTATCCATTACTCCACATTTCGGGAAACAGGGCGATATCAGCCCCTTTTCGTTTGGCTTCTTTGCAGCAGCGAAGCCCCTTTTCAAGATTCTCCTCCAGTGTACTTCCGGGGGCAATCTGTAACAGGGCAATTTTTATCTTATGATCTTGACTCAAGATAGTTTCCTCCTTTTTGAACACAAAGAAATTTGCAGCAGGTATGGGGCGTCCTTTGTGTCTATGCCATCATGATAACAGAGTCGGATTTAAGGAGCAATAATATATCAGGAACTTACAATTTCTACGGCGCTGTGGGAATCGTGAAGAGTGGGAAGAGTTGAGTGAATACTTTGACCGACGCATAAGTGGCACATAAGAAAAATGCTGTTTGCTATTCTTCGATAAGTAGTATCAAGTCTTTTCTTTACTTTTCGGTTGCTATCACATAATAATTGATGATTTCGTGATTGTAATCATTTTATTCTTTGTTTTTAGATGTCAAACGACAATAATTCCACACACACAAGCATAAATTTGTGTGTAAAAATATTGAATATTTAAATCTAAATGTTATAATAAATACGGATACAAAAACAAATTAAGTGTGCGTGATTTTTAATATCGAAAGTTGGTGAATATGTGGATAATAGAAGGCTTGCAAAACAGATTATTATAGAAAAGGGAGGTATTGCCAAATCAGCAGATTTTGTTGCCGCAGGAATCTGTGCCGTCGATGTTGTGAATATGTGTAACGCCGGATACCTTGCTCGTATTCGACACGGATATTATCAACTTGCCGAGGAGGATATACCTTCAGAAGAACGACTACTTGCAACACTGATTCCAAAGGCAATTGTTTGTGTGGAATCAGCCCTTTTCCATTATGGCTATAGTGACTTTGCTCCTCGGAAATGGTCTATTGCGGTACCGAGATCTATGTCTCGAACAAAACTCGACGTAGATGTGTTGGCATTGCAAACTTACTATGTACAACCAGAGATATATGAACTGGGCAAAACAACTGACGACTTTGGCGGAATTATACTTCCTATATATGATCGGGAGCGTACAATTTGTGATTGTTTCAAATATCGTTCAAGACTGGACAATGAAACCTTTAATAAGGCATTGAACGCCTATGTAAATGATTCTAAAAAAAATCTACAAAACCTTTCAGGATACGCAAAGAAACTAAGAGTATACAAAAAAGTTACCGAAATAATGGAGGTGTTGCTGAATGGCTGATACTGCTGCATCTGTGCTTGCACGGCTAAAAAATAAAAGTAAGAAAAATGGAAGAAGCTATCAGCTGTGCCTACAGCTCTTTTGCCAGGAAGAATTCCTGCGTCGCTTGGAGAAATCAAAATATTCCGAAAACCTTGTCCTGAAAGGCGGGCTGTTTATTTACTCGGTTACCGATTTTGATAGTCGAGTGACCGTGGATGTAGATTTCCTGCTCAGGAGAGTTCCAAATACCCCAGAGCAGTTGAAAAAAGTGCTGGAAGATATCATTTCCACACCTACAGGTAATGAGTTTGTTACATTTGAAATTACGGGTATTGCTCCAATCTCCGTTACAAAGAAATACGCTGGAATCGGTGCTTCCTTGGTGGCAAGAATCAAGAACACCAAAACTCCATTCAGTATTGACTTTGGTGTGGGAGATGTCGTCGTACCGAATCAGGAGAAACGTAGAATTCCAACTCAGTTGGAGGATTTTGTAGCCCCTACTGTAAATACATACTCTCTCGAAACAATCATTGCTGAAAAATTGATGCCATTCTCAATCTGATGGAGTTCTCCAGTCGAATGAAGGATTACTATGACATCTATTATCTTGCAAATAAATTTGACTTTGATGGCGCTATCCTAACTGAAGCTTTGAGAAAAACCTTTGAAAATCGTGGCCACATATTTACTATTGAGCAATTTGAACAGGTGATGGCTTTCGATGATGACGAGGCTATGCAGAAAAAGTGGAAGGTATTCTGTCGAAAAATTGATACGAAGACAGATAGTTATAGTACTGTCCTGCGGACAATCAGGGCATTCCTAACCAAGCCAATCGCAGCAGTAATCAACAAGGACTCTTTCGGTGAACAATGGTTTGCGGCTACAAATGTATGGGAGCAAGGGGATAAGTATGATGGCTGAGAAGTTTATTAAGGCGCCTCATTTGACTTTAAAAAGCGGAACCAGCGATTCAAGAAAAGACTGGTTTGCAGCGGGGGATTATAAGAAATTACCTAATGAGGTGGGCGGCATGGATACTGCTCTGCCCGAAGAAGTTGCCAGTAAGATGAAAGCATTGCTGACAACGTATAATGTAAAAGAAGATTTGAAATATAATATCGTTCCATTCATTATTGAGGATAACCTGAAGATGTTCTATTATAGAGGATTGAAGGAATGGGACAATGAGAAAGGCTATCTGACAGATACCTGTCTGACGGCACAGGATCAATATAAAGTGTATTTGGACTATTTCAGAATCCCATATTAAGTGAGATAATTTTCAAAGTATCAAAAATTGGTTCCCAAATGTCATATTGACACTTTGGGAGAAAATAGAATAATGATTTGAGTTTTAATCGGAGGTAAAAATATATGAGTGACACAAAAGGTGTAATATATATTCTCACAAATCCCTCTTTCCCAGATTATGTGAAAATAGGATATGCAGATGATATTGACAAACGATTGAAACAATTAAACTGTAGTGAATGTATTCCATTTGCTTTCAGGGTATATGCCACATACGAAGTGAATTCCAGGTTGTCAGATTTAAAGCTTCATACAATTATTGATAAGTTGAATCCAGATCTGCGGTCCATAGATGATTTTAATGGACAGAGAAGAGTTCGTGAATTTTATGCTATGCAACCAGAAGAAGCTTATGCAATTTTGGAAGCAATGGCAGAAATTCATGATTGTAAAGAAAATTTGAAATTAGTTGTTCCAAGTGATATCGAAGCACAGGAAGAACAGTTGGCACAAGAAATTGATACAGAAAGCCACGAAAAAGCAGAGAATTTTTCATTTTCCAAGTGCCAAATTTCAGTGGGAGAAGAAATAGAATACTATAATAATCCAGATATTAAGTGTAAAGTTGTTGGTGATAGAAAAGTTGAATATCAAGGAAAGGAAATGTCGCTGACAGCCGCTGCAAAGCTTATATCTGGGAAGAAATATTCCATTGCCGGTCCAAGGTTCTTTAAATATAAAGGCGAGTGGCTAAATGATATTAGGGCACGAATGGGATTTTAATTTTTATAAATAATGTTCCGATAATTTTCTATTATGAGAACATAAGATAAACGGGAGGAGGACGTAGTAAATGGCTTCCAATTTTAAATTTTTAGAAAAAGAATTTCCGGTTCTTGCAAATTTTGGCGAGTTGGCAGAGCAGTATTGTTATACTGACCCTAACTCATGTTTGATGAAACTGGGTATGATTGGTGAAACAATTGTAAATCTAATGTTTACATACGATAAGATTCCTGTACCTTATGATAATTCTGCGGTGAATCGTATTAATGTATTGTCTTCAGAGGGATTATTGACAAGAGACCTGGTTGATATTCTTCACGCACTTCGTAAGGTAAGAAATAAAGCTGTTCATGAAAACTATGCAGAAGCCTCAGCGTGTCCGGTTTTTTTGCAAATGACACATAGTTTGTCTGAATGGTTTATGCAGACCTATGGTGATTGGAATTACCAGCATCAGGACTTTGTTATGCCTGTAAAAGAATCAGAAAAGAAAACTGACAAGATTATCATTTACAGCAAAGCTCAGGAAGAAGAAAAGGAGGAAGAACTTACAAAGGCTGCTATTGCTTCTGCTGAACGGGCTGAATTGGTAGATAAGAAAGTGCGTCTGAAACAGGCAAATAAAATGGCGAGTCAGCGTCAGAAATCCGAAGCTGAAACACGCTATATGATTGACGAACAGTTACGTCAGGTGGGGTGGGAAGCTAATACACAGGAAATTCGCTATGCAAAAGGAGCAAGACCGGCGAAAGGTCGCAATATGGCAATTGCTGAATGGCCAACAGATTCTACTGTTAGCAAAAAAGGCTATGCAGATTATGCGTTGTTTGTCGGAACAAAACTTGTCGGTATTATTGAAGCAAAAGCTGAACATAAAGATATTCCATCTGTTATTGATTATCAGGGGAAAGATTATCCAAGAAATATCCGTAAAGAGGACGCTGAATATCAGATTGGTACTTGGGGAGAGTTTAAGGTTCCATTTACTTTTGCAACAAATGGAAGACCATACCTTGAACAATTCAAAACAAAATCTGGTATTTGGTTTTTGGATCTAAGAGAATCTTCTAATGTACCTATGGCATTACACGGCTGGATTAGTCCGGAGGGTATCATGGAACGACTTGAAAAAGACATTCAGGCGGGTAATAAGGCATTACAGGCGATGCCGTATGATTTATTGACAGATAAAGACGGTTTAAATTTGAGAGAATATCAAGTAAAAGCGATTAAAGCAGCCGAAAAAGCTGTAATTGATGGACAACGAGAAATTCTGATTGCGATGGCAACTGGTACAGGTAAAACCCGTACTGTGCTTGGTATGATTTACCGTTTCTTAAAAACAAATCGTTTTAAACGTATTTTGTTTCTTGTTGACAGAACTTCTTTGGGTGATCAGGCTTCAGATGTTTTTAAAGAAGTCAAGCTTGAAGAATTGATGACACTTGATGAAATTTATAATATTAAAGGACTGGATGAGAAAACAGTAGATAAAGAGACCCGTATTCAGGTCGCTACTGTTCAGAGTATGGTAAAACGTATCCTTTACAACGAAGGAGATGTAATGCCTGCGGTAACAGATTTTGACTTGATTATTATTGATGAAGCACATCGTGGATATATTTTGGACAAAGAAATGGGCGATATAGAAGTTCTGTATCGTGACCAGCGTGATTATCAGAGTAAATATCGCAGTGTTGTAGAATACTTTGATGCAGTAAAAATTGCTTTGACAGCAACTCCTGCATTGCAGACGACAGAGATTTTCGGGCAACCAGTGTTCAAATACACTTATCGGGAAGCTGTTATAGAAGGGTATCTTGTAGATCATGATGCACCGCACCATTTAGAAACAAAACTCAGTACAGGTGGTATTCATTATAAATCTGGTGATACTGTGACTATTTATGATCCCGTTACCGGTGAAGTGACAAACAGTGAGCTACTGGATGATGAACTTGATTTTGATGTTGAAAATTTTAATAAACAGGTTATCACTGAGAATTTTAACAGGACTGTATTGGCGGAGATTGCAAGAGATATTGATCCGGAAAATCCGGAAGAACAAGGCAAGACTCTTATTTATGCGGTTGATGATCAGCACGCAGATATGATTGTTTCTATTCTAAAAGAAATCTATTCAGAAACTGGCGTGGATAATGACGCCATTATGAAGATTACCGGAAGTGTTGGCGGTGGTAATCCTAAGAAAGTAGCAGAAGCAATCAAACGTTTTAAAAACGAGCGATTCCCAAGCATTGCTGTTACAGTTGATTTACTTACAACTGGTATTGATGTACCGGAAATCACAACATTAGTATTTATGCGCCGAGTAAAATCTCGTATCCTTTTTGAACAGATGCTGGGGCGAGCTACCAGATTGTGTCCGAGGATCCATAAAACACATTTTGAGATTTATGATCCGGTTGGTGTTTATGATTCTTTGGAAACGGTAAATACTATGAAACCTGTTGTGACCAATCCGACAACTACATTTACACAGCTTTTAGATGGATTGGAAGAAGTGGAAGATAAAGAAGTAATATCGGCCCAAATTAGCCAGATTATTGCAAAACTCCAGCGTAAAAAGCGTCGTATGGATAGCAAAACAATGGAGCAGTTTATTAGTATGACCAATGGCATGGATCCAACACAGTTTATTATTGATATTGAAAAAAGGAATCCGGAAGATGCAAAAAAACGTTTGCTTGCACATAGAAATATGTTTGAGTATATTCAGCAGATAAAAGCGAATGGTGATAGAGCTGTTGTAATCTCTAGTGAAGAAGATGAATTGACCAGTCATACAAGAGGATATGGTAATTCTGAAAAACCAGAAGATTATCTGGATGCGTTCTCTGACTATGTAAAGACTCACATGAATGAAATTGCTGCGTTGAGTATTGTTTGCACCAGACCGAGAGATCTGACGAGAGATACTCTAAAAGCATTGAGATTGACGCTTGATAGAGAAGGTTTTACAACACAGCAGTTGAATACGGCAATATCAGAGCTTACGAATGAAGAAATAGCTGCTGATATTATCAGTCTTATTAGAAGATATGCTATTGGATCTTCACTGATTAGCCATGAAGCAAGAATCCGCAGAGCGGTAGATAAATTGAAAAAAGCTCATAATTTCTCAAAACAGGAGATGAGCTGGATTGGACGTATGGAAAAATATTTGATGGAAGAATCTGTATTGAATGTCCAAGTATTTGATGAGGATAGCCGTTTCAAGACTTATGGTGGATTTGCGAAAATTAACAAAGTATTCCAGAATAAGCTGGAAAATATCGTGCTTGAACTAAACGAATATCTTTATGACGATGGAGGTAGAGTTGCATGACAACACAAGAAATTGTTTCAAAGCTTTGGAATCTCTGCAATGTGCTCAGAGATGATGGAATTACATATCATCAGTATGTAACCGAATTAACTTATATTTTATTTCTGAAAATGGCGAAGGAAACCGGTGCGGAATCGCAGATTCCGGAAATGTACCGTTGGGATAATCTTACATCGAAAAGCGGTATTGAATTGAAAAAATTTTATAAAGAATTATTGACTCATCTGGGTGAAGAATCTACCGGTCGCGTGCGTGAAATCTATCAAGGTGCAGCGACTAACATTGATGAGCCTAAAAACCTTGAAAAAATCATTACAACCATTGATGGTCTGGATTGGTTTTCAGCAAGAGAAGAAGGTCTGGGAAATCTTTACGAAGGTCTTCTGGAAAAGAACGCTAACGAAAAGAAATCCGGCGCTGGTCAGTATTTCACTCCTCGTGTACTGATCGATGTAATGACTAAACTGATAAAACCACAGCCAGGGGAACGCTGTAATGACCCTGCTTGCGGTACATTTGGTTTTATGATTTCTGCCAGTCAGTATGTACGTTCGCAGACCGATGATTTCTTTGATCTGGACGCTGATACTGCAAAATTTGAAAGAGAAGAAGCTTTTACAGGTTGTGAATTGGTACATGATACACACCGTCTTGCGTTGATGAATGCTATGCTTCATGATATTGATGGCAAAATTACTTTAGGCGATACTCTATCCAGCATAGGAATGAACATGAAAGATTATGATGTTGTATTGACGAATCCGCCATTTGGTACAAAAAAAGGCGGTGAGCGTGCAACACGTGATGACTTTACATTCCCTACCAGCAATAAGCAGTTGAACTTTCTCCAGCATATTTATCGCAGTTTGAAACCGAACGGTAAAGCTCGTGCGGCGGTTGTTTTGCCAGATAATGTCCTCTTTGCGGATGGCGATGGAGAACGTATCCGCCTTGACTTGATGGATAAATGTAATCTGCATACAATCCTGCGCCTTCCTACCGGCATTTTCTATGCTCAGGGCGTAAAAACTAATGTATTGTTTTTTACACGTGGGAAAACAGATAAGTACAATACAAAAGAAGTCTGGATTTATGATCTGAGAAACGATATGCCATCCTTTGGTAAGACAAATCCGTTGAAAACAGAACATTTTGATGATTTCGTGAAATGTTATGCGGATGGTGATTTAAGCAAACGTAAGGAAACATATAGCGAAGAAAACCCTAATGGCAGATGGCGTAAATTTACTATCGAAGATATTTTGGCTCGTGATAAGACAAGTTTAGATATTACATGGATGAAAGCAGATGTTGGAACCGACGATTATACCCTTGCTGAATTGCTTGATATGATAAAAGAAAAATCCAGTAATATTGCAAAAGCAGTCGCAGAACTGGAGCAGTTAATAGGAGAGGTGGAAGAATAATGGATACCAAGGCATTAAGACAAAAGATTCTTGACCTTGCTATCCGTGGTAAGCTTGTGCCACAGGATCCAAACGATGAACCAGCATCAGTTCTTCTGGAGAGAATCCGTGAGCAGAGGCAGCAGATGGTTAAGGAAGGAAAGCTAAAAAAGAAAGATATTAAGAATGATTCAGTTATCTTTGTTGGTGAGGACAATTTGCATTATGAGAAGTTCACCGATGGAACAGTGAAATGTATTGAAGATGAGATACCGTTTGATGTGCCAGAGGGGTGGAGTTGGTGTCGTTATTCAGATGTTATCGAACTGTACTCCGGACAAGATTTGACACCAGATCGATATAATGACGTTGGTGATGGTATTCCATATATTACAGGTGCGAGCAATCTTGTATCTGAAAAGGTTCTTATAAATCGTTGGACATCTACCCCTACAACGCATGCAACAAAGGATGACCTATTATTGACCGTTAAAGGATCCGGGGTAGGTAAGATGGCTTTCTGTGACATTACAGATGCACACATTGCTAGACAAATTATGGCATTACGATGTACCAAAGTTATTAAACCTCAATATCTGTATATTGTTATATCTTCTATGCTTAGTGATATAATCGCACAAGCAAATGGAATCATCCCTGGCATTCGACGTGAAATTGTGTTGGGAACGCTTTTACCGCTGCCTCCCCTTAGAGAGCAAGAGAAAATATGTGAAAAGGCAGAGAGTTCACTTAGAATCATCAATCTTATAGAGAACGAAAAAGATGATTTGAAAGAATTCATCAACAAAGTAAAATCAAAAATCCTTGACCTTGCCATTCGTGGACAACTTGTTCCGCAGAATCCGGATGATGAGCCTGCTTCTGCTCTATTGGAGCGTATCCGTGCAGAGAAAGAAGAATTAATCAAACAGGGCAAAATCAAGCGTGACAAGAAGGAATCCTTTATCTTCAAAGGTGAGGACAACTCTTATTATGATAGTATTCCAGTGGGGTGGACTGTCTGTTATCTTAAAGAATTGTTCGACGTGTGTTCTGCAAAACGTGTACGACAATCAGATTGGCGTACGGAAGGAGTTCCGTTTTATCGAGCACGTGAAATAGTTAAACTATCTGACAATGGTTTTGTTGATAATGAATTATATATTTCGGAAAAACATTATCAGCAAGTAAAAAGAGAGTATGGGATTCCGCAACCGGGAGACCTAATGGTTTCTGCTGTTGGAACAATTGGTAAAGTATATGTCGTAAAAGACACAGATCGTTTTTATTACAAAGATGCAAGCGTTCTCTGTTTTGAAAATAGAAAAGGACTAATTGATTCTCAATATGCCAAATATATGTTGATGTCTAAATTTGTTCAAAATCAAATGAAAGAGAATTCTAAGGGAACAACGGTAGATACGATTACTATTTCTGCTGCAATGAATTATGTTTGTCTTATTCCGCCAGTAAACGAGCAAAAACGTATTGTATCGACTGTAGAACAACTACTCAATCAACTTAATCTTATCGAATTGGAGTTAGCATAATTTACAGCCGCCTGAATAAACGGGCGGCCGTATACTTAGTGTACTTACCATGTAACGATTTTATCGACAAGAGCTTGCTGTTCACTGGCTGTACGGCGTAGATAAATACGAGTTGTTTCAATGCTTTCATGCCCCATTAGGTCAGCGAGCAAGGCGATATCATTGTATTTTTCAAGAAAATTCTTTGCATAGCGGTGGCGGAAAGAATGTGGATAAACTACCTTTTTATCCAGACCGTATTTATTCGCATAATTCTTCAACTGTTGTGAAATACCACGAGTGGTAATACGATCACCGTAGCGATTCAAAAATAAATAACCGGAAGAACGTCCTGTTTCTTCCAACCATGCCATGGTTTCTTCTCTTAATTTCTTGGGAATAAACAATCGGCGCAACTTACCACCTTTGGTATACAAATCAAAATAGCCAAGTTCAACATGTTCAATTTTGATGCGGATTAGTTCACTTACACGGGCACCGGTTGCCGCAAGATACCACACAACAAAGTACCATTCCATGTTTCCGTCTTTTTTCAGTTGACGTTTCAAAAATTTGTAGTCAGCATTACTGATTACATTTTCCAAAAAGCTTTTCTGCTGTATTTTCACAGCTTTGAGCCTGAGCTGTGGCTTTTTCAGATAATCCAGATATTTGTTTATTGCCTGAATCCTCAAATTTACGGTTTTGGGTTTGAAATGCTCCATCAGAAAGCCTTTGTACGCAAGCAGATTTTCTGACGACACCTGTTCATAGTTCGTCATAAAATAGTTCACCGTCCACAGGTATGATTCAATACTGTTTTCTGCGAGGTTATTCTTTTTCAGATATTCCTCAAACGTAATTTTTGTCTTCATAAAAAGACACCTCCATAATTTATTTGCGATAATTCGCTGAATAAATTATAGAGGCTTGATGTTCTATCTCCTCTTATTATGAGAAGATCGAGTCTGTTATCCGGTGCATTAATTCGGAAATTCCTTTCAAAATACCGGACGGTTGGGCATACGAACGACTTGGAAATATTTGTTCTGTTGCAAGAGGAGGATCTCCGAGACCTATCGAAAACTATCTCACCGATGATGAAAATGGACTAAACTGGATTAAAATCGGAGATACAGAGCAAGGCGGCAAATATATATTCTCTACAAAGGAAAAAATCCGATCAGATGGATTGAACAAAACAAGATATGTGCATTGCGGTGATTTTTTGCTAACAAATTCAATGAGCTTTGGTCGTCCATATATTTTAAAAACAGATGGGTGTATCCACGATGGTTGGCTTGTAATTGGAGATGTAGAAACTGTATTTAATCAGGATTTTCTCTATTATATGTTAAGTTCATCGGCTATGTATAATGCATTAAGCATACTGGCAGCTGGATCAACAGTAAAAAATCTAAAATCCGATAGTGTTAAATCGCTCATTGTGCCAATCCCGCCACTTGAAGAGCAACAGGCTATTGCAACCCAAGTAGAAACACTTTTGGCAATTATAGCCCAAGTAGAAAAGAGCCTCAACTGAGACTCTTTTCTACACTCTCGATCAATGCAAATACCGATTGCATCTTGGCACATATAGCCTTCTGTTCTTTACCCGGTGGCACAGGATATAACCATCCTTCAATATTTTCTTTACTTATGGATGGAGAATTATCGCCCTTCATATACTGGTTCAAACCGTCCACGACATACCCTGAAATCATCAAATAGAACATGAACTCCGGTAAAAATGTGCCATTTGAGTTGCAGATATAAAACCCGGTGGAAGCAATACAACTGCTATACTTTTCTTTAACCAGTGCAATATTTTCAAGGTAGGGTCTAACCAAAGAAAATAAAACACTTCCGTTCTTCACCGATCTGCTGGCTCGACTCGGAGCATCGGATACAGGTAGGCGTTTCGTCTCCTTAATTTTGTGCAGCCGATTGTCAATAGCATTGATATCGATGTAATCAAAAAACTCACCTTGAGGCTTAGCACTTTCCATACCTTCAAAACACGAATAGCCCCTGCACCAAGTCCAACTATTAGGTAGTTCAAAGGGTATCTCATTATCGATATTTTTTACCCTGTTGCCGATCTTCTCATAATAAGAGTTATCCTCACCTTTGAATACGAAAGATTCCTTCTTATTACGTTTAATTTTACCTTGCTTTATCAATTCTTCTTTCTCGTCTCGTATACTCTCCAATAGTATAGACGCAGGCTCATCATCAGGATCTTGTGGAACAAGTTTACCACGGATGGCAAGGTCAAGTATCTTAGATTTAACAGCAGTTATAATGGACATCAATGTTTTTTCTTCTGTATCAATTTCTGTAACATATTCTAACAATTTCTGGACTGTTGGAATAATCCTAAGTTGCTCATTTATTGGTGGAAGAGGGATAAGTAGTTTTTTTAAAGATGTACCGTTACAGTTTGGCTGTCCAACACCGACAGATTTGTCTGTAATCTGAGACCAATAACAAGCACTGTCAAAAAACTGATAGATATACTCAGATGGCAAATTCCCCAGCAGGCGAATTCTAATCAAATATGATGCGTAAACGGAAGGATATGGTGTTTCTGTAATTAAGAAAGACTTTCCAACCGTTGCACCCGTACGGGCAAAAACAATGTCTCCGGATTTAAGCAAATATGTATTTGGATCAGATGTCCTTGTAAATGGAACTGTATCCCAATTCACCATTCCGTTTTGTATGTCTGTAATACGCAGAAATTTGTAACTACCTTCTGGTTCCGCGGAATTACTCAGGCCGTACTGAATGGCAGCACATAGGTTCCCTAATCTCGTCCATTCCCACCCCTCCGGCACCTCAAACGGTATCTCATCTTCAATACATTTCACTGTTCCATCAGCAAACTTCTCATAATGCAAATTATCTTGTCGAAAAGTTTAGTAAAGCGAATGGGGGATCAAAGAGTTGAAAACCTTTAGCAGTAAGCCTTTTCGTCTTACTACTATTTCTACTACTAACAATAGGTAGTTTAACTTGCTAAATTGTGCTATAATTTGTTTGGTTGACAACTGAACAACAATTTAACCATAATTCCGGAATGCTTCGCAAAATAAAATGTTTCTGGGTAATTTAAGGAGTTTGATAACAATGATAAAAGTATTATTCATCTGCCACGGCAGGTGATGCATTGAGTACTGAAACTCCATAAAAATCAGGGATTCTTTGGAAATTCAACTTGAATTTACGACACTTTTACGACAGAGAAAGCCAGGCTATGATAACAATGTTGTGAAAGAGGTCAAAGAGACAAAGAACAATTGCATACTGATGAAAGTAAGAACCGGATTTCACCTGTTTATGAAGTTCGGTTTTTCTGTATATTGTCCATATAAAACTTCCGAAGTCGGCAATAATAATATATAAAAATTAATGAATATTTGGATCTTGTTGCCGATATGTGATATAACAACTATGAATATGATGTTTCATAATTAGAACGTGGATGAACGAGAGGTTAAAATATGCTTAACAATAAATTGGGTATTACTGATTCAACAGAATTGGCAAGAACAGAAGAAAAATCAGTAAGCAAAAAGCCATAGAAATGTTTGAAAATGGCTTTCTGGAAAAACTGGAGCCAGGAATGTACGAAAGTCTTGCGGCCATTCATAAATATTTATTTGATGAGATTTATGATTTTACCGGTAAAATTCGAGAGGTGAATCTGTCCAAAGGAAATTTCAGGTTTGCGCCTCTGATGTATCTGGAAGCAGCATTACAAAGTATTGATAAAATGCCTCAGTCAACTTTCGATGAGATTATTGAAAAATATGTGGAAATGAATGTAGCCCATCCATTCAGGGAAGGCAATGGAACTGTTACACATGATGAAAGAGGATGAAATCAGCATTCCGGAGCTTGCAAGGCTTTCAGGGATGCCGGAGCATACGATTTTAGACATCATGGCAGGCATTACAGAACCGGAGCTAAGTATCATGTGTAAGATTGTGTATGGTCTTGGTATCTGTGTCCACGAGCTTCGTACAGATGAGGAAACCTATGCGATTTCAGTGCCAAAGGAGATTCTTGCGAAATTGATTGTGGTCAGCGAGATCAATGAAGTGGAACTGGGGGAATTGACACATACCATTCTGGAAAAGAGGATTGAGGAACATGGGTTTTATGAGTAAATGTAAGGGAATCTTGAATAAGTTGTAAGTGGCATACTTTACTTTATAATATAAATAGGCAGATATACCGTGAAAATGCCAGTTAAAAATGGTATAAGGGAAAGGATATTAGATGTTTTTTCTTATGATGCTTTGAAGCAACACATAATCATATTTATAATATTTTATGCTAATTTATAAAGTATATTGACAATTGATATAAATTGGTATAAAATAACCATAACAAAACTCGTGAAGGAGGGGTGTGAAATGAATGAGTAAGGAAGAAATGTTTGTCAGAAGTGCATATGAGAGAGGATTCTTGTTCTTTTCTGAACATGCATACGAAAAAATGAGAAAATTAAAAATATCACAAAGTCAAGTTGTTAATTGCATAAAGAATGGTATCTTAGTAGAAGAACAAAGTGGATATGATAATGAAGATCCTAGAATGGTCTTTTATAATGGTCATTCAAATAGCTTTTATGTTGTTGTAACAGTAGCAGCAATGGATCATTTGGTTATAACAGTTTGCCAAACGGATTTTACTAAATGGAAGAAAAAAGGAGATGGAATAGAACGTATCAAATAATGCTTGACTTAATTTGAAAGGAGGCTAGTACAGCTTCTATGTATAGATAGGAGCTGTACTTATAAATAAATGAATAAAATATGTTATAAATGCCATGGAAATATGATAGAGCGGGAAACAGAGATAACTTCCGGATGGGGAGAATATGAATTGGCAATAAAAGGAGTAAAGGCATTTGTATGTGAGGACTGTGGAGCAATTTCTTTACGAGCAGAAGAAGTAAAAATGATGGAAGATATCTCAAGAGGTTTTGCAGAACGACCAGAAGAAGAACGACCTGATTATTTGAATGTGGAAGAAACCGCTGATTTATTAAGGGTTTCTACACAAACAGTTTACAACATGATTAGAAGTGGACGGTTAAAGGGAACAAAATTTGGTAGAGAATGGAGATTTTTAAGGAAAAATATTGAGAGTTTAATTCAACCTGACTATGCGATTGCTGCTCGAAATACATCAACTCAAAGTTATGGGGAAGATAGTGCAATTTTAGATGAAATTCGAAAGAAGCGAAATATTGATGAATAAGATTCAGAGTTTAGCAAAAGAAATGAAACTGTTTTTTTCGCCAGAAATTGTAACAGATGTATATGGTATATGCAAACAGTTTGGGATTGAAATCATAGAGGCACCTATAAAAGCAGATGCATATCTTGAGTGTGAGAATGGAAATAGTTATATTGTTTTAAAAGAATCTCTTAATGATAATAGAAAAAAGTTTACAATTGCACATGAATTGGGGCATTTTTATATCCCATGGCATTCAGAATTAATGTTTGGATGTGATATTAAAGAAATGGATTTTAAAAATGAATATGCACCTCGAGAAAAAGAAGCTAACTTGTTTGCAGCAGAGCTTTTAATGCCGACGGAAGAATTTAGAAATAATTTTGGGGGAAAGATAAGTTATAGCACTGTATCAAGAGTGGCAAATATATTTGAGGTATCTTTTCAGGCAGCACTAAATAGATGTATTGACTTAGCGAAAGAAGATTGTATTGTAGTTTGTAGTATTGATCGACGCATTAAATGGTTTAAAGCAACGGAAGATTTCCCTTTATTTATAAATAGAAAAAGGGTTAGCGAATTATCAGGTGCTGATGAATTATTTGATTTGCAAACATTTCAAATCAAGACAATTGAAGAACCAGGATATATCTGGTTTAGTGATGCAGATGATAAAGATGTAGTGGAAGAAAGTATAGCATTTCCCAATTATAATGAAGTAATATCCATTATTCATTTAAAAGATGAATTATGAATAAAAAGGCGGTATTGCTTTGCAGAGCAATACCGCGTGGTCGGATACACAGTTGGTATTCCGAATCTTGATAACACGAATAGATTATAGCTGAAATACGCTTCTATTTCAAGATAAAATTTCCAACTGAGAAAGGTATGGTTTTGAAAATGGGAAAGACAGTTAGAGTAAGAGTGTCTGCAAAGCCGATTTCAAATAGAAGTGTCAGAGTGAAAACTTCTATTAGTAGCGGTGGAACAACCAGAACAAAAACACAAACAATTAGAATGAAATAGGAGGCTGATATTATGGCAACAAACAAACCGTTTGGAGATAATGCAAGAGTAGGGGCGGTCAAAAACAGATCACAGGTTTATAATCCGTCTACAGGATTATGGACAAAACGTGATACACAAACAGGGAGATTTATGGATGTAAAAACATCTGATAACACACCTTTTAAAGGGGTTAGAAAAGAGAAGTAAGAAGAGATTATGGATCATCAAAGTTTAAAAGGCTTTTCTAAAGTTTAGGAGGGTTCTTCGTGATGGTCGGGTAAAAAATAACCTCAAAGTTTATGATGGGCAGTCGAGAGGGGAAGTACAAATCTCAAATTTAAAGAAGGTTCTTCCGTAGGGGCTGGCAAAGGTATTACAGGCGCAGTGGTTTTACTGCTCCTGTTGTGATGTGATTAAATAAATTCATCTCCTCAATGTGATTATTCTGGCGCGGCAGAGCCAACTGTCCGACAAAGTTAGAGCCATAGTTCCGATGGTACAGAGCCACCTTGATTTTGCTTGATTGTCCCAGTAAGTAATCTGTTGAGGACAAAATCATGGATTTTGACTGGCTCTCAAAATCCGGTTCAGTGGCTCAAAGTGCTCCGGTATAATCACTCAATGAAATATTGAACAGACCTCATGATGATTTATTAGACCCTCATGAAGAACACTCTTAACTGCCCCTCTTAAGGGACCCTTTCGAAGGTAGCCCCTCTTTAAATTTGAATACCCGCAAATCTTATACAGATAGAATGAGAACCGGATTTCACTTGTATGTGAAGTCCGGTTTTGTTGTTTAGTGCGCCTGGCGGCGCACGTTTCGTAAGTAGGTAATCATCCGTATCTTCAAATCCCTTCCTGCATTTGATAAGATGTT
>ERZ894229.754-NODE-754-length-21871-cov-10.0431_pt1 | contig 21871 bp, 20 predicted proteins | sample MGYA00380295_ERZ894229 | MGnify/ENA primary metagenome ERZ894229 (study PRJEB32331, sample SAMN06328479) | human gut metagenome | biome: human gut microbiome; feature: stool | host: Homo sapiens | collected 2014-09-17 ... | reverse complement strand
CCTGGGCTGTAAAGCCATCGGTTTTCTTTTTCATCACCGCCCATCTCATCATCCGATTGATGAGCGGGAACGGCAGGAAGGCAAGCCATTTTTTGAACTTCCGCTGGCTTTCGATCATCTTAATCAGGTCCTGATACCCGGTCTCGCTCATACTGCCGGACAGCGAACAGGTGTTGGAGAGGACCAGCCCCTCCACCACTTCCGGGTGGCGGGAGGCGACGACCTGGGCCACTACGCCGCCCAGAGACTGGCCCACCAGCCAGACCTTTTCCTTCAGATGGAGAAGCAGTTCTGCCACGGCGTCGGCAAACTCGCCATTGTCCCTGAACGGGAGCTGATAGTCAAAGGTCAGCACCGAAAAATCCCCAGCGAACCGGGCAAAGTGCTTATAGAACAGGTCGGACAGCCCAATGCCGCCCGTGAGCAGGACCAGCGTGGCTTTGGCCTGGGGATTTTGATAGTAGCGATAGGTAAAGGTTTTCCCGCTACTGACCGTGAAGGTGGCGGTGGGATAAGTCCAGCGAAATTCTGCAAGCGTCATTAAATCTTCCTCTTTCTATTTTCCCTGCCGTTCTTTGTCCCAACGGGAACCCTTTTTGCAGATATAAAAGTCACAGCAGTCACCGCCGGCAGCCAGCGTTTTGGTGCGGTAGAGCCGCCCGCCCATCCAGTCAACGGACATCGTATCCAGAGCGCATAGATAGGGAACCAAATGAGGAAGGCCCTCCTGTCGGCCCAGGGCACACAGACCGCACTGGCGATAAAGGATCGTATATTCCTCGGCATCCCGGCCGAAGATAAACTCAGCATTCCACTGAAAGGAATTGCGGTCAGCATTCGCCAAAGGCGCGACCGTTGCCCGCTTTTGCTGCGCCTTTAATGTAAATGCGGTCTTAGCTTTGCTTCGGAAGGCGGCCACAACCAGAGGAGAACGCATACTGGCACTTACCATGCCCTCAAAGCACTTTTCACTTATTTTTTCTTCTGCCGCCTTATAGATAGACAGCCATAGCATTCCACCAGTCAGGCAGACCCGCAACGGGTTTTCCATCATGGAGCCAATATCCGGGGTACGGGATACCATTTGCCGGTAAATCTGCCTGGAGCGTTGCTTCAACGCAGAAATATCCCATCCCAGCTCCTGCTTTGCCAGATACCGAAATGCGGCAGGAGCAATGGCAGCCCACATCAGCCTTTCACAATAGGTATAGGTCATGACAAACCTCCGCCTTACTTCCTCCCTACCAGCATCCGGGAGTCTCCCAGCATCATCATGGCCGCCCGCCGGCGGGAGCCGAAGGCCTCCTGGGCCGTGTCGATGAGGCGCACGTCCTCATAGCCCATGTCCCGCAGCTTTTGGACAAAGGCATCCATGTCCCCGTACATTTTTGGCTTCATGTCATCGTTGAGCGCAAAGACGCCGCCCTTTTTCAGCACCCGCAGGGTCTCCAACAGCAGAGCCTGCTTGTCCGCACCCATTACATTGTGGTAGACATAGTTGCTCACCACGGCGTCGAAACTCTCATCAGGGAAATCCAGCTTGTTGGCATCCCCGTGCCGGAACGCACACCTGAAGCCGACGCCCTCGCTCTCGGCATTTTTCTCGCACATGGCCTGACCATAGCCGTAGACCACACCCCAATAGTCCATGCCGGTGATTTGGGCGTCCGGCCAGGTGAGAGCCGCCCGTATGCTCAGTGCGCCGGAGCCGCATCCAACCTCCAGAAGTTGTCCCTGCCCGTCAAAATCCAGATGGGAGAGGACGACCTGATGGACCCGCTCCATCATTCCTCCGCCGCCGAAAGCGTACTGCTTCCGTATCCATGCACACCAGATCAGCAGGGCAAGCAGCGCCGCTGCGGCAACAGAGAACAGGATGCCGAGCGCGGCAATATGAAACATGGAAAAGGATAGCGCTGCCAGCACCGCCGACAGGGCCAACAGCCCACCGATCATGTAAAAAACCGGGTTGGACATCCAGCTTCCGTAGTCCTCGCCGTGGGTGCCGAGTCGGATCATTTTTTGTTGCTTTTGATGTTGTTTCATTTGAACCATCTCCTATCCTATCTTTTGCAATAACAGCCCCAATCCCGCCTGAGCCGCCGCCATGAGCGGGCACAGCAGCAGCGGCCATTGGAGCAGGTGCTCCGGCAGCGCATAGCCCTTCATCCAGTCTGTGAACGCATAGCCGGGATGTCCCTCTGTACCAGGGATCACAAAACGGTCTTTCGCTTTTTTCTGGATCAGCCACACATCCAGAAAAAGAAGATCGCCTATGTTGATCATCATCCACTGGATGTATCCCATTAGGGATAGACGCCAGAATCCGGTTGTCCCGCCCTCCACAGCGCTGACCGCACCATAAAGAAGGAGAGGCAGCAGCTCTCCAAAGCAGATCCAAAGCCAGTAAAAACGGTTTTCCTCTCTGGTAGGCGGCTCGTTCGCCGCCTTGATGATGGCGGGCGGATAGCTGGGAAACATCAGCCGGGGCTGATACAGCGACACCGCAGCGGCAAACAGGTTAAAGTAGGCCGCCATGGCAAGCCCGTCCAGGATGGTGCGCGTCCAGTTCATAGAAATCCTCCTGCCCTCCTGCGTTTTTCATAAGGAACCTCTCTGTCATGGATTTGCCCCCGTATTCTACCGGATTGCCCGCGCACAGAGCCAGTGCCTTTTTGCATCCTGATCCACGATGACATTAGAAAAACCGGCCTCGGTGAGAAAGCCGACAAGCTGGCTCCGATTGAAAATCCTCATCCCATCAATGATAGAAAGCCATTTGTTGGCCTGGGGATCTTCTCCGTCCGCCTCATTGACGATCAAAAAGACGCCACCTGGCCGCAAGGTGCGGTACACCTCCCGGAAGCTATCCGTGGGTCCGGGCCAGAAATATACGGTTTCAAATGCGGTCGCCAGATCAAACGCACCATCCCCAAAGGGGAGGCAAGACACATCCCCCTGCAAAATTTGGCAGCGGCCTGCTTGGAGCCCCTCGCGGTTCACACTCTTGGCCTTTTCCACGGCTATTTCTGAATAGTCCAGAGCAGTAATAGTCGCAGCCGGATATTTTCGCAGAAGCGCACGAATGTTCCGACCGCCGCCGCAGCCCAGCTCCGCAATCTTGGCCGGACCTGTTTCCGGCAAATGACTAAGGCCCCAATCCGCGAGGGCGGCATGGGCATGGTTCATACTGCCCACCATACACTTGCCCAGCAAACCTTCCGGCTTGCGGGTATTATTGAAAAAAGCCTTCCATATCCCCATAACTGCCTCCAGAAGTTGAAATTTAGGTTAGCAAAGACTAACCATGTTCATTATACATCTTCCTACACGGAAACGCAACAGACAAGAGCGTTCTCTGACCATTTTGTGCTATGGAAATGTGGAAAACAGCCGCTCCGCCGATGGAAAACAGACATTCATGGTCCGATGGAAAAGTCGCCGGCTTTCCCACAGCCCGCAACCATCGTTTCCCGCAGCTCCACAGACATGGCCGTTTACGCACATTCCCACAGCGCCTGCTGCGGCGAATATCTTTCCTGTCCGATCCTGATTGAAAGAAAAAGAGAGAACAAAAAAAGAAGCGGGAGCGTCACCCTCGGCCTAAACCGAAGGCGGTGCTCCCGCTCTGCTATGAAAAAGTGTTCAAAACCGGGGCTTTGCACCCCTCAAATCGGAGGGGCACGCCCACATGGTAATCATAAAGGCTGCTCCCGAAAAAGCCGCCACAGGCGATTTCCCGTCCTATTTTCAACCCCTATCTCTGCACTTTTTCGAGCGTGTGGACTGGTAATGGGGGCAGGAGATAAGAACTGCCCGGAAGCTCTGCTTGCAGGGATGGACACAGCCCTTGCAGACCTTGTTGTACTTGCGGCGGCCGTTCTCCCCCAGGAAGAAAGCCCATTCCAGCCGCCACTTCTTGCTCCGGCTCATAGGTCGTGCTCCGGGGGCTTCTTCTGGTGGGCTTTGTCCGGGGGCTTGCGTTCGCCACACTCCTTTTTCGCCTCCTCCAGCCGTTCCCGGATGGAGGGCTTTTTCTCCGGGGAGGTCCGGCGCACCTCACCCTTCGCCGCCTCCAGCTCCTCGCCCTTGCGGCCGTTGTTGATGACCCCATCAATCATCCCGTAGTCGTCCTCCACGGTCATCTCTGCGGTGCGAAGGGGGTTCTCCGGTTCCACCGGCAGGGCGATGATCTGACCGTTCAGGTTGATGAACTGCTCCGGCTGCTTGAAGTGTTCCGTATATTTCTGCACCTGTTCCGGGGTCAGGGAGGTGAAGCTGTCCTCACTCAGCCCCACCACCAGGACGGTGCCGGCCATGATGTCATAGAGGTTTCCATCCTCATCCCGCAGGCCCCGGTTCAGCTCCAGGCCGATCAGCTTGCCTTCATCATTGCAGACCAGCCCCACCGGGTCAGAGAAGGGATAGGAGGCGGCAATGTCGCCTCCCACCTCCGCCCGTAACGAATGGAGGCCGGGGTCGATCTCCTTCAGGTAGGGCTCCTTCCTGGGCTCCACCACCAGGACGGTCAACTTCTCCGGCGCGGCGTGTTCCTGGGCCTCCTCATTGCGGATAGCAAAGACCCTGTCGCCGTTGCCCATGATGAGATACTTCCCATCGTCAGACTGGTGGTGGAAGCCGTACCCGGCCGCCTCCATCTGCTCCCGGCTCATATCCGTCACATAGAAGGTGCCCCTGGGGGTCCGCACCGTTTCGCCGGTCTCCCGGTCATCCGGGGAGGGCTCCGGGGCCTTGCCAAACAGCTCCGCCTCATAGTCCCGGCCCGCCTGCTCCGCAAAGGCCAGCATCTCGTCCGCATGGGACTTGTCCGGGTCCTGGATGGCCTCCCGGATCACCGCCGGATCAAAGTCAAGAAATTCTTCATAGCCGGTGGCGTCCTTGAATTTCTCGATCTCCGAAGGCAGGTAGTCCTCCTGGGTCTGCCCCAGGGCGGCCAGCTTCTCATCCAGGGCGGAAATGCGGCCGGCCATCAGGTTTTCGTAAATTTCCTCCCTCGCCGCGTGCTCCTCCGGGTGCTCGGCGGCGTACTGCGGGTCGTGCTGACGGAAAAACTCGTCCATATCGTAGGCAATGTCCATCGCCCACTCGGATTTTTCATCCTCGGTCAGCTCCTCCTCATCCTGAAAGGTCATCACCCGGTATTCTTCCGGGATACTGCCGTGTTCACCATCGTAATATTCATGGAAGGTGCCCCCGGTATCCCGCACATAGCCGAAGTCAGTAAACTCGCCGCCCTCCTCCAGGGCAACATCCCGGCCGTAGGCCTCATAGTCGATGTAGTTCCGCAGGTGCTCCGGCACCTGCATAGCGTCCAGCTCCTCAATGTAATACCGGCCCAGGTCGTCATGGTCGCGGATGTCGGGGTACACATCGTAGCAGTCCAGGTTCTCGGTCAGGTTGATGATCTCCTGCAAACTGCCGGAATGGTCTCCAATCTCCATAGCCGCCTGGAACTGCTCGTACTCGCCCTGGCTCATCTCGTCCAGCTTGGAGGCCAGGTAGTTGAGCTCGTCCAGGTTCTCATACTCGCCCAGCTTGTCATAGAGGCCGTCCACATAGCAGTCATAGTCGGTGATGAACCACTCCTCATAGGGCTGCCCGAAGTCGTCCTTGGAGCCAATGCCGATCCGCTCAAACACCTTTTGCAGCTCCTCCGCCGTGGTGGGGAACTTCACCCATTCACCCACCAGGGAGCCCTCGTTGTACTTGCCCAAGTTGGTGATGAAGGCGGCGAAGGGATAATCCTTGTCATATTCATAATGGGGCATAGCGACACCTCCTTACAGTTCCGGCTCGGACTTCCCCTTGTGGGGCGCCTGGGCCTTATTTTTGTTCTTGCACTCCTGCCTGCTCTGTTCCAGCCGCTCCTTGATGGAGGGCTTACGGTCCGCCTGCTTCGCCTGGGGGCGGTCGTGCTGCCATGGGTCGTCCGTGGGGAACAGATAGCCCCGGCTGGTGAAGCACCCCCGGTCCTCCTCCAGGGCGCGCCGGCCGAAGGGGGCGGGGTCAATGGCGGCCCGGAGATCGTCCGTCAGGTCGATGGTCAGCTTCTCCTCCAGGTACTCCCAGCCCAGATCCTCCAGGGTCTGGACATGGGGTTCCAGCACGAAGCAGTCCACATTTTTCTCAAATTCCAGGAACTGCTCCGCCGTGGTCAGCCGGAAGGGGGACTCCTGCACAGCGACCAGAAGGTCCCGGTCCTCCGGGGAGAGGGCGGCAACGGCTTTCGCCACCGCTGCCAGATCCTCCCGGCTCATGTTCTGTTCCGCGCCGCCCAGGGAAATATCCGGGATCGCCTTATCTGCCATTCACGCCCTCCTTCCGTTTGGGGAACTCCAGCTTGAAGCGGACATACTTCTCGCCGGTATCATCCAGCACCACCACCGCGTCATAGGTGGAACCCTTCTTTTCAGACCACATCCCCTTGACGAAGGTACGGCCCTTCTTCAGCAGGTCGCCGGCCATCTTCTTTGTCAGCTCCTTTTTGCGGGAGGTCCAGAAACGGTCGTCCTTCCACAACACAAACCGGCATGAGCGGTCGGAGCAGTAAAAATTCTTCCTGCCCTCATAGACCGGCTTGCCGCAGCGGGGACAGAGGCCCACAGCCTCCCGCTCCGGGGCGAACAGCTTCTGCCCCTCCTCGGAGATGTGGGAATACTGTTTCACCAGTTCCCGCGCCATCCCGGTGATCCCCGCCAGGAACTCGGCGGGGTCCGCCTCGCCCCTGGCAATGCCGGTCAGCTTCTGCTCCCACTCCGCCGTGAGCATAGGAGAGGTCAGGGCGTCCGGCAGGACGGTGACCAGGTTGATCCCCGCCTTGGTGGGAATGAGGCTTTTGCCCTTGCGCTCCACAAACCCGGCCGACACCAGCTTCTCCAGGATCGTCGCCCTGGTGGCCGGAGTCCCCAGCCCCTTGCGCTCGGCATCGTCCGGGATGTCCTCCTTGCCGGCGTTCTCCATTGCCGACAGGAGGGTGTCCTCCGTGTACGCCTTGGGCGGGGCGGTGAAATGTTCGGTAACAGCGGCCTCCACCTGGTCAAAGGTCTGCCCCTCGGTGAAGTCCGGCAGCGGGTCGGGCTCCGCCTCATCCTCCGGCTTCTCCTTCAGGGAAGCGCGGAAAATGCGGTCAATGTCCTTCCATCCCAGGGACAGCACATGGCGGCCCTTGGCCGTGAAGGTATGCCCGCCGCAGGTAAAGGCGGCCGTGACCGCCTCGTACACATAGGGCTCTGCCGCCGCGCACAGCAGCTCCCGGCACACCAGCAAGAGAAGGTTCCTCTCGCCCACGGGCAGGCCGGACAGATCCGCCTTCTCCAGCTCCAGGGTGGGGATGATGGCGTGGTGGTCGGATACCTTCCCATCGTTCACCAGCAGGGACACATCCGGGAAGAACTCTTTGCATCCATCAAAGGGCGGCACCTTGGCCGCCAGGTGGAGGACCGCCGCAGCGGTCTCCGCCATATCAGCAGTTAAAAACCGGCTGTCCGTCCGGGGATAGGTCAGCAGCTTTTTCTCATAGAGGGATTGTGCGTAGTCCAGCGTCTGTTTCGCCGTGTAGCCGAAGATGCGGTTGGCCTCCCGCTGGAGGGTGGTCAGGTCGTAGAGCCTGGGCGGTGCCTCTTTCTTCTGTTCACGGGTGACGGAAGCGCAGACTGCCTCCGCGCCGGCACAGGCCGCCCTCAGGGCCTCTGCCTCCTCCGGGGCGGCGATCTTCTCCGACACCGCCTCGGCCCCGCCCAGGGTCAGGCGCACATGATGGTATTTCTCTTTGCGGAACATTGTGATTTTGCTGTCCCGGTTCACCAGCATGGCAAGGGTGGGGGTCTGCACCCGCCCCACATTCAGGGTGCGGTGGTAGAGGACAGAAAAAAGTCTTGTGGCGTTGATCCCAATGAGCCAGTCTGCTTTCTGGCGGCAGAGGGCGGACTGGTACAGCGGGTCATACTCCGCGCCGGGGCGCAGGTCCTGGAAGCCCTCCCGGATCGCCGCGTCCTCCATGGAAGAGATCCACAGACGGGAGAAGGGCTTCTGGCATCCCGCCATCTCATAGACCAGCCGGAAGATGAGCTCGCCCTCCCGCCCGGCGTCGCAGGCGTTGACCAGCTCCGTCACATCCGGGCGCTCCATGAGGCGTTTCAAATTCTGGAAGGCGTCCTCTTTGCCCTTCGCCAGCACATAACGGAAGGGCTCCGGCAGGATGGGAAGGTCGTCATACTTCCACTTCTTATAGGCGGGGTCATACCCGGCTGCGTCCATCGGGGACATTAGGTGTCCCACACACCAGGAAACGATGAGCCCATTCCCTTCAAAACAGCCATCGGCCCTGGATGTGACACCCAGGGCCGACGCAACGGCTTTTGCAACACTCGGTTTCTCGCAGATCACCAGCTTCATTCTCTTTCCTCCGTTTCTTCCGGTTCAGGGGCATCCTCGTTGATATATTCCTCCTCATCCTCAAAATCATAGTCGTCCGGGTCCGCGCTGACCTTTGCGCCCTGTTTGGGCTTGATGAACTTGATATAGGCGAAGGCTCCGCCGCCGCCCAGCACCACCAGCGCCAGGACCAGCGCCAGGGCGCCCATGCCCCCGGACTTCTCCGCCTCCGGCTCCGGTTCGGGTTCCGGCTCCGGCTCCGCGCCGGCGCACTCGGCCATATTCACCGCGCACACCTCGCAGGAGGTGTTCACCGCCCCGGCCTGGCATTTCTCCGTACAGGTGCAGACCGCCGGCGCCTCCTGGGCCTCGCCATCCTCCATCAGTGCCAGGAGGTCCGCCTCGTCCACCTGGTTCAGGAAGTGGACGGTCTGCGCCCCCTCGTCATCCCGGTCGATGATGAGATAGAACACGTTGCCGCCCTTTGTCTCCACCGTGATGAACTGCTTGCCGGAGGATGTCCCGCCCAGGTCGTCAATGAGGGACAGGTTCCCATCCGGGGTCAGGGCTGCCCCTCCGCCCCCGGAGAGGCCGGAGGCGAACAGCTCCAGCAGGGCGGAGAGGTCCGTCCCGTCCAGGGAGAGGGAGAAGCTGCCCGTGTCCGTGATGGTCAGGTAGTCGGAATGAACATAGCCCTCCCGCTCCGGCAGAAGCACCTTGACCCATTCGCCCTCGGTGCCGATGACTTCTACCTGCGCCCCATCGGGAAGCTGGGTGAAGGCGTCGTTATCCAGCCCAGCGCCGGTGCGGACATTCAGGTTGCCGCCGCAGGTGGTCACGGTGCCGGTCTGCTGGGTTTCCCATTTCTCCGTGTCAGGGGTGAACAGGATACCGTCCTCGGTGACAGTCACAGTCCCCAGGCCGCCCAGCAGTTCGGTGATCTGGTCCAGAGTGTCCCCGTCTGCCTCCGTGTTATTGTCCGCGCTATCATCGCCGGCGGGATCTTCCTCATCAGTGATAGTGACTTCCGGGGCCTCGGCGTCCTCCGCAGGGTCCGCCTCCGTCCCGGCAGTTTCGGTGTAGTAGGGTTCGCCCTCCCCACCGCCGGCGAAAGCGGGGACAGCAAAGGCCGTGGCACAGAGCGCCACGGCCAGGGCCGCCGTAAACAGGCGGATGATCTTCTTATTCTTCATACTCGGTATCCTCCATCTCATTCTCGCCGGGGTCCGCCGCGGCCTCCGCCTCCATCATGCCCTCCGGCAGGGTGATGAGGCCGCTGGCGTAGGCCTTCAGGAAGGCCGTCAGTTCCCGGTTGTCCATCTTCACCGCCTTGACCATGCGGACGATCTCCAGGTTCTCCTCCTCGGTGAGCTGGGCCTCCAGGGCGCGGAGGCGCTTCTGCTGCTCGGAGATTTTCTCCTTGGTCTTTTCGATGTCTCGGCGGATTTTCTCAACAGTTGCCATGTGTGCAAAACTCCTTTCCATATCGTTCTTTCCATGAATAGTTACGGCCCAGGCCCTGGACCGTTTTCAAATTGGGGCGGGCGTTGTCCTCCAGCGTGATGGCCCGCCGGAACAGGTCCGGGTGGTGGTCACGCAGATAGATGATCTCCTCCACCCTCATGCTGGGGCAGAAGAAACAAGAGGACTTGCCCGGCTGGGGCAGCCCCGCATCATCAATGGCTCGCTGGCAAGCCGCTCGGTCCCATCCCCATTCCATCAGGGGATACCACTTGCTGTACTTGGGGTCGGCCAGATCCCCCAGCAGCACCTTGTCGCTGCGGTAGCCCTCGCCGGCGTCGTAGCCGATGAACTTTACCACCCGCTTGCCCGCTGCCCATACCTTTTGGCAGGGCAAATAGTGATTGCAGAACTTTTCCTGCGGCCCGATCTTGTGTTTCAGGGAACACCGCTTGAAGCCGTAGGCGATGGAGGGCAGGGTGCCGCTCTGCAAGCACTCCTGCTCCAAAGTCAGCCGCTTTCCGTCCCGCGTGGTCTTGTAGACCCTGGTGATGGGCGGCATCCCGTGGTCCTTCAGCCAGCGGTCCATGATGTCCAGGTAGGCATAGGTGTGGGGATGCTCCGCCCCGGTATCCGCAAAGAGGATCAGGTCTACCGGGATACGGTGCTGGTGCAGACCGATCAAAAGGGCGGTGCTGTTGACACCGCCCCCGTAGGAAACCATATTGATGTGTGTTTCACCTCCCATCAGTTGTACGGCGGCCGGCCGTAGGCATAAAAGTGAGACTGCCAGTAATTTGTATTCAAATTGGTGTAGGAAATCGGGTCTCCGCAATGCAGCATCATTCCATCGCCCACATAAATACCCACATGGGAGATACCGCTGGTGTCATAGGTGCCCACGAAGAACACCAAATCACCGGGCTGGGGGTCGGATACCGGCGTGGAGATATTGTAGAGCCCCTGGGCGCCCAGCCGCCCGGTGTTGCACAGGCCGGTACTGGTCAGCACATAGCTGACGAAGCCGGAACAGTCAAAGGAGGTCTCCGGGCTGCTCCCGCCCCAGACATAAGGGTATCCCAGGTATTTCTCCGCCTCGGTGATGAGGGTGGCGAACCGCTCATCCGTCAGGTACTCGGCGGGAATGTCCCAGGCCGTGGGCGGGTTCTCAATGTACTTGCCCACATACCCGGAGGACGGGAACAGGTCCGGCCGGTTGCCCAGGGTGGACATATACACGGCATACATGGAAAGCTGATCCTCGCCCATGATGTAGACCGGCACATGAGAGAGGTCAAAGTTTTCCAGCGTGACGGTGCAGATATACCAGGTGTATGGCACCTCCACTTCGTACTCGTTGCCCTCGCTGTCTGTCCGGGTCTCGGTGCGGTAGCGGGTCTCCGTGGTGACCGTTTCCGTGAGGATGTACTGCTTGTCAAAGAGCATTTCCAGGTCGCCTTGCACCTCGTCCAGGGTAAACACCCCTTCGTGGAGCGCCGACAGGATGGACAGCAGCACATAGGGGTCATGCTCGATCTCGTCCAGGTCAAAGTGGTACTCGTCGTAGTCGTGGGTGGCCTCGTAGGTGTCCAGATACTCTTGCAGCTCCGCCTCCATCTCGCAGTAGGCGGCCTCGGCCCCGGTCAGGTCCGCGTCCTCCGAGAGATAGGAGGAGCCCACCAGGCCGGAGGTGCCGCCCCCAAACATGGAGGTGCAGGATTGCATCAGGCCCATAATCAGCATAAGCATCAGCCCGATCCCGCCCACCACCAGGAGGGTGTGCTTGTTCTTCGTGACAAAGCCGCCCAGCTTCTGAGCCACGGTCCCGCCGCCCTTCTTTGCCGCGGAGGCGGCAGCCTGGGACGCCTTGCCCGCGGTCTGGGCCGCGCCGGTCCCCGCCCGGTGCGCGGCGGCGTACTGCTTTTGCAGCCGTTTCTTCTGCCACAGGCGGGAGATGGGGTTGCTGGACGCAAGCTGGGGGTTCTCCATGACTGACTTCTGCCAATAGAAGTCGGCGTTGGCCTTGACCGCCGCCTGTTCCGCCCGCTTCACATCCCGCCAGGGTTTCAGCTTGCGGTCCGCCCTCGCCTGATGGATACGCCGGCCGCCATAGCCCACGGCCTTCTCGATCTGCCGCTCCCCCAGGTGCCCCGCCTGGACGCCGGAGTTCTCGCCCTCCACCTTGCTCACCTCGCCGTGGATGGTGGATTTCAGTTCCTGGACCGGCCGGGATAAGGGGTTGCCATGCTCCTTACCGGGAGGCTTCACGGGGACGGCGGCCTTTGCCGCGTCCAGCTTATCCGCCGCCTTGTCCGACTTGCGGACAGCTTTTTTCAGCTCCGGCGCCGCCCGGTCTGCCTCCGAAAACTGCAAACGGGAGGAAGGGCGGTCCCTGGCCGCCTCACCCTCCCGGAAGGTGTCGCGCCGCTTGCGCCGCGCTTTTTTCGCCTGGCGCCGTTCCACATGGCCCGCCGACTCGTCTGCCGCCCGGTTCAGCACACCGGCGGTCTCATCAGCAGAGGAATAGTCCTGTTCCTGGGGGCGGTCCGAAATGTGGGTGGCCTCGCCGGTCACCAGGTTCACCGAAATGGCCCCGTCACGGGTCATCTTCTGGGCCTCCTTCTCGGAGGCTTTCCATTCCTGCATTTATCCGTCACCTCCTCCATAGGGGCAGATGCTGGCGCACGCCCCGGTCTCAATCGCCGCGATATAGTGAAAAATGGGATAGGCCTGGGGCGGGCAGACTGCGTTGCCCAGGGTTTTCAGGCGCAGGGCCCGGTCCTTCGTGTCCTCGGTTATGCGGGGGACGCCCTCCGGCTCGCTGGCCCAGAGGATACGTCCGTCCATCCCTGCGGGAAGCCCATGAGCCATTCCACCCAATCGGGGTTCAGCGCCGCCTTCTCCGACAGGGGCTGCTCCTGGTGGATCACCTGGGCCGACAGGTTGCTGGACGGGGACTTGCCCTGGAAGGCCGTGGGTTTCAGGGTGGAGCGGTAGCCCTCCGACGCCGCCGGCGTCAGGTAGAACACCGCCGCCGAAAGGCTCAGGCTCCAGATCGTCCCGTCCCTGTTCCGCTTGCGGAAGATCCCATTGTCCGACAGGTACACATCCAGGTTTGCCGCGTCCCTGCAGGTGGATTTGTCGGAGGCAAGGGGCGTGGGAAACATCAGCCGCGACGATAAAAGTTCGCTGGCGCTCATGCCATGCGCCGACGCCGCAAGCCGGAAATACGAATGGGAGAACAGCGTATCCCGCTTTTGCCAGGTCAAAAATCGTTTTGTCGAGCCCCATATTGATGAAGCCAGCAACATTTTCCCCAAGCACCCAACGGGGCCGCAGCTCGGTAATAACTCTGCACATTTCCGGCCACAGGTAGCGTTCATCCGCAAAGCCCTTCCGCTTTCCCGCGGTGGAGAAGGGCTGGCAGGGGAAGCCGCCGGAGATGATGGTGACTGTTTCAAGTCCTGTTTTCTCAAAAAACGCCTCCTTCGTGAATGTGGTGATGTCCCGGAACTTCGGCACGTCCGGCCAGTGCCGCTCCAGGACGGAATAGGGGTAGTCCGCCCATTCACACTGGCAGACGGTCTCGAACCCGGCCGCCTCCGCCGCCAGGTCCAGACCGCCGATGCCGGAGAACAGGCTCACATGGGTCAGTCGCTCCATACCTCGTCCCCTTCAAGGTCTCCCTCGTCCTGGGGCTCCTCCACATCCTCCAGGCGGACCAGGTTATGGCGGCGGATGATGGACTCCTCCAGGACGTCCTGGGCGGCATTGCTGTCCTCCGGGAGGCCCAGGCTGCGGAAGAGCTTTTTCAGCACCTTTTCATAGCCGCCGGCCTTTTTCTTCAGCCGGAGGAAGTCCTTCTCCGTTTCCGCCTCGGACAGGCGACGGGCCAGCGAATAGTAGAGGACGATCAGGTGGTGGATGTCGCCCACCAGCATACGGAAGCCATAGCCGGGGATGATGTACTCATCCTTATACTTCTTGGGCTTCGGCTCCTCCACGGGCACCGGGGTGGCCTCCGCCAGCTCCTTTGCCATAAGGTCCTTTAGGTCTTTGGGGTCGCCGAATACCAGGTAGCGGCCGGGGATGCCCCAGCCCTGGAATTTCTCCTCGGCGATCTCGCCGTAGCGCTTCGCCGCGTCCAGCACATGGAACACGTCCTCCTCGTCCTTGATCCGGCCCGCCAGGAAGGCGAGCTGGTGGAGAAGGCCGTACAGGTGGACCTCATCGTTGATGTGGTTGAGATAGGTCTTGCCGTCGATAATGTAAATCTTGTTTTTCATATTCACGCCTCGCTTTCACAAAAATCAAATTCCATGCTCATCTGCCCGCCGCAGAGCATCATCCGCAGGAGGTCCTTCCCCTGGGGCGTGATAAGGGTCTGCTGGCGGAAATGCCCGTACTTTCAGAAGTCCTTCACCTGGAACAGCCCCTTATTGGAGGGCTTGGCGTAGGGCAGAAGGTATCCGGCCGGGCAGCGGTAGAGGAAGCCCTCCTCCATCAGGAAGCGGCAGAAGTCGCGCTCGCCCACGCCCAGCTCCTTGGCTGTGGCCCGGATATTGGTGCAGTTGCCGGGGCGCACAAAGGCGTCGTAAAAATCCGCTTTCGGCCGCAGCCGTTCCACCTCCCCGGTAAGGCGGCGGTTCTTCTCATGCTCCGCCAGGAGCTGGTCCGCAAAGGAGAGAAGGATCTCCGGGTGCCTGGCCGCCTCCTCCAGCAGGGAGGGCGTCATGTAGCCCCCGGTCCTGCGGATCGTGGGAAGCACCTCATCGAACACCCATTTCTCAAACCGCTCCGCGCCGGGCAGCCGGCTATGAACGATCAGGCGGTAGACGTCGCCCTCCGGGAGGAAGGTCATTGTCTGGTCACCGCTTGCGGTGGGGATGGAACGTTTCGTTCCACCCCTCGCATGGTCACGGACAGCCTTTCGGGGATTGCTGTACCCCAGGGCCTTTGCCACATCCGAACCGCAGAACAGGTATTTCCCGTCCTCCTCGATCACGCGGATACTGCCAAATTCACTGTTTCTGAATATCTCCATGTTCATATTCACGCCTCCGTTTCCGCCGCGTGCTCCACCTCGCTGGGCTTGGTGGTAAGCAGCTTATAAAGCTCCGTGTTCTTGGGGAAGTCGTCCGCAAAGGGCAGGATGACATTGTTGAAGAACAGCAGCCCGTGGCCGGGGTCGGAATTGGTCACATAGGCAAGCTGCTCCGGGGAGATGTTCAGCCGCTCCGCCAGGATCTTCCGGTCGCCGGCGGCCTGATTGAGCATATAGATGAAATCGCTGTTTTCCAGGATGTTCTCGATCTCCGGGGAGGAAAGCAGATCTTTGGGGTTCTGCGTTGCCCCGGTCGGCACCCCGCCCCACTTTCTGAATCGTTTCCAAATCTCGGCGCTGTACGCCGCAGTCTGTTCCTCCTTCAGCAGAAGGTGGAACTCGTCCACGAAATACCAGGTAGACCGGCCGATGGCCCGGTTGATGGTGACGGTGTTCCACACCGCATCCTGGACAATGAGCATCCCCGGCTTTTTCAGGTTTTTGCCCAGACCCTTGATGTCAAAGCAGACCAGCCGGTTGCGGATGTCCACGGTAGTGCGGTGATTAAAGAAGTTCAGCGAACCGTTCACATACAGATCCAGCGCCTGGGCCACCCGGTCGGCCTCCGGGATGCCCTGCGCCAGCAGCGCCTCCATCAGGTCGCCCAGGATGGGCATATTCTCCGGCCGGGGGTCTGCGAAGTAGGGCTGGTAGATCTTCTGCACCGCCCGGTCGATGACCGTTTTCTCGATGGCCTCCAGCCCCGTCTTGCTCCCCATGATGAGCTCGCAGAAGGACAGGACAAAATCACTTTTCAGCGCCAGGGGGTTCTCCTCGTCTGAATAGTTGAGGTTGATGTCCAGGGGGTTCACATAGTCGGTGCTGGACGGGGACAGCCGGATGACCTGCCCGCCCAGCCGGCGCACCAGGGGCGAATACTCGTCCTCCGGGTCGCAGATGATGACATTATCTTTTGTGGTCAGGATGATGAAAGTGATCTCCCGCTTGCAGCTCATGGACTTGCCGCTGCCCGGCGTGCCGAACACCAGCCCGTTGGGGCTTCTGGACTGTTTGCGGTCCAGAAGGATCATGTTGTTACTCAAAGCGTTGAGGCCGTAGTACATGGCGTCCCCGCCCATAAACAGCTCCTGGGTGACGAAGGGGACGAACACCGCCAGCGCCGAAGTGGTGAGGCTCCGCTCGATTTTGATACGGTTGAGCCCCAGGGGAAGGCTGCTCATCAGCCCGTCCTCCTGCTGGAAGTCCAGCCGGGTGAGGAGGCAGTTGTAGGTCTGCGCCACGCTGGCCGCCTGGGACACGGCAATCTCCAGCTTCTGCTTGGTCTCCGCCATGTGCATGACCAGGAAGGTCAGATTGAACATTCGCTCATTCCTGCTTTGCAGGTCCTGGAGGATGGTCTTTGCCGCGCCGCCGTAGGTGGCAAGGTCGCTGGGGAGGATGTCCATGTCGTAGCCGCTGCGTACCGCCCGCTTCTGCTCCGCGATCTTCATGGCGTCCAAATCCGTGATCTTGCGCTTGACCATCTTGATGGCCTCGTTCTGGTTGATGCCCCGGATGTGCATGGTCACCAGGATGTTGCCCTCGGTCTCCATAAACTCCGCCAAAATGCGGTCGTGGATCTCCGGGGCGGTGATCTGCAAAAAGCTCACCGCCCCGTACATCTCGCCAATGCGGAAGGTGCGGGTCTCCCCGAAGTGGAAGGAGGACGGGGCGATGAAGTCCTTGACCGAAAGGCCGCTGGGCGCCAGCCAGTCCCAATCGAAGGCGAACTTCCCGCCCTCCGGACGGCGGCCGTCTGCCGGGTGGAGGATGCCGTGAAGCAGCTCCAGCCGCTCTTTCTCGTCCAGCACATGGGCGGCGGCGCCCATGACCTTGAAGCGGTTGAGGGTGTCGGTCTCGATACGGGCGAACCGCGCCCGCGCCGCCGGAAGGTTCTCCGCCTCGATGGTCAGGGTCACATACTTGGTTTTCACATAGCCGTTGCTGCCCCGCTCATACTGGAAGCGGAGTATCCCGGCCGCATCCTCCCGGACAGGGTCCAGGTCGTCACCCTGGGGACGGATGCCGAACAGGTCCTCCTCCGGCCCATGCTCCACATACCGGCTGCTGAGCGACATCTGCACCCCGATGGTGGGGTCGTAGCCGTTGTAGAAATCGCAGAGGTGTTCAAATATATCCCGCTGGCCCTCCGGCGAAGCCAGGCGGTAGTTGACATCCTCGAAGGCGATGGTCTTGGAGAAGGTCCCGCCCTCCAGCCGGCACAGGCCGTCCGGGAACATATTGCGGAAGGGGATGCTCTCCTGCACTGTATGGGCTTTCCCGTCCCCCTTGGCCTGGCGGACCACCGCCTCGATCTGCTTACGCTCGGCGCGGGTCAGCTTGCGCCTTGCCCCTGCCGGTTTTGCGGGTCTTGCCGTTTTTGCCTGCAATTGCTCTCACCTCCTGTTCCAATTCGTACTGCCGCACCAGGGCGGAGTACAGGTTGTTGGTCTGGTAGATCCGCGTCTTTGGGCGGATAAATTTGTTTTCAATGAGATGTCCCAGGAACACCTCCAGGGGCTGCCCGTTCTTCTCGTACATGGCGAACAGGAAGAAGGGAAGCATCACCAGGATCATGCACAGGGCCGCCGTGGTGGTGCCAAGTGCCCCCTTGGTCAAAAAGAAAAGCGGCACGCCGATAATTGCTGCCGCTCCGAAACAGATCACCTGCCGTTTGGTCAGCCCGAACAGGACCTTGCTCTGTACCTTGCTCAGGTCCTTCGGGATCGTTACATAGGCCAATCAATGCACCTCCTTTTTCATGGGAGCATAGTCCTTGAAATCTTTTACCGTGTGGAAAATCCGTTTGTTGTTCACCCACCGCTGAAGATGGCGGGTGATCTTTGGAGCGGTGGGGCGCTCATAGATCATCACATAGGGGTCATACCCCAGGGTCCGCAGGGTGTTCACCCGGTAGAGGTCCTGCTCATGGGTGCTGCCGTAGTTGGTCAGCACATAGACCCGCCGGTTGCGGTCGCTTCGGATGGCGGTATGCGCCACAAAGCGTTTGAAGTGCTCCGTCAGGTCCTCCTCCGGGTTGTCCCAGGCGAAATGTACCGCCTTGGTCCGCACCCTGTTCAGCAGGGCGATGTTGTCCGGGTTCGTCAGCCGGATGTCCAGCCCCTGGGTGAAGTCCACCAGCGCCCGGCTGGCGGCAAGCTGTTCCAGAAGCGCCTCATGATCCGGGCAGGCCAGCAGGTTGGGGTCCAGCAGTTTGATCTCATCCTCACCGCGCCAAAATTCAGAAAGGTCAGCGACTTTGACGCTCCTGCGTCCCTCCTTGCCGCTGACGATGCAAAATCCGCAGTTCCTCGGACAGCCCCGGCTCAAAAAGCCGTAGGCCGTTCCCAAAAACCGCGGATACAAAAAGTAGTCCGGCCGGATGTGCTCGATCTCATAGGGGAGGTCTTTTCCGCCCGGCCCGTAGCCTGTGCCGCCTTGGATGACCTTCTCCGCGTTGTTCACCACGATGGTGTCCTTGGAGTAGGTGTCCGTGAACACCCGGCTCTTGTAAACCAGGTCATAGCGTCCCTTGGGGCTCCACCACTCCACCCGGTCGCCCCGCCTGGTATGGTACTCGTAGAGCTTCATCAGGCAGAGGTTGGGAAAGTTGTGGGAGTCCACGTCTATCAATCCTATTTTCAATCAGCCACCCCCCTTTAGTGCGCCCCGAACAGGGACTTTGCGAGGCTGCCGGTCTTAAAGAGGGTGAAGCACAGGAGCACCGTGTACCCCATGCACCCCCAGATGGCGCCGGAAATGTTGTCGCCGCTCAGGGAGATGCCCTCCACCAGCACCGCGTAGATGCCCACGCAGATCATAATGAGGAACGCCTGGAAGCCCAGGGCCAGCAGGGAGCGGAGATAGTTCTGCCCCGTGTTGCCCCATTCCCGGTTCACCATCGTGGCAAAGGGGATGGGACCTATCGAGGTCACCAAATACACCTCAATCATCCTTCCGTAGATCACCAGGAAGATGCAGATGGAGAGGATCTGCGTACACAGCCCCACGAAGATGCTCTGGAACCACAGCCCCAGCAGGGCGCCGATGCTCCAGTCCGCGAGCTGGGTCTCCAGGTCGGCGGTCACGCCGGAAATATCAATGCCTGCGTCCGAGATGATGACGCCGGCGCTCTGGCTGACCACGTTCTGCGCCACATCGAACACCGCCATGACGATGTTCCAGGTGTTGGTGACGATGAGCACCGCGCAGAAGGTCTTGAAGATCCACTTGAAGAAGATCCAGGTGTCGAAGTCGTGGAGGTTGTTCTTTTCTACGATGAGCTGGATCAGCTCATAGCACATGACAAAGGTGAGGACGATGCCGGCGATGGGGACGATCACGGTCTCCGAGAGATTGCGGACCATGTTGAAAATGCCGCTGTTCCACGCAGAGGGCGTCATGCCCACCTCCCCGGCGATCTCGCCCACCTTGGTATTCAGGGTATCAAACATCCCGGTCAGATTGGATATGATACCGTCAATGAGCAGTTCCTGGAACCACTCCTGTATCGCGTCAAAGATCAACGGGGATCACCTCCTTTGCGGGAGGCCCCGTGTACCGGGACCTCCCGCGGGTGTTATGGGGAGCCATCAGCCCAGCAGGCCGGACAGCAGCGGGATCAGGGTGATGCCGATGAGGGCGACGCCAGCGCCAGCCATGAGCTGTTTTATCCCTAATTAGGAGTAAAACCTTGCTCGATGGCGGGCGGCGGCGTGTCAAAAAATATATGGAATTGTTTTAGAACCGCCCCAGCGGGAACAGGTCAGCCCTTGACCTGTTCCACCTCCGGGATGGGTTTGAGATTGAAGTGAATTTCGATAGAAATGTGTCGTGTCTTATCGCTGTCGATGTGTTCATGGACAACGATTTCTTTAATCAGGCGGTTTAAGGTGGCTGTGTCCAACTCCGTGATGTCGGCATATTCCTGAATGGCGTCCACCCATTGTTTGGCGTCCATTGCCAGCCGCATTTCATCAGCCAGTTTCTTGCGCCCCTGTGCAACCCGTTCTTTCAACTCGGCCTGTTCCTTCTGCGTCTTGTCCAGCATGAGATTGAAGTTGGCTTCGCTGATCCGCCCGGCAACCATGTCCTCATAGAGCCGCAGCACCATCTTTTCCAGGACCTCAATCCGTTCCTCGTCTTTTGTCAGGGAACGCTCCAACGCTTCCCGCTGGCCTTTCTGTTCGGCTTCGCAGGTGTTGGTCAGCTTCCCGGCAATGGCTTCCCCATCGGTCAGGGCGGCCTTGGCACACTCCCGGATTTTGTTCAGGACAAGGTGGTAAAGGGTGTCGTACTCTACCCGGTGCTGGGTGCAATGGTTCTTGCCGAACGCCCCATAGGTCTTACAGGCGTAAATCTGTTGCGGGTGCTTGGCGTGGGTGGTGCGGATGGTCAACGACTTGCCGCACTCGCCGCACTTGATAAGCCCGGCAAACAGGCTGGTTTCCCCGTCCTGCCGGGGGCGCTGGCGGGATTTCAGCTTGTCCTGCACGATGGCAAAACTTTTGCTGTCAATCAACGGTTCGTGCCGTTCCTCCACCACGATCCAGTCCTGTGGCTTCTTCTCGCCAATGGTGCCGATTTTGAAGCGGTAGTCTTTCTTTTGGGAAGCTATCGCCCCGGTATAAACGGGATTCATCAGGATGTCCTTTATCACGGAGAAGTCCCACATATACCGCCCGTTTTCCGGGTCTTTCTTTTCCCATTTGGTGCGAACATTGCGGAAGCCCCGTTCCCGGTTCCACCATGTAGGGCAAGGCACCCTTTGTTCTTCCAGTCTGCGCCGGATGAAGTTTGGGCCGTGTCCTTCCAGCGCCCAAAGGAAGATTTGCCGGACAATGGGGGCGGTTTCCTCGTCCACCAGCAGGTGGTTTTTGTCCTCCGGGTCTTTCCGATACCCAAAGGGAGCCACACAGCCGGTAAACTGGCCTTGCTGGGCTTTCAGCAGATATGAGGAATGTACCTTCTTGGAAATGTCCTTGCTGTACATCTCGTTCAGGATGTTCTTGAACGGCGCAATGTCGTTGTTGTCCCGCATGGTGTCGATACCGTCATTCATGGCGATATAGCGGACGCCGTGACGGGGGAAGAAGTCCTCAATCAGTGTGCCGGTCTGCAAGTAATTTCGGCCCAATCTCGATAAATCTTTCGTTATCACAAGATTTATCTGCCTGCGCTCGATGGCCTTTAACATCCGTTTCAGGTCGGGGCGCTCCATGTTCAGCCCCGTGTAGCCATCGTCCTGATAGACTGCCACAACCTCCCATCCCTGCTTTTCGCAGTAGCTTTCCAGCATATCCCGCTGGTTGGCAATACTGGCGCTCTCCCCGTCAAGGTCATCGTCTTTGGAAAGCCTGCAATAGATAGCCGCCCGGAAGCTGCCCGCCAGAATCGCGTCCATGCCTGTGTATTCGTATCCGTTCATCATAGCCGTTTACCCGCACAATCCAGACGGAACACGGTTCTTCTGAACCTCGTCTTTATTATATCCTAAATCTTGTGTTTTCGCAAGATTTTCCTTGCCGGTATTCTGCCCATATTTTTGGGCAATCAGGCTCACAAAGACATCCGCTGCGTCCAGTTCGCCGTCAAAAACTGTGGTAACATGAATCTCTGTTTTCGTTTTTGCCATAGGCAGTTATCCTCCATAATAGAATAGCCAGACAAGGAGAAGGTCGGCAACGAAGTCCGGCAACGGGCTTCAAAAAACCTCAAAACCATCTCTGTCTGGCGGTTTGGTTACAATTTATATTTTCTTTTATTTTTCTGTTGTTTTGGTTGTCATAGGGGAGAAAAGCCGATAGTTTCGGGATTTTCCCCGGCAACCGGCTCGGCAACGGGATAGCAACAGGGGATGCAACGGGCTGTCATTTTCAGAATGGAAGCTCCATCTGTTCTGTGACCTCCACA
>ERZ894229.749-NODE-749-length-22149-cov-6.73328_pt1 | contig 22149 bp, 23 predicted proteins | sample MGYA00380295_ERZ894229 | MGnify/ENA primary metagenome ERZ894229 (study PRJEB32331, sample SAMN06328479) | human gut metagenome | biome: human gut microbiome; feature: stool | host: Homo sapiens | collected 2014-09-17 ... | reverse complement strand
GGCTTGGATGAAGTCAGAGAGCGGATATTAACGAATATTCTAAACACGGTTGCTGTGATAAATTACGTGCCGTTTGATTCTGAGACAGTCGGAGACCCAGCGCTTGATCCAGGAGATATTCTTACATTCTCCGGAGGGCAAGCGGATGAGACGAAGATGGCGGCTATTACATCGATCGAGATAAAAATAAATGGAAAGTGCACACTAAAATGTGTCGGGAAGAATCCACGCCTCGCGGAAGCAAAGAGCAAAAACGATAAGGATATCACAGGACTTATCAACTCCGTTGAGACAACAAAAATGGCAACTTACTCCTTCATGAATTCACAGGCGTACACCCTTGGAGAAGAAAAGACGCTGATTATTCAAATTGAGTATGCCACCCAGGAAGAGACAGACTGCGAGTTTAAGGCTGCAATCCTTATAGATGTGGCGGCCCCGGAGGAGGCACGAGTTATTTCTGCGAAAGGAGCAGGAACCACGCATCTTCCTGAGATAGATGATAAAGAAGGAACGGTTCTTGCGCCGGAACAGGATCTTGATACAAGTGTTACAGTTCCTGCTTCTTGGACAGAGGACGGACAGTCCATTGTGACAGTCGCTTATGTGAAGGATGGCGCTGAGATAGCTGAGTTCCACCCAACTGAAACTTGGCATAGTGGTAAGCATGTTTTTAATCTTTTTTACCCGCTCCTTGATATGCAGGAAAAGATGCTGCACACATTTGAGGTCTGGATTTCTGTAGCTCCGGGATCAGCAATTATTGATGCGCGGTGTATCATCGCATCGATTACCGGTCAGGGACTTGGAGCACAGGATAGATGGGATGGAAGAATCACGGTAAGTGATGATATGGCGATGCTTCTCTTTGAGGGAATGAAACACCTTGCACTTTCAGGAGAAGTGGAGACTGCTTTCTATGTTCCCGATGAGACCAGTATTTCAGATCGTATGTCAAAGCTTCTTCTTACGGGTATGCCGTTATATGAAATCCATGATAATCTTCGCGTGTATGCGCCGATTGTTCATGACATTATCGACGTTTCAGATAAGAAGAAAATGACGTACAGCAAAGTCTATGTGGTAGACGAGGAGCAGTTTGGACTTCGGGAGGCTTATGAAATAAGCGGCGGAGTTGAGCAAAACCTGAATCGTGGCCGTATGGATTCTCTCACAATATCGACTACTAATTTTGAATCCTTGACCAGCCTTGTAATCCATCCATTTGTGACAGAACAATACATAAACGGATATCTGCTTCCGGTAAAGAAACTTGCTATAACGGATTACATGGAAATTGAAAATGAAAGCGTTGTACTTAAGGATTCGATGACTGTAGTGATCGAGGGCGAATCGCAAATGATAGATCGAGGAAGTCTGGCCGCATATAATCTTGGGCTTCCTGAATATGAAACCTTAACAGAACTGGAGGTGCAAAGTGGCTGATTATTTTTCTTTAAAAGAGCTTTTGTCAAGCACCGAGAATATGACCTACATTCGCAATAATGTCGGCAATGACGGTGGAACAGACATAGTTCCCGGCGTCAGCTGGTTTACCTACAATTCCGTGACCGCCGAGAGTATCTATGTAAACGGAGACTCCTGGATGGGCATTGGTACCAATGGTGAGCAGGTAAAAGTCCACAGACGAGATGCAAAAAGCTGGACGATTCAGCGCGAGGAAGGGACAATTTACAACTATTACAAGTTTTTGCGCGTCCGTTGGGAGGGATACTCACAGTACCACCTAACCAGTGACGATGTGAAGCTCATCTGGAACCTGCTTCTTCTGGATACCGGAGATATTGTTCTTAGCTTTGAAAGAATACCAACAAATGCTTCATACCTTGGAGAATGTATGCTTGTGACAGGCTCCGGGAATATTCCTTTTACGCCAACAAGAGGTGGTGCTGTTACTTTTACACACCAGGATGATACTGGCACATCGTTTGTTCTTTCTGTGGGGTTCCCGGTTTTGCTGGACCCGTACAACCGTAGATACCTGATTACTGATGCTACAGGCGATTTATATACGGTAGAAGAAGGAGCGCTTCTTAAGATAGCGGAAACGGAGCTAACGGCTGAGGTCTTTGAAACTTATGGCGTACAGGATATCCCGGACGGAAATTTACTTCTTACATTAACAGACCCGACGATACTTTACTGGCATGATTCCGAGAATCGATTTCCTCCTTTTACGGCATCCTACACAGGAGTGCCGAAGCCGCAGGTGATCTATTCAGAAAACATCGATATGTCAGACGCATCTATTCTTGGAATCGAAAAGGTTACGGTGGATGCGGATGACGCAGCATTATTTGGGGTTTCCTTTGATGGTGGTCTTACATGGTGGACTTATATAAATGGCGCCTGGGCCCAGCTATCTGAGGAGAAATCAGGTATGACTAAGGCAGCGCTGGAAGCGATCAGTACAGATGCCTGGTCAGAGAAAGCTATCACAGGTCAGTTGAAATATCGAATTGTGTTAAGCGGAGCGGACGGATATGTCAAAACCATCACAACAGACTATCTCAACAGGGAGGAATAAAAATGCTTAAAGGAAAAAGTGTTATAGAGCTTACTGATGTACGTACCGGTAAGAAAGAAATATATGAAGATGAAAACCTTGTGACAGAGGCGATTGCTGATGTGCTGAACACAAACCTCCAGGGAACCATGTATGACAATCCGCAACTTGATGGTCAAAGTGGTGATGCGTGGCTTCTGCCCATATATTCTCGGCTTACGGGCGGGCTTTTCTTATATCAGGATACCATTGAGGAAGATCCATCCGTTATTTATGCTCCGTTGAATAATCCTCTGGTTGGGTATGCATCAAATGATGTCAACACCACGGAAGATGTGCAGAGGGGCAGCAGAAACCTGACGGAAAGCAAAGCTGTGGATGGTGGATTCAAGTATGTCTGGGATTTTGCTACTTCACAGGCTAACGGTACCATTTCTGCAATTTGTCTCACACATATTCTTGCCGGGAGAGGATGTAAGTATGCCAATAACTATTTTGTTCGTCTGAAAGGCGATGTGGTTGTTTCCGAGATATCAAATGCGGATAACTACCGGCACAACCACAGGACGTATCTTAAAGATGGCTATCGTTTGGAGATGGTAGCAATCCATAATGAAACTTCGGTTACCTTGCGAAGAGTGCCGGAGGATTATATTCATGCAAGACTTATGGTGCGTACTTATACCCAGATGGCAACAGAAGCTACAGAGGAAACATCTGTTGAACTGAACCATTATCCTTATTGGACGCATTACACGGGAGGTAGCCGAGATGGTACGGATGCTCCTTATTGGAACGACACTTCGAGATTTGATTACCTGTTCCATGCTGCAGACGGGAACTGGTATGGCATAGCAAGAAGGGAGAATCGGCAGTATGCAGGAATGAGCTACGGGTCTGAACAGTATAACCGTACTGGATTCGATTTCTTTCTGGACAAGATCAGTGGTGACAGGTGCACAACACAGGCGATAGTCCTTCCTTCTGGTACTTCAGATATTTACAACATAGGTATGAGCGGGAAATATCTGATGTTTGCTATAGGCAGTACGGTTTATCGCCTTGATACGACAAACGTGGCCAATCTGGAAGTAGTACCGAACGCTTCATATAACAACAATCAACAATACACTTTCTGCGTGGATGATGATGTGGTCATCAACGGCTGGTATTACTTCAACGGTGAGCCGAAGTTATATGTTCGTGGAAAGGATACCTATCCTGATGGTGAGCAGTGGGGGCATAGGGTGATTTCAAGATATAAGACCTATGCGTATCAGGAATTCTTTTACAGCTATTATGGATGGAAATTCAGAAAGGAAGCATATCTTTATACTCCGTATCTTGCCACTATTAACAATCTGTCTGCTCCGGTTATCAAGACAGCGGACAAGACGATGAAGGTCACATATACGCTGACAGAAACGGAGGGAGTATGAAAAAGTTTGAAATTCCATATAACCTTGATCCGGAGTTCCCGGGAAGGCTTGCTGACCGGCAGGATCTTATTCCTTATATCGACAGCATCTATGCTCCAGCGTGGAAGGAAGATTGCGACAACACAAGATTTGATATTACTTTTCGCGAAGATTATCCCAAGTCGTATGAGGAGTATGAAGCCAGGATAAAAGATCTGCTTTCGCTTGGTATTCCGATCAGCATACTCGCGCAGAGAAATGCCGGAATGAGGATGATCAAGAAATACCGCAATCTCGGAATTCATAGTTTTATCTTGAACGATGATAAGCTGGCATTAAAAATCCGTGAGGCTTATCCGGAGGTAAAGCTGACGCTTTCTGTAACAAGGGCACTGACACTTCAGGAGCTTCAGGACGGAAGGTTTGAAATGTATGACCGCATTGTCCTCTTTCATTGGTTCAGCAGACATTTGGATTCTATGGCGCTTTTACCGGATAGGTACAGATATGTCATGATCTGCAATAGCGGATGCTACTATGATTGCAAATGGCACGACGCTCATTGGTTTATCAAGTCGGACGATACAGACACATATCGTAAGGAGGCGGAACAAGCATGCAGGAGCTGCAGTGCAATCCTCATGGAAGGAAAGCAGAAATCTTCGGTCATTGAACCTGAGGATCTTATTTATTTTGATCCTTATTTGGATTGTTATAAGCTGGTAGACCGCTACGATAGTACGGCAGAAATCATTGATCATCTTCAGCAGTATTCATCCGGAATAGGCACATCCGGCAGCAGGCCGAGGGAGTATTACAACATATAAAAACGCAGGAACGCATGATGGCGGCAATCGTAGTGATTGCTGCTTTTTTCATGCGCAAAAAAGGAGGAAGACAACATGAAAGAATTCTGGAACTCAATTCAAATTGTTTTTACCGCCATCGGAGGTTGGCTCGGTTACTTCTTGGGAGGTTGCGATGGACTTCTTATAGCACTAACCGTTTTTGTGGTCTTTGACTATATAACAGGAGTCATGTGTGCTATCGCCGATAAGAAGCTGTCCAGTGAGGTCGGGTTTAAGGGAATCTGCCGCAAGGTGTTGATTTTCGTTCTGGTTGGTATCGGGAATGTGATTGATATCCAGGTGCTCAGCCAGCCTGGAGTGCTTCGGACAGCGATTATATTTTTCTATCTTTCCAATGAAGGATTGTCACTTGTAGAGAATGCAGCGCATTTAGGACTTCCTGTTCCAGAGAAACTAAAAGCTGTCTTAGAGCAGCTTCATGACAGAGAAAGCAGGGAGGATGATAAGAATGACGATTAAGGGAATAGACGTCAGCCATTGGCAGGGAGTTATTGACTGGTCAAAAGTAAAACAGGCCGGTATCGGTTTTGCCATCATCAAAGCTGGTGGTTCCGATGCCGGTTTTTATACGGACAGCAAATGGGAAGCAAATTATAAAGGTGCAAAAGCTGCCGGCATTCCTGTCGGGGCTTATTACTTTGTCGGGAAAGACTGTGTGAATGCTGCAGCAGGAAAAGCTGATGCAGAGCGCTTCATTCAGCTCCTTAAAGGGAAGCAGCTCGAGTATCCTGTGTATATGGATAATGAAGCACAGCCAGCTTCTGCAAGAGCTGGGATTACCGAAGCTACCATTGCCTTTTGTGAGACGATGGAAGCAGCAGGCTATTTTGTAGGTGTCTATGGATCGACCAATTCTGGATTTAAGGAAAGAATGGATGATTCGAAGCTTGGCGCATATACCCACTGGGTGGCGCAGTACACAGACAAGTGTACTTATGCTGGAAAATACGGTATATGGCAGTACACCTCCAAAGGCTCTGTCGATGGTATCGCAGGAAATGTCGACCTTGATATAGCATATCAGGACTTCCCTGCGGTTATAAAAAGCGGTGGTTTCAATGGCTACAAGAAAGAGAATGTAACACAGAATACTTCTGGCCAAAGAGAAACGGTTGTCTCTCAGGCACAAAGCTGGATTGGTAAGAAGGAGTCGGATGGTAGCCATAAAGAGATCATTGATGTTTATAATTCACATAAACCGCTGGCTCGTGGGTATACCGTGAAATATACCGATGCTTGGTGCGCAACCTTTGTATCAGCAGTTGCTATTAAGTGCAGTGTGACAGATATCCTTCCGACAGAATGTGGCTGTGAACAGATGATAAGTCTCTTCAAGAAACTCGGCGAGTGGGTGGAGAATGATGCCTACGTGCCTTCTCCTGGCGATGTAATTTTTTATGATTGGCAGGATTCCGGCAACGGTGATGACACCGGTTACTCGGATCATGTCGGAGTTGTTGAAAAAGTCACGAAGAGTACCATTACTGTTATCGAAGGAAATTACAGTGATTCCGTGAAACGGAGAAAGCTTCAGGTGAATGGGAAGTATATCAGAGGTTTTGGTGTTCCGAGATATGCCGATTCTAAAGAAGAGACACCTGATCCGGTGTCTACGCAGACAAAGACCGTAGACGAGCTTGCCAGAGAGGTGATTGATGGCAAGTGGGGCAATGGTGATGCCAGAAAGAAGGCGCTCAAGGAAGCAGGCTATGATTATAGTGCTGTTCAGGCAAAGGTTAATGAGCTCGTGAGAAAGACTGCGCCAGTCTACTATACGGTTAAGTCTGGAGATACACTTTCAACAATTGCCCGTAAATATGGAACGTCGGTATCGGCAATCCAGCAGCTGAACACTTCGCTTATAAAAAATGTAAATCTTATTATCGCGGGTTGGAAGATTCGTGTGAAATAAGTGTAGAGCACATCGGGCTCGTGGGAGAAATCCTGCGGGCCCTCTTTTCATGTAAAGCATGTTTTGTTACGATGCTTTTGAGGGGGCATTTTTTATGTTTGAGAAGAAAGACTTTATAAATGTAGATAGGAAGTATTTTAAGGTAATTAATGAAACAGCCTATCATCTGACATTGAAAAGTAAAAATACTGGTCATACCTGGGATATAGAATGCAGAGAAAATCCTACTGGGCGAAGCCTGATAGTTAATCATAAACATAAAGACAGTGATCCATTTCATGAACAGCCTTGGTTCCATCCAAGGTCTATAGAGGAAGCTCAGGAGCTGATCAAGTCCCATGATGCATGGCAGATTGAGGGAAGACCAAATAATTAAATAAGAAATGATGTGTTTTGCCTGTAGATGTTTTCTGACATCTGCAGGCTTTTTTTATTTTTTATTTCAAAACCGTCAGACTGGTTGGCTCCTCAAGGCTACCTGATAGAGAGCAAGAGATACAGCTCTCAGAAAGGAGCGTAAGCCATGAAGCACAAGCTGAAAATCAGTGTTTCAAAAGAGCCACAGACTGGCGGCATCGTAACCTGCCGTAATGTCACGGTCAGGGAAAGGCTTCTGCGTTTTCTCTTAGGAGATAAGCGAAAGGTCACAGTACTGATACCGGGAGACAGCGTCGGAGAGATCGCTATCTGTGAGACTGGGAAAGGAGGAGCCGAAAATGAGCAGAATCAAATTACTTCTTGATGTGGTAAACGACATGCGTTCTCTGGCGGACAGTATTCAGGCAGTCTGCGATGCTATGACGTCTGACGAGCAGGTCGAAACACCAGAAGTCAAGGAAGAACCGCAGAAGAAAGCACCGAAAGCTGAGACCAAGAAAGCACCGGAGATCACGCTTGAAAAGGTCCGTGGTGTTCTTGCTGATAAGAGCCGTGACGGTCATACCGCTGAGGTCAGGGCAATTATCCAGAAATACGGTGCAGACCGCTTGAGTGATGTTGATCCGAAGGATTACGCCTCAATCATCAAGGATGCGGAGGTGCTGTAATGGGTAAACATTCTATACTTTCGCCGTCCGGATCACATAGGTGGCTTAATTGTACACCGTCAGCCAGGCTGGAGCAGGAATTTGACGACAATGAGTCTGAAGCAGCAAGAGAAGGTACAGCGGCTCATGCTTTGTGCGAGCACAAGCTGAAGAAAGCACTTCATATGAGGAGTAAACGTCCGGTTTCGGATTATGACTCTGATGAGATGGAGGAGTGTTCCGACGCATACGTGGACTTTGTTATGGAGCAGTATGAGCTTGCCAAACAGGTATGCAAAGATCCGATAGTTTTGATCGAGCAACATCTCGACTTCTCCTGCTATGTACCTGATGGCTTTGGAACCGGTGACTGCATCATCATTTCCGATGACAAGCTGCATATCGTGGACTTTAAGTACGGTCTGGGTGTTTTGGTGGAGGCTGAGGATAATCCGCAGATGAAGCTGTATGCGCTCGGAGCATTGGAACTCTACGATGCGCTTTATGACATCAAAGAGGTATCAATGACGATCTTCCAGCCGCGACGCGAGAATGTGAGCACTTGGACAATCTCGGTTGATGAGCTTAAAGCCTGGGCAGAGAACGAGCTTAAGCCGAAGGCTCAGATGGCCTACAACGGTGAGGGTGAATATCTCCCCGGTGAATGGTGCACCTTCTGTAGAGCAGCAGTTAGGTGTAGGGCCAGAGCTGAAGAAAAATTAAAGCTTGCCCAGACAGAGTTTAAGATGCCACCGCTTCTTACGGATGCGGAGATTGAAGAGATTCTGACAATCTTGCCGGACCTCACGAAGTGGGCGAACGAGATCACCGCCTATGCAACCGATGCTGCAGTTAGTCACGGTAAGACCTGGAGCGGGTTCAAAGTAGTTGAAGGACGGTCAAATCGTAAATACCGGGACGAAGGGAAAGTCGCTGAAGCGGCAATAGAAGCCGGTTATAAAGACATTTACCGTCAGTCACTTATAACACTGACTGAAATGCAGAAGCTCATGGGCAAAGAGAAGTTTGAGGCGATACTCGGCAGCCTCATTTATAAACCGCCGGGTAAGCCGACACTGGTTCCGATCACGGATAAGCGTCCGGCTATGAATGTAACAAATGCCATAAACGAATTTAACGAAATCAAGGAGGAAATGTAAAATGGCTATCACAAACAATTCTACTAAGGTTATTACTGGTATCAACACAAGACTCTCATACTTCCACGGTTGGGAGCCGGTATCTATCAATGGTGGTGCGGAGAAGTATTCCGTATCTGTACTTATTCCCAAGGATGACAAGGCGACTATTGATGCGATCAATGCGGCAGTAGATGCTGCTATTGAGGAAGGTATCGCTAAGTTCGGTGGAAAGAAGCCTAACAAGGCTGCTATCAAGCTCCCTCTTCGTGACGGTGATGTGGAGCGTGATGATGAGGCATATAAGGGCCACTACTTCATTAATGCAAACTCCAATACAGCTCCTCAGATCGTCGACAGAGCTGTCAAGCCTATCCTGGATAGAAGTGAGGTTTATTCTGGTTGCTATGCCCGTGTATCTTTGAACTTCTATGCGTTCAACAGTAACGGCAACAAGGGCATCGCATGTGGCCTCGGTAACATCCAGAAGGTACGCGATGGTGAGACTCTCGGAGGTAGCACAAACGCAGAAGACGACTTTGCTACGCTCGAAGACGACGACTTCTTATCATAAGGAGGCCGTATCATGACACATACAGAATCATTGATGCTTGCTCTTTGCTTCGGCGCTGTGATGGGCTCCTTTATCGGGAACATCATTATACTTATCAAGTTTGCGATTGAAGATCATAAGGATAAGAAACGCAGACGTGAAGAAGAAGCAAAAACGGCACAGCAGTCAGCAGAATAACAACATGCCGGGCGGTGGAGATAACCTCTGCCGCCTGGTTTTATAGGAGGCATTATGAAGAACTTAGAAATTGATATCGAGACATATTCCTCCGTCAGCCTGCAAAAATGCGGCGTGTACAAATACGCAGAAAGTCCTGACTTTGAGATTCTTCTTTTCGGTTATAGCGTGGATGGCAGCCCGGTGACAACAGTTGATATTGCCTGCGGCGAAGTGATTCCTGGGGACGTTCTTGATGCCCTTACCGATGATACAGTTACAAAGTGGGCCTTCAATGCACAATTTGAGCGCGTCTGCTTATCGAGGTACCTCTCAGTTAAAGGTGTAAGTCTGGACCCATTTCATGATAGACACCCGCTATCGACAGAGTGCGCTCGGTTCTTAAACCCGGAATCTTGGAAGTGCTCGATGGTGTGGTCTGCATATATGGGGCTGCCGCTTTCATTGGAAGGCGTCGGAGCTGTTCTGGGGCTTGAGAAGCAAAAACTAACAGAGGGTAAAGATTTAATCCGGTATTTCTCAGTGCCATGCAATCCTACAAAAGCAAATGGTGGTCGCACCCGTAATATGCCGGAACACGATCCAGAGAAGTGGGCAAGGTATAAAGCCTACAACATTCGTGATGTGGAGACGGAAATGCAGATCCAGGAAAAACTTATAAAGTTCCAGGTGCCCGATACGGTATGGGATGAATATCATCTTGATCAGGAAATAAATGACCGTGGTATCCGTGTAGACATGCCGTTTGTAAAACAGGCCATCGCTATAGATGAAATATCTCGTGACCGCCTGACTACGGAAATGAAGGAGCTCACTGACCTGGATAATCCAAACAGCGTCACGCAAATGAAGTCGTGGCTGTCAGATAATGGTTTGGAGACAGAATCACTTGGAAAGAAGGTCGTAGCCGCTCTTATCGACGAGACCGATGGTGATATATCGGAGGCCCTTTCTCTAAGGCAGCAGCTTGCAAAATCATCGGTGAAAAAGTATCAGGCAATGGAGAATGCTGCATGTTCTGATGATAGATGTCGAGGAATGTTTCAATTCTATGGGGCCAATCGTACTGGTCGTTTTGCCGGGCGTTTGGTGCAGTTGCAGAATCTCCCGCAAAATCACATGGGTGATCTTGCTGAGGCACGAGCGCTGGTCCGCGAAGGGAATGTCGATGCACTCGATATGCTTTACGATGATATTCCTGATACCTTATCACAGCTTATACGTACCGCTTTTATTCCAGCGGAAGGTTTGAAATTCTATGTTGCGGATTTTTCTGCAATCGAGGCCAGGGTAATAGCCTGGTTTGCAGGAGAGGATTGGCGTACTAAGGTCTTTATCGATGGCGGTGATATTTATTGCGCATCGGCCAGTCAGATGTTTAAGGTCCCTGTTGAAAAGCACGGGATAAACGGTCATCTTCGTCAAAAGGGTAAGATTGCAGAGCTTGCACTTGGTTACGGTGGGTCTGTTGGAGCACTTAAGGCAATGGGGGCTCTTGATATGGGGCTTACTGAGGATGAGCTTCAGCCACTTGTCGATGCCTGGCGTCAAAGTAATCCGCACATTGTCCGTTTCTGGTGGGATGTCGATACTGCGGTAAAGAAGGTGATCAAGGAAAGAAAACCGCAAGTGGTAAAGGGAGTAAAGTTCTTTTATCAGAGCGGGATGCTGTTTATTACGCTGCCCTCTGGCAGAACACTTTCTTACGTAAAACCACGTATGGGTGAGAATCGATTCGGAGGTGAGTCCGTAACCTATGAAGGCGTCGGAGGAACAAAGAAATGGGAACGGATCGAGAGTTACGGCCCAAAGTTCGTCGAAAATATTGTACAGGCCACATCAAGGGACATTTTGATGTACGCCATGAAAACGCTGCGGTGCTGTAGTATTGTTGCACATGTTCATGACGAACTGATCATTGAAGCTGATCCTAAAATGAGCCTGGAAGTTCTCTGCCAGCAGATGGGGAGAGTCCCATCCTGGGCCGAAGGTTTGATACTTCGAGCCGATGGATATGTTTGCGATTTTTATCAAAAGGACTGAAATATCGTCAGATTACACCTCTTGCCGGGGCTACCTGGTAGGAGGTGTTTTCTATGCAGGTAACACAGATCGTAGGTGGCGAGATTTCATATAACGATATTCCAAAGCCGACAAACGCAGAAATGCAGAATGAGTATAACTATATCCTTGCCGAACAGATGACAAGAAAGCTGCTTGATAAGGGCCTTATTTCTGAGGCTGAATTCGACAAGATCATGGCTAAAAACCGGCAGTCTTTTTCTCCATATATATCGAAGATAATGCGCTAAATTGCTTGCTATTACAGGCGTTTAGAGTGATTAATACACTACCCCTAATATGAAAGGCGGTGAGGCAATGAAACGAATAACTAAGATAGAGGCAGCCGGAGTAAAGAACAAACAGAAGCTCCGGGTCGCAGCATACGCCAGGGTATCGACTGATTCAGATGAACAGCTTGTCAGCCTTAAGACACAGAAGAATCATTACGAACGCTACATTAAGGCAAGACCCGAGTGGGAATATGCCGGCCTCTATTATGACGAAGGGGTGACCGGTACAAAGTTGGCAAAGCGTGATGGCCTTTTACGACTTCTCGCTGATTGCGATAAGGGTATGATCGATTACATCATCGTAAAGTCTATCAGCCGCTTTTCCAGAAACACGGTCGACAGCATCGAGATTGTTCGCAAACTTTGTCAGGATGGTATCTACATCTATTTTGAAAAAGAGAAAATTGATACCGGGAAGATGGAGGGCGAGTTGTTGCTCTCCATTTTATCGAGTCTGGCAGAAAGCGAATCAAGGTCTATTTCGGACAATGAAACCTGGAGCATACAAAAGCGCTTCATGAACGGGTCCTTCAAAATCGGGTATCCTCCATATGGATACAAGAATGTAAAAGGCGAAATGATCATTGAGCCTGAAAAGGCAGAGATTGTTCGGTGGATCTTTGATGAGATACTTGCTGGAAAATCTCCGGCTGAGGTTGCCAAGGAACTGAACCAAAAAGGAGTGCCTTCAAAGCGCGGTGGTCGGTGGGAAGGGCATGTGATCAATGGCATGCTTCGAAATGAGAAGTACACAGGTGATGTGCTTTTCCAGAAGACTTACACAGATGACCGTTTCAATCGGCATGTAAATCGCGGAGAGAAGAACCAGTATTACATGCAAAATCACCACGAGGCGATTGTAAGCCATGAGGTTTTTGATGCAGCCAATGCTCTTATTGAAGCAAATGGTCTGGAAAAGGGCATTCACAAAGACTCAGATAAGTATAAAAACAGATATGCAATGTCAGGAAAGATTATCTGTGCAGAGTGTGGTGGTACATGGAAGCGAGTAAAACTCGGTAATAGGTTCGGCTTTGCTTGTAATACTCATGTGAAAGATATGAACGCATGCAGCATGATGTCGATTAAGGAAGATCCCGTGAAAGCAGCTTTCGTGACAATGATGAATAAGCTAACCTTCGCAAGAGGCAAGATCCTGGTTCCTTATTCGGAGATGCTAAAAAGAGGAAGCGACGAAGGTACATTTGAGCGTCTGGATGAGATAGACACCTTGCTTGAAAAGAACATGGAACGAAGGCAGCAGATCATGCAGTTCTTTACAAAAGGGCTTCTGGACCCGGCGGTCTATGCCGAGGAGAATGATTCCCTTACTGATGAGGAGAAACGACTTACATCAGAGAAAGAATTATTGTCCGGCCAGATGAGTGGTAGCCATGATCAGCAAGAGGCCCTAACGCGGTTGCTTCGATACACTGCAAAGGGGAAAACAATTACAGAATTTGACGACGATCTCTTCACAGAGCATGTGGACCATGTCGTGGTTTATAAAAGAACGGAGATCGGCTTTGCTATGAAGTGCGGGCCGATATTCCGGGAAAGGATTTGATATGCAGCACACACCATATGGATATGACATTATCGGTGGAAAGGCCGTAGTAAATGAAGAGCAGGCTTCTAACATCCATAAGATTTGTGAAAACTATCTTGGCGGAATGTCATTTATATCCGCAGCGGCTGATGTAGGGCTTACCATGAGCCACTGTGGGGTAAAGCGGATGATTCAAAACAAGAAGCTGCTCGGTGACGATTTTTATCCAGCAATACTAACGGAAGAGACAGCCCGGCAGATCGAGGCCGAAAGAGTCCGTAGAGAAAAAGCCCTGGGCCGAGACAAAAGAGGTCACAAGATAGTCGAGAAAGCAAAAGGACACACAGCTTTCTCGATATCGAGGGTCCCGATAAAATACGATAACCCAATCAAGCAAGCAGAATACGCATACAGCCTGATACAAAGTGAGGTGAACGGATAATGCCTTTAGCACAGAATATTACGGTGATCCCGGCAAGACGCTCCATTGGAACACAGAAGCCGGCTGCCAAGATACAGAAAATACGAGTCGCAGCATACTGCCGAGTATCTACAGAATTTGAGGAGCAGGAATCAAGCTACGATGTTCAGGTCGAGCATTACACCAATTACATTAAAAGTAATCCGGAATGGGAAATGGTCGAGGTTTATGCTGACGATGGTATCTCTGGTACCAACACGAAAAAGCGTGATGAGTTTAACAGGATGATCGAGGATTGTAAGGCCGGTAAGATCGACATGATACTTACCAAATCCATCAGCCGATTCTCACGAAATACGGTTGACTGCCTGAAATACACTCGCGAGCTTAAGGACATGAATATAGCAGTATTCTTCGAGAAGGAGAATATAAACACTTTGGATGCCAAGGGAGAGGTCCTTATGACAATCATGGCGGCCCTTGCGCAGCAGGAATCAGAATCCTTGTCTGCGAATGTACGCCTCGGTATTCAGTTCCGTAACCAGCAAGGAAAGGTGCAGATCAACCACAATTGGTTCCTGGGCTACACAAAAGACGAAGATGGGAAGCTCATCATTGTTCCGGAGGAAGCAGCAGTAGTACAGCGTATCTACGCAGAATATTTAGATGGCCAGAGTTTTTTACAGATCAAGAGGGGCCTTGAGGCTGACGGAGTTTTAAACGGTGCCGGTCATAAGAAGTGGCATGAAAGCAACATAAAGCAGATTCTTACCAATGAGAAGTACATCGGAGATGCACTTTTACAAAAGACATACACAGTAAATACTCTTGAAAAGAAGCGAGTAAATAACAACGGAATCGCTCCAAAGTACTATGTGGAAGGTAGCCATGAGGCGATAATTGATAAAGATGTATTCCTTCGGGTACAGGCCGAGATTGCAAGGCGAGCAAACATCCTAACTGATGGAAAGAAACGTATCTACAGCTCGCGTTATGCTTTATCGAGTATTGTATTCTGCGGGCACTGCGGAGATATTTTCAGGAGAATCAAATGGAATAATCGCGGGTGCAAATCAGTCGTCTGGCGCTGTGTAAGCAGGGTACTAAAAAAGAGCAGCGGTATCGACTGCCCGGCCCGAACGATTCATGAAGAGGATTTGCAGGCGGCAGTTGTTACTGCAGTAAACGATGCCTGGTCAAGGAAGGATGCTATCCTGCCGGAACTACGTGAAAACATTAGGTCAGTTCTTCAGGAAGATACAGATGCCAAGCTCGCTGAAATAGATGCTGAGGTAAATCAGAAACAGGCTGAGCTCTTGGATGCTGGTAAGGATCAAAACAAGATCGATGAGATTGCCGAAGCTATAATGACACTCAGAGAAACGCGCCAGTCAATTTTAACAGAAGCTGCCATGAAAAAGGATGTACAAGATCGCATCGAAGACCTGGCTACATTCCTTGATGAGCAGGTCGAGGCGGTTACAGAATACTCGGATGCACTGGTGCGTAGGCTCATAGAGAGGATCACAGTTTACGATGAGAAGCTGATCATTGAGTTTAAATCCGGCCTGGAAGTTGAGGTCGAAGCATAAAGCTATTTTTTTGGGCGCTCCTTCGGGGGCGTCTTTTTCTGTTTACGATTGTTAATGAAATCTGAGGCACTGTGTGATATAATAAATTTCACTGATAGTGAAATTGGATTTAACTCGCATGAGGTATAAACCATGTTAAAGAACAATATTGAAATAGATGTAAAAGTAAAATGCGTAGAAGAACAGACAACACAGGCTGAATTAGCTGAAAAGGTAGGCACGTCTCCCTCATACGTGAATCGACTTATTAAGAGCCCGGAGAAGATTGTAAATGCCACCTACATAAAGATGATGGAGCAGCTTGGGTACGACGTTCAGCTTACATACGTCAAAAAAGAACAGTAGAAAGAAGGGTGAGCCATGAACGAGCTGCAGTCATTATCGCAGATTTTCCAAAACAAGATATTTAGAATCCCGGATTATCAGAGAGGGTATGCTTGGCAGGATCTTCAGCTTCGTGATTTCTGGGAGGACGTAGTCAACCTTCAAACAGATAGGTATCACTATACGGGACTGCTTTCTTTGAAAGTGCTTAGCAGACAGGATAGTCAGAAGCTCGGCAATGAGGATGCCTGGTTATTGCAGAGTGGCTTTAAAGCATACCATATCGTGGATGGACAGCAGCGCCTTACCACGTTTGTTATACTGCTCAATGAAATTATCGAGTTCGTGTGTAGCCTTCCGGACAATGAAGGAAAAGCCGAAGAAGAGATTTACTTGGGCTTTGAGAACATTAAGGATATCAGGGCTAAATACCTGAGCAGGAAACGTCCGCCGGATGGGTTGATTGTCACTTATATGTTCGGATATGAGAATGACAATCCCAGCGCGGAGTATTTAAAGTATCGTATCCTGGGCCAGCCTTTTGGTGGGACAATCAAAGAAACCTATTATACAAAGAACTTAAAATATGCCAAGGAGTTCTTCGCAAGAGAGCTCGCAGCTTTTTATGAGATAAAGGGCATTGAAGGGATTGCAGAGCTGTACCGGAAGCTCACATTGCAGCTCATGTTTAATATCCATGAGATCGAAGACGACTATGATGTGTTCGTGGCGTTTGAAACCATGAATAACCGTGGTAAACGATTAACAAACCTGGAACTGCTAAAGAACAGACTTATCTATCTTACGACACTTTATCCGAAAGAGATTCTTGATGAGACAAATGAAGTGGCCCTTCGCGAGCTGATTAATAAAGCATGGCGAGAAGTTTATTATCAGCTTGGCAGGAATGAAAATGATCTTCTGTCAGATGATGAGTTTTTGAGAGCACACTGGATTATGTACTTCGCTTATTCAAGAAAGAAAGGCGACGACTACATCAAGTTCCTTTTGAGGAAATTCTCACATAAATCGATATTTGAGAATGTTTTGCAGGCACTTCCGGAGGACGAGGATGTTGATGACAGCATTCCCGATCCTGGCGCTGACGACGATGACGATAGTGATGACACACCAGATATTCCTGAGCCTATCTCCGGAGAGTTTTTACAGCCAAAGGAGATCATGGACTATGTTAATAGCCTTAACGAAGCTGCCGAGTTCTGGTATTACACGTACTATCCGGATAAATGCACTTCTATAAGTGATGAAGAGCAGGTGTGGCTTGATAAACTTAACCGTATCGGTCTTGGCTATTTCAGACCGATGATCGCTGTTTCGCTTATCCCGAGGCTGGGATATTCGAAGGAGGAGCGGCTTGCGCTGTTTAAAGCGGCGGAAAGATTTATCTTTATCAATTTCCGTATGGCGATGTATCAGTCCAGCTATAAGAGCAGTGACTATTACAGAAAGACACGTGAAGTCTATACCGGAAGTATGACATTATCGGAAGTTACCGATGATCTGAATGCAACTACAGACGCAAACGCAAAGGACGCTGTACGCGTATTCCTTACCAGAATGAACCGCAGATTCATTTCTGCTGATGGTTTTTACAGTTGGCGTGATCTTCGTTACTTCCTTTACGAGTACGAGTATTCTTTGGCCACGAAGTATAAGCTGGAGAAGTTGTCCTGGGCATTGCTGACAAAGGTTGTAAAGGATCGTATCACTGTAGAACATATCCTTCCGCAGACACCGACAAAGCTGTACTGGCGTAATAACTTCAGACAGTTTAACGATGCGGAGATTAAATCATTATCGTCATCCCTCGGTAATATGCTGCCATTATCGCAGAGCATCAATTCGAGCCTGCAGAATGACAGTTTCGATGATAAGAAGGCCCGTGGATATGCTAATGGATGCCATTGTGAAGTAGAAATCTTCAAAGAAGATAAGTGGGACGCTGAGCATATTTACAATCGTGGTATAAAGCTGCTTCACTTTATGGAGGCTCGTTGGGGCTTTAAGTTTGAGAGTGTCGAGCAGATGGATGAGCTATTGCATATCGGTTTTGTGAATGATGGTAGAGAGATACCTGAAGAGATCACCGAAGAGAATATTACAGCGGTAACGGCCACACCGGATAAGACGAATGGAAATCGTTCTGCGCACATCGCAGCTGTTAATTTGAGTTTCGCAAACATAAAGGATGCGGCTGGTGAGATCCATATTGCTCCTGATAGTTGTAGTCGGAAGTATGTGCGATTTACTACAGATGCAATGAGCAAGATACTCCCTGACGCGCCGAAAGCGGAAAGTGGATGGGGAACGAGAAATCATTACTTTTATGAGATTATCAATAACGCCGGTAAGTCGGTTCATATGCAACTGGCCCTAAGTGCGAAGAATATCCCGGATGATCTGAAAGAAATCTGCGAAAGGATTAATGAGCACTTCCCGTCAAAACAGCAGAAGGAAAACTGGCAGTGGAGATGTCCTTTTATTACCAGTCACGTAAGCATACCTGAAGATATGTCAGATGAGGACATTCTAAATATTTTGAGCGACCAGTATGCGCAGCTTCAGGAATTTGAAAAGAAGCTGGTTGAAGCAATGAACGAGGAAAAGGCCGATGAGTAATTCAGATAATCCGAAGAAGGGTGCAGAATTTCAGAAACAGGTCAGAAACTGGTTTCAGGAACACTATGGAACGGGATTTGAACTGGAAACAAAGATACCAATTGGTAATCCTGCGAAGGATCATAAATTCGATATTGTGAATCCTGAGAAGCATATTGTTATTGAATGCAAACGCTACACTTGGACCGAAACAGGAAACGTTCCAAGCGCAAAGATGGGATTTACAAATGAGGCAGCATTCTATCTTTCATTTTTGCCGGATACTTATGAAAAGTATATAGTGATGCTTTGTTCTCATCATCAGAAAAGGAACGAAAGCCTTGCGGAGTATTATTATAGAACAAATCGGCATTTAATTGGAAAAACGAAAGTGGCTGAATACGATCCTGAAATCAATGAGTTGAGGGTCATAGGAGAGAACTAATAAAAGGAGGAGCAGTGATGAGCTGGGAAGAAATGTATACGTGCGTAGCCACCTGCCCCTGTGGTAAAGGGAAGATAACGCAGACCAGTTATGGTGATGACTGGAATAGATATCAAGATGGTCCTGTAGTGATCGAGTGCGAAGAATGCGCAAAGAAATATAAAGTTGAAGAAGTAACGCATCGCGGAATGCTTGCAGCGGACGGTTCTTGGAGTTCATATTATCTGACGCCAAAGGATTATCCTGATTATGAGGGCCCGAAGGAGTCGGACGTGTATCCTCCGGCGCTTAATCAATATCAGAATTTTTCGGTCTGGCTGATAGAGAACTTTACAGAAGATGAACTACGTAGTGTGCTGGATCAGCTTAAAAATACTACTTCGAGTGCTAAGTTGACAGGAATCGCGGCAGGAATTCGTGAAGCACATAAAAAAGCCAAGAAGACAGTTCGTGTGGGAGAAATCATAAAGACAGTTGAGGCTGCTTTGGAAAAGTATCCGGAACATGTCGGCAACAAGATCCAGCGTGAAGAAATAAGGAAGAAAGAATCTGATGCGCGTGCTGCTTACATAAAGGAAAAACGTAAGCATCAAACGCCCATCAATTTACAGAGAGAATAGATGAAAACAGTTAAAGTTGTCGCAGCAGTGATATGTGATTCGATTCTTGAGAAGAAATCCATATTTGCTACGGCCAGAGGTTATGGTGAATTTAAGGGCCAGTGGGAGTTCCCAGGAGGAAAGATCGAAGCCGATGAAACTCCTCAGCAGGCCCTTGTAAGAGAAATACAGGAAGAGCTCGATACGAAGATTACTGTTGGTGATCTTATCGGAACCATAGAATATGATTATCCGACGTTCCATTTATCGATGGACTGCTTTTGGTGCGAGGTGGTTGACGGAGAGCTAAAACTATTGGAAGCAGAAGACTCAAGGTGGCTGTCAAAGGATACTTTATATAGTGTTCAGTGGCTTCCGGCGGACATTACGCTCATTGAGAAGATTGAGAAACATATGAACTATTGAAAGGAATTATTTCATGAATATATCAGAGAATGTCCGAAGACAGATTTTGGACAATCTTATAATATTAGGTGAATGTTTTGGCACAAATGGACGTGCGGTAGATTTTGTTAATAGGGTAGCACCGTACTATAAAAACATAAGTGACTTGGAACGTCATATGGATCGTTTTAAGGATTGGACACTTGATCAGCTTTTTTATGATGAATTGGGACTGCTCTCAGTAGATGATAAGCAATTTGAATGCTTCTGCACTGAATATATGAATCCCGTTTTTGTCAGAAATAAAAGGATACTCGATGAATATGATGAGTTTTATTACGAAGATTTAAATCCGAAGTGTTTGAAGGCAATTAACGATGGCCTTGAATTGACAGATTTAGAGGTTGTTTCTGATACGGATAGAAAAGGCTTTTTTAGGATAAGAACTAAGATAGCACTACCGAGCGATCCGATTAAAAACATTATTTTTGCTGCGAATAAAACGAAGCCGGATATTGTTGTCGATAACGTACTGGAAAACTCAGTTAAGATTGTAGATGCTGGAGATGCTCTGGTTTATGATGCCGGCATTCCAGAGCAAGGTTTATCTTGGATCGAGCTGGCCAAATGGTATGAAAAGTATGAACCAGAAGATACTCAGAATATGTTAGCTGAGAGATTACTGTCTTCACTGGATAGCCCACCGGAAAAACTGTTTTTTCATGCCTATTGCGATTTTATATTAAAGAACGGGCGTGATTTGCCAGCTCTTATACCGCAGGTTTATTTGTATTATGATCCAAAAACAAGAAGCGAGCGATATGGAAAACCTGTTTTCGAACATCAAAGAATGGATTTTATGTTCGTGATTAGTCGTGAGCACAGAGTTGTAGTTGAGATAGATGGCATTCAGCATTATGCTGATGACAAAAACATCAGTGGAACATATTATAAATGTGCTGACGTCAACAGGTATGCGCAAATGATGAAGGCACATAGAGAAATGGTTCTTGATGGATACGATGTATATCGCATTGGTGGCAAGGAATTATATGTTGGTTCAGATGGAAATGAGGAACCAGCAAAACAGGTTGTATTTGAGTTTCTTGAAGGACTCTTCAAAAAATACAGAGTGATGCCTTGATATGTTTTCGCATACTTATATAAATATGACCTGTTTAGTAGGAGCCTTGACATTTATAATGGTGTCTCGGGGCATGTTGAGACGGTTGTTCTTTTGTCCCAACAAAAGCCGGATGACACCATAGAGATCGACCTGGACCTGGATGAGCTGGATGCTACTGCCGCCGAGACCAAAGCCACCTATGAGGAAATCAAGGCCTATGTTTGGGAAAAGCACCATTTGAAAGTGTCCAGCTTGTATATCTCGCAAATTAAACGTAAGTGCGGATTAGAGGTTGGCCAGAATTACAACCTGTCCAAATCCGAAAATCCTAAAGTGCCAAAGTGTCCGCCAGAAAAGGAAGCGGCGATTATGGACGCACTGAAACATTTTCAAATGATCTGATAGCAAAAACACGGATGACTTGCCGTTGGGCGATCATCCGTGTTTTGCATTATCCATCTCTCTATACTTCTGTGAGCAGATACGCATTTAACCTGTTTTTTTCATCAATAATAGATTTGTAAATCTTTTTAATCCCTGCCTCTTTAGCCATGGAAATAATTAAATTTGTATCTACTTGGGATGTTCTCAAGCCAATAATGACCCCAGCTGGAACCCACTCTATCATTGCGGGAAGATTCATTTTGCAATTAGCGATCAATCGCCATTCTTCATCATATTTGTGGCATTCCTTTTTAATCAAACTATTCCGCTCGACTTCCCAAGGAATAGGCTTCAATTCTGCTTGCATGAAATCCGGCAAAGGTACCTGTAACTGCTGTATCATATCCTGTCCCATAACAAACTTTGCAAAATTGGTTGCATCATGTGGAGTGTTAGAATAATATACTGGATAAATCCGTGTGCCACCTTTATAAACGCCACAATTCTCACATTTTTTCAGCTTACCACAATGAAAGCTATTTTCATCGTATGGGTCATACATGAGGCAAAAGCCTTTATGCATATCAGCGTATTTTAACCATAAAGTTTCATTAAACCCATTTTCGGAAAGACAAATGGACAGAATCTCGTCTTGTATTTTTGAGCGCAAAGTTAGTACATAGGACAAAA
>ERZ894229.746-NODE-746-length-22249-cov-8.06844_pt1 | contig 22249 bp, 19 predicted proteins | sample MGYA00380295_ERZ894229 | MGnify/ENA primary metagenome ERZ894229 (study PRJEB32331, sample SAMN06328479) | human gut metagenome | biome: human gut microbiome; feature: stool | host: Homo sapiens | collected 2014-09-17 ... | reverse complement strand
GCGTTATTTTTGGTCCTTTTTTCTATTAAAAAAGGGGACCCGCCGAATGCAGCAGATTCCCTTTTACTTGAAACGCGATACAGTTCTATGATACCGTTCTATAATTCTTTCCGGACGCTTAACCCCAGCGGCTTGGCCACACGGTCCTTTATACTCTCCACTTTCCCCAGCATCAGCCATTGCTTTGTGCATTCTGCGCTTGCTCTTTCGCCGTCATCCGGCCACATGGAACGCCATTTTGCAAAACATTTATTCTCCAGCTTGCTGAAAACCATATAAATCATCTGTAATTCTTCTTCGGTAAACTCTAAATTATAAATTTGCTTTTTTATCACTGTATGTACTCCCCCTCCATTGTCAATTATCTTATCCCGACCGGCTCCTGGTATAAAAAGTATACAGCTTTTCTTAAATTCGGTCAACTATATGAATATTTAATCCACCATATAAACATACCATATGTAGTAAACTACTGAAAAAAGGAGAATTGATATGGTTGACTTTGGAAACACCTTAAAAACATTACGATTACATGAAGAAATGACACAAGCCCAATTATCCCAGAAATTAGGGCTGACAAAATCCGTAATCAGTGCCTACGAAACCGGCCTGCGCCTGCCGTCTTACGATGTTTTAATTCACATTGCACAGATTTTTAAAGTATCCACGGATTACCTCTTAGGCGTAGAGCAGAAGGACAGTCTGGATCTGTCCGGGCTGACGCAGAATGAAAAGTCCGCACTGTTGGCACTGATCAAGGCTATGAAAAGCAGATAAGACTCCAAATGATACGCAGACTCTACTATGGGCTGCTGTTAATAACCAGGCTGCATGTCCCGCAGAGAAACGCTGCAGCCTGTCTGACTGCCGTAATAAGGTTCATTGGAATGCGCTGCGATGCATTCCTCCAGATGATCTGAGTTTAAAGAAAAACCAATTCCTTCATCCCTGTAATCGGTATGGTACCCCCCTCATCTTCATACATTTATATTCAAAAAGCGACAGTTCTCTGTATATGAAACCGTATTGAAGATATGCGATCTCCCGATCCTGATAATTGATGCTTTTACTCGTCGATATGGGACCGTCGTCCAAATCCCGATATGTAACTGCCCGGTTTCCGATGATCTTATACTCACCGTAATACGTCTCCTCCTCAGTTTGATTTGTCGAAAAAGCCGGCAATGGAAAACAGAAGCCCGGCCACTCCCACGATTAGAATCAGCCAGTCCATTCCGGACGAACAGAGCGCCAGCACAATTGCAAATAATAGTATTGCGATACCTAATGTGATTTTTTTCATAATTTTCTGCTCATACACCTCCTCATCCTCAAGCCTCCCCTGTTTCATACGGTATTTCGGCTATATGCAGAATGCCGTCTGTTGAATTTTCCTTCCTGTTATTCTTCTCTGCTTCGTGTTCCACTCAATCTCCCTCCTTATTTTCTCTCAGACGTTTTCACTTTCTTCGTCCTTTTCTTTTTTTAGCTCTCTCAATACCTCATCCAGTTTTTTCATAATCATACAGGTGCAGACAATTACAATGGCCGCAAGAGCCGCAATCCCACTGTAAACCGGATCGACATAAGACTTTATAAATGCATCGCCTCCCGGCACAAGCACAGAGCTTATTCCTGCCAAAATAATAAAATTAAAATAATAAAACACCAGGAACGTTACAATTCCTATTACTGTTTCTTTCATATAGAATTCTCCTTTTTCTCAATAATCCTGTTTTTTTTATGGAATCGGCGCATTCCACATTTACCGGATGGGGAACCTGTTCTGAGGTGACATCAAGATACGATATCAGCCCCAGTCTCTTCTCACCATCTTTACCCAGCTCATTATAACACGGCAAGCCCCATTCCGCATACACTTCATAAGAAACTAATTACATCGAAACAAAATCTTAAGCAATTCTGCAATACATTTCCCCACCATTATGGTATACTATTCCTATCGAATTCAAATGATAAAGGAGGCTTTTTATGAAGCGATATACAGTTATTCTCACCCTTTCACTCGTCTGTGCCCTTTCACTTGCAGGATGCGGTAAGAAGAATCAGGACAAAACAGATTTGACAAGCACCCACACCACGGCGGCGGAGACCATGTCTCCCACCACGACAGCGGCAGAGACGAAAGAGACGACAGCCGCGGACAAAGAGACCACAGATGCGGCTGGCGGCGAAACGAAAAAAGATGACTCGAAGAAGGCAGACAGCGCTTCCAGCGTCACCACATCCATACACACCTACACCACCGGAAACATTTCCGTCGAATACCCGGTTGTCTCTAATTTGAGCAAGGCTGCCGTACAGGAAAAGATCAACAAGCTGCTAAACGAGCATGCGCTGGAATTCATCAAGGCCTATGGCGTGAATGAAAGCAAGGATTCCCTCACCGTAAAATGCAGGGTTGTCTCTGCGGACCGCAGACGCCTGACCGCTGTTTATACAGGTTCCTACATGCCGGAGGGCGGCGCGCATCCGGTCAGTCTCTTCTATACGAATACCATTGACACCGCACTCGGCGAAGACATGGGTCTCACAAACTATGCGGATCCTTATACACTGGCCGGTTATGTGCTGTCCGGTGACTGCCAGTTTGCGGACGCGGATGCCGCTTTGGAAAAAGAATTGATGAAGGTTAAGAATGACACAGATATTGAGACGTATACCGAGATGTTCCGCCGCGCAGATTTCCCATGGAAGGCGCCGAAAACCACCTCCAAGGATTCTGACGAAGCCGTGAAATTTCCGGAAGTGTTCAGCTACGAGGAGCAGGGAACCATCTATGTTTCCATACCGGTACCTCATGCTCTTGGCGATTATGCTCTAATAAAGTACACTCCTGACACAAAATAGTGAAAATAGTTGCTATTTAACCCCATATTTGATAAAATAGTACGGAAAAATACAAAGATATGAAATGGGGTAGCAAAATGAGTGAAAAAACGCAACTGACAACACGAGACTATCTGCTCAGCATCCAACACCTGTTTGCCATGTTTGGCGCGACGGTTCTGGTTCCTTTGCTGACCGGTCTCAATCCATCGCTCGCACTGTTTTCCGCAGGTGTGGGCACCTTAATATTCCACTGCTGTACTAAGTTTAAGGTTCCTGTTTTTCTCGGCTCTTCCTTCGCATTTCTGGCCGCATTAAGCGCCATCATTCGACCGGAAGGTGCTGTGGTTGCAGAAAACATTCCTTTAGCACAGGGTGGAATTATTTTTGCCGGTCTGATCTATCTGCTGTTTGCACTGATTGCGTTTTTAATCGGAGCGGACAAGATCAAGAGGGTATTTCCTCCGGTTGTAACAGGGCCCGTGATCGTGGTCATCGGTATCAACCTGGCGAGCACCGCGATCGGTGATGCGACCGGCGGCTTAAGCCTGGCGGACGGCCTTACCTCTGAGATCGCCTTAAACCTGGGCATCGCCCTGTTTACGCTCTTCGTGGTAATCCTCTGTTCCATATTCGCACACGGTTTTTTCAAACTGGTCCCGATCCTAATCGGAATCGCCGCAGGATACGTTCTGTGTATTATTCTGGGCGCGGTCGGAGTCTTCCATATGGATTATTCCGCCATTACGTCCGCAGCATGGATTAATATCCCCTTTGTGACAAAGGATATGAATGGAGTTCCCTTTATGTCTCTTCCGAAATTTGAGCTGGGCGCCATTCTCTCCATCGCACCGATCGCCTGTGTTACCTTTATGGAACACATCGGTGATGTTACCACCAATGGTACGGTTGTCGGAAAAGATTTCTTAAAGGATCCGGGTCTCCACAGAACCCTGATGGGCGACGGACTCGCAACCTTATTCGCCGGATTCGTCGGCGGACCTGCCAACACCACGTATTCGGAGAATACCGGTGTTCTGGCCACTACGAAGAATTACAACCCGCGTCTTCTGCGTGTGACCGCCATCTTCGCGATCATCCTCGGCCTTTTTGGTAAGGTAGGCGCAATTCTTCAGACTATTCCGGGCCCGGTCAAAGGCGGCGTAGAAGTTATGCTGTTTGGTATGATCGCCGCAGTCGGAATCCGCTCTCTCGCGGAATCGGATCTTGATTTCACTCACAGCCGCAATTTAACCATCGTCGGACTGATCCTTGTATTCGGCCTCGGTTTTGCACAGATGGGCGGACTCAATGTCCACGCAGGCTCCATAACGCTTAACATCTCCGGCCTTTTCATCGCCGTTGTAATCGGAGTCCTCATGAATATCATACTGCCTCAGGCAGCCGATACTGTAAAAAACTAAAGAAAGGATTCATATACCATGGAATATCCAATTGAAAATGTAACTGTCTTCAGCCACCCGTTAATCCAGCACAAGATCTCTATCCTGAGGGATAAAAGAACCGGCACCAATGAGTTCCGCGCTCTGATCGAAGAGATCGCCATGCTTATGGGCTACGAGGCCTTAAGAGACCTTCCCTTAAAGGAGGTTGAGGTGGAGACTCCGATCGAGACCTGTATGACTCCCATGATCGCAGGGAAGAAGCTGGCCATCGTTCCTATCCTTCGTGCCGGCCTCGGCATGGTGAACGGAATACTCGCTCTCGTTCCTTCTGCCAAAGTCGGTCACATCGGTCTTTACCGCGACGAAGTCACACACGAGCCTCACGAGTACTACTGCAAGCTTCCGAACCCCATTGAGCAGAGAACCATCGTGGTAACCGATCCCATGCTGGCTACAGGCGGTTCTGCCGTCGCAGCCGTGGATTTCATCAAGGAACACGGCGGAAGGAACATCAAGTTCATGGCCATCATCGCCGCTCCGGAAGGTCTGGAACGCCTTCACAAAACCCATCCGGACATTCAGATCTATGTCGGCCATCTCGACCGCCAGTTAAATGAGAACGCCTACATCTGCCCAGGTCTGGGAGATGCCGGAGACAGAATTTTCGGTACGAAATAAGACAATAAAACTGTAAAGCTGACAGAAGCTGTAAAATAAGTTCCTAAAAAAAGAAACGCCAGTTCCGACAAATGCCGGTTCTGGCGTTTCTTTTTAATCTTCTCTTATCCAATTCCTTTGTATACAATGCTCATAATAAACACCAGGACGGCGAGTCCCACGTAAATATATTTTGCAGCAAAGCAAAACAGCTTCCCAACCGGCTTTTTCCGGCCGGTATTCAGTTCCTCTCCGATCCTGTTTATTCCCAGAACCCAGTAGATCATGATCGCGCAGAGCACGGCTCCGAACGGCACGACGTAGATCGTTATCATATCCATCCAGGAACCCATATAAGGCTCATACTCGATAAAAAGTCCAATCAGGAACACGAGACATCCCACGAGAAGAACCGCCTTCTTCCGGTCGAAATGCAGGTGAGTCTGAACCGCTTCCGCACACACCTCGAACATGTTGACGAGGGACGTGATTCCTGCAAACAGCACGGATAAGAAAAACAGAACGGCCACCCATCTTCCGGCCGGTATCTGCGCGAAAACCTTGGGAAGCGTGATGAACATGAGCGGCGGACCGCTGGCCGGATCCATCTGAAACGCAAACACCGCCGGAATGATGGCAAAGCCTGCGAGCAGGGCCGCCACCGTATCGAGCAGAGCGGTCGTCATGGCCGCCTTCGGTATATCTTCCTTCTTGTCCAAATAACTGCCGTATATGATCATTCCAGATCCGGTAATCGACAGGGAGAAGAATGCCTGTCCCATGGCCATCACCCACGTCTCCGGCTTAAGCAGAAGCTCCCAGCGCGGGATCAGCAGATACTCATACCCGGCAAGGGCGCCGTCCAGGAAGAACACCCGCACCGCAATAATCACGAACAGGATGAAAAATGCAGGCATCATAATGCGGTTGACCTTCTCGATCCCCTTCAGGACACCGCCCACCAGCACAACCATGGTGATTACCACCACCATGAAATGCCACGGTACGCTGCCGAAATGGCCGGTCGCCTGGGAGAAATAGACCTCTGCCTCCATCCCCATCATAACTCCCGACAGAGAGCCAAACAGGTAACGGAGCACCCAACCTACGATAATCGCATAACCGATCGCGATTCCCAGAGAACCGATCAGAGGGATGGCGCCGAGAAGTCCCCCGCCCCTTCTCCCTCTGCTCTTCAGCGCATAGCCGTAAGAACCGATGGGTCCAGTCCCAGTCAGTCTTCCGAATGCAAATTCCCCCGACAGCCCTACCATGCCGAATAGAAAGATAAATCCGAAATAAACGAGTAAAAAAGCTGCGCCTCCGTACTGCCCCACGCGGTAGGGGAACATCCAGATGTTCCCCATTCCGACCGCAGAGCCCACGGAGGCCAGTATAAATCCAAGCCGCGAGCCGAACTTGCCGTTCTTCCCCGCAGTATGTGTTTTTTCTGACATGTCTCTTTGTACCTTACTCCTTGATTTTATCGCTGGCCTTCCTCATTGGGCGGCCTCTTTCCCGGCCTTATTATCGGCCTTCTTTCTTATGCTTCCTCTGTTTCGCGTTTCTCTGCCACTTCGCCCTGCTTCTTGTAGATGCAGCCGCCGTCAACACAGCCTCTCACGCTGGAAAGCGGATAGATATTGGATTTCGGTCCGATTACGGTTCCTGGATTTAAGACTGAGCCGCAGCCGACTTCCACGAAGTCACCCAGGATCGCGCCGAATTTCTTTAATCCGGTCTCGATATCTCCATCCTCTGCGTGGACTTTAACCAGAGTCTTGTCAGACTTCACGTTGGAGGTGATGGAACCGGCACCCATGTGTGACTTATAGCCCAGGATGGAGTCGCCTACGTAGTTGTAATGCGGTACCTGAACGCCGTCAAACAGGATAACGTTCTTTAACTCACAGGAGTTTCCTACAACAGCGCCTTCACCAACGATGACGTTGCCGCGGATAAATGCGCAGTGACGGATCTGTGCGCCCTTACAGATGATTACGTTATCGGCCAGACACGCGGTCGGCGGCATCTTGACGGATTTGTGAATCCAGATGGATTTGCCCATACGGTTGTATTCGTCTTCCGGAAGCAGCTCGCCGAGGGAGGTAATATACTCACCGATCTTCGGGAGGATCTCCCACGGATACGTGTTTCTTTCAAATAAAAGTTTTGCTATGGTATGGCTGGTATCAAATAAGTCCTGGATTTGCATATCTTCTTTTTTCATGGTCTTAAGTCTCCTATTTTGTTTTTTTATAATTAGCCGCCGCCGCATCAAAAGCGCCCCGAAGGCCGTATTGATTGTTCAGCCTTAATACATTGGCCGTGCGTCCAGCGACAAAATTCTCGAGTTTCTGCATGTATTCGTCGGAGGTAATGCTTCCCTCCGCCACGTAGGTAAGCCCTTTTTCCCAGCTGGCCGTCAGCTCCGGATTCAAAAGCTGGCGGATCGAGGCGTTTACTACGTCAAAGATCATCTCCCCTAAGAGTGTCGGGGTAATAACCTGGGTCTTCTGGTTCAAAGCCAGATATTTAATATTGAACAGCTTCTTTAAAATCTCGGCACGGGTCGCACTGGTACCGATGCCGCTTCCCTTGATCTGGGCCCGCAGCTCATCGTCCTCGATCAGCTGGCCCGCATTCTCCATAGCCAGAATCATGGAACCGGAGGTGTAGCGCTTGGGAGGTGATGTCTCTCCCTCCTTGATGGCCAGACTCTTAAGCGGGATTACGGCGCCCTTCTTCAGAGTCCCCAGCATGGCGATAAATTCCGGATTATCCATGTTTTTCTGTGTGGAATCCGCGCTGCCCTCCTCGGAGTCTCCGGAGGCATTCTCCGCCTGTCCGTCCTTTGGTTTGGCATCCGTTTTTTTCTTGCTTCCCGGAACATCCGCCACCTTTAAGTATCCCGCCTCCAGCATGACGCGGAAGTTAGCAAAAAAGTGTTCCTTATCGATAACCAGCTCCAGAGCGTATTTCTGGTAGATGGCCGGAGGATAAAAGATGCTTAAAAATCGTCTGGCAATTACCTCATAGACCTTCGCGGAAAGCGGCGACAGGCTTCGTAAGGCCCCCATGCCCTGTCCGGTCGGTATGATTGCGTAATGGTCCGTAATCTGTTTATCATTCACATACCGCGTTTTTGCAATCCCTTTAAAGGAACCGGACTCCAGTGCTTCGGCCGCGAATCCGGCCAGTGGTTCAAAGTTCTTTAAGCCTCCGATGTTCTTGTAGATCTCCTTCGCCACCGCGGTGGAAAGGACTCTGGCATCGGTTCTCGGATACGTTACCAGCTTCTTCTCATACAGTTCCTGGACGACCTTCAAGGTCTCATCCGGACTGATCTTAAACATCTTGGAGCAGTCATTCTGAAGCTCTGCCAGGTTGTAAAGAAGCGGAGGATTCTTCGTCTCCTTCTTCTTCTCAATGGCCTGCAGCACCGCATTCATGGGCTGAACCGCGGAAAGTGCCTCGATTAAGGCTTCCGCTGTCTTTCTCTCTTTAAATCCGTTCTCCTTATAGAGATACGGGGATTCAAAATATCTGGAGCCCGGGGCACTTTTCCACTCTCCGTCAAAATCCATGTCCTGAGGAGAGAACGTACCGATCACCCGGTAAAACGGAGTCTTGACAAAGTCCCTGATTTCCCGCTCCCGCCGGATTACCATGCCCATGACACACGTCATGACGCGTCCCACGGAAATCACCGTGTTCTTTCCGGTTCTTAAGTAATTCGAAATATTCTGCCCATACTTTAGTGTGAGCAGACGGGAAAAATTAATTCCCATCAAATAATCTTCTTTTGCCCTTAAATAGGCTGAGGCGGAAAGATTATCGTATTCCGTCTCATCTTTTGCCTCCCTGATTCCTCTTAAAATCTCTTCCTCTGTCTGGGAGTCGATCCATACCCGCTTCTGGGCCTTATCCTTCACATCAGCCATCTGGGCCACCAGACGGTAAATATATTCTCCCTCGCGTCCCGAGTCGGTGCAGACATATATCGTATCCACGTCCGGCCGGTTCAGCAGACCGCTCACGATTTTAAACTGTTTTTCGACGCTGGGAATCACTTCGTATTTAAATTCCTTCGGTAAAAAAGGCAGAGTCTCGAGACTCCATCTCTTGTATTTTGGATCGTAGCATTCCGGATAGCTCATGGTAACTAAATGGCCTACGCACCATGTGACAATTGCCTGTTCCGATTCAATATAACCATCGCTGCGCCTTCCGTTTATCTTAAGCGCGTTGGCAAATTCCTGTGCTACACTTGGTTTTTCTGCAATGTATAAAGATTTTGACATGTATATCCCCACTGATTTCTATTCATAACCCGTCTATTATACCATTGAAAATCCGGAATATCAATGATACAATTATAAACAATTCTATTTCTATTTTATTACGTTAAAGTGAAGGAGTCCTATTATGTCTATTGCAAAAGTAAAAGAATATCTGAGAGATTATGGCAGAGACTGTGACGTACAGGAGTTTCCGGTGTCCAGTGCCACGGTGGAGTTAGCGGCCAAAGCGCTGTCTGTAGAACCTGCCCGCATCGCCAAAACCCTTTCTTTTCATGGAGATGAAACGAACGGCTGTATCCTGATTGTCACAGCCGGAGACATGAAGATCGATAACGCCAGGTTTAAGAAACAGTTCGGTTTTAAGGCCCGGATGCTGGGCGCCGAGGAAGTCGCCATGCTGACCGGCCACGAGGTGGGCGGTGTCTGCCCGTTCGCCAATCCGGAACACGTGACGACTTACCTGGATGTCTCCATGCAGCGGTTCCCCTCCGTATTTCCGGCGGCCGGAAGCGCCAGCTCCGCGATTGAGCTTACCTGTGAGGAGCTCTTTAAGTATTCACAGGCAAGGGAATGGATCGATGTCTGCAAGGCAAAAGATGTACAGGCCATATAAAGAATGTCCAGGTTATCCAGGTTGAACTTATGATATAATTGCTTGTTTCTTTATATGAACAATGATATACTAACATTGGCTGAAGATGGTAACGTGATACAAGTAATCCATATCAGGAGGTATTCATATGTTAGAACATAGTGATTTGCAGGCAATCAGGGACATCATGAAAGAAGAAATCGGAAGGTCAGAAAATCTTCTCAAGGATATTATAAAGACCGAAATCGGCAGATCAGAAAATCTTCTCAAAGATATTATAAAGACCGAGATCGGCAGATCAGAAAATCTTGTATTAAATGAGGTTGACAGAGTACAGGAGAATCTTGAAACGAAGATGGAACAGCTCAAAAGAAATATGGATGAGTTGACACAGTATTATCGGACGGTAAAACTAGATCATGAAAACAACGCCCTTTTCCTTCAGATGATTCAGGAAATCAAAAAAGAAGTGAATGAACTCAAAATGAAAATCGCATAAAGATTCCAAATGAAAGTATTGCATTCCTGGCAAAAGCAAGTAAAAGAAGAGGCAGTGAAAAAGAGTTGATCTAACTCCATTTTTTAGCTGCCTCTTCCGCACCTATCGCAGTTTGTCATTTTAAACACATCTTTATCCTGTATACTGGCTTGCCTGCATCTGAAACATCTCCGCGTACTTCCCGTTTAAGCGCATCAGCTCCTCATGATTTCCATCCTCTGTGATCCTTCCGTTTTCCAGAAAGATAATCCGTCTGCAGAACTTGCAGCTGGAAAGGCGGTGTGAGATGTATACGGCAGTGCGTCCTCCCGTCAGTTCACTGAAACGCTCATACACCTCTTCCTCCGCGTACGGATCCAGAGCCGCTGTCGGTTCATCCAGCACGATAACCGGGGAATCCTTATACAGCGCTCTGGCAATCGCCAGCTTCTGAAGCTCTCCACCTGAAAATTCCGTCCCGCTTTCCTCAAACTGCTTTCCAACGAATGTCTTGCTTCCATTCGGAAGAGTCTGAACTTTTTCAAAGATCCCTGCATTCTTAAGCGCCGATTCCAGGCGTTTCTCTGAGACAGCCGTTCCGGCAGCCACATTATCTTCAATGCTGAATTCAAATATCTTAAAATCCTGAAATACCACGGATAAAAGCTTCCGGTACACTAGAGAATCAATCGTATGGATATCCACGCCGCCGATCAGGATCTGACCGCCAGTCGGTTTGAACAATCTGGACAGCAGCTTGATCATGGTGGTTTTTCCAGCGCCGTTTCTGCCCACGACAGACAGGCTCTCGCCCGGCTTCAGTTCGAAGTTCACATCACTTAAGATGTCGCGTTCTGTTCCCGGATACCGGAACGACACATGACGAAATTCCAGAGTTAGCTGGCTGGTGTCAATGTCCTTTTGGCCTTCCATCTCCGTTTCCACCGGAATCTCCTCCAGTTTCACGAATTCTTCCAGGTAACGGCAGTCCTGTCTCAAACGCACGATAATATTCAGCAGATTTGCTGTGGAACTGGAAAATGTCGCCGCCGCTCCCGTATACATACTGAAGCTGCCAATGGTAATACCGGTCAGCAAAGCCTTCACGCCGATGTATCCGTACACAAACGCACTGCGGAACGCTTCTAAAATCCTGGAAATCCCTTCAAACCTCCGTTTCAGCTCCATGGTCTGCTTCTTGAACTTGAATATGTTGTCGTCACATTCGTTATTGCGCTTCATCAGCAGTTCATGGAGGCGAAACAGCCGAATATCCTTTCCAGGTCCAAAATCTTCGAGAATCTGATAGTAATAGATAAAGAAGCGCTCCATACTTACGGATTCTTCGTGAATCTCCATCTCCTTTTTCTGATATCCTTTGTTGAGCCAGGCGATCACAATTGTGGGAATCATGATGACTATCAGGCTGATCACATCGAAGCTTAAGAGAATTCCAACGGCCCCTGCTGCCGTAAGGACACAGCGGATCAGTTCGGGAAACTGGCGCACAATATAGAGATGAGTCATTCGTTCCCGGATGGGAAGCATGGCTTTATCCTTTTGCTCTATGTACTTCGTATCCTCCAGATTCTCGTAGGCCACCCCCATGTTGTGGCTGCCGATGTCATACTCAATCTTAACCAGAATATCCCTTGTCACCGCATTCATATACCGTTTCAGCGCGCCTGCCGCCATCGTTAAAAACAGCGCTGATAACGCGGCCGCCGCCACATACCCGGCCAGAAGGGAAAGACGTTTCTCTCCCATCATCTCATCGATCATGTATTTGGGAAAGAGTATTGCCACAAATGGAAGCGCCGCCTCCAGCATGGATTCCACAAACGCGGCCAGAACGTAGCCTGGCGATGCCTGAACTACTTTTTTAGCCAGAAATTTCAAATTATAAAGTTCTTTTTTTATGTTATGCTTCATGCGCCGCCTCCCCCTCCTCATAATATTTCTTCTGAGCCATAAACATCTGGTAATACTTTCCCTTCTTTTCCAGAAGTTCCTCGTGAGTTCCCAGCTCCGCCACACGTCCCCCGTCGATCAGTGCAATCTCGTCACAGAATCTGGTGGAGGCCAGTCGATGGGATATAAACAGCAGTGTCCGGCCTTTTGAAATTTCTGCCAGCTCATGGTACAGAGTATATTCCGCATGGGCGTCGAGGGCCGCCGTCGGCTCGTCAAAAATCAGGATCTTTCCATTTTTGTAAAGTGCCCGGGCGATTCCAATCTTCTGTTTTTCTCCTCCGGATACATCAACACCGTCATGGTAGAGATACTTTGTCAGCGGAAGATCCGGATTCTTCCCGTGCTGTTCATAAAACGCCGAAAGCCCGGCTTCCTCTATGGCGGCCAAAAGGCGTTCACCATCCGCACCGCCCTCCTCACAGGTGATATTTTCCTGGAAGGTCATGGCAAATAAGCTGATGTCCTGAAATACAGCTGCCAGCAGATTTCTGTAGTCCTGAAGTGCAAAACGGCGGATGTCGGTTCCATTTAGAAGAATCTCCCCCTCCGTCGGGTCATAGAGCCGTGTAACCAGCTTGACCAGCGTCGTTTTTCCAGCACCGTTGATACCGACGATTGCCAGCTTCTTACCAGCTTTTATCGTAAAATTAAAATCTGTATACACATTTTCATCCGTCCCTGGATAATGAAAGCTCACATGGCGAAAGGTGATCTCATAGTGATCCGCCTGCGGAACGGGTACCGGTTCTTTCGGTCCGCCCTCATCCTCATTGGGAAGGTCCAGAAACGTTCTCATCTCGTCAATCCGGAATAAATCGCCCTTTACAAATGCCATATCCTCAAATACCTTTTCCAGCGTAACCGTAAGTGTTGCTGCCGCCATGAAACACATAGTAAAATCAGCAATGGAAATCCGTCCCTCAAGGACACTGCAGATCAGATAGCTGTAAATAATGATATCACGGATGCAGGAAAGGATACTTTCTGCAAGGTCTGCACCATAATGGTGTTTCTGGATATCCCCATCAATCTTTCGTCTGGATTTGTGGTTAAGCATCAGCTTCTCCAGCAAAATGTTGGAGAGGCCGTAGATTCTCAAATCCTTTCCATAAGCCAGGTTGCCCATGACATTCGTCAGGTAGCGCTGACGCCTTCCAAACGGTGATGCCTTCCTTGATATCTCCACCTCATACTTACTGGCTTTTTCCCTTAAGAGATAGACTATGTAAATATCAGCGATCAGCAGGAGAACGATCAGAAAATTAAGTTTTCCTAAAACGCTTAAATAAAACACGGCTGAGACACCATTTGCCGACAGCGCAAATAACTGGGTCAAAATTCCCTGAACCCCGAATTCGATATCGGAGGTGGCCGAGGTGACACGCCAGAATTCATTTAAGTATTTGGGGTCTTCCAGCTTTTCGTACCGTACCCGCATGATCTTTTCCTTCATCCTGCTGATAAAGGAATACCGGAAACGGGAAATATCCATCTCATATCCGGCCTTCACAACGGCTGAGATCGTTCCTGCCGCCGCGGTTGCCACAAAAAAGACTGCAGCAATCGTGATCACGGCCTTCACTCTCGCTTCTCCTGTCAGCTCTGCGATTAAATATCTGGGAGTAAGGATCGCCGCCGCCGACAAAATCAGTGTAAACACGATGTTTAAAACAAAATAAAGGTACAGGATTCTCTTGCTGCGCCACGCTTCCTTCAGCAAATAAAGGAAGTTCCCTCTGCTTTTCTTTTTTCTTTTCATACTCTCACTCCTGTCAGACTATTTTTATGCTCTTTCCCCACTCCTTTACCAGCATTAGGTAAATTTGACTCCCAACTGGCCAGGATCGAAAAAAGTGCTGCAAAAGCCTTATTTCCAGTGTTTCAATTCATTGGAAACAGGTTCTTTGCAGCACTTTCCTATAATCTTTTCAATCGTTAATACTGGGAAATGGTCCAGCCTCTAAAACCGTCTCTTATAAGCTCTATGAAGATTATAAAAACCGGCTGTCGCCCATCTTCCGCGGCGCCGTTCTCTGATATTTCACGGCCGGATACCCCAGAAGCATACAGCAGGCAAGAGTTCTGCCTTCGAGTCCCAGCCACTCCATCAGTTTCGGGCTCACACTGACCGTTCTCTGCAGATAGCCGCTGTATAGGGCGCCTGCGCCCTCGGCCACCGCCATATTTTCCATATTGGCCGCCGCCAGACCTCCATCCAGCGGATTGTCTGCTGCCGTAATCAGCAGGCACGGCGCATTAAAGAAGAAGGTGTCATCCTTGGGGTCCTTCTTCCATTTCTCATAGAAACGCGTAAAGGCGCGCACGTAGTCCGGTTTCGTCTCCCGCAGGATCTCCAGAATGTAGGGAAATTCTGACCAGAACAGTTCCTTAAACTCGGGGAGGCGTGTCTGTACTGCCACAAAGGTACATGCCTGTGCGTTCTTCGCCGTTGCCGTATAGCGCCCCGCTTCGATGATCTGCTCCAGCACTTCCCGGCTGATCCGTGTATCCTTATAGCTGCGGATGCTTCGGCGGAATTTTACCGCGTGAAGAAAGTTTTCCGGAGATACGGTGAACGAATCCTTTTGATACGCTTCCACCCCCGCCATATCATACTCCGGTATGGAAACCGCCTCGGAGGGACAGACTGCCACACAGTGGCCGCAGGTGATGCAGGGCCGTTTGACAGCGGCCTTTTTCTCGTTTAATACAATCGCGTTTCCCGGACAGTCCTGCACGCAGAGACCACATCCGATACACCGTTCTTCATCAATTATAACTGCACTGTTCATCATTCAGTTCTCCTTTTCCCACTTCATTTTAAGATGCCGTTTTTTTCCTGTATTCGGAGAGAATCACTGCCGCAAACATGAATACACAGCCGGCCATCAGCCGGACTGTCAGCGGATCTCCCAGGAAGATCACGGAAAAGATAAGACCGAATACCGATTCAAACGATAAGAGAATGGATGAGGTGTTCGGCGTTAAATATTTCTGTCCCACATTCTGGAGCAGGAACCCGATCATTGTGCTGAAAATCCCCAGATACAAAAGACCGATCATCATCGTGTTGTCAATTACCCCTCCGTCAAACGGCCCTTCCAGAATCGGCGCGATAATCCAGCTCAGGGCCGCAGCCACCACCATCTGCAGCACCGTCATCGTGACCGGGTCGTGATCCGTCGTATAGCGGTCAATAAATACGATGTGGACCGCGTAGAAGAAGCCGCAGATCAGGGTCAGCAAATCTCCGAGGTTGATGGATAAATCCCCTTCCAGCGACAGAAGCGCAAGGCCCACAACCGCGATACAGGCGGCGATGACATTATTTCTCTTCGGTTTCTTGTGGTTAAAGAACCAGTGAAGAAATGGTACGAGGATCACATACAGTGTGGTGATAAACGCATTTTTGCTGGCCGTCGTGTACTTTAATCCATACGTCTGAAAGAAATAGCTGACAAAGAGAAACACGCCCAGCAGTCCCCCGCAGAATAAATCCGATTTGTTGATCTTCATCACCTTTCTCCAGAATACCAGGATCAGTGCGATAGCCGCTATGGTAAAGCGAAGCGCCAGTAAGTAGGTGGGGGAAATGATATCCACCGAATTTTTCATGACAACAAATGCGCTTCCCCAGATGATGGTCGTGATGATCAGCCCGATGGCTGCCAGTATTTTGATTCCTTTTCCGTCTTTTGTACCCATAGGTCTTCCCTAATGTCCTTTCACATACACATGGGCTGCCAAGGCCGGATTATGGCCGTGGCAGCCCTTTGCTTTCTATGGTGCTGCAGTGTTTAAAGCGTTACCAGCGTGTAAAACGGTATATCGTAGTAGTCCGGTATTCCTCTCCCGCTTTCAGTACCGGTGAAGGAAATTCCGGCATATTCACTGCGTTTGGATAGTACTGTGTCTCAAAGCAGTAGCCGTATCTCGGGGCATATACCATACCGTTCTTGCCGGCCGGACCTGCGCCGAGGAAATTGCCGGTGTAGAACTGCATTCCGGGAAGGTCCGTGTAGACCTCCATGCGGATCCCCGTTTTGTCAGATTCAGCTGCCGCGGAAAGTTCGGTCTCCCCGGAAGCGTGGTTTAAGATCCAGTTATGATCGTAGCCCTTGCCGAGAATCAGAGCCTCATACTCCTCTTCGATGTCGCGGCCGATCACCTTCATGGCAGTGAAGTCCATAGGCGTACCTGCCACCGGCACGATCTCTCCGGTCGGAATGGAGCCTGCGTCCGCCGCCGTATACGTATCCGCGTCGATCCATACTCTCTGGCTCATGGCATTTCCGCCGTCCTGGCCATCCAGATTAAAGTAGCTGTGATTCGTAAAGTTTGCAACCGTATCGCTGTCGGAAACCATATGGTAAGCGATGACCAGGCTGTCATCCGGTGTCAGCGTGTAGCTCACCGTGATGTTGGCGTTTCCCGGGTATCCCTGATCGCCATCGGGACTGAACAGCGAAAAGCTGATGACGGTTCCGAGAGCGCCCTCCTCTGTCTCGGCCTCCCAGAGACGGTCGTGATACAGATCCGGCGCGCTGTGCAAATTGTTCGTTCCGTCGTTAGCCGCCAGCCGGTACTCTTTCCCGTTCAGCGTAAACTTCGCCCCTGCAATTCGGTTGGCGTTGCGGCCGATCGGTGCTCCGAAGTGAGGCGGATTCTCCAGGTACGCCTCCACACTGTCATATCCCAGAACCACATCGACGAGTTTTCCGTCTCTGTCAGGCACGTTCATCGTCACCCATGTGCCGCCCAAATCGGTAAAAGAGGCCGACACGCCATTATCATTATACAGCGTATAGAGAGTGACCGCTTCTCCGGAAGGCATAACTCCCCACTGTTCTTTCCTGTAAGCCATTTCAGCTACCTCCGCGTTTCTCTTATTTGTGTCACTATTTTGCCTGAATATATCCCTGCGCCGTTAAAAGCTCTGCGCAGAGCACCGCGCCGCCGGCCGCGCCGCGGACCGTGTTGTGGGACAGGCCGACAAATTTATAATCGTACACCGTGTCCTCACGGAGACGTCCGATGGAAACACCCATACCATTTTCAAAATCCACGTCCATGGTAACCTGCGGACGATTGTCTTCATACAGATACTGGATAAACTGCTTTGGAGCACTTGGAAGCTCCAGTTCCTGAGGAAGCCCCTTGAAGCTTACGAGGCGCTCGATCAATTCCTCCCTGGTCGGTTTTCTGCGGAATTTCACGAAAACTGCGGCTGTATGGCCGTTTAAGACCGGAACACGGATACACTGGCAGGTGATAACCGGCTCGCTCGCTTTGACGATCTCTCCGTTCTCTACCTTTCCCCAGAGTCTTAACGGCTCCTGCTCGCTCTTCTCTTCCTCGCCGCCTATGTATGGGATGATGTTGCCTTCCATCTCAGGCCAGTCCTTAAAGGTCTTGCCTGCGCCTGAGATTGCCTGGTACGTTGTAGCCACCACCTCGTACGGCTCAAACTCTTTCCAGGCGGTTAATACGGGAGCGTAACTCTGGATGGAACAGTTCGGTTTTACAGCGATGAAACCGCGCTCTGTGCCGAGGCGCTTTCTCTGATCCTTAATCACTTCGAAGTGCTCCGGGTTGATCTCCGGTACTACCATCGGCACATCCGGTGTCCATCTGTGCGCGCTGTTGTTGGAAACGACCGGTGTCTCCGTCTTCGCATATGCTTCCTCGATCGCTTTGATCTCTTCCTTCGTCATATCGACGGCGCTGAATACGAAATCTACGCTGGAGGCAACTTTCTCCACCTCGTTTACGTTCATCACGGTCAGCTTCTTTACTGCTTCCGGCATCGGAGTCGTCATCTTCCAGCGGTCTCCTACGGCCTCCTCATACGTCTTTCCAGCGGAACGGGGGCTGGCAGCCACGGTCACCACCTCATACCAGGGATGATTCTCAAGCAGAGAAAGAAATCTCTGTCCCACCATACCTGTCGCACCTAACACACCAACCTTTAACTTCTTTTCCATAGTTTTCTCCTCATTTCATTTCTTTTTTCAGACTATCCTATAACAAAGTTAAAAAAAAATCAAGGTTTATTCGTCACAAAAATACATTTGTACGCCTATGAGAGACATTTTCCTGGAATGTACGTCCTGGAAAAGAATCGCACGCTTTTATTTTATGATTTTACAGCAAATATAATTCCCAGCGTGTTTGGGCCGCAGTGGCTGGACACCGTACATCCGGCCTCCGTCACCAGTATCTCCGAAAAGATTCCCCGGTTCCGGATCAGCTCCCTGGCTTCCACCACCACCGCCTCCGGGCAGGCCGCATGGGTGAGAAAGATTACGTCCGGTACGCAGCGTCCCTGCACCGCGTCGAGCCGTTCCCCAATATATTTTCTCACACACTGCCGGAACGAGCCGCGGTACTTTCTGTCCACCGCCAGTTCCCCGTCCCTCACGCTGATGCTGGGCCTGATGTTCAGCAGATTGGCGCCGAACGCGGTAACCGCCGAACAGCGTCCGCCCTTCCGTAAATAATCCAGCTTGTCGATGACAAAGCTCACATCCATGCAGGTCTTCAAATTCTCCAGCTTCGTTGCAATCGCTTCCGGTTCCATGCCGGCCTCCGCCATCTTTGCGGCGGCTACGGCCAGATAACCGATTCCGGTGGTAAGATTCATGGAGTCCACCACCGTGACGCCAGGAACTTCCTCCGCGGCCAGAACTGCGTTCTGATAACAGCTGGACAGCGCCGAACCGATGGTAAAATGAATCAGCGCACCGCACTCCTTCCTAAGCTCCGTAAAAGCGCCGCAGTACTCCGCCGTATTGATGGCGGTCGTACTGCAGATCTCTCCTCCCGCCGAAACATGGCGAAAGATATCGGCCGGTTTCAGTTCGATTCCATCCCGGTATGTCCTTCCCTCCATAATAATGGCCTGAGGGATTACCGTAATTCCATACTGTTCTGCAATTTCTGCCGACAGATCGCAGGAGCTGTCGGCAGATATCCCTATTCTCTTCACCGTGATTCCTTTCCCGTGGCTGCCGCAGGCTCTTTCTTATGAAAGACGGACCTTGCTGCCCTTTCCGTCACGCTTTCCGATCTTTAAGCGGTTCAAATGAACTTCCTTCTTCTTGTATTCGACCACCGGATCCTCTCCCAGTAAATAGACCGTCTCCAGTTCCTCTCCCTGGGCCAGCTTAATGCCCCGAACGCCTCTGGAATTCTTCTTCATCTCAGGAATCTCTTCCAGTGCAAAACGCAGGAATACGCCGCTTGAGGTCTGAAGCACCACCTCGGTCTCCGCCCGGAGAACTAAAATCGATACCACATCGTCGCCTTCTAAAAGCTTAGTAGCGGCTACGGTCCTGTTGTTTGTCTCGAATTCCTCTCCCGGCACTCTCTTTACGAGCGCCTGCTTCGTGGCGAAGAGGAAGCGGCTGCCCTTCATGGATTCCGCGCTGCAGAGATAGATAATCTGCTCTTTTGTGCCGTCGTACTTGCTTAAGTTGTCGATCGGCGTGCCCTTGTCCCTCAGCTTTCCGTAAGGGATATCGGCGGCCTTCACCTGATGCAGGTTGCCGGTATTGGTGAAAATACAGATCTTGTCTGTATTGAAGCACGATACCACGTGAACGTTCTCCGTCTCGATGGTCTCTCTGTTGCGGTCGTATGTGGACTTGTCCAGCAGCTTGCAGTAGCCGAACCGGTCCATGACGAACACCACCTCCGAGACGGCCACGGCTGTCTCATCGTAAACAGCTTCTTTTCCATCCTCGATGAGCGTGCGGCGCGGTGTGGCAAACTCCTCTTTGATGGCCTCTAAGTCCTTCTTGATCACGACGTCCATATTGGCCCGGCTCTCCAGAATATGCTGGTACTCGGCGATCTTCGCCATCGTCTCCTTATACTCCTTCTCCAGGGCCAGAATCTCCAGACCGATCAGCTTATATAAACGCATCTCTAAAATGGCGCTGGCCTGCTTCTCCGTAAAATGAAGCTCCCCCGCCTCCTTTTCAAATCCGGCTGTCCGGAATTTGATGTTGGAGATATCTCCTGTCATCAGGCAGGCCTTGGCATCCTTTAAGCTCTTGGAGCCTCTCAGCACGGCGATAATCAGATCGATGATATCGCAGGCCTTGATTAAGCCTTCCTTGATCTCCTTTTTCTCCAGTTCCTTCTCCAGCAGCGCCTGGTATTTGCGCGTTGCGTTGTGATACTGGAAGTCCAGGTAATTTTTGAGGATTCCCTTTAAATTCAGGGTCTCCGGCCGGCCGCCGGCGATGGCGAGCATGTTGACGCCGTACGTATCCTCCAGCTTCGTCTTCTTATAGAGGATGTTGCGGATCTTTTCAACATCGGCGTCTTTTTTCAGCTCCAGCACGATGCGGATGCCGTCCTTGTTGGACTGATTGGAAATGTCCACCACATCGGTCAGCTTCTTTGATTCCACCAGTTCCGCCACGTCCACAAGAAACTTGTTGATACCCGCGCCGATCATGGTATACGGAATCTCCGTAATGACCATCTTGTCCTTGTCAGCCTTCCGTTTTCCCAGTTCGATATCGATCTTTCCGCGAAGCTTGATCTTTCCGCTTCCCGTCTCATATATCTCTGCGAGACCGCTCTTATTGGCGATGATGCCGCCGGTTGGAAAATCCGGGCCCGGCATGTATTCCATCAGTTCCCTTGTTGTTATCTCAGGATTGTCGATGTAGGCTCTGACGACGTCGATGACTTCCCCCAGGTTATGAGGCGGAATGCTGGTGCTCATACCGACCGCAATTCCCTCCGCACCGTTAATCAGAAGATTCGGCACACGGACCGGAAGCACCTCCGGCTCCTTTTCCGTCTCGTCGTAGTTGGGGATAAATTCAACCGTCTTATCCAGATCCTTTAAATAGACTTCCTCTGCAAACTTCTCCAGCCTGGCCTCCGTGTAACGCATGGCAGCCGCGCCGTCGCCCTCGATGGAACCGAAGTTGCCGTGTCCGTTTACAAGGGGCATTCCCTTCTTGAATACCTGGGACATCACGACCAGGGTTTCATAGATGGAGCTGTCGCCGTGGGGATGGTACTTACCCATAGTATCGCCCACGATACGCGCCGACTTTCTGTGCGGCTTATCGTGGTTTAACCGAAGCTCACTCATATCATATAATACACGCCGCTGTACCGGCTTTAATCCGTCTCTCGCATCCGGGATTGCCCTGGCAGTGATAACGCTCATGGAATAGTTCATGTAGCTCTTCTGCATTTCCTCGGAATATTCTGTTTTTACAATCTTCTCAGCCATGTTCCCTCTCCTTACGCATCAATCTCTGCTTCATCCGCATGCTCGTAAATAAACCGGCGCCGCGGCGGAACTTCGCTGCCCATCAGCATCTCCGTGATTTCGGAGGCCATGCGGGCATCCTCGATCTCCACCTGCTTCAGCACCCGGTGATCCGGGTCTAACGTAGTTTCCCAGAGCTGCTGCGCGTCCATCTCACCAAGACCTTTGTAGCGCTGCAGCGTAAAATCACCGGTGTGGGTCTTCCGGTAGCGCTCCAGCTCCTTCTCATCGTAAAGGTACTGTTCCTCGCCGCGCTTCGGAATCACCTTAAAGAGGGGCGGCATGGCGATAAACACATGGCCGTCATAGATCAGTTCCGGCATGAAACGGTAGAGGAACGTCAGAAGCAGGGTGTCGATATGGCTTCCATCCACATCGGCATCCGTCATCAGTACGATCTTATTGTAACGAAGCTTGGAAATATCGAAATCGTTGCCATAGCCCTCTGAAAAGCCGCATCCGAAGGCGTTGATCATCGTCTTGATCTCGGCGTTGGCCAATACCTTGTCCATGGAAGCCTTCTCCACGTTGAGAATCTTTCCGCGGATCGGCAGAATGGCCTGGTACATCCTGTTTCGCGCAGTTTTGGCAGAACCGCCGGCGGAATCTCCCTCGACGATGAAGATCTCGCATTTCTCCGCGTCACGGCTCTCACAGTTGGCCAGCTTTCCATTGCTGTCAAAGGAG
>ERZ894229.743-NODE-743-length-22344-cov-28.0396_pt1 | contig 22344 bp, 21 predicted proteins | sample MGYA00380295_ERZ894229 | MGnify/ENA primary metagenome ERZ894229 (study PRJEB32331, sample SAMN06328479) | human gut metagenome | biome: human gut microbiome; feature: stool | host: Homo sapiens | collected 2014-09-17 ... | reverse complement strand
TCTTTGAAATTCCTAATTGCATTACGAGGTTATTATACTTCCTATAAGGGAAATTATCAATAGTTTTTTTATAATTTTTCCACCTAATTTAAAAAATTATAATTATGCATTGAATCCCGTAGGAAGTTAACCACCCCTGCGATACATGCACATTATAATCCATTCTTTCGCGGAATGCTATAACTTTTATCTGTGCATTTTCTTACGAATTTCTTACGAGATTCATAGTTCTCTATTAAATTGTTCAGATTGGCATACATTTTTGCGGAGCACTGTGCTATAATGTTCATAAGTTTTATTATTTCTCTTTTTTTGAACAAAGCATTGTTTCGGAGGTGTATATAATATATGGAACGTTTAGGACTTCTGTGCCGTGCTGTCCTGGAGCAGCCGGATATCACGCAGCGGGAGCTGGCGGTGAAGCTGGATCTGTCCCTGGGGACGGTGAACCATATTATAAAAGAAGGAATCGAGCTGGGATACATTGAACCGGGTGTCGAGCGCGGAAGCTATGCGGTAACGCAGGAAGGACTCTCCTACATGGAGCAGTTCCGGGTGGACGGGGCCGTCATCCTGGCAGCCGGATTTGGTTCGCGGTTTGTTCCGCTGACCTTCGAGGCGCCTAAGGGGCTTCTGGAGGTCTTCGGCGAGCGGATGATCGAGCGCCAGATCAGCCAGCTCCACGAGGCCGGGGTCACGGACATTTACATCATGGTGGGGTATCTCAAAGAAAAATTCGAGTATCTGATCGATAAATATGACATAAAACTGATTTACAACCCCGAGTATGCCTCGAAAAACACGCTGGCCACCGTTTATCACGCACAGGATATTATGCGCGGAAGGAACATGTATCTTCTGCCCTCCGACAACTGGCTGCGCGAAAACATGTACCATGCCTATGAGTGCGGTTCCTGGTACTCGGCGGTCTATATGGAGGGGGATACCTCCGAGTGGTGCATGACCTATAATAAGAAAGGACGCATCACGGACGTGGTCATCGGCGGCGCCGATTCCTGGGTCATGTACGGGCCGGCATTTCTCTCCCGCGAGGATTCGGTTCCGTTTCTGAATCTGATTGAGAGTTATTATAAACATCCCGGGACGGAGCAGCTTCACTGGGAGCAGGTGGTGGCCGACCACTGTGACGCATTTCCGCTCTACATGAACTTCCAGCCGGAACATCAGGTGTATGAGTTCGAGAATCTGGAGGAGCTCCGGGCATTTGATCCCCGCTATCAGAGCAAATCGGACAATGAGGCTCTGGCCCTCATCGCGAAAGTGTTTCATATAGAAGAATCGGACATCCAGAACATCCAGTGTCTGAAGGCAGGAATGACCAACAAATCTTTCTTATTTACGGTGGACGGCTCCCACTATATCTGCCGCATTCCGGGGCCGGGGACCGGGTTTCTCATCAACCGGGCGGAGGAGAAGGCCTCCTACGAGGCAGTGTCCCCGCTGGGCATTGCGGACCGCATCATCTATTTCGACGGCGAGACCGGCTACAAGATCTCCCGCTTCTACGATGGAGCCCGCAATCTGGATCCCAGAAACTGGGATGAGGTAGAAAAATGCATGGAGCTTCTTAAGAATCTGCATCATCAGAATATTTCGGTGGGGCACGAGTTCGATATCCGGAAACGAATTTCGTTTTATGAGAAGCTGTGTCCGGACATTCTGTTTGAGGACTACAGGGAGGTCAGAGGCTGGATGAACCGGCTGATGGACAAGCTGGATGAATTGAACCGTCCGAAGGCCCTGGCGCACATCGACAGCGTGCACGACAATTTCCTTCTGCTGCCCGGCGGCGGCATCCGGCTGATCGACTGGGAGTACGCCGGGATGTGCGATCCGCTCATCGACCTGGGAATGTATATTATATACGCCTACTACGACGAGGCGGAGGCCGACCGGCTCATTGAGGTTTACCTCGGGCGAAAGCCCACCGACGAAGAGCAGCTTGTCATTTACTCTTATATCGCCCTGGGCGGTTTCCTGTGGGCGGTGTGGGCTGTCTACAAAAAATCCCTGGGCGAGGAGTTCGGCGACTACTGTATCACGATGTACCGCTATGCCAAAACGTATTATAAGAAAATATGCAGCAAATTGTAATAATTTTTTTAGTATTCTTATGAAATATATGGTATACTTAATGAAATACAATCGTTTTTTCACAACAAGGAGGGCTTGATATGAAGTACCGTAAGAGGAGGACGACAGCGGTCGCCATGGCGTGCCTGCTGGGCATCTTGACTCTGGCTCCTGCGGCAGATGCCTGGGGCTACACCCCATGGACGAAAAATAACGGCAGCTACGTGAGCAGCGACGGCACCACCATCTCGGGAGTAGTGGCGCGGGGCGTCGATGTCTCCCACTGGCAGCAGTCCATCGACTGGAATGCAGTATCCAGAAATGACATCCAGTTTGCCATGCTTGGCACACGGTACAATAACTCGGCGGACCCCTATTTCGGCGTCAACGCCAACAATGCATTCCAGGCCGGGATCCACGTGGGCGCATACCTCTACTCCTACGCCACCACCACGGCCATGGCCAAACAGGAAGCAGAATTTGTATTAAACCTCATCAAGGATTATCCAATCTCCTATCCCGTCGTGTTCGATGTGGAAGACGCCTCCCTCGCCAACTTAAGCGGCGCACAGCTGGCGGAGATCATCAATACCTTCTGCAAGACAATCGAGGACGCGGGCTATTATCCCATGGTCTACTCCAGCGACGCCTGGCTGACCGGCAAGATCGACATGAGCCGCGTCAAATACGATGTCTGGACCTCACGCTTCGACGGCCGCCCCTCCTACAGCCGCGCCTCCATGTGGCAGGCCACCAACGCCGGTTCCGTGCCGGGCATCAACGGATACGTGGACATCAACTTTGCATACAAGGATTTTTCCAGCGCCATACCGGCCAAAACCTGGCGCTGCATCAACGGAAAATGGTACTATTACAACAACTATCAACCCCAGAGAAACTGCTGGATCAACGACGGCCATGACTGGTATTTCATGCAGAATGACGGCACGCAGCTCAAGGGCTGGATGAACCAGGGAAATGACTACTATTACTTAAAGGACGAGACCGGCCAGATGGTGACGGGCTGGATGCAGCTCAATAACCGCTGGTACTATTTTGGCTCGGACGGACGCATGGCCCGAAACTGGGTGCAGGTTCAGAATAAATGGTATTATCTGCAGGCCGACGGAACCATGGCCACAGGCTGGATGCGGGACGGGGACACCTACTATTATCTCAAATCCGACGGTTCCATGACCACCGGATGGCGCCAGATTGACAATGCGTGGTACTATTTTAAGCCGGACAACGGGCAGATGGCCCGCGGCTGGGTCCAGGCGGACAACAAATGGTATTACCTGGGCGACGACGGGAAGATGCTGACGGGCTGGATGCAGTTAAACGGCATTTACTATTACCTGCACACCGACGGCCGCATGCTGACCGGATGGCTGAACGACGGGACAAATCAGTATTACATGGATCCCTCGGGCGGAAACATGTCGGTGGGATGGAAGCAGATCGACGGCAAATGGTACTATTTCAACAATACCGGCCACATGCAGAAGGGCTGGATCAATATTGACGGCCGCAGCTACTATCTGAACGAGTCCAACGGCCAGATGCTGGCGGGCGGCACCTACACCATCGGAGGCGGCAGCTACTCCTTCGACCAGAACGGCGTGTGCACCAACCAGGGCGCTTCCTCCTACGGAACCAATTTCACCGGAAACCAGCAGACGGCGAACGGCGGCTTCACCAACACCGTCTACAACGGCCCGGGCAGCACGGGTTATAACAACAATTATAATAATAACTACAACTATAATAACAATTACAACTACAATCAGAATACGGGATCCATGGGAAGCAGCGCGTACAATGACTTCTACTCCGGCCCCGGCGCCGGCATCACCGGCGGACCGGCCGGCAACTATGGCTCCGGCAATTACAATAATAATTACAACTATAACAACAATTACAACGGCGGCATGGTGTCCAGCTCCGCTCCCGGAAGTGCCGGAAGCAGCTACACAACCGGCGGAACCGTCACCCCGGGAGGCACCAGCGGGCCGGGGACGGCCGGCAGCGGCTCATCGGGGGGCTCCTACTACACCTCCACCAACGCGCCCAATTACCTTTACAGCAACAATTACTCGAACAGCAGCCCGAGCGGGAACACTTCCACCAATTCCAACGACGACTACCTGGAGCCGGGCAGAACCGACGGGCCGCGTCAGAAGAAATAATCTCAGAGAGACGCTACAGAATCATTTCTGGTTCTGCGGCGTCCCTCTTTTTCAAAACAAATACATTTTACGAATCAAAGGAGACAACCAAACATGGGACAGACATTTACAGGAAGCAAGAGTTATGTGGCCTCCGAGGACCTGATCCGCTCGGTGAACATTGCCATGGCGCTGGAGAAGCCGCTTCTCATCAAGGGAGAGCCGGGCACGGGAAAAACCATGCTGGCGCGGGCCATCTCTGAGGCGCTTCACATGAAGCTCATCATCTGGAACATCAAATCCACCACCAAGGCCCAGGATGGCCTCTACGTGTACGACACGGTGCAGAGACTCTACGACAGCCAGTTCGGCGAGAGCGGCGTGGACGACATCAGGCGGTATATCAAGATGGGCAAGCTGGGCGAGGCGTTCCGCTCTGAGGAGCAGGTGATTCTGCTGATCGACGAGATCGACAAGGCAGATCTGGAGTTCCCCAACGATCTTCTGTGGGAGCTGGATCAGATGGAGTTCTACATTCCGGAGACCAAGGAGACGGTCACCGCGAAGAAGCGCCCGGTGGTCATCATCACCTCCAACGCGGAGAAGGAGCTGCCGGACGCCTTCCTGCGCCGGTGTATTTTCCACTTCATCGATTTTCCGGACGAAAAGCTGATGCGCGAGATCATCAAGGTGCATTTTGACCACCTGGAGGAGCGTCTGGTAAAGCAGGCGTTAGAGGTCTTCTACGGCATCCGCGAGCGCAAGGATATCCAGAAAAAGCCCAGCACCTCGGAGCTCATCGACTGGATCCGGGTGCTCTCCATGGGCGGCATGGATACGAAGCATCTGGAGAAAATCCCCTATGCGGGCGTACTGTTAAAGAAAAATGAGGATCTGGAGGCCGTAAAGAAGCCGCAGAACACCCGGCGCTCGCCCTGGGGCTAGACGGGGAGGCCGGTATCGATGTTTATTTCCTTTTTTTATCTTCTGCGGGCCCGCGGGCTGCCGGTGTCGTTAAATGAATGGATGACGCTGACGCAGGCCCTGGACATGGGGCTGTGCCGGTGCAGCTTCTCGGATTTTTATTATCTGTGCCGCAGCATCCTCGTGAAGAGCGAGAGTGATTTTGATAAATTCGACGTGGCGTTTCTGGAATATTTTAAGGAACTGGAAAATTACGCGGCTATTCCCGACGAGCTGATGCGGTGGCTGAACGATCCGGTGAAGCTGGCGGAATTTGCTAAGAAAAATGATCTGGACGCCTACACGGGAATGTCGCTGGAGGAGATTTTAAAGCTTCTGGACGAGCGTCTTAAAGAACAGGATTCCAGGCACGACGGCGGAAGCCGCTGGGTGGGCACGGGCGGACAGTCGCCGTTCGGAAATTCGGGCTTTACCTCCAACGGAATCCGCATCGGCGGCGAGTCGGTGCACCGTTCGGCGCTGATGGTGGCCGGGGAGCGGACCTACCGGGACTTCAGAAACGACAACCTGCTGGACACCCGGCAGTTTCAGATGGCGTTCAGGCGGCTCAGACAGTTTTCCAGCCAGATGGACGGGCCGAAGACGGAGTTCAACGTGGAGAAATCCATCGCGAAGACCTGCGACGAGGGCGGGCTTTTGAATCTGGTATTTGAGCGGCCCCGGCAGAACACAGTGAAGCTTCTGCTTCTCATGGATTCGGGCGGATCCATGTATTATTACAGCAGGCTCTCCAGCATGCTTTTCCAGGCGGTGGAGAAATCCAGCCATTTTAAGGATGTGAAAGTGTATTATTTTCACAACTGTGTATATGATAACCTGTATACGGAACCAGACTGCTACTACAGCAATCGCATCGAGACGGAGTGGGTGCTGCGGAATTTAAGCAGCGAGTATAAGCTCATTTTCATCGGCGACGCGGCCATGGCGCCGGCGGAGCTTCTGGAGCGGAGCTACTACTACAGCAGCTACTCCAGCTCGGAGCCGGGCATCGAGTGGCTGCGGCGGCTGAAACGCAAGTACAGCCACTGCATCTGGCTGAATCCGTCGCCGGAATGGCAGTGGGAGGACCCGTACTGGGGCAAGACCGTGCGCATCATCCGGGACGAGATCACCATGTTCCCGCTGTCGGTGCAGGGGCTCGAGGACGGGATGAAGGCGCTTCTGGTCAACCGTTGACAGGAGGTTTTATATCTGATGAAACGAAACAGCCGGAGACGGGAATTAGCGGTGAATCTTCTGGGGGAGCTTTTCGGGAGCTTTCTCATTGCGGTCGGAGTTTACAATTTCGCTGTCATAGCGAAATTTCCTCTGACCGGATTTACAGGGATTTCGCTGATTTTCTACCGGCTGTTTGGCGTTCCCATCGGACTCACGACAATTTTGTTAAATATTCCCGTCGCCTTTTTATGTTTCCGACTCCTGGGGCGGACGTTTTTCCTGCGGTCGGTGCGGTGCACGCTGTTTTCCTCTCTGATGGTGGATCTGGTCGCGCCGGTGCTGCCGCTCTACCACGGGGAACGGCTTCTGGCGGCGCTGTGCGCCAGCGTGTCTCTGGGGCTGGGATTTGCCGTGATTTACATGCAGAACTCCTCCACCGGGGGAATGGATTTCATCATTCTGTCGGTGAAAAAGCTGCGGCCGCACCTCTCCATTGGACGGATCACGTTTCTGGCTGACGTGGGGATCGTCATTATTGGCGGCGCCGTGTTCGGGGACGTGGACGGGGTGATCTATGGAATGATTATCACCTTTATCCAGGCGACGGTGGTGGACAAGGTGATGTATGGAATCAATGCGGGAAAGATGACGTTCATCGTGACCGGCGACGGCGCGAACATCAGCCGCGTGATCGGCGAGACCTGCGGGCGCGGCTCCACCATCCTGCGGGGCGTCGGCGGATACCGGCAGGATCAACGGGACGTGGTGCTCTGCGCCTGCAATAACAAGCAGATGTACCAGGTGCTGCGGGCCGTGCAGGCGGCGGATGAAGGGGCGTTTATGATTGTGCTGGAATCCAGCGAGGTGCATGGGGAAGGGTTTCGGAGGATGGGGGTTGGGGGGTGAACTAGGAGTAAATAAAGAAGAAAATGCTTGACAAATAGCCATAAATGGGGTATGGTCATATCAGTGGTTGTGCTGCGGAAGCTTGCGGTGCCCGCGGCCGGGGAGACTCATGCGTGGGTCTCTTTTTTTCTACATTCCCACCAAAGAAAGGAGGCTGTCTATGGCGAAAACCTTTCTGTCTTATCAGGATCAGATTTCCCAACTGCAAAGTGAAAAACAACTGCTTATTCCCAATCCTGCATATGCAGAAAACATGTTGGAAAAACTCAGTTATTACACATTGATTGGCGGCTATAAGGATTTATTTAAAAATCCTGCATCCGGGAAATATCTCCATGGAGTCACATTTGAAGAAATCGTCGCATTTTACTATTTTGACGATAACATGCGTTCTCTCTTTCTAAAGCATATCCTGCACGTCGAACGGCATATAAAATCCATGCTTTCCTACCATTTTTCAGAAAAATACGGCGAACAGCAGAGTGCCTATCTTGATAAGCTGAATTACGATCTAAACACTAAAAATCACCATGAAATCCAACGTCTGGTAAAATCCCTGCAGAAATCCATATCACTGCCCACACATTATACATACATTTCCCACCACACAAAGGTTCATGGAAATGTCCCTCTATGGGTAGCTATGAACGCTCTCACCTTCGGTCAGGTATCCAAAATGTATCAATATTCTTCCCCCGATGTAAAAACCAGAATCAGCAAGCACTTCACTGGAATCACAGAAAAGCAGCTCCATCAATTCATCACCATCATCGCCCGGTGCCGGAATGTGTGCGCTCACGGAGAACGGCTCTACTCATTTCGCATTCATGAATCGATCCCGGACACAAAACTTCATTTAAAAATGAAAATTCTTATAAAATGCGGCCAATACTCCCAGGGAAAACGCGACTTATTCGCCGTTGTTATCGCGCTGAGGTATCTGACAGGAAATGACGAATTTAGGGCACTCAGAAAAGACCTGTCGAAACTGATCAGCAAAGTCCTCAAAGAGTGCCCTCACATTTCCCGTGAAAATCTGCTGGGCCAGATGGGATTTCCTGCCAACTGGGAGCGAATCTCACGGTATAAAATATTCTGATATTCTACTTAATCACCCCTCTGAAAAACCTCTGCGGCAATTCAAACACCACCACAATCCCCAGCACAATCGCCACCGCCGACTGCAGCGCCAACACGCCGTTTGCCAGCGCCAGATCCATCTGCTCGGTCACGGTGTAATAGGTGGTCCAGTAAAGGCCCACGCCGGGGACCAGGGGGAAGATGCCGGTGGTCAGAAAGACTGTGGCCGGGCATTTTTCCGTCATGGCAAAGATGCGGGACAGGAAGATGACCAGCACCGTGGCGAAAAACGTGGCGACGGGCACAGACAGGGACGGGACCAGCAGCGCATACACCAGCCAGCCGGCGCCGCCGCAGATGCCGCAGAAGCCATAGTACCTCTTCGGCACGGAAAACAGGACGGAAAACGCGATGGTCCCCACGGCGGCGGCCAGCACCTGAATGATAATCTCCATCATAACAGCATTCCTCCTGTGATACGGCTGTACAGCGTGAACGTAAGTCCCACGCCCATGGCGATGCAGACGAACACTAAAAGGGCGTCCAGAAGCCGCACCGAGCCGGCGATGTAATCGCCGTCCGCGATGTCGCGGATGCCGTTGGTGAACGCGACGCCGGGGACCATAGGGATGACCGCGCCGATAATCATGTGGGAGATCTCCGTCCCCACGCCCGCATACGCCATCCCGTGGTGCGCCAGAATGCACACCACAGACACCAGGGCGGCGCCGGTGATGTTGGCCATGATACGTGACAAATGTCTGGATGAAAAGTGCAGGATATACACGTAGAGCAGAAAACCTGCCGCGAAGGAGGCCGCCATCTCCGCCGGGCCTCCGCCAAACAGGAGACAAAAGCAGGCGCTGCCCACGGCGGATGCCATGATCTGCATGGTCTCCGATTTCCCGGGCATGGTGCGGATGTCCTCCAGGCAGGCGCGGGCCCCGGCCAGCGTGTGCTTTCCCTCCTCAATCTCGCGGGAAAGCTGGTTCACGGCGGCCACCCGGTTTAAATGGGTGCCGCTGACGGGGATGTGCTGCACTTTGGCGAAATACTGCTCGCCGATCCGCCCCGCCGTGGCAAAAATGCCGTTGCTGAGGACAAATGCCTCGCCGCAGTCCACGCCGTAATGCCGGCAGATGCGGTCGATGGTCTCCTCCACCCGCGAGATCTCGGCTCCGTTTTCCAGAAGAATGTGGCCGGCCTGCATGGCCACCTCCATGACTTCACTCTGATTTTCCACGTTTCTACCTCTTGGGGATGATCTCAAGCCAGTAGCCGTCGGGATCCACGATAAAGTAGATTCCCATGGCCGGGTTCTCGAAGCAGACGCAGTCCATCTCCTTATGCTTCTTAAGGGCGGCGTCCATGTCCTCGGTCTCGAAGGCCAGATGAAACTCGTTGTCGCCCAGGTTGTAGGAGTCCTTCTCCCAGTCTCTGAGCCAGGTGAGCTCCAGCTGGTGTCTGCTCTCCCCGTCTCCTAAATATACCAGGATGAAGCTGCCGTCGGCGGCCTCCTTTCTTCTGACCTCCTTAAGTCCCAGGGCCTCCTCATAGAATTTTAAGGACTTATTAAGGTCCTTCACGTTGAAATTATTGTGGGCAAATGTAAATGTCATAGCTCAAACTCCTCTCCTTCTCTGTGGATCTCCACGATTCTGTCCCGGTACGGGGCGCTCACGGGATCCTGTTTCATCTTTTTTATGATATCATAGTTTCCCCAGAAATGCATGGGGAATATGGCATCCGCCGTGATCTGGGCCATGAGTTCGTCCATCCCCAGACTGTACTGCTTTTCCTGCCTGGGATCTAAGGGAACGAAGGCGGCGTCAGCGTGGCGGCCGTGCATTTTTTCGATCTCCCGGTGATAGTTGGCGGCCATGTTGTGGTTCCAGGCCTTGTCCTCCCCCTCCCACCACCAGTTGTTCAAGTCGCCGGCGTGATAGATTTCCTTCCCCTCGCAGCGGATCCACCAGGCGACGCCGGCGTCGGTGGAGCGGAAGGTCTCCACGCGGATGTCATTTTCCTGCCAGGTCTCCCTGGATTTTAAGAAAATGACCGGGCTCGTCACGTCCGCCGGAACCCGTCTGGGCCCGATGTCGCGGGACAGAATGTAGGTGATCCGGGGATTTTCCCCGCTCTCCGTCCGGAAAAATGTCTCCCGCACCGCCTCCTTCTCCAGATCGAAGATCACCGGCGCGAAATGATCACCGTGGGCGTGGCTGGCGAACACGTAAAGGTGCTTTCGCGGATCCAGCTTCGGAATCGCGCCCTGGTAGTAATCGAACAGCAGATAGCTGTTCTCAAGCTCTGCCAGAAAGGAACTGTGGTGAATGTATGTCACTTTCATATTGTCGTCTCCATTTTCTCCCCGGTTTGCGGGGACTCGTTTGCTGTATCAGCTTCATTCTAATATATGCGGGGGGATTTTGCAACGGGGCGGCGAAAACCGATTTGACCCGGAATGCAGTTTCATATTATAATCAAGATCATTGGAGGTTATGCAGATGATACGAAAGCAAATCGACTATTTTAATGTCGCTCAGATCGCCGGCTCCGGGCAGTGTTTCCGCATGGTGCCGGAGGAATCCGGCGGCCCGGCGGGCCCGCGCACGGAAACGGAGAGCGGCTGGTACCGGGTGATCAGCGGGGAGCATTTTCTGAGAATACGGCAGGAAAATGACATCATAGAGTTTGACTGCCCGGAGGCGGAATCTGGCTTCTGGCAGCGTTATTTTGATCTGGATACGGACTACGGGGCAGTCATCCAGGGCATACCGGAGAAAGACCGGTATCTGACGGAGGCGGCCCGGGCGGGGCAGGGAATCCGCATTCTGCGGCAGGACGCCTGGGAAATGATTCTGTCGTTTATCATCTCCCAGCAGAAAACCATTCCCATGATCCAGGCGGCGGTGGAGGCGCTCAGCGAGGCTTACGGCACCCGGCGGACGGCCGCGGACGGGCAGGTCTATCACAGCTTTCCGCGGCCGGAGCAGCTCTCCGGCGTGTCGCTGGAGGACTTTAAAAATCTGAAGCTGGGCTACCGGGCCAAATATATCCACGCCATCTGCCAGGACGCAGCGTCGGGGGCGCTGGACCTCGATCATCTGGCCGCGCTCGACTACTCCGGCGCCATGGAGTATCTGACCGGATTCTACGGCATCGGCACGAAGGTGGCCAACTGCATCTGCCTGTTCGGGCTCCACCACATCGAGGCGTTTCCGGTGGACACATGGATCCAGAAGATTCTCATGCGGGAGTATTATGACGGGCGCAAATACAGGAAAATCCCCCGCAGCCGGCTGTGTGAAACCATGGTGCGGGACCATTTCGACACAGGGTGCGGGGGGATTCTCCAGCAGTACATATTTAACTATGAGAGAAATGTGCGAAGCCGAAGAGACTAGAGCAGATCTCCCGTCTCGCGGAACACACGGTAATTTTTATTCTTCTTCACCTGCTCCAGCTGCTTCAACATGGCAGGAATGTCTCTGTTAAAGTCGCCTTTCAGCACCACGTAGTTGGACGCATGGTTGGTTCTGAACACAGTGCCCGGGGAGTCCACATTCTGCAGAAACTCGGTCATCTCGTCGATGATCTCGTCCGGCGTGATGCGCTCAAACCGTCCGCTCACCACGTCGTCGTACATGGGTGTGCCCTCGTAGAGCCGGAGCGTCAGAAATGAGGCGTACTCGGGGTTAATGGCGCTTATGAGACGGGCGCAGGAGCGGGCATGCTCCTTCACCTTGCCCCGTCCGCCCAGGCCGGAAATCAGCGTGATGGACGACTGGAGGCCGCAGCGTTTTAACTTCTGCCCGGCGGCAATGATCTCGGCGCTGGTCACGCCCTTGTTGATGTATTTTAATATCTCGTCGTCCCCTGTCTCGGCTCCCATATAGATGATGCCGAGTCCCGCAGCGGCCAGAGCCCTAAGCTCCTCCTCGCTCTTTCTTAAGATGTCCTGGGCCGTGCCGTAGGATGAGACACGCTCGGCATTGGGGAACAGCTCTTCCACCGCCTTCAATATGGTCAGAATGTCCTCCGTCTTCATCACCAGCGCGTCCCCGTCTGCCAGGAACACACGGCGGACATAGGGCCCGTACATGGCCTGCGCCTCCAGAAGATCCTTCATGATCTCCTCCATGGTGCGGACGCGGAATTTCTTATCCTTATACATATTGCAGAAGGTGCAGCTGTTGTGCGCACATCCGATGGTCACCTGCACGATCAAGCTGCGTCCCTCGCTGGGGGGACGGTATACGACGCCTTCATATCTCATACTGAATAGTTCCTTTCAATCAGCTCCGGATCACTGAACTTTTTTAAATTTATCTGCTCCCTGTTTGCAGATCGGGCATTTGAAATCCGGCGGAAGCTCATCGCCCTCGTAGACGTAGCCGCAGACCTGGCAGACCCAGCGACCCGTCTTCTTCTCCTCTGCGGGCTTCTCTTCCTCTTTCTGCGCCGCAGCGCCCGCTGCCTCATCCTCCTCCGGCAGGTAGGTGGGTGCGTTTTTCGGGCTCTTGCCCTTCACCACCTTGTGATAGTAGGCGTAGGTCATGGCGTCGGCTGCGCCCTCGTACACCTCTGCCTCCACCACTTCGCCTAAAAATACGGTGTGGGTGGCTGTCTCCATGGTGTCGATGATCTTACAGACGACATAGCCGCAGCTGTCCTTCACCACCGGCATCCCTGCCGCCATCTCGTAATCGATGCCGTCGAATTTATTGACATCCTTTCCCGACTGGAACCCGAAACGCCCGATGAGCCCCGGATCCGACTGCTCGGACAGGATGGAAAACGAGAACATCCCGCTGACCTTCATGCAGGAATTGGTGTAGTTGTCGTGGTTCACACTGACAGCGATGGTGGCCGGCGACGAGGTGATCTGCATGATACTGTTGGTGATGCAGCCCGTGGGGCGGTCCTTATCCATGGTGGCAGTCACATACACGCCGTAAGACATGCTTCTGAAAATATTTGTGTTCATGTAAACTCTCCTTTCTGAATGGGGAAATGGCTTGTGTGGTACCCTGGTCAAAATCAGTAACTATTACTATTATTTTAGATGAGATTCCAGGTTTTGTCAATTCATTTCCGTAAGAAATTTGTATGAACTGATTCTTTGACTATCTTATGCAGAATTGATATAATCATTTATATAAAAGACTGAAATTTCGATTACACGGGAGGATCACATTATGAAGCGATTTGAATTTGGCGCCCTGCTCCTGGCGGCGGCCCTGCTGACGGCGGCGGTTCCATCGGTTGCCTGGGCATCGGACAAAATTGACAAAGTACGCATCGAAATTAATCTCGACAAAAAACTGGAGGCCGGGGATCCCATCACCACCAGCGGCCTCGATGTGAGCGTCAACGACACTGACGCGGACTACGATATCATCGACTACAATTTCATAAACGGCGGCGACACCTGGCGGCGCGGCGACACACCGATGCTTGTCATCGATCTGGAAGCATCGGGCAACAGCTATTTCTCCTCCACCAGCAAAAGCTACTTTTCCATCACCGGGAACAACAACGCCTCCCCGTCCTTCGAGGATGCAGACCGCTATGATAAAAACAACACATCCATGGAACTGACCGTCAACCTGCGTCGGATCACCAGCGGCGAGAATACCCCCGGCTCCGACGATATCTGGTGGGACGACAACGAGGCCTGCTGGGAGGAGGACTTAAGCGGCAAGGGCTACGAGGTACGCCTCTACAGGGACGGCAGCCTTGTCACCACCGTACGCGTCAACGACGAGGAGGATACTAGCTACGATTTCACCAGCAAGATGACCCGCCGCGGCGACTACTCGTTCCGCGTGCGCACCCGCTACTCGTCCAACAGCTACAGCTCCTGGTCCGATTTCTCTGAGGAGAATTATGTGAGCTCCTCCGACGCGGAGGATAACGAGGACTCCGACAGCAGCAGCGGCGGTCCCGGCGGGAGCTCCGGAAGCTCCGGCGGTCCCGGTGTCAGCGGAGGCTCCAATCCCGGCACCTCGCTTCCGTCCAGCGGATGGATGCTCAACTCCTACGGCTGGTGGTACCGCTTCTCTGACGGGACGAACCCCGCCAACTCCTGGCAGTACATCAACTACAACTGGTATTTCTTCGCCAACACCGGCTACATGCACACCGGCTGGCTCAACTGGAATAACAGCTGGTATTACTTAAAGCCCGGCAACGGCGACATGGTTCACTCCGGCTGGTACCCGGTGAATAACGTCTGGTACTATTTCAACACCAACGGCACCATGTATACCGGCTGGCTGCAGCTGGGGAACACCTGGTACTACCTGCTCCCCAACGGCGTCATGGCCACCGGATGGAACAATATCAACGAAGTCTGGTACTACATGGACGCGAACGGCGTCATGTACGCCAACGCCTGGACTCCCGACGGCCACTACGTAAATGCCAGCGGCGCCAGGGTTCAGTAAACAGACTATTTTCTTAAAGCCCGGATTCACCAGGCGGTAAAGCCGCCCCGGATCCGGGCTTTCTGCTGGTTCTGCATAGCTCTGCTGTATACTCGCTCATCGCTCACAATTCGATTTTATCCATACCAATTCATGGGCTCCAGGGCTCAAATCTTCCTACACTCCCTCCGGGCGTCTGGACGTAAACGTCATCCGATGCCTCGCGTCCGTCCTCTGCGGCAGGGCTGGCCGCGGCCTCCTCTCCGGTCTGCTCCTGTCCGTAAATTACTGATCCCACCTCCACGCGGGACGCCTGAAGATTTTCGCCGGGGTATTCCGTTATGATCTCAGACTCCACCTGCCCGATCTCCACGTAACCATCGGGAATCTCCCGGTCCCAGCCGTTGGTGTCAAACCGGTACAGCTGACCGTTCACCATGACGCATGAAAACTGTATCTCCCCGGACGCATAGCCTGTGGGCGTCAACGCCTGCTGCTCCTGTCCCCCGGCGGACGGTTCGCCGCCGGTTAGGGCGCCCCCGCTCTGAGCGCGCCCGCTTTGACCGTTCCTGCTCTGGCAGCCTGCGGCAGAAAACACGGCAGCCAGTATGACAGCAGTCAGTAAAACGGCGGTCGGAAAAATACGCAATCTCTTTTCCTTTTTCTGATTCCATTTCTTCATAAATCCGCCTCCCTCCTTCACTGCAAAATCTCTGTCGTCACAGCCTCCACGCCGCCCAGCTCCTGCAAAAGCGCCCGGTACTCCTCCACCGCGCGCTCCAGTTCCTCCCGCGGCGCGAAGCTGTAGATCACGGTCATAATCCTCCGCACACCGTCGGTGATCATGGCACGGCGGCTGTCGCTGGTAGGATTTCCAAATGCCCCCTGTGCATCGTACAGCACGGGAAGGCAGCCGATGTTCACAGCCTCCTTGCCGATTCCCCGGTAATGCTCTCCCTCGGGGCTGCGGCGCAGCTCCACATCTCCCTCAATGCGGTCCAGGTCGTAGGTTCCCAGCGAGTAGCCGGTCTTCACGGAAAACAGGTTGTTGATCTCTATGGCATTGTTTATGTAGTAGAGTCCTTTGCCCTGGGCAATGCGGCGGAGCATGGCCTCGGCGGAATTGCGGTAGGTGGAGGGGGCCTTCCCCAGCGCCTTGTAGGCCTCCCGGGTCTCCCGGATATGGGGATTTTTTACAATATCAGACACCTGGTAGCGCTGGGCCAGAAGCGCCGCGGTCCGGTCGAATTCCTCGCGCACCGGCCCCTCGCTGCTTTTTACCTCCATCGTGTAATATAAGACACCCAGACCAATGCCGGGGCAGATTCTTCTGATCTCATTGGATATGCTGATTTTCATAGGTCGTCCTCCGCGTACTTTTATTTCCTTCATCATACCATGGGCGCGGTGGTTCTTCCATCGAAACTATTTTAATTAAGCTGTCATAAAAAACGGGGAACCGCAAAAGCAGTCCCCCGAAAGCGTGGCTGGTCTTACATATTTCTATTGCCCTTCCACAAAATTATTATACTCATTTACTAAAAAAATATGAAAAAAAGTAAACGCAACGTTTACTTTTTATGTAGCTGGTCTTACTTTTTCAATGCCCTTCTACCCAATTATTAAGTACAGCTGGTCTTACATATCGCTATTGCCCTTCTGTGTTTTTAACTTATCATATTTTTCCTTGAATGTCAAGAAATTTTCCTTTTCTACTTTTAAACTAATCTCCATATTACTACCCTTTTTCGAGATAATCATGTCAGTGTAATTTATCATTTTGCTTATAATATCCTTTATATCTGCACTTCCGATAAATGATAACTTACCACAAGGATACTCAAATGAAATATCATGATCTATCACAACCGGATACAAAAATTCATCAAATTTTTTATCCATCAGTAGGATTTTTATATCCTTCTCAAAATTTTCTCTTTGAATAATGAATTTGTTGTATTCCCTATTTGTTTTCCCATTCGATAGGCAAATATACTCTTCAACGCGCCGCAGAACTGTTTCAACTTCCTTTTGAGTTGGAACTACAATATGTCCCCCGTTATAATAACGTGACTGGACCTGTTTTTCAGATACTATGTTCAATTTATCTATTCTTGCAATAGAATTAGTAGATATAATTCTTGTTCCAAATCCCTTTCTTTTACATCTCTCCCATCTCTCTTTTGTATATGTGGTTAAAGGTACCACATAATACATTTTTTCTTCCTTTAACAGTCTGACAATCATTGCAGGATGTACACCTTTAAATTCATAGGCCTCTGTTCCATGTAAATCTACTGCATAGACTCCCCCAGTTATAATATCTTTCATCCAGTTCCTCCTTATTTGAACTTATCGCTTAATTTCAGCAAAGCATCTGCTGCATTTGGATTTTTAATTAATTCCGGCATCAATATCTTCATCATCTCCATTTCTAATGACACTGGCTCAGATTTTTGCGCATTTTGTGCATTAAACGTCTCAATCACTGTCTTTAATGTCTCATTTTCTTTCTTTCTGATCTCTTCTGCTAATACGTCTATTTTATATTGAATATCATTTAAAGATGCTACAATCATATTATTTTCAAAACTATTACTATTCTTTTTATTATCTTTAACTTCATCATATTTAAAATTTTTAATTACCTTCTCCAATCTTTCTTTTGTGGCCGTTACCATATCAAGATCCGTCAAATCGTAATCAAACGTCCGGATCGCAGATACATCAAATGGTAATTTTTCCTCTTTTCTTTTCAAATGTATTATAGGTTTTTGGCTCTTCGTTCTATAACCAATCTCAAAAAAAACATTAGGATTATTTCCTGTTAAATCTGCAATCACTAAATCGTACTCATTCAATGCATCCAGAATTTCTTGTGTAATCGAGCCCGATGTATTAAACTCATCTACTCTCTGTGCCGCAAAACCACATTTTTCACAAACAGGTTTTATTATATGTTGATATAATTGATCCGCATTCTTTCTAATATCCGTGCCCGGATTTCCGATTGGAGATATAACAAAACACCTCTTCATTATGAAATCATTCCCTTCTTTTGTCAAATCAGATTCTAAACCTGCTATTTTATATACACCTCTATTAATTTTTTCGATTCTACCATTTTTCAATAAGTTATCAATCGAACCCGAAAATTGGCCTTCCGAATAATTGATTATTCCTTCTTCATTTATTTTCTTTTTAATATCTGAAACAGTTCTGGGCAGCCCATCTGAAAGTAAATTAATAACTGCATCTTTTATCATTGCACTTTTTGTCATTCTTGTCATCCCCTTTGTTATAGAATATAATATATTTTATTTATTGTCAATATTTATATTTATATTTATTTTTAAATAATTTTTTCTTGTCATTTTATTCGCAATATTGTTTTTTCTTTTTTATCTTGTCTTTTTTTAGATTTTTATATTATAATAATAAGGATATGTAGTCTAATGTTTTTTTGGGGATTCCCCAGCATTTTTCTCTAATTTGTCCCAAATTTTAGCAACACTATATGTCCTTTCACGCAAAAAAGCCCGGGAGGCCAAGCCTCCCGGGCAATTCATCTTATCTCACCAAATAACTAATTACTCGATGATGGATACAACTCTACCAGATCCAACGGTACGGCCGCCCTCACGGATAGCGAAACGGAGACCCTGCTCCATAGCTACCGGGTGGATCAGCTCTACGGTCATCTCTACGTTGTCGCCAGGCATGCACATCTCGGTGCCAGCCGGTAACTCGCAAACGCCGGTAACGTCAGTTGTTCTGAAGTAGAACTGCGGACGGTAGTTGTTGAAGAACGGAGTGTGACGACCACCCTCGTCCTTGGTCAGAACGTACACCTGAGCGGTGAACTTGTGATGGCACTTTACGGAACCGGGTTTAACAAGGCACTGACCTCTCTCGATCTCGTTTCTCTGAACGCCACGAAGAAGTGCACCGATGTTATCACCAGCCTGAGCCTCGTCAAGTAACTTGCGGAACATCTCGATACCGGTTACAACAACCTTACGAGCCTCTTCCTTGATACCAACGATCTCAACCTCATCAGATACATGAAGAACGCCACGCTCTACACGACCGGTAGCAACGGTACCACGGCCAGTGATGGAGAATACGTCCTCAACCGGCATAAGGAACGGCTTGTCGGTCTCACGCTGCGGATCCGGAACCCACTCGTCAACAGCGTTCATGAGCTCAAGGATCTTGTCGCCCCACTCGCCGGACGGATCCTCAAGAGCCTTAAGAGCGGAACCCTGGATGATCGGGGTGTCGTCGCCCGGGAACTCGTACTCGTTGAGGAGCTCACGGATCTCCATGTCAACCAGCTCAAGAAGCTCGGCATCGTCAACCATATCGCACTTGTTCATGAATACTACGATATAGGGAACGCCTACCTGACGGGAAAGCAGGATGTGCTCTCTGGTCTGAGCCATAACACCATCGGTAGCAGCTACTACAAGGATAGCGCCGTCCATCTGAGCAGCACCAGTGATCATGTTCTTAACGTAGTCAGCATGGCCGGGGCAGTCAACGTGTGCATAGTGTCTCTTCTCAGTCTCGTACTCAACGTGAGCGGTAGAGATGGTGATACCACGCTCTCTCTCCTCCGGAGCCTTATCGATGTTCTCGAATGCAACGGCCTCACCGGTACCTAATCTCTCATGAAGGGTCTTGGTGATAGCAGCCGTCAGAGTGGTTTTACCATGGTCAACGTGTCCGATGGTACCAATGTTACAATGCGGTTTTGTTCTTTCAAACTTAGCTTTAGCCATTTTATAACGTCCTCCTTAATTTGCGCCTCTCTGGGCTTTGTTGGTTATTTATGTTAGGCTGTCTCTTATTATATTCTATCAGAGCTCGATTTTCAAGCCTAATTAGCTGATATTATTTGCCGTTCTTCTCAGAAAGCACTTTCTCCTGCACAGATTTCGGAACCGGCTCGTATTTCTCGAAGAACATGGAGTAGTTTCCGCGTCCCTGTGTTCTGGAACGTAAGTCTGTGGAGTAGCCGAACATCTCGGAAAGCGGTACGAACGCTTTTACCATCTTGCCTCCGCCGATGTCCTCCATACCCTCGATACGGCCGCGGCGGGAGTTGATATCTCCGATAACGTCGCCCATATACTCCTCAGGCATGGTGACCTCAACCTTCATGATCGGCTCAAGCAGGATCGCGCCGGCCTTCTGCATAGCCTCCTTGAACGCCAGGGAACCGGCGATCTTGAATGCCATCTCGTTGGAGTCTACCTCGTGGTAGGAACCATCGTATACAGTAGCCTTGATGCCCAGTACCGGGAATCCGCCCAGGATACCGGCCTTGGAAGCCTCCTCGATACCTGCGCCGACTGCCGGGATATACTCCTTCGGGATCGCGCCGCCGACAACGGTAGACTCGAACTTGAAGGTCTCCTCTGCGTTGGCATCCATCGGCTCGAAGTGTACTTTACAGTGACCGTACTGACCGCGTCCGCCGGACTGCTTCGCGTACTTGCTGTCCACGTCAACAGCCTTGGTGAAGGTCTCCTTGTAAGCAACCTGCGGAGCGCCTACGTTGGCCTCCACGTGGAACTCACGGAGAAGACGGTCAACGATGATCTCCAGGTGAAGCTCACCCATACCGGAAATGATGGTCTGACCAGTCTCCTGATCGGTATGAACACGGAAGGTCGGATCCTCCTCAGCCAGCTTTGCAAGTGCCTCGCCCATTTTGCCCTGACCAGCTTTGGTCTTCGGCTCAACGGCGATATCGATAACCGGCTCCGGGAATACCATGGACTCCAGGATAACCGGGGCCTGCTCGTCGCAGATGGTGTCGCCGGTGGTGGTTACCTTGAAGCCTACGGCTGCAGCGATATCACCGGAATACACCTTGTCAAGCTCCTGTCTCTTGTTGGCGTGCATCTGAAGGATACGGCCAACACGCTCTTTCTTGCCCTTCGTGGAGTTCAGAACGTAGGAACCGGAGTTCATCGTTCCGGAGTACACACGGAAGAATGCAAGCTTTCCAACGAACGGGTCGGACATGATCTTGAATGCAAGAGCGGAGAACGGCTCCTCGTCGGAGGAATGTCTCTCGGTCTCGTTGCCATCCAGGTCAACGCCCTTGATCGCCGGAACGTCAAGCGGTGACGGCATGAACTCGATGATTGCGTCCAGAAGCTTCTGTACGCCCTTGTTTCTGTAAGCAGTACCGCAGCATACCGGAACGGCTGCACACTCACAGGTGGCCTTTCTTAACACTGCCTTTAACTGCTCGTTGGACGGCTCCTCGCCCTCCAGGTACATCATCATGAGATCATCGTCCAGCTCGCAGATCTTCTCGACCAGCTCGCTGCGGTAAAGCTCGGCATCGTCCTTCATATCCTCGGGGATATCTACGATGGAGATGTCGTCGCCCTTCTCATCGTTGTAGATGTATGCCTTCATCTCGAACAGATCGATGATTCCCTTGAACTCATCTTCCTTGCCGATCGGGAGCTGAATGCAGATTGCATTCTTTCCTAATCTGGTCTTGATCTGCTCAACAGCGGCATAGAAGTCTGCACCAAGGATATCCATCTTGTTGATGAATGCCATTCTCGGTACATTGTAGGTGTCGGCCTGACGCCAGACGTTCTCGGACTGGGGCTCAACACCGCCCTTTGCGCAGAACACGCCGACAGCGCCGTCCAGCACGCGAAGGGAACGCTCAACCTCTACGGTAAAGTCAACGTGGCCTGGGGTATCAATAATGTTGATACGATGCTCTAACGCGCCAGGTTTTGCCTTGCAGTTCTCCTGCAGGGTCCAGTGACAGGTCGTAGCGGCTGAAGTGATTGTGATACCGCGCTCCTGCTCCTGCTCCATCCAGTCCATGGTAGCAGTGCCTTCGTGAGTATCACCGATCTTGTAGTTTACACCGGTATAGTAAAGGATACGCTCGGTCGTCGTGGTCTTACCAGCGTCGATGTGCGCCATAATACCGATGTTTCTGGTTCTATCTAACGGATATTCTCTTCCAGCCAAAGCCTTTTCCCCCTATTAGAATCTGTAATGAGCAAATGCCTTGTTAGCCTCTGCCATCTTATGCATGTCTTCTTTACGTTTTACAGATGCACCAGTGTTGTTGGCTGCGTCCATAATCTCGTTCGCCAGTCTCTCCTCCTGTGTCTTCTCGCCTCTCTTGCGGGAGAACATGGTGATCCAGCGAAGCGCTAACGCCTGTCTTCTCTCCGGCTTAACCTCGATCGGCACCTGGTAGGTGGCACCGCCGATACGTTTTGCCTTAACCTCGAGAACAGGCATGATGTTGTTCATAGCTTCCTCGAATACTTCTACGGCGTCCTTGCCGGTCTTCTCGGCAACTCTCTCGAATGCGCCGTATACGATCTTCTGAGCAATACCCTTCTTACCGTCTAACATGATGTTGTTGATCAGCTTGGTCACAACCTTGTTATTGTAAAGCGGGTCTGCTAATACGTCTCTTTTCTGAGTATGTCCTTTACGTGGCACGTTACTTCCCTCCTTAATAT
>ERZ894229.741-NODE-741-length-22405-cov-40.0366_pt1 | contig 22405 bp, 25 predicted proteins | sample MGYA00380295_ERZ894229 | MGnify/ENA primary metagenome ERZ894229 (study PRJEB32331, sample SAMN06328479) | human gut metagenome | biome: human gut microbiome; feature: stool | host: Homo sapiens | collected 2014-09-17 ... | reverse complement strand
AAGATCGGGTCATCCGTTCTGTTACCGGCAGGGTGACAGAAAAGGTAACAGATAAGGTGACAGATACGCTGGATGAGACATCACTGAAAATTCTGAATCTCCTTGCCGTCGATCCAGCATACACAACGACTTTCCTTGCCGAAAATCTGTCTCTGAGCCGGAAAACCGTGTCGCTTAGATTAAAAATGCTCAAAGAGACTGGCTTTATTGAGCGCATCGGTTCCGACCGCAAAGGATACTGGAAGTTGCTGAAATAACGCAAAATGCCCTCACGGCAGGCTGTCAAGGCTTGCTATGAGGGCATTGCTGTTTATTCCGCGTACACAAGTTCATGCAGGATAATTTCTTCGGCCCGGCTGTGGATGCTGTTCCTCCGGCGCACCCACTCCATCTGATCAGCGACTTTCAGTGCTTCGGTCACGCCTTCTCGGCACATCATCTCTGCTTCAATGATTTCCAGCCGGTTTTTGCAGGCGGCGTCGATTTCCGCCAAATGGGAAAAGAGCTTTTCTGTAAGCAGCAGGGTACTGTAAAGGGCCGGACGGTGGTCTTTCATATAGGCATGGCGCATCCGGCCATATTTGCCGATGTGGTACTCCCTTGTGTCTGACAATACGAGGTTGGGAATCAGGTAGTCCCCGCATTGTGTGTAGGTCAGTTCCATAATGGCCTCCTTTGTGGGAATGTGTGGGGTTGACAGTTACGGTCAGGTGCAGGGCATCCCTCCTTCATCACAACTGCCTTTTCATTCGCCACAAATGAGCCGCAGTCATGATGTAATTTTCGGTGGTGTAATCCACCCTTTATAAATTACATCATGGTTTTTGATACTGTTGCTCTCGCCTATGAGTTCATCATCTCGGCTCAAACGCTCGTACAATGCTGTGAATTTCATAGTCTGTGTTGCTGTCCTCATGCTCTGCACCTCACTTTCTGCGGCGTTATTTCCTCTGTCCTTAACAGATTAACCCTTTAGTATCAGAAATGACGGCTCGGAGGCGCTTAGCGTGGATTCCGGCCTGCATTACTTTGTGCGGATCGAGCCGGGGCAGGTGCGGGAAATCCGGCCGGAAAATGCCACATATATGGAAATAGTGTGAACAGACAGGGATAACAGATGACATCCTACGGGTGTGGCTGACACCTAAAATCCGATAGAGGTTCCAGATGAATTGGTCAGAGTCTCGGTATAAATGATAAAACTTAGTCATTAAGAGAGGCACACAGCGTTGAGACGTTGTAGTCTCTCTTTAAATTTTGAGATTAAGTTGGCGTAATCTTATAAAGAAGTGCCGCACATCGATTTTTATTTTGCATATACAAAATTATGTATTGGGAAATATGAAAATATTCTGAATGATCGTAGCATGATGTTGGAAGAGAATCAGCTCTGATTGATTCAAGATTATTGAAGAGGTGGAATTTATAGGAATACTGCAGAAAAGAAAGATAATATAGTAGAAGCATGGGGTATGAAGAAAATAGAAGCCGTTGCGATATGCATTTGGCAACGACTTCTATGGAATAATGACCGATAATTAACCTACTTATTAAATACTTTTAGATCCTGATAGATGGCAAGAGCGATAAAAACATGAGTTTTCTTAAGATGATAATTATCAATACGGCGGAAAAAAGCCTTACCCGTTTTTTGTCGAAAAGTCTGATTGATGTTGTGATATAACTCTGAAAGACTATTGACTAAATCTGCATAACTGACAAGATCTATAAATGTGAGTGGCAAGGAATCGGAATTCATGTTACAAAGAGTATGGATTTGTGTAACAATGTTTTCCAATTGCATATAGAGATCAGGATTATCTTTTTGCAATTTATGTAGATGCTCAGATATGTAGTAGTTATGTTGTGATGTCATAGGATACCTCCTCATATAATATAGTAAAGAGGACCGGCCATATTATTGATCTCTATGCCTTGATCCTCTTCAATCAAGATTATGGGTGAGGATGTTCATGAATTAGATAGAATTTTAAATATGATTGTTTAAATACAAAAAAAAGATTGTAAAAATACAAAAATAGATTGACAGAATACAAAAATAGCATTATACTAATAGTACAAAAGTAAATATCGTATATAACGCCAATAGGCGCAGTAATTGTTAGCATCCTTCAGTGGATGGCAATTGCTGTGCCTTTTGTTGTTTTTACGGGAGAATGGAGGAGAAGTAAATGGGGTCAGGATAAGGAAAATATCAAAAAAACAGACCGGGCTGCAGATCCGGCAGATGATGATAGACCGGGGGATAACGGTCACGCAGATTCAAAACTGGCTGGAGATCGACTCGTGCCAGGCAGTCTACAAGTGGCTGCACGGGGTCAACCTGCCGTCGGTAACTCATCTGCACGGGTTAAGCCAGATCCTGGGTGTAAAAATCGACGAAATATTGGCTGTTGAGGAGGAAGAGGATGATGAATGAGAAGGAAAAACTGTATGACACGCTGCTGCAGCTGGGGACGGCCCTGCGGGAGAAACGGGCGCATGTGTACGGTGTGGGCTGGGATATGCACCGGAAAAAGGTGGAGGCGGTCTGTGAGGCGGATAAACAGTATATGGACCTGCTGCTGACGGAGGAGCAGAAGGAAGTCATCGAAAAGATGCTGGAGAAACGGATGGAGGCCAATGAGTGCGAGCTGACACTAACATATGCTGCGGGTATTCTGGACGGGATCATGTATCTTAGAAATGCCGGATTCCTGGATCTGTACGTGACGGACGAAGAGCAGGGCAAAGACGTCCTGAAAGAGATGCGGAAGGGATGCTATGTGATTGCGATCATACCGGGTCGGGACGGATGCCTGGCCGCAAAAACGCGGCATGGAAAGGAACTGGTGGATTTCGCGAAGAAGTGGGTGGAAAAGGAAATCGAAATCTATGTGATCAGCCGGCCGGAGGCGTATGGGGAGTATGGGCCATATACCTTCATGCTGTCTTTGAACATGCTGGATGGTGCGCTGGAGGACTATATGGCAGACAGGAAGGGGGATAACAAGTCATGAGATTTTTATCGTTTCGAAAAAAATCCAATCGAAAAAGACACGCCGTAAATGCATCGAAACAGGCCCGGACGGTGTCCGCGGAGAGGGGATTCAATTTTACGGAGGAGCAATGGAGAACTATCCGGCACTGGCAGCGGGCTCATAAGTGCAAGTTCCGCATGCCGGACGGAAGCCAGTACTTTGGCTGTGCCGGAGGAGGATACGATTACTGCTTCACGCCAACCGGGCTTGGGATGCTGGCAGAAGTCCGGTGTGTCTGCGGCGCAAAGATAGATATGGATGACATATAGAATAATAGGAGGAGAGACTGAAATGCTGGACGATATGTATAAACTGGCGGGGACCGTAAAGATACCGGAAAATAAGAAGAATGCCTTTAACGAACATGTATTAAAATTACTGTACCTGTGTGGGATCCGGAAAACAAGCGAAATGGAACTGGCCGGGCGGAAGATATCCGTCGTGGAGCCTGCGGCGCCGGACGAAAATGGGATTGTTACATTCGACTACTCCATTTGCGAAAAAATGAAACGCGAGGTTTGTACCTACAACATGCGGACCTGCGAACTGGTAACCCCGGATCGGGGCTACCAGGAATTCGGCATAGCAATGAACATGGTCATGGTGCTGCTGGAATCCTTTTCGGAAACCCCATGTTACCTTGTACGCGATGGAAAGCCGGTGCCGGTAGATGGATACGCCGCCTTAATCAAGGGGCTGCTTGGCATAACCCTTTCTTTCCCAAACCGGGAAAAACTGTGGGATATGTTTTTACTTTTAAAAAACACGAAAGGCTGTGAAACTGTCAGCGGGGATGATGTGTTTGATGCTTTCCCATATGGCTTGTGTCGGTTTCGTTTGGATCATGTGGCATCAGTTATTGACATTGACAGAAATGAGATAAAGAAGCCGGAAACGCCGATTGCTCCAGGCGATATTATCAATAAAGCTGACTGGATTGCCATTAAATGGTATGTGTATGATAATATGCTCAGCCTGATCCGGGAAGGCAAGGACAAGGAACTGGAATCGTTCTTAAAGAAACTGCTGTGCATGGAGCTTCCATCAAGACGCGAGCTGGCAGGAAACGATACTGCATACGGGAGGATCGCAGAGGCGTCCCTTTATCTGCTTCCGTCCGTGATAACCAAGGCATACGCGGAAGCTTCCGGACAGGACTTCTGGAAAGTTTGGAAAATAACGGAAGGTAAAGCCTATGGGGATACCCTTGTAGAAGCGTATGGAAACAACGGCGGCAGCAAACTCAAGGAATTTCCTTTCCGCAAAGTGATTCTGAGGAAGAATGACGATGAATTTCTCGAATTCTGGCATGGGGAAGCAATGGACCTGTCAGATGAATTAGAGCAAAGGCTGCGGCAGTGGCGTACACGTTTCCAGGAGCTGGCCGGCGGTACGGAGGCTGTAGCCATGGACATAAGTATGGAAACCTGTCTGGCCCAGGTAATCGGGGAGATGTATGATATCTGGGGCTGCCGCCTGGTGGACGGGGTCTTTGTCAGGGAATTCCTGAGGCATCCGGATGACGGCAGGTATATGGCGGCGCTGCGCCTCCTGCGGGAGATGATGGACGAGGATACAGGATATTTCCCAGAGCTGACAAAGCGGCAGGCAAACCAGTGGATCATCAAAAGGAACAGGGATAAGGCGGACATTACGGCCATGAGCGCTTATCAGTCGCTGCTTATCAACCACGCATATAGGCAGGAAATTCTGGGATTTTAAAACGAGGAGGAAAACAGGATGGGAACATTTGGCGGATATACGGGACAGACGCATATAAAAGAGGAACAGAAAGAACAATTTACCCGACAGATTATGAAGATTCTGAATTACGGTGGCATGATGTCCTTTGAGGCGGTTAACATGTACGGGAGCGAGCTGGGGCTCCTGATCCCGGCAAAGATCTTCCCCGGCGGGGAATGCAGGTTCTGGTACAACTATTTCGAGGACACTTCCTGGGAAACAGCCGGTTTTAACGCAAGCGACTGCGACTTTTGGAGCAATAAAATCGGATCACAGGAATTCGATGATGTGGTCACGGCGGCTAATTTCCTGTACGAGGTATATGACGGGAATCCGGGATTTGTGGAAATTAATGGGGAAATCGTTCACAGCACGGTGTATGTCGGATGGATCAACCATCTGCTGGGGACGGATTTCTCAATGAAAAAGAGGTTCCGGCTGTGGGAAAACGCGGAGTACTGCGCCTTCCGGAAGCTGGAACGCGGCTATGATGACCCGATGCCGGATATCATGGACATTATCCCCTACGGGATGGCCTATGACGCGGGAGGCACGGAGCTGGCGGATCTGATGTACATCATGCACGGTACGGATACATTGGTGGAAGAAGAGATAATGCCAGGGACATACCCGGCAGATGTATATGCCTGCAGGGAGGCACTGGAAAACTATTTCCGCCTGCACGAAAACCATATGGATACGGCCGTCAACCGGATATGGGAGCTGACCCAGGCAGACATGAAGCAGAGAGCGGAGTGGGGCGATACGGAGTTAAAAGAGATTGCAGAGTATTCACTGTCCCTTCCAGCCAGGGTAATTATATATTTGACAGCAGAATACCAGAAAAAGAACTTTTGGGCAATCTGGAAGGAACTGCATGAAAATGTCTATCACGACGAATCCATGAAGAAATATGCTTCCAGGGAACTGGAAGAGGAGAGGCGCAGGGCAATCGAAGCGCCGATTCCACCGGTAAGAACAAGCGATTTTTTGAAGCAGGACAGCTGGTTTACGTTTCATGATACCCCGAAAGAATTGGCCGGAAGACCCAATTATTATATATCGGATGATGACCGGCTGTACTGGTGGGACGGATCGGACGAGGTTATCATTTCTGAGAAAACCGACCAGTGGCTGCGGGAACTGGCTGCGGAACATCAAAGCTTGATGCACGGGCAGGGGGATGCGGAAACAGGAACGGGTACATTCCTTGAAAAATTTTTAAGATTATTGATCGACACGGAACAATATTATAAGAGGATCTATCCTTTCCAGACCATGTTCTACGAATTTTTAGACCATGGGAGCCAGCCGGAATATGCGGCGGCTGTGGAACTGTTTAAACGGCTTGGGGAGCGAAACAAGGAAGCGGGGAAAATCATTGAAAATGCCAGGGGAGATTGGGACCTGACAAGCCGCAATGTGACCCACAATGCCGGGAGGATGCAGTTAAAGCGGTATCTGAGCGTTATGGCCAATAAGAAGTTGCGGATGAAATATTTCGGATTTTAAGTTGGGAGACAGCGGAATGAAAACATTGAAATACTGGTATATCACAGGATTTAGAAAAGGAGAGTGGAAAGGCTGCATGGCCCATGGAATCGTTCATGGGCATCAGCGCCTTGCGGACGGGATACTGATCCACACATCTGCAATATCCGCAGTAATGGTTGAGCGGGATATGGCGATGATTCGTACCAAAAATTCAGAATATCACTGCAGGCTTGACGAAGCTTCTTTTGAGTTGTTCGATGAGCCTGGAAAGCGATATTTTCTCGATTTTGAGAACCTGCGGGAGAAGTACGAAAGGCGGCTGGAGGTACCCGGACGGGGAGACGGGGCATTGATTGTCCTGGATGACGAGGCGGGATATTATTTTGTCGGGGCCGCTTATCGGTGCTGTGGAGAGGTTATAGAAGTCCGGGTTCCAACTGTACATTTGGGGATGGTTCAGGATTCGGTGCTTATGGGATGCTTTATCGAGAGGACAGAACAGGCCATTGATTACCGTTATTTTCCATTCCCGGGAAAGGTTGAATTCTACTCATGGATGAATGAGCTTGACACGTACATCATAAATGCGGGTACTAAAAAAATGAAAGTAGAAGTGAAGGGACGGGAAAACATGATAGAACCGGGATGTACGCTGATGATTCCCAGTACGAAAGACAGAGGAGGTGAAGGAGATGTCTGATTTTCCAACCAATAACCCAGTAACTTTGGAACAGTTAAGGAAAATGGGAGTCCATAATATGGCTGAGTATGTAGCTAAAAGGGATGAAATCCGAAGCCATATCAATTTTATCATGTTTTTAGGGACTGATTATGAGTCAAAAACAGAGGGAAATAATATATATACGGAGGAATAAGATATGTCAGTGCTAAAAAATCTATTTTTGGATGCATCAGAATTTGCCTATCAGGTAGCTTTCCACAAGGGATTTGTTGATGAGATAAGAAGGATTTATAATCATTTACGAGAAAACAATAAAATAGAAGAAATGCGGGCATTGGTGCTAGAGTATGGCGAACGTATCGGCTCAATCCAGGAGGCCGCGAAGATATTCGGGGTTGCGATGGATCAAATTAAGGACTTAGAAAATGAATGGGAGAGGAAGTCAGCAATTGGAGATACGCCACAAGAGGCATATATAGATGGAGAGATAACAGGCGCAGAATATGCTAATTATATGGCGATGTATGCATGTAGATCTCGCCATATCAGTTACAGTTCTCCCTCATGTGATAGTGTGGGATATGCAGAATACGAAAAGGAGCCTTATTATATCCCAAGATATTAATGCCTTTACAATTAGCAGCGGCTATGTGAGCAAAAACTTATAGTCGCTGAAATTTTTTACAATGTAGTACCAAAATAAAGCTATAACACAAAAGTACCAGAATTGATTGGATTGGTAAGCATTGTCACAGTAAGACAAAGTATTAAAATAAGCTTTACTCAGATTTGGGATGAGGTGTAATTAATGGGAAAGCTATATGCATATCTGCGGGTTTCCACACAGACGCAACGGATAGATCGTCAATATAAAAATGTAAAAGAAGCATTTCCGGATTTGTTGGAATCCAATATTTATAAAGAAAAGTATACGGGGTTAAAGATGGAACGCCCACAGTTCTCCAGGCTCTGTAAGTTAGTACAGCGAGGAGATACGATAGTATTTGACTCGGTCAGCCGGATGAGTCGAAATGCAGAAGAGGGGTATCAGCAATATATGGATTGGTATACGAGAGGAATTACATTGATATTTTTGAAGGAGCCTCAGATTAATACAACGGCATATGCAGAGCTGGAAAATAAGCAGATCCAGATTGCGAGAGGCAGTTTGCCCGATGGGGCGATTGGGAAGCTTCTAGACGGAATTGTAGAGGCACTTAATGATTATCAGAGGGAGGTATGTAAACAGCAAATCCGGATAGCTTTTGAGCAGGCCGAAAAAGAGGTGGAGGATTTGCATAAGCGGGTATCAGAAGGGATGCAACGGACCCAAGATATGAATCGTCTGCTGCCGCCGGAAGAGCGTAAGCAGATCGGACGGATTACAGGGGAGAAATACGAAACTTGGAAGTCCAAAGCTGCAAAACAGATTATTATTGCATATAATAAGAGCTTTGAGGGTGCTTTATCTGATGTCGATACATTAGCATTGCTTGAGGGACGAGGTCATCGTATCAGTAGAAATTCCTACTATAAATATAAGAGGGAACTTAAGATTACAAATGGGAAATAGAAAAAAGGATATCTCGAAAGCTTGGGTGACTTAAGAGATATCCTTTTTCTAGATGATTTATATTTTGGAGGATACTTCTTTAAGTTGAATACTAGTATCCTGCTGCGGAATATCATGTGGAAGAGCAGTTGTAATATAGGCCTCTTTGACAACTGAAAAACTATTATAATCAATTAAAATAACAGACATCCATAAATTCAATGACGTAAATTGAGTAGAATTTGCAAGTACGTTAAACGCAGCTTTTGTCGTGACGACAAGCGATATTTTGGCATGCTCAAATTCTTTTAACGGCTTAAATATTTTACTGTCTTTTAACACTTCGTATTCTTCATCAATCATTATATCCGGGAAACTTTCGAGTAAAAAATTACCTTCATCTGATAGGTTATATGTACGTTTATAATTATTATATGCGATATATCCTAATTCATGGATGAGATTTTTTTTAAATTGTTCTTTTGAAAGAAGTTTCCCCGATGTATCCGTAGAAGCAACAAAACGAAACTGCCATAAATCGATGGAATTTGAAAATTCTATTTCACAAGTTAGTATTCCGGGGTCAAACATCTTAGAGTCATTAATTTCTGTTAATGCAGTAGATTGACAAGGCAATTGAGTAAGAGCATTAAGAATCAATCCAGCAGTCAGTCGTCTTGTTATGCCATCGATTTCCATTTGCGGTTCTTGAGTTCTAGGCTCTGTTTCATCAGTATTGCTAGAAACGCTGGGGGTACTGGTAGTAGCCAGTACAAGGTCATGCAGAGTTACATTATTTTGGGCATTATCAGCGATTTTTTGTAAGGTACGTTGAGTTGGCGGCTGACTAATTTTGCCATTAATCATATTGCACATGCGAGGGATACTGATTCCGCATTCAAGTGCAAAACTTTTTTGAGTTCGGTTACCTTGTGCTTTACGTACTACATTAGCAAAGCGTTGTGCATCAAAATCTTTGATCATTGATATTTCTCCTCTCTTACGATAACCATTATATCATTTTTGGATAAAATAGAAAAGGGGAAAATAAAAAAATTATCAAATAAGATAAAAGTGATTAGAGCTATTTGGATGGAATCATAAGTTAAATAAGGAGCGGTTAAAAAAAATATCCCAAAAAGATAATTTCACTTGACAGAATTATTCTAAAATGGTAATATATGGACATGGAACACAAAGTCAACAATAAAATGATTATCATAATAGATAACAGGAGGATAATAATGAGAAAACCGTATTTAGATTTTACAATGGAGCAAGAGAGAAAAAGAGGATTTGAAGTATATGGATACGTTAGTGGATTGTCGAAACCATTGACGCGCCAAAGCAATCTTAGAAAGGTAATAGAGGCAGCCTGGGACGATGGTTATATAGATGTAACATTTGCAATAGGAGCTCATCGGCGGAATGGATCAGATGGATGGAATATGGCAGTAATGGTCAGAAATAAGGTAGAAATAAATAAAAACAATATTAATGAGGTTAGGCAATGTCAAGAACAATTTTTGGAAAAAATTGCAAAAGAAAAAGAATTTGAAATATTTAAAATTGAATGGTTGGGCCATCCTGCCTCTTACCCATCATCCAAACGTCCAGATATATTTGATTGGATTTATCGGTAGATAGTAATAAAGGTAGAGGAAATTGAACCTCTTTCCATTAATTAAAAAAATATAAAGGAGATTATAAAAATGAAAGCAATTATCAAAGGGAAATTATACGACACAGATACAGCAACATTATTAGGAAAAGCAAGCTATTCACAAAAAGGAGATTTTCATGCATGGAGCGAAAAATTGTATCGCACAAAAAATGGTACATATTTCCTTTGGGGAACAGGTAGTTGTCAGTCTAAATACAGAGTGCAGGTGGCGCGAAACGAATGGTCAGGCAGTAGTAAACTCATATTGATGACAGTAGACGAAGCCAAGGAATGGGCAGAGGAGTATATACCTGTCGAAGACTATATTAATATTTTTGGAGCAGTGGTAGAGGGATAATCAGATTTGCGGGGTGCGATCTGCACCCCGCAATAAAGAGGGGATGACTCTGGAATGTTTAAGAGATATGTACCAGAAATGGTTAGAAATAAAGATAATACTTATTATATTATTCAAGACACGAATGACTACAGCGCTGTTGCAACGGCCTCAAAGTATCTGGTGCATCAGATTAAAGTAAACAAATCTCCCAATACAGTGCGACAGAGCGCATTCGCAATCAGCTATTACTGTAATTTCCTAGATAATAATAGCTTAACAGTGTCGGATATTGTTAGGATGCCGTATGTAGAGCAGTATGAGCATTTTTGTGGATTCTTGCAATGGCTTAAAAATGGAATGCACAGAAAAGGTGCCCGCAAAACAGGAAATAATACGTGCAATATATACTTGCGTGCAGTATTTGCCTGGTATGCATATTTGGCGGCAGAATCTAGGCAGATGCAGCTGCAGGTAACGCAAGACACTACAAGATATACTAGTAATTCAATTGGTGTAGGCCTGCAGATCAAGGGGAAATCTTTTCCGGGCTATTTAAGGGGACAAGACAGAAGGGCAAAGGCGATATCACAAGATGATATACGTAAATTAGTCGAGGCAGCCCCAAATATAAGAGACAAGCTATTGATCCTTCTTCTGGCGGATACAGGAGCAAGAATCGGGGAAATATTGGGAATCAGATATACACAAGATATAGATTTTAGTAGACAAGCTATAAATGTTTGCTATCGAGAGCAGAATGCCAATAATTCGCGTGCGAAAAATGCTGAGAATAGGATGCTGTATCTTTCGGATAACACCTTCGATCTGTTAGAACTTTACCTTGCGCAATATCGACAACTATTGGTGCATACGGATTATTTATTCGTAGTTTTAGAAGGAGATACAGCGGGAGAACCATTAAAAGCGGGAGCCGTATATGCTTTATTAAAGCGGCTGGAAACTCAGACTAATATCCATACCACACCCCATCAGTTTCGGAGATATTTTGCAAACGCAAGAAGACGGGAAAAATGGGAACTGGAAGAAATTGCTTGTGCTATGGGACATCGGAATTTATCTACTACAACTCAATATTTTATTATTGACGAGGACGAAAAAGAAGCTGCTAATAAGAAATATTTTGATGCGGTAGAACCTCTTTATGATGTAAAATCTTTGCTTTAATAGGAGGTGATTGGAATGGGAATTGTAGCCTTAGCAGCATTGCCTGCAAGATTGGAAAGCCAGATTGATGAATGCAAAACGATTTCGTTGAGATTTCGAGAGACAGCTAAAACTTTCTTGTTGGCATATGGCATTATGGATGTTATAGATATCGACCTTACATGCCAAATGGCCTATCGAGAATGGCTGGAAAATAATGATGCATTAACAAAAACTCAGAAAAAGAGTTATGGAAGTGTGCTGGAGACAATTGTAGTGGCATATTACTCAAGGGATCCTCCGGAACTGTTGCGGGAAATAGAACAGATTTCTTGCGTTAGCGGCCATGTAGCAGTAAAAGTATCTGCATTTTTGCTTCAATTTGGAATAAAACGCTGTCAAGATATTGACTGTAAAGTAAGGATAGCATATGAGGATTACCTTAAAAAAACTATTGCTCCATCGAAAGTATTGGAATATGTAAAAGGATTGGACAAGTTAAAATTGGAAGCTATTCGAATTATAAATGAGACGAACCCTTTAAAAACATATTCTTTGGTATTTTCAGAGATTCCTATATATTTACAGTATCACCCGGATTATCAAATTGCAAAATCACTCTATTATACAAATGACAAAAGTGAATTAATGTTTGATTTCTCTGCTCCTGGTTCAAGAACAGTAAAAAGACAAATATTTGATATGCTGATGCATGTATTGGGAACAGAAAACAATCAGAAAATGCGGCATGAGGCGTATTTACGTCCTCTGAAAATGCTATATCAATACTGTATGGATCAGAGAATACAGGACATTGAACAGTTAACTCAAAAACAAGTTGAGGGATTTCGGAAGAGCATTGCGGATGGAGCACGGTCAAAGCTAAATACATATATGACAGTGATCGATAATCTCAGGGAGTATTTGTTTATACATCAGAAAGATGTAAACTGGCAAGCAACGGTTTGGTATTTGGACAGATTCAAATTTTCAGAGGATCGATATAACCCGTCAAATCCAGTCCGGAGATTACGATTTGACGATATATATGATGAGGATAACCGGAATTATTTGCAGGTTTATATGCGGTATTTAATTGGACTCACAGATGGAGCGATTGTAAATGTGCGATGTAAATACGGATATATTCATAGCTTTTTACTATGGTGCGAGGCGGAAAGAATAAAAATTAAAGATATATCTGGTAATCAAATGGAAATTTACTTCCAGATAATTGATGCCAGAGAAATTGAACCGGCAACATTTGACAAACATTTGTTAGCCCTATACGGATTTTATGAGTATTTGGTGGCGAAAGGATTGTTAAAAAATATTCCATTTTTAACGGAGTATTACTATAAAAAATTTTGGGTACAACACAATAATCGCGTTGTCCCGGAAAGTGTACAGAAGCAAATGCTGGACTCTTTGACAGATCTGCCTTATCATTTACGATTAATGTATTTGACAATATGGGCGACAGGGCTTCGGCTTTCAGAGGTTTGTACACTAAAAGGAGGAGCATTTGGGCGGCGAGGAGATACGGGATATCTCCGGATCCGCCAGACAAAGCAGCGCCGAGAAAAGATTATACCTGTTCCTCAGATATATTTTGATCTGATGATTGAGTATATAACAAAGTTAGGGATTAAAGACAACGAATTTATTTTTAAAAATAAAAATGGTGGCGCATACGCCACCGGTACATTTCGAAAACAAATCCGTGAGCATTGTGAGGCGAAGGGGATAAACTGCGGAACATATTTATTCCGAGCCCATGACTATCGCCATACAATAGCTACGGAATTATATAAAGACGGTGTTTCAATCCAAGCATTACGTGAATACCTTGGACATCGTGACAGCAATATGACAAAACAATATATCGATTATCTGCCAGAACAGATTGAATATAAAAGCAAAATATATTTTGCAAATAAAGGAGAGAACTAGCTAGAATGGAAATTCCAATGTACGGACAGATTGCAATTGCGGATTTATGGTGCTATCAAAATGCGACTGACGAGGAAAGAAATTGGAAATATATATCGCCGACGTATAAATTTGACTTGTCAAAGATTGGGTCGTCGAAAATGAGGGAGGAGGTATCCTCCTTTCTCATTTATCGAGGACAAAAATTGAAGCTGAAAAGCATTCGTGCGGAGCTACTTCACTATAATAGATGGGTGCGCTATGCTCAAGATAACATATTAAATGGCAGTTTATCAGAACGTGATATAGATCAGGAAATCCGGGAATATAAAAAGTGGATGATTGCACATGGATATAAAATAGCGCATGAGAAAAAGCGCAGAAATAGAGTAGCAATAGAAGAAGTTGAAGAAATACGATTCTATCGCCGGCTATTGCAGTTTTGCCATCAAGATGATGGAGAGGAGACCCAAAAAGATATCTGGAATCTTGATAGCTTAAGCACGGAAATACACCAGAACCCAATAAAGCAGGCTAAGACAATTTCATTTAAAGTCATATTACAGGATGGTATGAGAGAGGAAACTAAAAATGCAATCGCATTGTTGATTAAGAGCCAAAAAATAGGGACGATTCAGGCGGAATTAACAGCCCTTAAGCGTTTTTCGGTCTTTATGAGGCAGAATTATGTGCAAGTATCCTCATTCGCGGAACTGGATCGAGAGATGATGGAGGCATATCTGATTTATCTTAACACAGAGGGAAAACGCAAATCCTACCGTACGGATTTGGAACATCTGAAAACGGTTATTGAAATGATTTATAGGATATATAATTATTGGAATTTGAATAATATCATCCTCTCAAGTGATATTGGTAAAGCGATTAAAATTCTTTTTCGGGATTATGCAAATGACGAGATAATGCGGTTAAACTCTGCAATCATTAAAGCAGATGTTCAGATTGGACGAGCATGGGTATTACAAGGATTGTTAGGTACACGGATTACGGAGACATTATCGTTAAGACAGGACAGCATTATTGAGGACAATAAGCTATATATTGTACAGTCAAAATCTGGGAAAGGGTATTCAAAATACGTGAGCAACGATGTGGTTAATATCATTAATAAGGCAGCAGAATATACCACAGTAAAATACGGGAAAAGGGAATATATCTTTGTAGCTGAGCGCAATCCGGATATGCCAATGCCATATGGGACCTTTTATGGTAGAGTGCAAAGAATCATTGAAGACAATGACTTGCGTGACGATTCTGGCAGGAGATTTACGGTAGGAACGCATCTTCTGCGTCATTCATATGGGCGGCGTCTAGCGGAATTGGGGTATGATGATACGATTATAGCAGCGTTATTAGGTCATAGTTCCTTGCAGTCTGTGCAAAATTACAGGAAATTGAGGGAAGATTATCTGGCAAAAGAAACTATGTCAATACGAGCGGAAAAAGATGAGATATTAATCGAGCTTTTGAAAAGGTGGTGAATATAGATGGGAAAGGCTGACAAGATGGTAGAGCGGAACAAGAAGGTAAGCCGCGCAAAGGCAGAGAGTGTCTGCAAAGAAATCGATCGGATGCTGGCTAACAAAGAGCGGATTTCTCCACAGGAATTGGTGAGAAGAACAGGAGTTTCGCGGGGGTTTTTATATAAAAACCCTGTGGTTTCAGAGCGAATGAGGCAGGCACGGATCCGCCAGATGGATGGGCAGTTTATCCCTGTTCAAAAAACTATTTTGGATAGTGCGATGGAGAGAACTCTTGAACTGCAAAAGGAGCAGCTCAGAAAGAAAAATGAGGAAGTGGAGGCTTTGCAGAAAGAGTGTAAAAAATTAAGGGAAGCACTTGGAAAGAAGTCTCTAAAATCACTTTTATAGGGAGGATACATAATGGATAATGATAGAATTATTATTCGCGATAAATATGGTCATAGTAAATCAGTTCAAACTCTTCAGCCCAAGACAGCAAAAGATTTGATGGAAACCGAAATTGTAAAACCGGATGAAATTGTAAAAGGGTTACTTCCCGTTGGGGCCTCTATATTGGCGGGAGAGCCAAAATGTGGGAAAAGTTTTATCGTAATGCAGATGGTTTTGGCGGTTGCCAGCGGCATGCCATTCTTAGGGATGGAAACTCAAAAATGCAGGGTTTTATATTGTGATCTGGAATCGCCAAATTGGTTGCATCAGCAGAGGCTGGAGCTTCTATGCAATGATGAGTCATCTTTAGACAATATTGATATTATTACCCAGAGTGACAGAGAGGCAATAGGAACATTGGGTGAAGGATTCGAAGATCAACTGCTTTCCTATTTGGAGTCCCATATGGATTGCAAACTAATTGTGATCGATACTCTAGGCGAGATTATGACAAGCAAGACTGTTGATGAGATAGGAAATGGGGGGCAATATGCGAAGGAAAAAGAAGCCTATGATCGTTTGATTGCCCTGGCAAGAAATAGACAAGTTGCTATTGTAGTAATAGACCATACAACTAAGACTGTAGTCGATAAAGATGTATTTCGTTCAATCCGTGGTACATATGCAACATCTGGAAGCTATGATACGCTAATGGTATTAAGCGTACCAAAGCAGGCAGATTCTGGAGAACGGGTAAGGCGTCTTTCGGTTAAAGGTAAGGCAGTGGCAGAACAGGAAATATGTATAGTACTGGATGAGAATTGGGAAATTAAAGAGGCCTCGAATTCACGGCAGTATGAACAGTCTAAGAAAGAAAGGATATACAAATCATGTGACCTCTCTAAATACCTCAAAAAGGTTCTCAATGAGGAGAGACAGATACAGGGAAGTGCTTCTGATATTTTAGAGATTCTTAGAGGATACGGCTATATGGAGGATATTACGCCAGATGCTTTGGGGAAATGGCTGACATCTTACAAGGATGTGATGAATGTTGATAATATTTTACTTACAAAGAAACGAATAGCTTCTAAGCGGGTAATGAAGATTAGATATGGGAATGAGAATTTATGAAAATAGTTAAGAAAACGTTTTGTAAGTGAAGTATATTGTCAAAAATAGGCCGTATATATGGGTTATTGATATGTAAAATGGTAAGAGATTTTATAAAACCAGGATATGTATTATGTTTGTATAGCAGGAATAAGTCTCCTAAAAAGTTTACAAATCGTATTGTTTTTCCCAAAAAGAGAGAGATCCCAATGTCATTAAGATAGCATCGGAACACCCCATAGTTCCGAAGGACTTGATATAAAAAAATATCACTCTTCGGTCTCCTCTTTTGACGGAAAGCTAGGCGAGAAAAAGCTCCTTCTTTAAATTAAAGTAAAAATGGATTGATTTTTCTTTAGAAAATACACCAAAAATCACACCATTCATTATCACACCATAGTACTATAAATATAAGCGAATAAAAAATATTTTGCCAAGTTTTTTAGAAATAGAAAGAAGGCAGCAAATATGCTGGTTACAGAGAAAGCAGGTATTAAGTTAGTTACGAAAAATAATGGGGCTAAATCTTAAAGATAGCAATTAACAGTAAATTTGCTTTATCTTATTATAAATGGTTGAATATTATTGTGATTTGTGTTATATTTTATATTAATAGGATGGGAAAATTGGATTGTGGGAGGGGTAAGCTATGAAGGATTTTGAATTTTATGTAAGAGACTCAAGTGGTGATCCGATTTATTTTGTACAGCATCATGAATCACATTCGCATAATGGGATATGTCCACATGAACATTGGATTGACTGTAGAAGAGCGGATATGAAAAGTGTATCTAAACATGGTGATTTTAACAGATATCGCCATGAGGATGTACGGCCTGCAGATTGGGCATAATTCTATGGAAGTCTTGAGGAGTAATTGGTATTAATATCGAGACGAGTTATAAATTAAAATATAACTTTATATTAAATCAAAGGAGGGCATGGGAATGGAAGGCCAGGAATTAGTGCTTGTTAAGGTACAGGATGTTGAATATGATATGGGTTGCCGAAATGGTTGCCAAGGTTCATCGGGATCTCCGACAGGGGGATGACAAAGGAAAACGGTATTCTCTGAGGGAGAGTACCGTTTTATTTCATATTCAAGATGATCTACATAATTTGGAGGCGAGAATGCTTATCAATAGAATGATAAATGATGTACGTTTTGCAGTTGATCCTCATTCGGGTTCGAATCTATATTTTCCTGAGTATTTTGCAAAGCAAATTGTAGATAATGCTTTAGATCAAATTTTGGATTTGCTTTATTTGCAAAAAGGAGAGTATGTTCCGTTGGCAATGACATGGGAGATTACCAATGCCTGCAATTTTTGTTGCCCTTTTTGTTATATTAATACGCAACAGAAAACGAAGAAAAACATTGTAGAGTTTAATCATAAGGTCAAATCAGATCTAGATTATTTGATTGATAAAGGATTACTAATTTGTTATCTTACTGGAGGTGAAATATTAACACATCCACAATTCGAGGAGATATATCTTTATTTAAAACAAAAGGGTGTACTTGTTGCATTGCTTACAAATTTATCACTGCTTAATAGAAAACATATAGAATTATTTAAGAAATATCCTCCATATAAAGTTTCTGTTTCGATTTATGGATTAAGTGATGATGGCTTTAAAAGTGTAACAGGTAATACCTCTTTTGCATATGACCATATATTGAACAATATTTTAAAACTACAGAATAATGGCATTTCTATTACATGTCAGACACCGGTAAATTCGTATACGATTGGGGAATATATACAGATTGGTAAATGGTGTGAGGAGCATAATCTAAAATATACATGTTCAAATGAATTAAATCCTACTTATCAAGGGAAAAAACTTGATGAATATTATGTGAGCCTTGATACATTCGAGCGTTACAAAAAGCAGATAAAACGAGTTCAAGTGGTACATTCACAAGAGCTTCCGCAACTTACGAGTGTGAAAGATTATAAAAGACATTTTGATTGTAGATCTGGAAAGCATACTTTCGTGTTGTCTTATGATTACTTTTTGCGTCCGTGTTTTGTTTTATACGGAAATGACCACCGACGGTTTTGTGCAGAAGAGTCAATGCAGACAGCTTTTGAAAATATGATCCAATATATAAATAATATGAGATGCAAGGTTATACCATATTGCCATGGCTGTGTTGCAAACTCTATATGTAATGAGTGTTTATTTACACAGTCAAAGCACGCAGATTTGGAAATATATATGAAGAAACAGTGCGAGAAAACTATGGACAAGTATTTAGAACTCTGCTCATTGATAAAAGCGTGATATATAAAAGGAAGGAATCATGGAAATACAGAAGCTTAGGGAATATCTCAGAATTGTTGTTGATATGGAAAAGAATGTATATATGCAAGATGACATTTTACGACGGATGGAGGTAAAATATAGTGGACTTGCAATCCGCCGGGATATTCCGCCGCCTATAGAGCCATGTAATTCTACTTCGGGGAGTATCGCTGTTATTGGGATGTCATTTTTGATACCAGTAATTGGGTATTTTATAGGGGAAATTGGAAAGGCATTGATGATGACGGGAATAATAGGGGGATTAATAGGAGTTATACTTGCTATAGCTGCACTTATACTTGTTTTATTATCCCCTGTTATGATAGTAATCTCTATAGTAATGGCAATAAGTGGTTTTATGGACTATCAAAAATCAGTTATGGTATATGAAGCAGCGCAGGCAGACTATTGCCAAGAGATTCAGGCTGAAGAGAAAAGAATTCAAAAAGAAGAAAAAGAGAAGGCAGTGCTTGCAGGGGAAATTGATTTGCTTCGTAAAAAGAGTACACAAACCAAGCAGGTTCTTCAAAAAATTTATGATAAAGATATCATTTATCCCAAATATAGAAATTTTATTATGGTATGTTCTTTATATGAATATATCTGCTCGGGGCGCTGTGATTCGTTAGAAGGATGGAATGGTGCATACAACATTCTTGAAAATGAAATCCGTTTGAATTACATTATTACACAGCTGAATTTGGTAGTAGCTTCTTTAAATTACATACAAAAAGCACAATCCGTGCTGTATTCGGCACTTACGAATACAGAAATGGAGGTTTTACAGTTTGTAGATTCGACAGATAAAATTGTGAGTAAAGTAATTGGAATAAATGCAGAGAAGCAACAAGTATACTATCAAATTGCTTTATTAGAGAAAGATTCAAGTCTTACGGATTATTACATACAGTGTACAGAACGGGAAAAGCAGTATTTAGGATGGATTCAAAATAATATATTTAATTGATGCCCTGTTGTTTTGGAGCCTGTGAAAAAAGAGACGGGGAAAATCTCTGTAAATACAGATCGGTAGTGATTATTCCGGGAAAATAGCCCATGCGCTGAAGCGCGTTCAGCGCATGAGAGCCGCTGTATAGCAAAGTCTGTCCGCAGTTCAGACCAGGTCGTCAGGCATGGGATAAGTACTGCCGCATATTCACAGCGCCGGTTTCAACCCAGATGGTATTATGCGAGAAGCGCTCTACGATTGATTCGGCATAAGTCCCGCTGCGGAGTCGCTTTACCCAGTCCTCACGTTTATAAAGTGTACAGAAGATGGTGGAGGTACTGTCAAAGCGGCGTTCTGTCAGTTCGAGGAGGAATTCGACATCCGCTTTGGACAGCTCCGGCATAAGCCATTCATCCAGAACCAGTACTTTGAAAGCTGCATACTTGTTCAGTACCTTGTTCTTTCCGCCGGGCACTACCGATTTCTCAGCGTATTCCTCCAGAAGATCCGGAAGCCGGATATATCTGGTCTTGTGCTGCCCGCGACAGGCTTCTTTTGCCATTGCACAGCCAAGGAAGGTCTTGCCAGAGCTGGGATATCCCTGGAACACGATGCTATGGCATTCGTCAACGAACCGACAACTGGCCAGACCAGCGATAATGCCTCGGTTGAGCGGACGCTTGTCGATGTACAGGACGTCATGGATATCGGCCTTCGGAAGACGGAGCCTCGCGTTCTTGATCAGTCTCTGCACCTTGTCATTGTACTTCCGCTGATAGACGCTGTCCGCAAGCATCTGGAAACGATCATCAAAGGGAAGGGCCAGCGTCTGTGGGTCCTGTTGCTGTATTTCAAGCTCTTCCACGAATTCGCCGATATTCAAAAGACGAAGCTTTCTTCTGGTTTCCTCATTTAGCATCCGGATCACCTCCCTCCCGGTAGTAATCGCTGCCACGCAGATATCCCATAGATGAATCATCGAAAGAGGATTCGGAGTCCAACTGTTCCTTATAAGTGATGTCTTGATTCGCAGCCAGGATTGCTTTAAGATGATGATAACGGGGCACCTTAATTCCTCTGCTGATGGCAAGTTCACAGGCGGTTTCCAGACGGGCATCTGTATACGTCCTGCTGAGGCGGAGAACGGCAAGACAGGGATTATAGCCCTGTTCTTTTATGCTGACGCTGCGGAAGATCCGGTCGATGACCTCCCGGGTTGATTTCCCAATGGAACCTGCCCAGTTCCGGATCCGCTCGTCATCCCACTGAACGATGCTGCGGAAGGCCGGAGGCATATCTTCCGGATGTGTGGAGTATTTATTCTTCATATAGTCGGGAAAACGGTTGTGCGTCGTCAGACGCTCGCCTTTGTAATAGATCTCCACGAATCGGTCAGTGACCTTGAGATCAACCTTCTTCTTTGCGTACTGATATGGGCAGGAATACCGGTTTTTCTTGTATACGACATGGAAGTCGAGGTTGACAGCCCGGCCATAGACCCACTCGGCGATCTCATAAGGGACATCCGGAAGAGGCAGGAGATAATCCCTCTCTTCCTGCAGTACTTCATAGCGGCTGCCTTCGCGCTTCTGAAAGGCCTCATGATTGAACGTATAGAGCTTATCCGCAACGCCCTTCTTGAGTTCCACGAAGGAGTAATACGTTTCATTCCTGCATCGGGCGATGATGGCGGTAGCGATCTTACCGACCGTGCCTTCTACGGATGGTTTCTGTTTCGGTTTCCTGACGCCGGCGGGGATGATCGCAGTCATGTAATGCGATCCCAGAGCCGCATAATCATCGGTCAGGACGATCTCGCCTTCCTTCGGATGAGACACAACACCGGTCTTAAGATTGTCGCATACGGTTCGCACCGGAACGCCGCCAAAGTATTCATACATATGGATATGGCATCGGATAAAGGTATCCATCTTCATGTTCAGGCAAGGCTCAACGTAGGAGTATTGGCTATAAGGGAGCGTTCCGACGAACAGATAGACCGTGATCAATTCACCTGTGCTTATATCCACATAGCGCATGGTCGGGCCGGACCAATCGACTTCTGCACGTTCTCCTGGCTTGTGCTCGAGATGGTTCGTGAGACGGTTGGCGATGGTGAATTCAGCGTATCCTTCGTTGAACTTGGTTTTTCCCATAGGGATTTCGCCGTTCCGCTCGCAGCGTTCGACATACTCCTCATGTAAAAGCTTGAGGGTCACGCCCACTTTCTTCAGTTCCTGATGTACGTGTTCGTAGTCAGGATCGCCGTACATGGTCTCGTTCGCAAATTTCTCCGGATAGAAGAGGCGGTAGACCTCCTGTTCCTCAAGATTGCGGATATCGCTATAGCGGATACCCTTTTCGTCAGCGATGTTGAAGACGTCACTGACGGAATGTCTTGAGATGTGTCTTGTGGATGCGATCGTACTGCGTGATAAACCGGCATCTCGAAGCTCCATGATAAGCTTCACGTTGATTTTTCTGGCCATTTGTTGTTGATTTCTTAAAATAGCATATTTATGATCTACTTGCCTGTCAGCGGATT
>ERZ894229.738-NODE-738-length-22570-cov-30.1881_pt1 | contig 22570 bp, 14 predicted proteins | sample MGYA00380295_ERZ894229 | MGnify/ENA primary metagenome ERZ894229 (study PRJEB32331, sample SAMN06328479) | human gut metagenome | biome: human gut microbiome; feature: stool | host: Homo sapiens | collected 2014-09-17 ... | reverse complement strand
AGTCCAGCGGCAAGCGGGTACAGAAGGTAAAAATCTATTTCAACTTCGTGGATGATGTAGAGATTCCTGTGATTTCCGAGCCTGTTGTTGCGAAATCCACCCCTGGACGCAGAAAAACGGCGTGACCATTGCGGTCACACCGTTCTCTGCCCCTCGCAAAGCTAAATAGTACCTTATCACTATTAAGCCTTGTATTAATGGATTTTTTTATATCTTCTGTCTTATTGTTATTATCACTCCATCGCTCACCATCGAAAAAGAAGTAATTTGATAACTTCTCCGGAAAGAACTCATTGATCATGGACTGAACATAGCCTTCCTTACGGTCGTTTCTTTTATCATCAATCACACCCTTTTCCTGCGGGACGCCATTCTCACTGATCTGTACGGTAAGTTTTGCATTGTCCACCGGTACCACATCATGACTATACGGGTTTGTTGGAGGACGTTTAAAAGACTGTCTTCTAACAAATTTATATTCACGTTCGCTGCTGCCAACTTTATCAGAAAGGATAATTTCAACGCAAACTTCTCCGGTTCCCCTCTCTCCCATTTCAGCAATGACTTCTTTGTTCAATAATACTGCATTTTCTTTTGAGGTGTAGTTAGTCGTAGTAACCTCTCCATAAAGCCCCCAGCGAAAGGCCTGTGCGATGGTTGTCTTTCCAACCGTATTGTTTCCAAGAATCGCTGTGACATTCATTCTATCATCGGTCGAAAAACGAATTGTATTTTTCCCTTTGTACCTCATAAAATTTACAAGCGTAATTTCTTTAAATTTCAATTCTCATCCACCTCTTCCTTTGCCTTTTTAAATAGATATTTTTCTATACGTTCCACCATCTTTTTGTCATCAAACTCACCTGTTCGGTCATTCTGCCACTCCGCTTTTCTTAATACCTGATATAATTTCTCAATCTTTTCCATATTTACTGAATCACTCATCATACTCTTCCTCCATTCTACGCATCTCTTCTTCAATATCAAGATAAATATCATAAGCACGCATAATCTGATTAAGCATGCTATCCGCTTGTGCAGGATTGTCCGATAGTTTTCCAAATTCGTTGATTCGGGCCATCTCTCCGATGATGATATTGCGATCTCCCTCGTAATCGAGATGGCTTACACATGACAATTCTCTTGGCAAAGTAACAAAGTCATAAATTTCTGCATAATCCTTATTAGAACTACGCCGAAGAAGCCTTCCTCTCCTCTGAATAAATTCCCTTGGATTTCGCGTGCTTGCCATAATAAAAGCAGTACGAATCGACGGGATATTTACACCTTCATCCAAGCATTTGATTGCAGTAACCACCTGGATTAAACCATCATTGAAAAGGCTTTTTATCTTCTGACGTTCCCGAAGGTCCTCCTCCGCAGTAAAACGCTGAGCAGTCATACAAAGTTCTTGACGAATCTTTGTTGTCACTCCATCAATTTGTCTTTCGATCTCCCCTGCCTCTTCATCTTCCATGGAAGTGGCTCCGCAATACACAAGTATGTGTTCTTCGCATTTGTATTTCTGCATCAGAGAGATCAAAAGATCCGGTTTATTTCTGGCTCCCGCCAGTATACGAGAGCGCTTGAACAGCAGCAATTCGCCTTCTTTTGAAATTTTAAGTTTCCCGTTTTCTTCGATTACAAACTTTTTGAGTTTTTCTGTTAGTAAATGATATTCATACAATTCATCAGGTTCCAAATAAACGGGAACAGGGTAATAGCGATATCTGGTCAGAGCCCCATCTTTGATTGCCTGCTCAACATCATATTCAATACATTTCTCCCCAAAGTATTCAAACAACAGCTGCGTACCTTTTTTATCGCGATACCGCTCGATGGTAGCAGACAAAGCAATCCGGTTCTTGATGTTCTGCGGCAGACAGGCGGCCAGTCTCTTGGCTCCAAAGTTGTGAGCCTCATCTATAATAAGCAGCACATTTTGTTCTTCTTTTAAACGTGTCACAATCTGCTGCACAGCATCTCCCGAAAATGTATCATTTGTTGTTATGCATACAAATGGTTCTCCGTAGTTTCGGAACCGCTTATAAGCCTTTACCAGATCATCTTTCCAATGCCGGTTTTTGGATTGTGAATGTGCAATAATCGGAAACGGCCCCCAATGAATCTCATCCTCCTCCCACTGTCCCACCAGATGGATCTGCGGACATACAATAAAAACTGCAAGATGATTCTGTGTCTGCTTTGCCAGCGCGACCATGCAGGCAAGCGCTGTATAGGATTTTCCAGAACCTGTGCACATGGAAAAGATTCCCCGGTAACCAGCTGTTTTCCAGTTAGATACAGCCTCCTTCTGAATATTCCGCAATGTAACATTCTTCGGTACCCGAAAAAGCTCGTCTGGCTTTATAAATTCATCATCGCAAAACTGCTTCGCATCCGTCTGATAATCTACAAAGTCGCGCTTGAATTTTGACAATTTTTCGAGAATCACATTTGGGAACGGAATGACTCGTATTTTTTCCGTATCATTTTCCCACATGCGGTCAAAATCACTTTCGCTGAGATCAACATAGTCCCTGTTGGTTCCATCCTTCCAGTCGCAGAAAACATACAGAGACTCAAAATTATCACAGTACGCATTGGCCGAAGCATTTGCCGAACCGGTATAGGAGATCCGATTGCCAGCTTCATCAATAAAAACAGCTATCTTCTCGTGATATATATTTCTATATGTATCAATTTCCATGAATGCCAGTTTTATTTCCAACGTTCCGTTTGCAATTAGCGTAGCAACCAGATTCAGACGTTCTTCTTCAAACGCGTCGACCGGCTCCGTAAGGCTTACCTCCAGTGCTTCCAGCATCGCTGCTTCACGTGTTTTATACCCAAAACGGATTGCATCAATGTCCTTTTCCTCCAATTTAGGAGAACAAATCAGCTGAATCCGCCCACCCTTTTGAGCAAACGCAAACAAACCGTATGACAATTCGACTAACGCCGATGTTGAAAAATAACCGACGGCTCTTTTATAAATCTGACTCTCCTTGAGAACCGGAATAAGAAAATCTTTTGGAAAATCATTTTTATCTGACCGATACCTTAAAGCTATTGGCAATTTGGTAAACCCCATACAGACACCGCCCTTCTTACTTCCAGTTCATCAGTCTGCTGTTAATCGTAGCCAGTACGTTTCCTTTCAGCATTTCAAAGCGGTTATCCAGAATATTGTGGATTTTTTCTTTAGTACTTGCCGAATCCTCAGAAACATAACTGGTAATATTTAATGCCGACTTTGCTTCCGAGGTAATCTTTTTTGCATAAATATCCAGAGCATCATCAGAAATTATCTTATTAGCCTCTTTGGTAATCAGAACAAAGTTCAAAGGCGAATTACAAATATGCTTCTGGTCTTTTCTGATATCCGCAGTAACTTCCCCTACTTTTTTAGCTGTACCGAGCGGAATGATATGGTGTGTTTCTAATGACGAAGCCTCTTTACAGAATACGCTTATCGTCTTATCCGCATCAAACATATCCGGATATGTCTGCGCCAGCATGTACTGGCATATAAAAGACGTCATAACGCGTTTGGGATAACGGTCTTCTGATACTTTATCCATCAAAAGAAGCTCTTTATCTGAGAAATTCGTCATAGAAAATACATTCTTGCGAATGGATTCGACCCACTCTGCCTTCAACTGCTTTTTTACCGTTTTAAGCATATTTTTCAGATTACCGATAAACGTAATATTCTGGTCTTTGTCGTATTCTCCGGAGAACAAAACAGACCAATACCAGCCCTCCAACAGATCGTGAACATCCTTGTCATAAAAATATTCATCATCTATAAACACAACGGCAATTAAAACTACCATAAGGGCATAGTTTACCTCCTGAAGTGTACGGATGCCGCATCGGGTTTGCAGAAAAAACATTGCTCTATCGATCGCCGTAATCGTCTTTTCGCAATTCTGGTCGATCTGCTCTGGCTTTAAATTGAGAATAGAACCTTTTTTAATATAATCCAGCTTAATATCTTCCGGATTCAAATTCGGAACATAAGAATAAATGCTGAGTACATCCAGAAAAATATCCACATACTTCGAGTTCAAATCGTTATTTGATGCATTGTAACATCCCGTGTTTTCCGTTGCGTTATAAGTACGGTTCCGAAGATTCGCGGAAAGAATAATGCGCATTCTATCCGGCAGCACTTTTTCCGGATAGTTCTTTTGGTTCATCATCAATTTATGTATGCGCACAGAAAAATTTTCTTTACTGACTTTTGCAACTCTTGCCATGATCAGATCGAATGTATTTAGGCAAACTCCTCCTCGATTCAGATTTTCATAGATGTCAATCGCCCGCGCTCTCTGAGATGCTTTTACCACAATTTGATCTAAGAAAATTGCATTAATGCACGAAGATAAATACTCCTTCATTTGAGTAGCCCAGATTTTGCTTCTTGCATTTAACTCATCTTCAAATGCCTGTTTCTTATCCAGCTGAGTATAAATTTCATCTGCATCGCCGTCGAAAATATATTTTGTAAATTCATATTTTTCCGTATCCGTTGCGCAATCCACATAAGCCGTCAAAATTTCCGACGCGATTTCCTCCGAAACACGTTTCACAATCTCTCCAAAACGGAGAACAATAGCATTTTTAGTTTTTCCAACCGGTGTCGCCATCAAAAACATAGGAATGAGATAGCCGTCACGATAGGAAATACAGTATTGATCTAATATTGGAGAAAGTTTTTCTGCCGGGTTGTATGGTTTCTTGTCATTTGCACTAAATGACTCCACATGAATGTATTTTAAAATCTGGGATGTTAAAAAGGCTGGAATATCCGTATTCGGATTCTCAATTGGAAATTCCAGTTTCCCGATGCCAAACCAATCCTCTTCCATATCCGGACGATCCTTCCATTTTGGAAGTTTCAAAAAGAATCGCCGCTTTAAAGCCATTGGAGCAATCAGTTCGCTGACCTTTGGACAGTTGTCATGAATAATATTGGAAAAAACATTTGTCAATACTGTCAGTCTCTGCTGTCCATCCAGAAGAAAAGCTACTTCTCCGGTAATCTGGTTTGTTGCCACCTGCTTTTTGGAGCATCCTATAACCTTGGCTGCATACTCATCCGGATCGGATTCCAACAACAAAATGCTTCCAACAGGCATCTTACAAAGAACGGATGCCACAAGCTGTTTCTGCTTATCCTCATCTTTCCATACAAACTCTCTCTGAAAGTCTGGCAGCAGAATTTGATTCTTTTCAATTTTATTAATGATTTCAACTAAATTCGATGTGTTCAACTCCGACATGTAATCTTCCTCCCCTACAGACTTTCGATTGCATTTAATAATGCATCTAAGTCCTCTTTTGTATTAAATGGCCCAATACCAACCCGCACTGTCCCACCATACGATGTATCCTTTAAATACTCATGGATATATGGGGCACAGTGATATCCTGTACGTACCGCTATATCAAATTCATCATCTAAAATACGGCCTACATCTCTAGAATCATAACCTTCTATCACAAAAGATACGATACCAATCTGAGCGTTCATTGCGAAAACAGTGACATTTGGATTCTTGGAAAGTTCCTCTACCAAATAATCTGTCAGCTCTTTTATGCGTGCTCTATGCTGATTCTTCTCCAACCATTCAAGCGCTGCGCGGAGCCCGGCGATTGCAACAATATTTTCGCTTCCCGCTTCATATCTGCCAGGAGCAGATTTCGGCATAGATAAATTTAGGGAATCGCTTCCTGTTCCACCCGTCAAAATACACTTTAATAATACATCGTTTCGGATAATAAATCCACCAATTCCAAACGGCCCGCACAATGTTTTATGTCCGGCAAAACCAATAATATCTGCCCTCATCTCCTCAAAATCAATATCAATTAGTCCTGCTGCCTGCGCGGCATCTGCAATCGTAACTGCATGATATTGTTTTGCCATCTCAAAAAGCTTTTTTACCGGAAGCTGATACCCCGTAACATTGCTGATTACAGTCGAGATCACAACATCTGGATTCTTTTCATGAAAAAGATACTCTGTCTTTTTCATATCGAGCTCCAATGTCTTTTCTTCAATGGGAATAATGCAAACGGTACAACCTGTCCTCTGCCGAATGGCTTCTACAGTACGGGCAATCGCATTATGTTCATACGCTGTTATATATACCACTGTATTTTCTGTGATTTCCAGTCCATTCAATATTTGATTAAAAGCCTGGGTAACAGATGGGGACAGCACCACATCTGCCTGTCCGGTACAATGCAAAAGTTCAGCGATTTTTTTCTTTGTGTCATAAATAATCTCGGACGCTTCTCTGGCGGCTTTGTAGCCGCCACGTCCAGCATTTACAGAAAGTGTTCTGTTTACGCGATCCATTTCTGTATAAACGCTCTCCGGCCGCGGAAATGAAGTCGCTGCATTATCAAGATAAATCATATTGTTTACCCCATCAGTTTTTTTACAAGATTTAAGAGAATGCCAATTTTCTCACTGTTATCCAAAGCCCCATATTCATCTACCATATCATCCAATGCACTCTGAAAAAACACTCCGGAAACAGATAATTCATTCGGATCGAAATCAAAAAAGCATTCCTGAACACCATCACTTGTTGAAATGCTGATTTTTCTACTCTGGGAACTTGCCGTATCTTCTCTTTGTTGCAAGTCAGAGACCAGGACGTTTAAAGAAGTCTCAAATTCGAGGATCATTTTGTCATTCCAGTCTTCAATAAAGAAATTTGTTGCCGTCTTAGCAATTTTCTCAATTAGATCCCCTTTTAGATTTTCCGTAGTGTCACGGATGCAATTAAAAAGATTTTGTGATGCTGTGGGTAAAATACTATTTTTAGCCTTCTCCGGGACATTTTCATACCAAAGCTTTAAACTTTGCAGAAAATCATCATTTTTTGATAAGCCCAATACAGTTCTTACCGTTTTTTCAGCCTTCTTTTTTAATTTTTTGATATGTCCATCAAGATCCTTTTTTGCATTTCTTACTTCCTTCAGTGTTTCCGGCAAACTGTCTACTTCAAAAATACTTGGAATTCGTTCAAAAATCAATTCCCTCGGGTTCGGCTCCCCGGTTAATGCTTTACGGAAAAGCTTCAGTTTTCGCATGTCCTGTCTTGGATAGTCCTCTAACTGGAACGTAGTCGCAGCCTGCGGCAAAGACCGGTACCATGCCTGCATAAAGCACTTTATCCTTGCAAGACGGTTCATATTTTCGATTTCTCTACAGTAATTGCCATACTCTGAGAAAAGCGCTTCGAGTCCCTCTATGTATTCCAATTTTTCAACCGTTTCGATTTCCACATACAGATAGTGATTTCCCGGCATTTCTACTGCATCTACTATCAGTTTGGGACTCAAAGCAATCTCTGTCCTGTCATGATAGATAACCGGCATATCTTCAAGCTGCATAATCTGTTCTGCAATATAAATTGGGAGGACACCGCGGCGCATTCCATACGGTTCCCTGGTCAATTTGTTTACCAGCGACGCAAATGCATTTTTCTTCCCCTTACTCTCGTGAATAAAATCGATAATTTCGTTTCTGATCAACGACAAATTTTCATCATTTTTTGTGGCGCCCAGACAAGCACGGTAAATCGTTGATTCAGCGCTTGTTCCGGTACTATACTGTTCAAACTGTCTTGAATGAAAAATGTCGTCTAATATCACATTTCTTGCCTTAGAAGTTTGTGCCGTTATGTTATGCCGGTTTATTAATTCATGATTAATGAGTGGAGTTTTATTATATATGGACTCTGCAACATCACTGACAACACGATTCAAACGTTTGTTCCCAATATTCTCAATTCCGTCCCGGGTATAGAGTATGGAAATATGATCTATGACATCTGCAATTACCCCATTCAATTCATCGATCAGACTCTTTTTCCAAGCCTCCAGTTCCACCACCGCAGTTACATTTTCCTTTATAAACATTTGATCCAACAGTAATTTTTGCACGGCAAGAAGCTTTTGAGCTTTCAACTTAACATGCGGCATCTGCTCAACAATTACTGCCATAACAGACGGATCCTTTAACTCTTCAAAATGCTGTTTGATGACAGTATCTTTCTCTTTGTGATTGTTAAGAATCAAGAGTAGATATCCATCCGGATCATTCTCTTTGGGCAAATAAGTAACGGATGATACTGCCATAAATGAGTCGACATTTATTATATGCACTTGAAAATAGCGCGTCATACAATGATCCTGGTTATACTTCTTGGGCAAAATATATTTCTGTTTATTAATTTGATTCAGTACATCCGGTACATTTATGTTTGTAAACTGTTTTTTTACACAATCAGAAACAACCCCCTGCAGATCAATGCCGATGCTATCTTGAAAATCGTAACTATTGGTGTTTTCTTTTAATAAAATGAGCTTTTCTTTACGCAGAATATCAATGGCATTTTCACAACGGCCTTTTTCCAATCCGGTTGCAAGATATAAGAACTCATCATTTGCAGAAATATCATCCGGCCTGTTAATCATCCGAATTACTGCGATTGTTTTAAGGATTTTCCGGGCATCTTCATTTTCTGTTTTTTCAATGGCATGTTCCGTATTAACCCATTCCCGGTGCACAGACATATCTTTCTCATCTGCCAGAAGCTGAGAAAAATAATCGTAAATAAGCGGCGCACCTACAAATTCCACGTCGTGACATTTTTCAACATACGTTGCCAGACTGTAAATATCTTTTCCGGTTAGAAAAGTAAACAATGTTCGCTCATTCTGCGCAATTTTTTCACTAAGTCGAAGTAGCAGACACGCCGATAACGGAGTCAACGGAAATGCGCCACGACCAACAATTACATCAAAATCCTTTTTATCAAATAAAGTGCGCAATTCCTTTATCTGGTACGAGCGATCAAGCATGTCCTGATATTCTTCTGTTTCCGCACTCCACGCATCAAATCCCAATTTTTTTTGTATTGCATCAGCAATCAGCTCATAGTTGTTCTGCGAGGATACAATAAATTGCATTTCATTCAAACGTCCTTCTACACCCAGAAATGCATTTTTAATTTCCTTAGATAGAGAATCGCCATAGGAGCGAATTGCTTTATGTGCCACACAGGTTAAATGAAGTTGCTCTTCTCTTGACGAATTACAAAGCTCACATACGTCCTGGAGTGTTTTCATATCCGCCGAAAAGCCTTCCGCTGTATGTCCTTCAACATATTTGCTGAACTCATCAAAAATAATATAGATACCATCATATCCATATCTTTTGCGCAATTGTCTGTTTACAGAGCGATATACAGATAGCGCATCATCCTCTATTTCCGGATTGAATTCACTTCCAGAAGTCAAAGTCGGATATATCTTTTTAAAATCGCTTAGTGCAGCATAATCATATGCCTCAAGACCATTCATAAGGGTTTCTAAACGGGCATCAAAAGCTTTTTTAAAGGCCTCATATGTATCGGGATAATACTGTTCCCACTGCGCAATCGTAAACAACGCTTTAGAGAAGTAGTTATCCGGCACAACATCTAATAAATTTTCACGCTTTAATGCCTGATTTAAGCTTCTCACAAATGCTTGAAGCAGATTACCGCTACTTGTGTTTATAATTACTGGCAGCAGTTTTTTTTCTTTATATACCCTTTCTATTTTTATTTTAGCTTCACTGTCTATGTCGCCAATTCGATCGATTAACTGCTTCATTTCGTCCGTATCATTTCCAGATAAAATAGCCAATAAAACTAAAAGCAGATGACTTTTTCCTTTTCCATAAGGACCAATAAGAATATTAGCCCGTTTACCCGAGAAAGAATTCACTTCCTCCAGATACTCCGTCATTAATTTTATGGAAGAACGTGTCGGAATATATAATTTCAGCTTACTTTCATCATTTAAGTCAAGAAGAAGATTCACTGATTTTTCAAATCGATGATCAATTTTTACAAAATCGACAAGTTTCATGAGGTAATACCCCTTTCATAATACATGGTAAGCAAGTCTACCGGTGTTAAATCTTTGCTTTTGTCTGGATAGATAATATCGAGTCCAGCGGTCCGGTTTACAATAATGAATTTTTTTGTCTGAAGATCATCCAAGAAATCATTTACCATGATCCTGTTCAGATTCAGAAGCTTCCCAGGCATGTTATAACCATCTGTTGCATAATCAATCTGCATACTGCCATCCGCATTCAATTTTTCCAAAATTAAAAATAAAATAACCAACGGATCCAGCTTATTCATCATAGGTCTGGACTTCACAAATTTTCCCTTCGTTGCCCTGGAAAGAAGTCCCAATTCTTCAAACGGACTGATTTTTTTATCTTCCGGATCATCAATCTGACTACCTTTTTCAGAATACATGGATAAGATAGCTGTGCAATCATCTCGAAGGGAACGTTCAGAAATTTCTTCTTCTCCTGTTTCATCCAGAATCAGATCCCGTTCCATTTTGAACATGTCCTCACGGGTAAAAGCAGATGTCAAATCCATTTTATTAAAAAACAAATTCCATGTAGTTGCCTGCTCAAAATTTCCTGCTATTTTACAATGTAAAATCCAAAGCGTAAACATATCTTCAATATAAGGATCATATTGAGCAATTATCTTCCCTAATTCAGTAAGCTGAACTCCTTTTTGCGGCACATCCATAGTTACACCTGCTGTTTTCATCCAGTATCGGATAGATTTTGCCATATTTGTACCTACTCCAAGAGCATCTGCACCGGCGTTTTTTGAGAAGACTCCGCTGTCTTTCTCTACTGCCTGTATACCTTTTGTCAACCATCCTTCTCTTAAAATAAAGGATTCATGACCTTTTAACCTATATTTACGTTTGATCATTCCTGTTGTCCTCTCTTTTAGCGTTTGATACACATAACCTTTCGCATATAACATCCTCCGTCATAATGAGAAATGCACTGCCCACATCGGACACATTTATCATCTTTTATTTTATACGAAACCAGTCCCGAACGATCCGTGATAATCTCAATTGCACCAAAACGGCATGCGCTTTCGCAACCAAGACATCCCATACACATCTGATATTTGGTAATCTGATTCTTTATTTTATCCTCTACTGATTTTAAGCCATTGCTATGAGCGGCGTTTTTATTGAGAACACTTACTTTTAATGTCGTCTGACCGATTTTCCCCTGTAATTTCAACTGCAAAGTTCCATCTTTTCCTACAACGTATACTTCGCCAAGCCGTTCATTTCCAAGCGCCTTATTAATGTATCCAAAAGGTTTGAATAACTCATACAGTTCTTCTGTAATCGGTCTTTGAAGTTCAAAATTGAGCGTATTTTCTTGTAATACACACGGTTCAAAGGTCAGCACAGAAGTCTGCGCGTAATCCAATCCATTTCCTCCCTGTCTAGCCTTCCACCAGCCATCATCAACATAAACTTCTGGATCTGGTTTCCCAATTCTTTTTGCAAAATCAATAAGAAACGTATGCCATTTTTCGTATTGTTCCGGCATATATATTTTTGATAAAAAACCAGACCACTCACTATTATTTGGACAACACCAACAACCAACCCGAGTATATCCCAAACGGTATGCATCATTAAAATCCGTTCCGGTTGTAAGTAAATATAACCATATATCAAAATCCAACCAGTCAATAATCGGAGAAACGGTTCTCTGTACTGCAATCTTTGGACTATCTGATTCTCTGTCATATTTATTTCTGGAATTTGATTCACTCCTTCGTATCCCATAAAAGGTAAGAATACGTTTCTGATTCTTAAATAACGTTTGAATCTTTCTTTGAATCGCTCCCGTCTTAAAAATGGTGCAGCACCACCGCATAACACGTGATGGAGGTCCTAGCTGCTCACAAAGTTCTTCAAAATTCTTATCCTTGTTTTTAGCTGTAATTACCAGAGTCTTCGGATGTTCTTCTTTAAATCGTTTAACATACTTAGCTGATTCTGGAAACTCCAAGGTCGTGTCTCCATATAAGTGCAATACCTGTTGGGTTCCCAATGCTCTCAGAACAAGATCAGAAACAACCGTACTATCCTTTCCGCCACTGAAAGACACATACATCTCTGCGAGGCCTACCCCTTTTGCCATGATTCTGATATACTCCATAGCTTCATTTGAAACATAGTCATATCTCCACTTATTCGCAACAATAAATTTGTCAATATTCTCATTAAAAAAATCGTATGAATTTTGAGGCGAAAGTTCTTCCAGCTGTTCTCTGATTCTCTTGACATCCAATAGCTTCGTCTGTTTTACAGAAAAAGGTATTTTTTTACCATCTGCAAAGTAATAGTTTCCAGAAGCGTTCCATACGGACGCATTTTTATACTTAAAGGGCTCTCCAAGCATAATCTCCAGCAGTAATCTCTCTTCTGGAAAAACAGGCCTTAAATCAGAACCAATTCTGCGAGCCTTTTTTCCACAAATAGAACAAATTTCATCATATAAGGGAATATTGCAATCATTACACCAATAAATAGTGGAATTTTCCACTTCTGCCCTTTCTCCGCAAACAGGACAGGTGGATGTTTCTGTATTAAGGTTGCATTTTCTGCAAATATATTTTATCATTGCTCTTCTCTCTTTAGATAATGCTCTTTTGCATTCATAATCTATATAATGTCTACTACTTAACTGTTAAAAGCTAGACATATTTGTCAAGCAAATATATTATACAATGGGTCTACATAAACAGTAAATAGTTTTAAACCCAAAACAATGGATTTATCTCCCCTAATCCTATCTTTGATAGTTTAAAGAAAGTAAGATCGCTGTAACACTAGAAAATATGCGTATTACAGCGATTTTTCACATCGTTCCGAACTATGATATTTTATTTTCAGTCTTTACTTTTTCGATAATTAAAAATCTTGATATGGAATACCAGACGCGAACGGAGTGTTATTAATATCGTCCCGTCCCTCACCCCAGCACTCTCCTCACCATCTCCTCATCAAACCGCACCTTCGACACCCCGTCCACCTCAATCTGATACAGGGCGTTGGCCGCGATGTGCTCCGCCGCCTGCTCCAGGTCGCGAATGCCGCTGGTGCCGCGGTGCATCTCGATCACCGCGTCCAGGGCCCCATCGGTCAGCGTGCACTCGTCCGCCTTCATGCTCATGCGCTTTAACACCTTCGGCAGCGCGTATTTTAAGAAAATAATCTTCTTCTCCTCCTCCGTGTAATCCGGAATATCGATGACCGCGAAGCGGGACATAAGCGGCGCGCTGATCTGGCTCTTGTCGTTGGCCGTGGCGATGGGGTAGACGCCCACCGTGGGAATCATACACTCCATGTAATTGTCCGTGAATCCCAGGTTGTCGAGAAGCGTCAGCAGCACATCTGCCGGATTCCCGTTTCCTTTTCCCGAAGCCGCCTTGTCCAGCTCATTGATGATAAACACCAGGTTGGACTCGCCGGAGGCGGAGAATGCTTCCATAATAATGCCCGGCTTGGCGTTGGCGTAGATGCGGGAGCTGCCCGTGAGCTGCTCCGGATCATTGATGGAGCTCATGTCCAGCGTGGTCCACGGCAGCTTCAGAATGCGGGCCACCGCGTAGGCGATCTGCGATTTTCCCGTGCCGGCGGGGCCCACCAGCAGCAGGCCGTAGGCCGGCAGCGTGTGGGTGCGGTTAATCTGGATGATGGTCTCGATGATCCTCTGCTTCACCCGCTCCATCCCGTAGAGCTCCTCGTCCAGGATCCGGCGGGCCTCTGCCGGGTCAATAGCCTCGAAATAATTGTTCCTCCACTGAATATTCATCATGATGGACAGCGCCCGCTGGGCGTGGCGGCGTTCCTCCGGGGACACCTCGTGGGAGCGGGCCACCGCCAGATTGCGGCGGGCCCAGAGACGGATGTTGTCCGGGAGCGTGCGCCCCGCGCAGGTCATAAAGTCCGTGATGCTCTGAAGGCTGGTGAGCTTCATGTCGTCGCCGGATTCGCTCTCCTCTTCCTCCTCCGTCCTCTCCTCCGGCGCGCTGCTGGACAGCAGGCGCTCGATCATAAACTGCAGAAATCCATCCTCCGCCGACAGCTTCGTTCCGCCGCCAAAGGCGATCTCCCGGATCTTATAGACCGCATAGCCATCCTCCCGGTTCTGCCCGGAGAGGCGGACGTTGATGTGATTCTCGCCCAGCCATTTAAGCAGACTCACAAACCGGGCGTCGATGCGCAGAATGTCCGCGCTGACCACGCCGTTCCCATTCTCCTGCTCAAACTCAAACGCCGTGCGCTTGACGGGGTTGGTAAAGACGCCGATGGAATGGTGCGCCCAGGCATTCTTCCGGTTGTCCAGAACCAGAATCGGCTGCTCCGGCGACGGGGTCGGATTGTCGGACTGAAACGTGGTGTAGGTGCACAGGGCTTCGTTCTTCGCGTCTGGTGTATTGCTGAAATCAAATACTGGCATGATAACATTTCTCCTTTTGTCTCACTTCTATTTATCTCACATCTGTCTACCCCCGATTATACCAAGCCCCCGCCCGGTCGGCAAGCGATACTATATGTTTGACACAAAAACACTAAATGTTCGACACAAAAAACGCCCCCGGAAAGCGCTTTGCCGCCTTCCAGGGACGTCTCCTGTTTCCCTGTCTTTTCCAATTTTGAATCGTTTCCAACTCCGGAACATTTCCAGTTCCGAATCGTTTCTATCTCTTAATATCGTAATTCATATTCATCAGATTCCGGATCGTGGACACATCGTCGGTGATGTTTCCGTCGCCGCGGATCGTGTGCTTGATCACGCTGCTGGCCACCGCAAAATTGATCATGTCCATGGGCCGGTACTCGTGGATCATCGCGTAGATCAGTCCGCTGGCGAACGCGTCCCCGCCGCCCACGCGGTCCAGGATATTGAAGGTGAAAAGCTTGCTCTCAAACGTGTGGTTCTCGTACCACATAAACGCCTTCAGGCTGTTTTCGCTTCCGCTGTGGGCGTAGCGCACATGCCTGGCGATGCATTTGAGGTTGGGGTAGCGCTCCACGAACGCCTGGAAAATCTCGTCCTGCTGCTCGTAGCTGGGCTGCAGCGGCACGCCGTCCTTCCAGTCTCCTTTGCTGTGGTCGTTCTCGTCCTTCCACAGGTGGTAGGGCTCGATGCCCAGGAGCACGTCGATATATGGCAGACATTCCGTGCAGAAATCCCTGGCGTCCTCCCAGCTCCAGAGCTTGCTGCGGAAGTTTCCGTCGAAGCTGACGGTCAGCCCCATCTCCTTCGCCTTGCGGATGCAGTCCATGGTAAACTTGCGGCAGTTATCCCCCAGCGCCGGCGTGATGCCGCTTAAATGCAGCCAGGTAAAGCCCTCCAGAAGCTTCTCAATATCCACGGTGTCAAAATCAAACTCCGTGATGGCGCTGTGCTTCCGGTCGTAGGTCACCTTGCTGGCGCGGATTCCGTAGCCGGTCTCCAGGTAGTAGGTGCCCAGCCGGTGGGTCGGCGTCTGCTCCGGCGTGGTGAGAATCACCGGCGTACAGTGCACGTCGTTGCTGCGCAGCATGCGGATGGCGCTCTTTCCCAGGCTGTTGTTGGGCACCACCGTGAAAAATGTGCTGTCCACGCCCAGGTTCGCCAGCGCCAGCGCGATATTGGCCTCGCTGCCGCCGTAGCTGGCCTCGAAGTTGGTGGCCAGACGGATCTTTTCATAGTTGGGCGGCGTCAGACGGAGCATGATCTCCCCGATGGTGATAAACTTCTGATCGCTGGTTATGTTTAAAAGCGGATTGTAGTGTTCCATTGAATACCCTCCTTCAATCGGTTTGTCTAAACCCTTCTGGTAATATTTTAGAACATTCTGACAAGTCTTTCAACTTGTTTTTTACCGCACCGCCTTATTTCCCAGCATCTTCATGATAAAGTCCACCGTGCCGTCGATGCCGTAGCTGGCGCTGTTGACACAGAGATCGTAGTTGTTTGCGTGTCCCCACTTGCGTCCGGTGTAGAACCGGTAGTAATGGGAGTGCTGTCTGTCCAGATGGTGAAGCAGATGCCGCACCTTCTTCTCATCCATACCCTTGTTGATCTCCATCACGCGGTGTATGCGCTGCTCAAAGGGAGCCGTAACATAGATGCTGATGTGGGGAATGTTGTTGTTGGTCAGAATCACGTCCCCGCACCGGCCCATCAGAATAAAATCTTCTTTCTTCGCCATGTCGCAGATCAGATCGCTCTGGTTGAAAAATACCGCGTCCCGCTTGGAAAGCCCGTGGTAGCGGCTGAACTCCCTGAGCCGTTCACGGATGCTTATATGATTGTCCGGGAGCAGCGTGTTCACAAATCCGTTCCAGTTCGGCAGATCGGTGTTGTAGCCGCTGACGTCCTGCACGGAATCCTGCTCCACCTCCAGCCGCTTCAGCACGGCGTCGAAAATTTCCTCGTCGTAGTAATTGATCTTCAGCTTGTCGGAGAGCTTGAATCCCACCGTGCTGCCGCCGCTTCCGTAGGTCCAGCTCATGCAGATGATCAGATGGTCGTCCTTGGTGAAACGGTCGTTCAGATTGAAGGTGTTAAGCCGCGCCATGTTGGGATCGATGATATCGCACCCGGCAAAGCTGGTGGGCAGGCTCATGAGCTCCTTTAAAATGATATTATACTCGCGCATGACCAGCGCGCGCTCTTCCTTGTCCTTGATGGTGCGGGCCATGTTGGCGATCAGCGCCAGCTCACTCCGTATCCGGTGGGCCTCCGGCCGGTTTAACATCAGACTCACCATATCGTCCACGCAGCGCTTCCGGTCGTTGTTGAACACGCGGCCCAGGGAGGACCCCAGCTGCACGTAAACCTCGGCGTCCAGGTCGTAAATGCGCTCCGCCAGATTCCGCAGAGTCTCCTCATTGATCTTTTCCTTATTCATTATCGTCTCCTGCATCTTACGTCCTCCTCCCTACATAAAGAATATGAACATATCCAGGATAAACACCGGAATCAGAATCCCCAGGGACCACTTCAGATATCCGAAGAAGGACGGCATATGGATACCGTTCTCGTCGGCGATGGATTTAACCATGAAGTTGGGCGCGTTTCCGATGTACGTGTTGGCTCCCATGAACACGGCTCCGGCGGAGATCGCCATCAGCATCTTCACCGGCACGGTGCCTAACGTCGTCACCATTCCCTCGGTGAAGCCCAGGGAACCGGCGGTAGTCAAAAATACCAGATAGGTGGGCGTGTTATCCAGGAAGCTGGACAGAAATCCCGTGCTCCAGAACATCTGGAACGGCTCCGTGATCCCCAGGTTCGCGCCGTTGGCCTTTAAGATCATCAGCGCCGGCTGCATCGTGATAAAGATACCCACAAACAGGACCGCAACCTCCTTGATGGCGCCCCAGGTAAAGTGGTTCTCCCTGCGGATCTCGGCGCCCGTGGTCTTAAAGGACAGAAACGCCGCCAGCAGGATAATCACAATCTCAATGATGGACGGATACCCCAGCGTCACCTCGCCGAAAATGTGAAGGCCCTTCACATTTCCCGCCGCATCCTGAAAGGCCGGCAGTCCCGGAAGAGTGCCGCTTAAGATCACCGCAGCCACGATCATCGCCAGGAAAATAAGGTTGTGAAGTCCTTTGATCTTCACCTCCGTACCGGGCTTGCTGATATCCGGCTTAAGGCCCGCCGCGATGTCCAGGTGATACGCCCGTCTGTCAATCCAGTAAAAGATAAACAGGAGCAGGACCATGTTAAACAGAAGCACCGGGAGCATCCTAAGGCTCCAGAAGAAAGGAACGCCCCGCATGAATCCCATCAGAAGGGGCGGATCGCCGATGGGCGTCAGCACGCCTCCGATATTGGACACCAGGAAAATGAAGAACACGATAATATGGCGCTTTCTTCTTCTCCAGGAGTTCATCTTGATCACCGGACGGACCATCAGCATACTGGCTCCCGTGGTGCCGATCCAGCTGGAAAGCAGCGTTCCCAGCACCAGAAGTCCCACATTGATCCTGGGCGAACCGGCCAGATCCCCGGTCATGGTAATGTTGCCCGACACGCAGAACAGGCCGAACAGCAGAATGATAAATGTAAGATAATCGTTAATCATGCACTCCAGAACCGTCTCCAGCGCCGTCCCTGCGCTGAAGCTCAGTGCATACGGTATGATAAACAAAAGAGACCAGAAAATCACCGCATAGGGCTGATGATTCTCCCACCAGACCGGCTTGAGGAGCGGGAACAGGGCAATACACAGAAGAAGCCCCGCAAACGGAACACAGAGCCAGAACGGAACCGCCGCACTCCCCTCAGCCGCCGTCTCCGCGGCCAGAACAGTCATAGGGCTGCAGCCGAGCAAGGCTCCCAGGCTCATGCAGATCGCAACTAGTTTTTTCACTTCCAACAACCTCCAATGACATATTTTAATATTTCTATTCCAGCCATACATTATAGCAAGGATGACAGAGAAATACAACAGCACATAGCCCAAAAGGCCGGGCAAAATGCGTTAAATTTTTGTATAAAAAAGAGAGTGTCTCCACTCTCTTTCCCACGCTATCCGGCGCTGTCATTTTCCGAAAATGTGATGGTCACGGCAAACACGCGGTCGTACTGGGCGAGCGCCTCCGGCTGCTCAAACATGGCCGTCCCGAAGGTCTCAATGCCGGTCCCGTCGTTTTTCTCCACATGGATCAGAAGCGGAATCTCCTCTCCGCTCTCGATGGCGGCCGCCTCCGACAGCCAGCTGCTGGCAGCCATCTGTCCGGGAACAAATCCCTCATCCGAACCGGTCTGATAGGACACGGAATTGGTGCCGGATGAATCCTGCAGCACCATACGCACGCTCTTCCACTCGTCGGGAGTGGTGAGAAGAATGCGCCCGGAGCTGGCGTCACTGCCGTCCAGCACCGTGCGCCCGTGATCCATCCACTGTCCCTCCGGGCTCAATATCTTTAATCTCACGCTGGCGGAGTTAAACTCTTCTCCCGCGGCAAAATCGAATATGCGGGAGTTATTCTCCCCTCCGTACAGGTTTATGATATCTTTCTCTTCCTGGCTCAGCTCCGCCGGGCGGATGCTGTCGCCGCTTATCACCGCCGACCGGCTGCATCCGGCAGCCAGCGCGATGAATGCACATAAAAGAACCGTTTTTCTTAAGCCTTTCATGGCTGTGGGTATCTCCTTTTGCTTTTTCATTCTCGCTGTGTTCGTGAGAAGCCTCACTGAGTGCTCATATTATACCATGTCCACTAAGCTCGTGGAAGACCTCGCTAAGTGGCCAGGTATGACTCGCACTAAGCTCGTGAGAGACCTCGCTAAGTGCTCATATTATACCACAAAAAGCGCGGTTCTTTTTGTCCTTTCGTATTTCTTAAGAAATTACTAAACGATTTTAAAAGAAGGAGCCACCGCTCTGCAGGTGCGAATCTGCCTGCCTTGCAATGGCTCCTTCTCTGCTGAATGCAGAATATGCAGTTATTTCTTCTGAATGTACTTTAAGCAGTCCAGCATTACCGCCACCAGAATGATGATTCCGGAGAATACGAACTGCAGGTTCGTATCGATACCCAGGATCGTCAGGGAGTAGGTCAGCGCGGTGAAGATGAACACACCGACTACCACACCGGAGATCTTACCGATACCGCCGGTGAAGGATACGCCGCCCACTACGCAGGCCGCGATGGCATCCATCTCCCAGCCCTGTCCATAAGCTGCGGAACCGGAACCCACCATACGGATACACTCAAGCCAGGAACCGAATCCGTAGAGGATACCGGCCATGGCGAATGCGCCTACCGTCACACGGAACACGGAAATACCGGAAACTGACGCCGCCTCGGGGTTGCCGCCGACTGCGTACAGGTTCTTACCAAACGTAGTTTTGTTCCAGATAAACCATACCACGATGATCGCCGCCACTGCCCAGAGGATAATGGTCGGGAACCCGTTGATCTTCGGGATGATCATGCCGGGAATGGAGGACTCGATGGCACCGAAGGACACGCCCTTGGTGGAATATGTAACAAGTCCGAAGATAACCAGCATGTTCGCCATGGTGGAGATAAACGGATGCATCTTAAACTTCGCGGTAAAGAAACCGGCAATCGTCGTAAACACGGTGCACAGAAGGATGCACATAACCAGTGCCAGCACGACTCTCGCGGGAACCGGCAGGGAGGTAAAGTCAAAGATATGACCGAACACTCCGCCGGTGTTGATGCCCTGGTGCATGACGATGGTCGCAGTGGTCATACCCATACCAACCATACGTCCTACGGACAGGTCGGTACCAGCCAGCATGATGAGGCCGGCAACGCCCAGCGCCAGGAACATTCTCGGGGACGCCTGCTGAAGAATGTTGAGCACGTTGTTGTAGGTCAGCAGCGGCACATTCTTGATGATCGGCGTGATCGCGCACAGGATAATAAATATAATAATAATGGCAATATACAGTCCGTTGTTGAGGAAGAACTGTCTGGCATTGAATTTATATTTGTAATTCTCCCATCTCTCCGCTCTCGTCTCCATGAAGGAGAATTTGGAAAGCCGGAGCATATCGAGCAGGTGATGCCTGTGGGCGTAGGCGGCATGCCTTCTGTCCTTCACCTGCTGGAGATTTTTCTCATACTCCATCTTGGCATCGAAAAGGCGGTTCTTGTGAACGTACTTCTCGTCTTTGATCTCCTGGCTGTCGGAAAGCTTCGACAGGTTCTCCTGGTGAGCTTTCTCAAGCTCCGCCTTCCTCGCGCTGTACTTCTCCTGCGCCAGAACCTTCTCTTCCTTGCAGCTCTCACAGACCGGCTGATAGTATTCCGCATCGTAATGCGCTTTCAGATAGTTCTCCGCGTCGGCGATCAGCTTTGCGATCTCGTCCTTGTTCTGGGCCTCCACCGCTTTCGCCTTGTCCAGAGCACTCTGGGCTGCAGCAAGCCGCGCGTCCTTTTCCTCTTTCGTGTAGATCTTGTCTTTCTTTAAAGAATCGATTTCGTCCTGCAGAGAAATGACCTTCTCGGTGCCGTCCGCCCGGAGCGCGTCGATCTTACTCTGTATCTTGCCGACATAGTCGTCAATCGGCTGGAGCAGCTTTTTTTCCTGCTCGGCTGTCAGTATTTTATTCTCGTTCGCCATTCTTGTCCATCCCCCTCATTACAGATATTTTGCGCTAAGCCGCAGCAGCTCTTCCTGGTTCGTCTCCTTCGTGTTGACGATACCGGAGAGGCGGCCGTTGGACATAACGCCGATTCGGTTGGTGATACCAAGGATCTCAGGCATCTCGGAGGAGACAACTATGATCGTCTTTCCCTGCTTTGCCATGTTGATGATCAGCTCGTATATCTCATATTTCGCGCCGACGTCGATGCCTCGCGTGGGCTCGTCCATCATGAACACCTGCGGACTGCGCTCCAGCCATTTTCCGAAAATGACCTTCTGCTGGTTTCCGCCCGACAGGCTGGTGATCATATCCTCCGGGCCCATACACTTGGTGTGCATGATCTTGATCTCCTTCGCCGTCGCCTTCACCATCTTGGTATCGGAGAGCGCCGCTCCCGACTTGTACTGCTCTAAGTTGGCGATGGTCGTGTTGAAGGTGAGGTCCGCTTTCAGGAACAGACCGTTGGCTTTTCGCTCCTCGGTGATCATGGCAAAGCCGTGCTCGATGGCCTCCTTGGCGTTCTCAAAGTTCATCAGGCGGTCTTTGAAATAGACGCGCCCGGCGGCTCTCGTCCGCACGCCGAAGATGGTCTCCAAAAGCTCCGTTCTTCCCGCTCCCACCAGGCCGTAGAGGCCGAAGATCTCGCCCTCTCTCACGTCGAAGGTGATGTCCTGCAGGTGCGGCTCAAATTTCGTGGACAGATGCTGCACGGAGAGCGTCACGTCTCCCGGAACGTTGTCCACCGGCGGGAACCGGTTCTCCAGGGAACGGCCAACCATGGCTGCGATCAGCTCGTTCATGTTGGTTTCCTTGCTGCTCTTTGTCATGACAAGGTTGCCGTCCCGCAGCACGGAAATCTCGTCGCAGATCTCAAAGATCTCGTCCATCTTGTGGGAAATATAAATGAGCGCGATGCCCTGTTCTTTCAGCATCCGCATCATCTCAAACAGTTTTTCTACCTCTTGAACCATTAAGGAGGATGTCGGCTCATCCAGCACGATCACCTTGGCGTTGTAGGAGATCGCCTTGGCAATCTCACACATCTGCCTCTGGGATACGGACATATTCCGCATGGGCTGGGAAAGGTTTACGGTCATTCCGAGTCTTCTGAAAAGCTCTGTGGCTTTCTTTTTCATTCGTCCTTCATCAACGACGCCCATGGAGTTGACCGGATACCGGCCAAGGAACAGGTTGTCCACCACGTTCCGCTCCAGGCACTGGTTAAGCTCCTGGTGAACCATGGCGATACCATTCTCCAGAGCATCCTTCGGGCCGGAGAAGCTGATCTCTTTTCCGTCCAGGTAAATCGTGCCCTCGTCCTTCTGATATGTACCGAACAGGCACTTCATCATCGTGGATTTACCGGCTCCGTTCTCCCCCATCAGCCCCATGACGGTTCCGCGCTTCACATCCAGATTGATGTGATCCAGAACCCGGTTGCGGCCGAAGGATTTGCTCATACCGCGTATTGATAAGACGATATCATCTTTCTTATCTGCCAT
>ERZ894229.729-NODE-729-length-22913-cov-7.71367_pt1 | contig 22913 bp, 18 predicted proteins | sample MGYA00380295_ERZ894229 | MGnify/ENA primary metagenome ERZ894229 (study PRJEB32331, sample SAMN06328479) | human gut metagenome | biome: human gut microbiome; feature: stool | host: Homo sapiens | collected 2014-09-17 ... | reverse complement strand
CGTCGGCAGCGTCAGATGTGGATAGGAGACAGGGCAAGGCCGTGCTCACCGGCAAGAAGGGCACTCAGAAGATGTACCGGACCCACTCCGGCTGGATCGGCGGCCTGAAGGAGACCCCCTACCGCATCCTGATGCAGGAGCAGCCCGAGCTGGCCATGAAGGTGGCTGTTCGCGGTATGCTGCCCAAGAACACCATCGGCAAGGAATCCCTGAAGCGGCTGCACATCTATGCGGACGCCAACTACGAGCAGCAGGCTCAGAAGCCCGTCGCTCTGGACGCGGAATAAGGAGGAGTTTGAAGTATGTATCAGTCCAAGAAGCCCTATCTGTATGGCACTGGTCGCCGGAAGTCCTCTGTGGCCCGCGTCCATCTGTTCCCCAACGGCACCGGCTCCATCACCGTCAACGGCCGGAGCATTGATGAGTATTTCGGTCTGGACACCCTGAAGATGCTGGTCCGTCAGCCTCTGGAGGCCACCGGCAACACCGGCAAGATGGATGTTGTGGCCACTGTCACCGGCGGCGGCGTGTCCGGCCAGGCCGGCGCCCTGCGGCATGGCATCGCCCGCGCCCTGCTGCTGGCCAGCGAGGACAACCGTCCCATCCTGAAGAAGGCCGGTTTCCTGACCCGCGATCCTCGTATGAAGGAGCGCAAGAAGTACGGCCTGAAAGCCGCGCGGCGTGCTCCCCAGTTCTCCAAGCGCTAAAATGTTTCAAATTTTCCCGGAAAACTTCGGTTTTCCGGGATTTTTTTATCTAATTGTTCTAAACTTGTTTTTTGCCATTCGCATTCCGTCGTTGCAACGTGGTGCTATATATAGTTCATTAGACTAATTTTGGACACAATATATAGGGTTATTTAGAGGTTACAAAACTTAATTTTTACGTTTGAGGTTACAAAAGAGGTTACGAGTGCCCTCCCAAAATGGTAGTAAGCTGACTGTGTCTCTTGGATAAGGATGCAGTATTTTGGAATGCAATAGAACAGCACACGTGGCAAGGCTTCTGCCACGCGTGCTGTTTTCTGATAAGGTGACCACCCTATCTGGACTTGGTAATTGCCCTGGGCGGCTTTTCAATCCGCTGGAGATACTTCTCAATATGAGCCTGCGAAAACTGTACCTTCCCTCCAGGGTATGGCTGGTAATAGCCAATCAATCTATTGGCACGAAGCATATCCAGTTTCCGTACTGTGATTCCCAACATGGCAGCAGCCTGACTGCGCGAGTAGAGTTCCAAGAGAAACACCTCCTGACTGAGCATAAAATATCCCTTTATATAAATGGAGAAAAAGTAAACTGAACCTTGCCCCTTTCTTCGGCCTTTTCATTGTAATTCTGGTGCTCCCCTATGCTTTGGCCCAAAATGATAGACGCCTATGCTCAGCACAGGCGTCTTTGTCCTTTTGGATTATGCTTGGGCAACTGTTGTGATTGCCTCTATACAGATTATCTATCGACCCTGTGTAGTGGTATCCGCCGAAAGTGAAAAGTTCTTTTTTCCAGCGAAGCGTTCACGCAACAGCGCAACCTGCCGTTCCAGCTCCTCCACAATGCGCTCAACCTCTTCTTCGGTATAGTCATACGGCACCTTGGAAGCGCAGTTTCCCAACTTCTCAAAATCGTTGATCAGGACATCCATACGCCGCTCAACAATGCGGATAAAGCGTTCATGTTTTTTCTCGTTCATCATCGTTTCCTCCGTCTTTTTCCTGCTTGCCATCAGGCTGCTCAGCCGCCGGAACTGCAAAACCTTTTGATGTAAGGAATTCTCTGCACATGGCCTCAGCTGCCTGGATCAAATCTTCATCCCATGGAAAGTCCTTTTCGTCTTTTGCTAAGAGTATTCGGAGGCTATGATAAATTGCTGCCCTTGTCACTTTCAGATGCTCAAGCCTGACACAACCAGCATATCCCATATCACATTCCCTCCTCAGGGCATTCCAGGATAAACAGCGGGACAATATCCGAATCGAAATTGCCCTCTTTGGGATCAGCAATGCCGTAGAATTTCAGGACACGCTGCTGTGTCTCCTCATTCAAATCAGAAAAAAAGATTTTCAATTCTTCCATTGTTAAATTCCTCCACTCATACGGTAAGAAAGGGGGCTGCGTATGTCTCCATACACAGTCCCCTTTGCTTACAACCTTCCAAAAATCGAATCTGTGATCCGCCGGCGCTCAATAAAGGAGAGCAGCAGATCATCAATGCCCTTATAGTTCGAGCTCCAGCGTTTTGGGATAACCTCGAATCCATTTTCGCATCCAACCTGGATCACTCGATCACGAGCTTTGCGAACATTTTCATTCACATGGAGATCCATATCGAAGGCAACTTTGATGGTATTGATCCCAAAGCGCTTCAATTCCTCAAGCATTCGCACATACTGATTGATATTTGAGACACCGGTTAACCCAACGAATGCACAGGGATGGCCCAGAACTGTGGAAAAGTATCGAGCAATGTCGGCCTTCATCACGCCCTCCGTCAGATAGACGGCATCATCCTCACCGGTTACACCAGCAAAATGTGGACAGCACGAAGCCGTTGCCCCATAATATTGCCGGACTACAGGGGTGAAACAAAGCATATGAGATATGGTTATTGTAGGACATCAAAACCCAAGCAAAGTATCGAGAGGCAGATTCGAAATATCAAGGCTGCCTACCCTGATGCTGTCATTGTGCAGGAGGTCTTCACCAGGACGCGGCTGGATCGGCCGGAATGGTTGAAACTGATGCGCAGGATTCAGCCCGGGGATGAGATTGTCTTTGACAGTGTTTCCCGTATGAGTGGAGATGCCAAAGAAGGGTTTGCCGCCTATGAAGAGCTATATCAAAAAGGGGTAAACCTTGTTTACCTCAAAGAACCCCACATCAATACTGAGACCTATAAGAAGGCATTGGAAAACAACGTTCAACTGACCGGCAGCAATGTGGACTACATCTTGGAAGGTGTCAATCGTTATCTGCTGGAACTGGCCAAGGAGCAGATTCGACTGGCCTTTGAGCAGTCCGAAAAGGAAGTCCAGGATCTTCATCAAAGGACCAGGGAGGGAATTGAAACCGCACGCCTGAATGGGAAGCAGATTGGTCGCCAAAAGAACAGTATCGTCGTCACGAGGAAAAGTATCGAATCGAAAGAGGTCATCAAAAAACTCTCCAAGGAATTCGGTGGTAATCTCAGCGATGCCGAGATCATGCGCTTAACTGGCCTGGCCCGGAATACCTATTACAAGTACAAGCGCGAACTACGAGGTAAATGAAAAAACACGAAGCCCCCAGGAACCGTATATCCGACTCCTGGGGGTTAAGTGCTGTTTCTCAGTATATTTCTTTCACAAGTGAGATGATATATCTCAATACTGGATGTTGGGATTGGAATAGTCTATAATCCGCTTTTTAAGCAGCGTAGAGATATTAACCTTGGTTTCAATTGCACGCAGGAGTGCCTCAAGGAATTCATCCTGATTGCACTCAAATTCCGAGAACTTGGGGACTTCTCCAAAGATATCTCGATACTGAGCAAGGTACGGTCTACACTTTTTTCCAAATTCAATCGAGGTCATTGTGCCCCTCCTTCCAAAATATCCATGACTTGGTCCCAGGTGTTAGGGAAGTAGGTTTTTAAGAATTCACAAGACACCGTGTTGTCCTGAGCTGCCATGCTGAAAATGTTTGCAAAGACTTCACATTCCCGGGCTCCAGGATGGGCCCAGTATTCGTTAGAATGACCGTAACTATTGATAGCTTCATCGTAGAATTTTTGCTGGATGTCAGGATGATTCATGAAAAAGGCTGACAGAATATCGGATACAGCTCTATCATAGGCGGCATCTGAGTTAACCACGGCGTCAAGCATATATTTGAAGTTTTCATATCCTTCAGCTGTGCTGAGGTCATACTCAGCAAGGTCTTTATTCATGGCATCCCTGAATTCCTGGGTATTGGATGGACGATCCAAGTTGTGATCAACAAAGTGGCCATACTCATGGCTGAAAATTTCTGCGTATTCGTCGTCTTGCAGTGTGGATTCCATCCGGATAACTCTATCAAGGAGGTTATAGTGGCAGGTCTTCACGCGATCAGTCTCTTTGATATCCTCCACAGACAGATATCTGGCATATTGATTGACAAGGGTCTTAATTTCATCTGGGGCGTTTTTAAAGGCATCATAGACAGCTTCCTGCCTCTCTACCGGTACAGCGGCAAAAGAGCCTTCAACCTCAAGATTATCTTTTCCGGGGACTTCGTTGCCAAGTCCGGCAGTATCACTGACCGAATTAAGTTTTTCCCGAATATGGGTGGCCACCTCTCTGCACTCTTTGGCTTTAGTGTAATACTGCTGGGAATGGCGGTAATGATCCCACTTCTCTCCGTTGGTCTCGCCATTTTGCTCAGCGTTCTTAAAGCGAGCCCACTCTTTCTTGGCTTTGTCCTCGAAGTATTGGGCGGTACTCTCATATCGCTTTGCCAGAGTTTCCTGGGTCTTTACCCAATCCTCAGCAGAATCATAGGTTTTGCCAGTCTCTTTATCGTAATATTTGCCATCATCACCTTTTTCGAGATACTGAGAGTAGCTCTTCTGCTCTGATGATTCGGAACTCTCAGAACGATTTACCTCGTTGCTTTCCGAAGTCAATCCAAAACTTTTAAAAGCAGAGTTGAAGATATCGGATAACTCGGTAACAGAATGATTCCCTGTTTTGTCGTCAAGAATCCAGTGGGGAACGTCCCTTTGATCGAACTTTGGGATATCGGATTCATTGAGCTTCGGTGCATCAACACCTTCGGGCCGATCAGTCTGCATTGCACCGTCGATCAGGCTGGTTTCTTTTAAGAAGCTCATATAATTTCCCCCCTTGCCATACGGATTGCGAACTCGCGCCAGAGTGGGTAATCCACATAGTAGCGGTCAGTGTATTCCTTAATGATCAAGGTAATCAAGATGTTAATCTGCTCATCCTCGAACTGCATGATGGACGGATCCAGTTCGGCCATGATAGCAGTCTTCAAATCTTCAACGGACGCTTCATCCGTCGTGCTCTCAAGCACTGCCTTTGCGTTTTTGAAGTGATCGAACACCATCGACGCAAGCAGCTTAACACTTTCAGCACTTTTCTTTGTAGACAAGTAATCCATGAGTCGCAGCTTAGTTTCAGTGGGTACGGAAGACTTCAGAATAGCTTTCTTAAATGCCTCCTCTTGACTCAGGTCGTCCAACTTGGCTCTGAAACCGGAATCTAACAGATCAAATAGCAGGGTGTCGTCCTTGGGAACAGGGTAGTTGGTTTTCTCGATATACTCTTCTTCCTTTAACTTTTTAGGCTTTTCCACGCTGCACAAAACTGGGGAGATCCAGTCATTCTGATAAACTGCAGCAACACCTCGGGGAAGCTTTGCCAGTTCGATAATCTGATCATCGTTGAGGCCGGCAGCCTTGCCCACCAACTCACGGTCTGAGAAGTCGGGAAGTCGCATAATAATCTTCGTATTAGTATTGCGGATCACTGACATATCCAGTAAGCCAGGAGACTGGTCAGCGATGATAAAGCCCTCACCATAGGTACGCATCTCAGCAATGGAGTTGGCCAACATCTCAACAGACTTACCAAGCAGATTAGCAGTTTCCGAACTTTGCTCAGTGCTTGTCCTCTTTAGAAGGTTATGGGCCTCCTCCAGAACGGTCACATGGCGTAGATTGGAATTGCTCTTATCGGTACAAGCAATGCGATGTTCCTGAAGTTTCAGAATCAGTACACCCATAATTAGAGCTTTGGTTTCCATGGAACCAACACGGCTCAAATCGACGATCACATTTTGTTCAAAGAGCGCGTTGTCCTCAATATCATCCGCAGTAAAAATCAGACTGTTAATGCCGTTCGTCAGAGACTCCAGGCGAGTGAGCAGGGAACCCTTGTAGTTGCTTTTATTCTCATCGGAGTATTCACTCTTGTTGATGTATTTCTCTACTTCAAGCGCAACATCGACGAAATTGGGGAAGATATCTCCATGCTTGTTTTCAGATTTGACCAGATTCCAGCCGGCGGAACGGTACGCATTCTCCATAGCTGCTTTCAGCACAGCTGGCATAGCTGCGTACATGGGCCAGCAGACATTGAAAATCTCCGTTAGCTTGTCCAAATGCTCGTAAATGTGGATCTTGTCGCTTGGGAAACGGAAGGGATTGATTCTAAGCAGAGGAGTGATGGATGGGTTCGTTCCGTACACCTTAATTCCGAACTTTTTATTTTTGGCAAGGGCATTTTTGTATTCTCCCTTGGCCGGTTCAATAACCATGAACTTTACCGTTTCGTCGGAGTCTCCAACCGTCATCGAATTTAGCTCGTCGAGGAGTTTGTAGATCGTTGTCGATTTACCGGAACCGGTAGAGCCAGTAATGAAGGTGTGAGCCGTCAAGCTGTTCGCATCCAGATTCACGGTGCCATCTTCTTTATTGTGCATGTGATAAATCTTACCGAGAGGCAAATCCCCATTAAATTCAGCCAGAGTGACAACCTCTCGTCCAAACTCAGCACACTCCACAACGGGAACACCGGATACAGACTTTTTGGGCAGGGGCATCTGATATGGCATTTCCTTGCCACTGACAAGCATGGTGGCAGTGGTCGGATAATGATGCTCTCCATCAATCAGAGTAAGGAACTCAGGGTGATAAAAACGCATCAGGTAGTCTTTGATATAGCCGACATCCTCTTCACTCTTCCAAATGTTGACGGCAGATGATTCGATAGAGGAGTTCTCACCACGAGTCAAGGATTTAAAGGCACTGGCAGCCGCAACAGCCACATCGTAGTCTTTGGATGCAAAGTAGGCGCAGGTATCGAACATCCCAAAGTCTTCACATGACCGCATACGCTTGATTTGCTCGTCTATCCGATCGAGCAGCGTCTTCACAGCCCGGTTCTCATAGTTAAGCTGGAGAGATTCACCATTTGTTGCAGCAAGAGATTTAGAGACGGAGTTCTGCTCTGTCAAAGACTTAGCTGTTCCAGAGCTAGTCGTGTCTGTCGTAGCCTCTGTTTCACTCTTGGTGCGGGAATAGGCGTGGCTATAATTTGCAGTAGCGGAAACTGGTAACATTCTACCAGTTCCAATACTTCCACCCGCGCTATCTGTATGAGTTTTTGCCGTGGCAGTTCCATGGGTCAGAGACTTTGCAATCGTTTCATTGGTCGTATCGGTGATACCTTTCACCAGACCTTCGGTATCGGTTTGCGTCGCCTGCGCGTTAATAGTCTGAGCAGAGGTTTTAAAGGGCGCCAGCTGCGAATAAATATCCTCGTACTCGGCGCACATTTCTTCAATCTTATCATTGCTCATGGCGTCGGCAATGATGATCATAGAATACTTTTTGCCGCGCATCGTCTCAATTAGTTTCTCCAAGCCCTGGATAAACTCCAGATTCTTCGATTCATTAGCGTTCCTGATTGCAGGGACACTGCTGACGGCAGTGATATATTTGGCCTCTTTTAAAGATTCTCTAATGATATCGGCCTTGCCTACGATTCCCTTGTCTTTTTCGGTGACATTGTTGACCATCTTTAGCTCGGTACCAGGGAAGTTGCCGATGAAAGCGTTTTTTAACACCTTGCCGGTATTCAGCAGATTTTTTTCTATTACGGACAGCTTGATTGTGGATTCATTATCTATCGATGGCACTTCACCATCCTGTTGCATATTTTCCTCATTCAACACTTCTTCTGGAGACTTTTGGCGCATAAGTAGGTTTCTTGTGACAACGCCTAAGTACAGATCAACATGATCTTTGTTTCCATTCAAGAGCATGGCCAAACCATAGTTCTGGAGCGAAAAAATCGTGGAGTAAACAGTAGTCAGTTTATCTTGTGTGTTTTCGTTCTTGTCGTAGATAATTTTGGACACTTGATACAAGGAGATATTTTCGCCAATCGCTATGGACTTTAATTCATCAGATAGTTCTATACAGGGAGCCGCAGATAACTTTGAGATGTATTTCTTCAACACAATACTATCTGCTGCCCCAAATGCAGCGTATAGATCCTTCAGATCGAGAGGATTCTGAACGTGGGGGGCGTCACTCATCTGGGTGTCCATCCTTTCTATATCGATTTGCCCGAGCTATTTGGGTGAGTTCGTTACTTGTCAGTTCCGATGCTTTCGGGATTGATGTTTTGACCGATCTCGCCCGAAGGATATCCCGCTTAGACTGCTGTATTGTATCAACCTTAAAGGTTTCGGTGGTCGGTTTATCAGCGATAGTCTTTACTTCGACAGCAGTTTTACCAGAAATGCCACAACCAGCACCAGGGCGGCCACCGCTGCGATCACACCCAATACCGGGAACGGTTTTTCCTTTGCCGCTGGTGCGTGAGTAGGGTTTGCGGTGTGGCCTCCTTGCTGGCTGACACCCGACTTGGGTGCCGGCTGAGCAGGCCGGCGGTTAATAGACTCGTTATACTTCCTAGCAGTATCCCGATGCACAGCCTGGCCCACTTCTTTGATATAGCCAACCCGGCTCTTCGCGAAGTTTTCCTGGAACCAATAGGTAAGTTTGGTGAAATATCTCTTATCCCAAGCACTGCGCTCCAGGCGTTCTTCATAGTCCAGTGTGATCTCTTCTTCGAAAATCTCGGGGACCTTATCGTCTAGGATTTCCAGAACCTTTTCGGTCTCCCCGCGGGTAAAAGTGGGATCATTGAGCATGGAACTAACAGTATTGATTTTTAAGCTTGTGTAATCCTTTTCCTGAATTGCCTTCCAGAAATCATTTTCGTCAAAAGATGTAAACATAAATCACGCCCCCTTAATTTTTTCTGCGAGTTCGTTAAGCCACTCGTTCGTTTTTTCGCTCTTCTCAATTTCTTTCTGCAGTTTCTCCATAGAGTTGCTCAGGGACTGAATACGCTCTTCCTGTTTCTTGATATCATTCAGGAATTGCTGGATTTCTTTTAAGAGTCTGTTGGTCAAATCGCGAACCTTCTTCTTGCCGTCATCCATAATCTCCCTGAATGAATTTGCCATCGCGTCACTTTCAGTCTGGAGATTACGCAGGTAAGTATCGAGACTTCGCACAAGGTCGGTGGTTTCATAATAACCATCTTCATAATAGGTCTCGGTTATGGTTTTAGACATGAACAGAGATCCAAATTTCTTAAACAGGTTCCGACTCGAACGCCATTCATCTTTCTTGTTATTGTGAATCTCCCTGGTTTTTTTCGCTTTATCAACCACGCTTTTCTTGATGTCGGAAGCAAAGCTGTCAGCGTCAATATTTTCGAAGCTTAACTTCCAGAGGACACTATCTTTAAAGCTATATTCACCTTGCTTAAAAACACCGGAGTTCTCAAGTTCTGTTATGGTACCCTTCAAAATATTGAAGATATCAACAAGTTGCTGGTCATGCTTCTGTTTAATCATTTCAAGCTGATGATTTGTCTTCCTAAGAGCCGAGTCAAATAATCCCTTGATATGGTCGACACGCCTGTTAATTTCGTTCATAACATCACTGGGAGATCTCTGACCAGTTATAACCTTGGGGGTTGCGCGCACAAACTGAATTTCATTATCATCTTCGATATCGGCTCTGAAGTCACCGATTGCATTTTTCAGAGACTTATCATCGAACTTGATGCTATCCAGCTTTTTAAGCTGAATATCAATTTTACCTTTTGCCTTTTCGAGTGCGGCGATTTTTTCTTCTACGCTTTCTTTTGCTTTGCTTACCTCCCCTCTTTCGCTGTTTCTTTCCCCCAATTCATTTCTCATTTGGATGAGGTCAGCAACAACGCCACTGGAGAATCCGCTGACATCTTCCAAAATATCCTCAAAGGTCTCTAACAGGCCTCTGACCTTGATGGGGTAAGCATATCTCTCGATATAGTCCTTTATGGCGGACTCTACTGAAACAAGACCACACTGCAGCTCAGTCGCACGAGCATCGTTTTCATCACTAATCGCATCGTTAAATTCTTTTTCGATCTCGTCTTTGCGGTAGTTCGGAATATCGCAGTATCTGGACAGATAATACTTTTCGGGGTGCCTGCCATCCACTACTTCCTCCTTGAAGGCGTCATATGCCTTTCTGAGAGGCCAGTGATCGTCGTCAATATCTCGTTTAGGAAGCTCAGTCAAATGAGAGGCAATCGCCAAAGCGGGAGCAGCAGCAGTCATAAATACACGCGGGACGAAGTGGGAGGCATCTTCTGCGAGTTGCCGGAGTTCTTCCTCGTCTCCTTTGATATTCCATTTAGAGTCGTCAGTCAAGTATTTTGCAAAAGCGGTTCTGACGTCATCCGGTGTCTCACTCTGCTTGTATGGAATCATATCACTCTTGTTCATCAGGAAAAGGAATCGGTCGTTGAAACCGCTTCCTTCTTCCTTGGCCTGAGCGATAATCTCACGCATAAATTCACCGATGCTGGTATCTTCGTATTTCTGCCCATCCACGCAGAGAATGATCATCGGCTTGCTCTCCATGGAAATGGCATTCAAGGCGATCTCCGCATGTCTGTTCATGCCGTCTTCGCTAGACTGGGCGCTATCCATACCCGGAGTGTCAATCAGCACAATTGTAAACTTGTCTTCGCTTACGCTACTGGGATAGAGATGGGACAAGTCTACACCTAATTCCATCATGCTGACATGAGGATAATTGTCCTCGCTGTTGCTACTTTTAATCGGACAGATATCAAGAAAGGCGTTTGCACAGTCAACGTCATTATCAAAAATCCTTTTTTCGACAACAACATTTTCATCATCGTCGTAGCAGACCAGAGACAGTTTTCTTCCCAGACTGCGATCGTGTCTGATTCTGCAATTTTTCGATGTGCAGGTACGGGTACTGGTCGGTAAAACATCATGTCGAATCAGAGTGTTCAATAGTGTGGACTTACCGGAACTATATACGCCAGCAAAGACGATATAAAACACACTCTCTTTGGCGATTGTGTAGTTTTCGTCAAGGTCATTATACTTCTGAGTCAACCCTTCGGTGGTTCGTTGAGCTACCAGATCATGGAAACGCTCAGACTTCAACTCTTTAACAACATCTTCGATGTTCGTTGAAAGCACCTTGTCATCCAAAACTTTCTTGTGCTTGTAGTGGTAAATAACAGGAGATACGCGTTTATTGTTTTGGTCAGCAATAGAGCGTTTCAAATCTTCAAAATCGATGACTCGACCAGAGAAGGTCACCATTACTTCATCGTTGATCTCAGGATCCGAGATCTCATTCACAAAACCAGCCCAGTCCATGTAGGGAATGGGCTCGATCCAGGTCTGCAGCGGAATTTCATTTTTGATGAACTCTCGGAACTTGTCATAGTGTCCATCTTTACAGACATCAACACCGTCGATCAATACGGTGGTTATCATTTTATACGGGTTATAATTTATCTCAACTTTCTTCATCTGGTGCATCCTCCAAACTCTCGTTATTATCTATCTCTAAAGCGTCAGAATCTTTAAGATCTTCGAGTAGCCACACCAAAGAAGGTTCTCCAATATGAGAGCATCCCATCTGTGATGCTGCACTCCCGAGGGGAGCCAATAGTGCAGTTGCACTTGAATGAAGTTGTAATCCTGTTAAACCAGCAGAAGCAATAGAGGCAATAGAAATCATTGCCGTCCGAATCTCGTCTTTGTACTCTTGGTAAACAGGTGGCATTGCAGTAAACAAAACTCCCATAACTTTACGAAGCGTTGTGTTATTTTTGTTCATAGCAACCTCGCACTCAAACACAGAGCGAATGGCAATATATTGAACCTTTGATAACTTAACTTTTTGGTTTTCCAGATTACTTATTGTTTGTTTTGTGACGCCGAGTTTCTTGGCTAGATTTTCAGCGGTCCACCCGGAAATCTTCCGTAACTCGCAAAGGTTGTCTTGCATAATCTGGATTTCAGTTTTCATTTTTCCAGACACAGAATCACCTCCATCCACCACTATTTTACATTATATTGCAAAAAGCGACATCAGTCAATATATTTGACAAGAGTTTATAAATTAGACAAGTATACATTATTTTGCTCATTGGCGTTAATAACTTATTTCTACAGAATTACTATCGAGCCGAAGCATTGACGCAATGACAGCAGTTTTGTTAGAATGTGAGTAATATTGTGTCAGGGTACATGAGTGGAGGAAATAGAAATGGCATCGTCATTATGCGAGAAACTTTCGTTGCCCGAAGTTCTCTCCAATAAAACCGTAACTGAATTACGAAAAATGGCAAGAGGGCTCTATGTGAAAGGCTCAAGTTCGATGCGAAAGCAGTTGTTGCTTAATTCTGTTTATGCGGCCTTACTTGTATCAGAGCGTCTTGAGGAATTGCTATATGTCATTGATGATGAAACCTGGACGTTATTCCAGGCAGCATATAAAGAAGAATTCATTTCATTGAGTGGGCAACACCCTGACAATTTCATGTTGCTGAAGGACCTTTGTTACCTTGTCCAGGAGCCAGACTCACATGAGCAAATCGTTTATATGACAGGCGAAATCAAGGTGCTATTCTCAGAACTGATATCAGGAGGCTTTCTCCATCGCAGACAATACTATACCGAGCTCCATACTTATGCTTTGGCCGCGGTCAATCTTTATGGCGTGATTGCTAAGACTGATTTTGTTGAAATCTATAATCTGCAAAACGAGCAACAAACAAGCATTAACGAAGTCTGTGCTGTACTCCCCCGATATATTGAAGTCGGCGCCCCGTATTGTTTTTGGAAAGACTACATTGTCAGTATCGAATTTGGCGAAAATAACTTTTCTGACGTTCAGGATCTTCTGCACCAGATTGGCGATAAACCGCGCTTTCTACCAGGCAAAACAGATTTCCTCAAATATGCGAACTGGTACTTTTTTGAGCATACACATGAGACAGACGCCGTAAAACGCTATCTGATCAATCACCTTTATGTTAATGAAGCAACAGCACTTGAGATCCTCGGAGAGATTCACTTTGCTTTTGTAGTGGAAGCGGGGATGCAGGCTGCTATTGATGTGCTGGATGAGTTCGGTATCTCTATCACAGATTCTCAATTAGAACCGCTTGCTCAGTTACTCGTTCAGATGTCCAATTCGACGCGCTTATGGTCAAATAATGGACATACCCCCGATGAAATGGCAGACCTCATGCCCAGAATGGTTGATGGCATACGGCACAGCAGAAAAATCGGCCGCAATGAACCATGTCCCTGTGGAAGCGGTAAGAAGTATAAGAAGTGCTGTGGCAGATGATCTCTGCTCAGAGTTGGAAGAAGGCAGGCGTATCATTCCTTTGGTGATACGTCCGTTTTTGAGTTTTCTGCATCTTTCCATTCCGAGTATCAAAGATAGAACATAAGCAGTAGCTCAAACAAGATAAATGGGACCAGAAAGTCTTTCTGGTCCCATTTATCTTTAACAAACTTTTTAGTTACTTTTCAGTGCTCGATAAAGGAAAGTCACAATTTGAGCTCGGGTACAATTGGCCTCTGGGCTAAAGGTGTTTGTACCAGTACCAGAGGTAACGCCGCTTTGAGCTGCCCATTGAACCGCATCGTAATAGTATGCCGTTTCGTTCACATCAATAAACTCAGTTATTTCCGTGGCAGCAGTGCCGTCATAGCGGTATAGGAAGGTAACGACCTGGCTGCGAGTACAAACAGTATCCGGACTAAATGTTCCCGCACTGGTCCCGGCCGTAATATTGTTCTCCACAGCCCACAATACGGCATTGTAAAAATAATCGCTCTCTTGCACATCTGCAAAAGGATTGGTTATCACTTGCGGCTGAGGGCTACCGGCAGCACGCCAAAGGAACGTGACAGCCTGTGCGCGGGTGCAGGCATTGTCAGGACTAAAGGTTGTGTCCGAAGTGCCGAAGGTAACATTACGGGCCACAGCCCAGGCTACTGCATCGTAGAAATAGTCTTCCGCATCCACATCTGTAAAGGTAATGATCGTCTCAAGTTCCTGAGCAAACACGGCGTTCACAAGTACCACGCTGTCGGGCATTATAAACTGATACGTTCTGCCATCCACTTCAATGAGTTTCACATCATTGCCCTTTCCATCGGCGACAGTAAGTGTACGGAGTACATATCCCACATCAGGCTTTACTGTAATGGTAACGGTGTCGCCGGTTTTCGCGCGGCTGGGAGTTACCGTGATAGTGCCATGCTCCGTGTCGGCCATCTCAACGGCGTGGCTGACAGAACTGCTGCCACCGCTGCCTGTTCCTCCGCCAGACTGCTCTGTCCTTATCATCAGTTCCAAACGGATGGTATCACTATATACACCGTCCAGCACAGCGGCAGCCCGGAGCGTTGTGTCCGCTGTAATTGCGATAGGGCCGGTGTAGGTCAGAGCCTCGTCTTTACAGGGACAGGTATCGTTGAGAGTGTACCGGATGGTTGCTCCTTCTGTGGCGGTGGACAGAGTGATCTTGGTCCCCTTTTCCACCGTCATACCGGTGGTCACAACGGTACCGTCACTTAGGACTGCAATCACCGGCTCGGGTTTGACCTCCCCCGGCACGTCCTTTTCGGTCATGGTAATGCTCACATAGAAGGTCTCAGAGAGTCCGGAAACAGGTTCTGTAACCCGAATCTGTCCCACGCCAGGCAGGTTACCGGTGAGCATAAGCACTGCGGTTCCGTCCACATCAGTAACCACACTCTGGTCGGAGAGACTCAGTAAACTGGGTGTCAGGTTCTCCACCACCAGGGTGGTACCTGCCTCGCCGCCCACGAGGGTAACTGACAGAACTCCTTCCTCACGAACCGTCAGAGAACAGTCCTCTGCCGTGATTCCGATGGGGCGCTGGGTCGGGGCATCCAGCGCTACGGTATATGTATTCTCCAAGCAAGCGCTGGCATAATTTTCCGCGTTGGCAGCAACCGACAGTGTGCCGGTGCAGTCCCCATCTACCGGGGTCACGGCAAACCGGGTTGCGTACTGTGTAGACCCATCCAGAGCGTACTCAGCATCCAATGTGGTTACTTTGACAGAGATGGGCTGACCGTCCCGATTTAGGGAAATGGCATCCGCTACGCTCCCAATGTTCATATACTGACTGAAGGTCACCTCGATGCGGTCGGTATAAGCGATGGTATTCTCTACCGCGGGCGCGGCGGTGGACACCATGCCTACGTTTACCCCAAACTGGGGCGGCGGTACCGGGAGCCAGCCGGTATTCCCGATGTTTCCGATGGCAGCAGGCACGCCGCTGCTGTCTGCGGATAGGTATCCATCCTTGGTAAACTTCACTTTCCACTGGCCCTCAGGGACAAACCAGGCATAGGCTCCGTCAGCTTCCGTGATCTGAGGATTGAGCTGACTGTAAGCGTCGGCATTCCATAAACTTTCGCCGCCTGTTTCATTCTGATAGTACAGGGTAGCCGTTACCCCCGTCAGCCGGTTGGACGGCACCGCCTCGTATACATAGCCGGAGGGATCCAGAATGGGGATGGTCTCCTTGATCTCACTCTCCACTGAATCGACCGAATATCCCCAATCTGTATAATTCTCGCTGCTGTCGCCTTTGCCAGTCTGATCGTCCTCCTCAGGCTCCTTATCCTCGCATTTGGTGTTCTTAAAGGAGGTGTTCAAGGCATCCAGCCGCTTTTGAAGGCCTGCAGCGGTGGAGTTGATATAGTTTTCCACACTGGCCGGTGTATACAATGCGGGGGTCAGCTGATCGATGGGAATCGTTGTGCCGTTTGGTAGCTTGATGCCGTTTACTAAAGCGTTTTCGATCTCCGGAGTAAAGTATTGTTTACCGATCTCAGCGACCTGTTGCAGTAAGTCTTTCATAATGGTTGCCTTATATTTCGCCATTTTCGAAGCAAATGGAATCTTATCAAAGGCTTTATCAAATAACTGCTCGCCAATGATGGACATAAGTTTTGACACAGCGGCTCCGGTAGCGCGGCTGGTTGCAGTATCCTGGTATGTCTGGATATCCTGACCGATTTCGATCAATTCCGATGCCATTTGCATCTGCGTATCCGCATCCAGGCGGTCACTTCCATCCGGGCACTTGGCATCAAGAGCCTTTCCAAGAGCATTCCCTTCTATAAGTAGGGCATCTACATTCCCCTGGATCTGCATTCGCCACTGAATCTGCGCATCCGTCAACTCGATGATGTCTTTGGTGATACCTGCAAGGGTCAATTTATCGGTAATCTCCCCATATGCATCAAAGATAGAGTCCATGACCTCCGCCGGGATTCCCCTTGTGTCGGCCGACGAGATAAACTGAGCGCGGGCTGTGGCTACGGCGGCCTGTGGGTCTTCGAAGTAATAGGTTTCCGTCAAAAGAATGTGCTCAGTCAGGTCCGCATACTGCATCTGAATGGCATCCTCCCGGTAGGATGCCAGTGTATAGAGCGTCTGCTCCATGTTGACCGGATAGAATCCGGCTGCGGCCAGCTGCTGTGCGGTGCGGTTCTCCTGAGTCTGTTGTAACCGATACCAGAAAAGAGGTTCATCGTTTTCGGTAATCTTTAGGACACCCTGCAAATCATTTTCCAGCTCAGAAGCCTTCTGCACCTCAAAAGTCAGCGGTGCATTGTCGTTCTTTTCTCCGTCAATTTCTGTTCCTATCAGATCCGCCAGCGGCTGGGTATCCGATGTTACGAAGGCGAACATGTTGTCTTGGAACATCTCCTCCTGCACACCGAAATCATCAGATTCCTTAAAGGAATAGATAACACCGATGCCTTGCGGCGCGTCCTCGAAGGCATAGTACTGCTGGGTCCCAAGCCATTGACCGCTGCTCGCATCATAGGCGGTCTCTACATAGGTCCGGTGGCCGCCCTTGCTCTCCGTCACCACATAGACCTGATCCAACTGCGTATTGTCCCCGGAAAATTCAACCTGGAAAGTAAATGTAGGGAAATTGCCAGGCCACATACGGTAAGAACGGGTATCCTGTGCCGTCTGATCCGCTGAACCGAAATGGAATACACTCTTGTTCTCACCGTTATCCCCAGTGTTATACATCGTCACCGTTTCCAGCACAGCCGGCATATCCTCGTCATAGAGCACCAGCTGGCTGTCAATCTCAGCTGGCTTGTCCGGACCATCTGCCGTCACGACCCCATGGATATAGTGATAGGATCGATCATACAGCGGCTCTGCCAGGTCAAACATGCCCTGCCAGCTGCCAACTGCATTGGCGGTAGCTGTACCGATCTCCAAGTCGTTATCATAGAGAGTAACTGTTGCATTGGGGAACGTTCGGCCTGTGATCTGTATGGTCTGATTTCCAGTTTTGGTAGGCAGGCTGATCCGCCCCGGAGAGAGAGTAAGGGTCGAACCACCTAAAGGCAGAATTTGTTCTCCGGTGGAAAGGAGCGCGCTGATATGGTGTTCCCCTACTATCCCAACTTTGCAGGCCAAGTAAACCACACCTTCCGATACGCCTTCCGGAAGGGTGATCGTCACAGTATTTCCGTTGGACACCGTAACCAGAGCCTCCCCACCCAGCACTGCCGCGCCAACGGACTTCACGCCTTCCGGCATTGTCAGCTGGATATTATCAGCAGCGGCATCACCCTTGAGCGTGAAAGCCATACGTAGATAGGCCAGCGCACCAATTGTCACTTGACCGGGTGTCACATCCAGCCCGCCGCTGTCAAGAATACGGCCGGTAAGAATATCGGTATTCAATTCCGGCACAGCAACAGGTTCCAACTGGGTCATGATGCCGTCGGCTATGGTAACAGAGAGCAAGGTATAGTCGCGGCCTTGCGTCAGTCCAAGCTCGTTCAGACGACTGATGGCAGGTACACTGGGAAGCAGAGCAGTCTTCTCCAAGAAAACCAGGCTGTACTGCCCGGCCGGAAGGGCGGCGCTCTCCATGGGGCACTGAACAGCCTTGACGGAAACAACGTTGCCTTTCTCGTCAAAAATCATCACATCTACCGCATGGGCGGCGGAGATGGCAGGGAGATAGAACTTTCCATGTTCCGTCAGAGTGATCTGGACGCTACCCATCTTGCTTTCATCCAGTGTGACCATGACATCTTCCGCAGTATAATTCCCTTGCGTATCCTCTACCGACAGCTGAATCGTATCTCCGGCACTGACCGCGCCGGGAAGGAATCTCAGCGTGGTGCCCTGAATCTCGAAACCGGTCACAGGCTGTCCGTCTCTGGTCAGGGTGAAATTCAATCCGGCGGCATTGGGCAGATACCGTTTCCGGGGTTCTTCTCCACTCCTGACCGCATCAACCTGGGCCAGGGTAAGCTGGATGCAGTCACTGACGGTTTTTGTCAGGACAATCTCTCCCAAATCATAGGAACCGCCCGTACTGATTGTCCGTCTGGCACTGTAATAGCCATCGGCTCGCACCACCACGGTGGTGGGAACCTGAGATATTTCCGCAGAAAAACTGCCATCCTGTTCCGTGGTAAGAGGGGGGAGATTGATGGACTGCTCTCCAAAGTCCTGTGTAATCTCCACGGTCGCCTCCTGCACAGGCCCACCGGCCTCATCCACTACCGTTCCACTGAGAGGCACGGCAGTATAGCTATTCAGAGAAAAAACAAGCTCTCCACTGTCCTCTGGCTCTACGGTCTGAGGCGCAGGTGTTTCATACAGGCAGCTTAGTTCATCCCCCAGCAAAAGTCGACATTCATAGGTCTTGAAAGCATCGGGCAGTGTGGCGCTGGCGCCCACAGCAACCTGCTGTCCGGTGCTGACATCGTACCAGCTCACGGTAAATCCCTCTGTCAACACCGTTCCTTCCGGGCTTTGTACCGTGGCACTTACCTGGCGGGTATCCTCTGTACCTATCAATCGAATAGGGTGTCCATGTTTCAGAGCAAACGTATATGCATAACTGTCAGCAGTGCACCAAATGGTAATATTGGCAGGCGTACAATCATCAAACGCACTTTCACTAATCTTTGTCATGGGATTGGGGATACGGACGGAGGTAAGATCATAACTCTGGCTAAAAGCCCAGAAGTCAATGTTCCGAACGTTCTCCGGGATATCCAGACTGACTAATCCGGTATAGCTGAATGTTTGGTTAGCAATGGTAGTCAGTCCTGAAGGCAGGTCAAGCTCTTTCAATGCAGTGCAGCTGCTAAATGCGCCTGCGCCAATGGTGGTGACGCTCTCTGGAATCTCCACGTTCCGCAGAGAACGACAGTCCGTGAAGGCGTTCTGTCCTATGGCGGTAGCACCATCTGGTAAGGAAATAGATTCCAGAGCACGACTCCCCTCAAATATGTTGTCTGGGATTACCTTCATATCTTGGGGAAGTGTGAGCGAAGTCAACCCACTGAAACGGAAAATACGAATGCCCCATTCCGTAACGCCTTCTGGTAAAGTAAGACTTTTGAGGCTGGTACAATAAGAGAATGCCTCGCCACCAACGACTTTTAGTCCGCTGCCAAATTTTACGGATGACAAGGCGGTGCATCCGGTAAACGCTTCGACTCCGACCTCTTCAAGACTATCCGGAAATTGGACAGATGCCAAAGTAGTACAATTCTGAAACGCTCTGTCACCAATAGACACCGTCCCCTCAGGAATTACTAAATCTACTGGTTCGCCCGTATAACCGACTATCATCTGCCCAGATGTGTCCATTACCAAGTCATATTCAGAATTTCTCTTAGAAACGGTTTCTTGGACAGTCTCAGTTGCCGCCGCTGTGAGCTCCAGTCCTCCCGGCATACTGAGCAACACCACAGCGGTGAGCAATGCCGCGATCCCTCGCCTCCAACGCAACTTCATATCCTCTCCTCCTTTTATTTTACGCAGAAAATTACCAGATTTTTTTATGGTTGCGTTCATTATATCATCGCCTGCTCTTCTTTTGTTCCCAAGAAACATAGGAGCAGCCTCCACCTTCCTGGGTGGAGGCTGCTAACACTTTTGATAGAATTGTCATGTTGTTTCCGCTATTTGCGGAAAATAGGTGGCAAAAACATGGCGTAACTGCTGCTTATTCTGAAGCCCCAACTTACGAAACACACTGGTCTGCTGATTGGCAATCGTTTTTTCTGATGAGTGAAGTGTTACTGGTATTCCAAGCATATAACGAAACACAGACATCTCCGCTGGAGTCAGATTTTTCAGCAGTGCGGAGCAGATCAAATGAGACTGAGGTGTGACGCCCCGAGTGGTCTCCCGGATGGTAGGTACCAACAGAGGAAATTGACTTTTTAACACATAGGCGGAGGCAAGGGCTTCCACACTCGCTCTCACCACAGTTTCCGGCTCCTCATAGGAGGTAAGCAAAATCACCTTCGCCCGAGTCTCCAGACGAATACGCCGAGCTGCCATCACTCCCTCTACGGGATCTGTTGGCAGTGCCAGATCCATTAAGACAACATCAGGTTGTTCTCGTACCGCTGCCAGGAAGGCACTTTCTCCATCCTGACAACAAGCTATCAACGCAAAATCTGAATGTTCTGACAGACTCTGCTGAATCAAATATTGAAAATCAGGATCATCTTCTACCACCAGAATCCGGATTGGTTCCATCATCCGACCTCCTTCTTTTTTTTACTGGAAACAGCAGTAAAAAAGTACTGCCTTCTCCTGGTTCGGATGTCACCCGAATGCTGCCGCCGTGGGCGCTCATAACATTCCAGCAGTAATAGAGTCCCAAGCCGAGATTATTCCCCCCTGCTTTTGTTGTATAATATGGCTCAAAAATCTGATTTACCTTCTTTGCATCCATTCCACAGCCGTTATCCGCTACCGTAATCATTGCATATCGCTTGTGGGAGAGGTTTTGATAAGAGATCGTCACCTCTCCGTTCTTGCCTGCGGCGTCCAGACCATTGGCGATTAAATTCCGTAAGACTTCCTCCACATGGGCTGGATCACACACCAGCATCTGAGAGTCACATTCAGAAACAAGAACTTTTCCCCGCTTTTCGGCAGAAACATTAAATTCCTCCGCCAAACTGCGGAGAAGTTCCGAAATGTCACACGCTTCTGGAAGAAGAGAGATTTTTTCGGAGTAGAGCTGTGTTCGGCTGATAAACTGCTTGAGATGGGCAGCAGATCGACGGAGAATATCCACCTCTCTGGAGGATGCTCCCTGCGCAGCTAAAAAATCTGTACACCACTCTATTTTTGACAAATCGTTTTTTAATGCGTGCCCCACATACTGAGCATTCTTCTGCAGGACCCGGTTTCCACTGTTCCAGTCGTAGGTTTCCCTGCGAAAGCGAATCCCCCAGATACCGTCACGAAAGGCATGATACAGGAAGTATAGTAGGACAAACAGCACCACAATCAAATTAACTTGCCAGAGCTTACTGAGATTTGGGATACCCAAGGCGTGATAGGGAAAGGCAGACACCAGCCAAAACCACAGTGGAACCAGCAGACTGGCTGCCGCCAGCCTGCGCTGGTGATAATGGGCGCTCATTCGCTCTTCCAATAACGCATGAAGGATAATCCCGGTGCCGATCAGCCCGTAGCACCAGTTATAGATTCCTACAGTCAGGCAAAAGGCGGTGTCGTGCTGGAAAGAAATCGTTTTTGTGCAGGGAAATACTACGGCAAGCAGGAAACCCGGAAGGAACACCAGCATCTGCAGGCAACGAAAACGCTGGGGGTGCGTTTGGTCCAAATGGTGAAAGTATAAACAGAAAATCAGTACCGTCGGCATAGACAGATAGTAAAACACTGCACTGAGGAGTGAATATAGTATTTCTGAAAAAGCGCTGGTCCAAATCCCACTATCAATAAGAACGGGACCCAGAGTATAGAATAGATATTCCTTTAGCGCTCCTACGCTGAACAGCATCCCACTGCAGAAACACCAAATGTTTAACCGGCTATTTGCGTTGGAAAACAAGATCATAGCAAAAATAGCCCAAATCAAAAGCGTAAGCACCAATAGCAGTTCCCCAGGGATTCCATCAGAAAAAATGTGCAACCATGCAGGTTTACCCTCCATTGCAACACCTCCTCTCCATACAATATCTTGCTTCTACTTTACCATAGACACACAAGAAAAGTCAGTATATTCCTAAAAAATATAGGAATGTGAAGCGTGGAGTTTCATACCCATATTCTCAAGGGAGCTATCATTTTATCTGGTACGTACAATTTGAATTGAACCCGTCCGCTATACTGATACCCATCATCCTCCCAGCTCCGTGGAATTTTCAGGCAAAATGCTTCAGGTACCTTCCAAGCGAGATACCAGATGTGACAAAAACATCGGCCCACCAGGTGTGTTATTCCTGGGTGGGCCAGTTTGGGTCTCTGTGGGCAAACAAGTAATTAAGAAATATTTGAGCGTTCCGAACTTATGCCCCGAGAAGGTGCTATTTACAAAACTCTTCACCCACTTTTAGAAATTGTCGTGAGTGAAGTTGCACAGCTGTTTGTTACAATGGGAGTATAAAAAATGTGTGTCCACGAGCAACTCTGCTTATTTTCTCCCAAAAGCACTCAAAGCCGCTTTATTTGGGCGTACAGCCCCCACCTTGTACGGGCTTTGGATTCACGTTCTTGTAGACGGTGTATTTACTGGGGGATGGTTTCTCTGCCGCTTTTGTCTGAATAGTGCTCCCCATCAGGATCCTCAGTTTCTCAATTTTCTTATCCAACTTTGGTGTAGGCTGTCCATTACGGGTTGCTTGTGCCTTTGCCTGTGTAAGACGTTGATATTGCTGTCTCAGTGAAAGTTCCTGTTTAGCCTTAGCCATAGAGACTCCTTTCCACTCCGATCATACTCAGGCAGAAAAATCCGCATTCTGCCATGTTGCCCTCATATGGATCCACGAAACATCTAATTTTGCACGAACTCGTTTCGAATTCACGCCGGTTGCAACAACCAGGCATTCCTTAATATCTTTTTCCCTGCAATGCCGCTCCATAGCCTTAGCAAATGCCGGGGAGTGCATAGAGTGGTTTTGCCTTTTGTTGTGTATGGAGGA
>ERZ894229.728-NODE-728-length-22947-cov-12.9038_pt1 | contig 22947 bp, 21 predicted proteins | sample MGYA00380295_ERZ894229 | MGnify/ENA primary metagenome ERZ894229 (study PRJEB32331, sample SAMN06328479) | human gut metagenome | biome: human gut microbiome; feature: stool | host: Homo sapiens | collected 2014-09-17 ... | reverse complement strand
GCGGAGAGAAAATTTATATAGAAGATGTAAGAAAACCCAGTAAAATCGATGGGTTTGGCGATTTAACAATCGCCTATATAAACGAATAGAAGGAGAAGGCATAGTGACAATACCTCTATTTTTTATCACTTTTCACCCCTCCAACTCCTCATTCTTCCTGGCTTAACACAACAACCGGCCATTTTCCGGAATAGTATCCCTCTATATCATCCCGGTTTATCAGCCCCAGCAAAAGCTTAGGCCTGTTTTTACCGCCCGTGATGAAATTCAGCCAGGGAACGGAATTGCTCCCATTTGCATGCGGAATTGTAGTGACTGATCGGATCCTGAACATGTCCTGGCCATCTTCTTTCCGATAGATGACTATGCTTCCCTCACAGCATACGGCAAGCTCAATTCCGTTTCCGATTCTCTCCATATCCTTGATATTCCACATCTGATCCGAGATCATCTTCGTCTCCCATCTTCCGGATTTCTGTACGGCCATATACAGCCCGGTTCTTTTTTCATCCCGGTGTCCGTAAACCACAATTGGGGTATTCTTTTCATCCACGCTGACCAACGGTCCATAGGTCACGTGAAAATATTTATTCGAGTCGGAGATACTTCCAGGATCAGCCTGGCATATATTGACCATGTCTTCATAGAGCACCGATTCGCCCAGACAGTTTCCTTCCAAATCATAACATCTCTCATCTTCCGGATAAAAAGCAAAGCAATATGCACCTTTGCCCCGATATGCATGCCGTTCTCCTCCCCACATGGTAAAGGTTATCAGAAAACGATCCGGGAACCCGTTTCCTGCCGGAGCAAAAACCACATTGCTCTGATATACTTCATCAAACTTTTCCGGCTCCGCCTTCTGGCTGTCCACGATTACTTTCGGTTCTTTCCATGTCTCTCCATCGTCCATGCTTTTCATAAAGCACAACGGTCTGTAAGGCCATGATATTTCTTCGTTTCTGGAATAAAAATAAAAAATGCAGTCTCTCCACCGGACAGGCGCCGGGTAATCGTTCTGATCCTCTGAAAGTACCTTCCTCTCCCATCGGCCTTCGCTGTTCTTCCGAATAATATAGGACATTTGAGAGTGAATATGATATATAAGGAAAGGTTCTCCGTTCCGATCCGGGATCATGGTGACATAATCATGATAATCCCATCGCCCGTACAGACCACAGTCCCATACCTGTTCCGGTTTTGACCAGATCCCTTTTTCATGGTCAAAATACGCAATATATATGGCCATCCCCTTCTCGTTCCAGGAGATCCATGTTCTATCTCTTTTTTCATCATAATACCCCTCTCCCACAGCCCTTCTGCAGGCAAAGCCTGCATGTTCAGACAGGACCTCCATTTTCATGGGATGATACTCGTTCAGCACAACTCTGCTGTTATCATCGTTCAGCATTTTCCGCTCCCTTCCGAAGCATTCTCAACAGGGGAAAGAGGAACCACATCTGCGGTTCCTCTTTCCCCAGAGCCATTTGCGATGCTTCAAATACCACATTTCTTCCGTTATTCCACAACCGCCCTGGCGGCAACACCTTCCCAAAGGTCCTCAAACTGCTCGACCTCAAGGCTGTATAGACCGTTAAGATATTCATCCCACCGCTCTTCAATGCCACCATTTGTGATAAATTCTGCCGTCCACTGATCTACATGGTCATTCAGCGGCGGCTGCAGAAGCTCATTCAGTTTGGATTCTTCTTCTGACAGCAACGAATATGTATAGACATGATTCGGGTTCAGGTATTCATCATAAATTTCCCCTGCTGCCTGCTTGGACTGCGGAGAAATTTCTTCCTCCAGAACGAAATCTCCCTTCAATATGCCATATATACCATCGTTCGATGCGATATATTCCGTTTTTTCAGTTTCAGAATAGGATGATCCATCTTCCTTGAACAGTTCTTTATATACTCCATCCGAAATCTTTTCAATATGTACGCCTTCTTTTCCTTTAACGTTATTGATACTGGTTTCCAGATCGAACTGGAGATCAGCCCAGCGAACCAGCTCTTCAGCATATTCTGTATCGCTACTTATCACAAAGCAGATGGAACGGTTATAGGGCAGAATTCTCGGAACCCATACAGGTTTCACTCCGCTCTCTCCCTGAAGAGGAGGCATATACTGATAAACGCCAAGTTCATTCGGATCATTTCCTTCCAGAGGTGCGTTCACTCTCTGTGCATCCCAGATGGATATCACACCGCAGGTCGGCTCTGCGGTCCGCACCTTCGCGTTATATGCGGATGAAGTCATCGTAAAGCATTCCGGATCGATCAGTCCCTCAGAATACAGCCTGTTCATATAAGTCAGGAATTCCTTATATTCCTCTTCCTTCGGAACATAAACCACTTCTCCGTTCTTATAGCAGACGCGCTCATGCTTGGTATTATAGGCGAGTCCCGTAAATCCCATAAAGCTCAGCTGACCACTATTTCCCTCATTATACAGGAATGTGAAGGGAATCTCATCCGCCTTCCCATTACCGTTCAGGTCCCCCGCTTCCTTGAACGCTTTCAGCACCTCATAAAATTCCTCTGTAGTGGTCGGCATCTCCATTCCGACTTTTTCCAGCCATTCCGTATTGATAACAATCGTATCCGGAGTGGATTCATTTACTGAGAGATCAAACTGAGGTAGACCGTATATATTACCGTCCGGCGCAGTAATAGATTCCAAAAGTCCCGGAGCCCGTTCACACAGAGCGTAAAAATTGGGCATATACTCTTCATTGATATAATCGTTCCAGGTCATCAGCCAGCCTTCCGTGCCATACTTGACCATCTCCGATGTGGAAAGGATAAAGTTTCCCATCAGAGCATCTGGAAGCGTACCTCCCGCAAATGTAAGATTCAGTTTTTCACCTTTCTGTGAATTAGGCCAGTCGATCCAGTCGATTGCCAGATTCGTTTCCTTCTCCAGTTCCTGAAAGAAGACCCTGTCTCCCACCGGATATTCTGAATCGTCTCTCGCTGCGGCGATCGTAACTGTGATTTTCTCATTCAACGGAAAAAAACTTGCGTCAGAAGCTTCTGCGGTCCCTGTTGCAGTGTTCTGTGCGCTATCCGCCTGAGCCTCTGCCTGTGTTTCTCCTCCCTCCGCGGCAGTATTTTCCGCACTTCCGCATGCGGCAATTGGAAGAAGCATACACGCAATCAATCCCCATGCTGCCAGTCTCTTCTTTTTCATTATTATAAACCTCCTTTGAAATAATAAATGTATATAAAATCCCCAGGATTTTACAATCTATGCTTTAGCCTTTAATTGACCCAATCATAACGCCTTTCACAAAATATTTCTGAATAAAAGGATATATGAGCAAAGGCGGAACGATTGCTACTATGATCGTACCATATTTCATGGATTCCGCCATTTTCATTTTCTCCTCAAGCTGATCCACATCGGCCAGGTCATTTGCCAATGCCTGCGTCTCGATCAGAATTCCTCTTAACACCAGCTGAAGCGGATACATATCACTCTGATCAATGTAAAGCAGCGCTTTCATATAATCATTCCAGTGAGCAACAGCGTAGTAAAGCGTAAGCACTGCAATGATTGCCTTTGACAGCTGCGGCACGAAACTCACAAAAAACTGTAATTTGGTGCTTCCGTCAATCTCCGCCGCCTCTTCCAGTTCACTCGGAATATTGGACTGAAAAAAGGTCCGCGCAATAATCACGTTATACGCGCTTACTGCTCCAACAAAGATCAGGCTCCACATGGTATTTCTTAATCCCAGATTATTTACAAGGATATACGTTGGAATCATTCCTCCGCTGAAGTACATGGTTATAAGTACAATCAGGCTGATCGGTTTCCTGAGGCAAAAATAGCCTCTCGACAGAGGATATGCAAGGCACACCGTAAGGAAAACATTTAGTGTCGTACCCGCTGCAGTATAGATAATACTGTTCAGATACCCCCTCCATATATCTTCATTCTCAAAGATTCTTTTGTAGGATGCCAGCGTAATTCCTCTGGGAAACCATGTAACATCACCTCTCAGAACCATAAACGGATCCGAAAAGGATGCGATAACTACAAAATACAACGGGTATAATACAACCAGAAGCGCAATACCCAAAAAACCATATACAAAGATATCAAATAAAAGATTGTCTCTGGATCTTCTGATCTCTCCGTTCTTTCTTTTCATTTTTCTCATCCTCCTCTACCAGAGACTTGTTTCATTCAGCTTTTTACAAATCTGATTCACCGTTATCAGCAATATGATGTTCACAACGTTGTTAAACAGGCCAATAGCTGTCGAGAAGCTGAACTGCTGTCCCAGCATTCCCATCCGGTATACATAAGTGGAAATAATCTCTGAACTCTGAAGATTCAGGGGATTCTGCAAAAGAAAGGCCTTCTGAAAACCTACGTTCATAAATCTTCCCACATTCATGATCAGCATGATCACGATAGTCGGCATAATCTGAGGAATCTCGATATGTGTGATCAGCTTAATTTTGTTCGCCCCGTCTATTTTCGCGGCTTCATATAATTCCGGGTCTATGGATGTCAGAGCGGCAAGATAAATGATCATTCCCCATCCTGAATTCTGCCATACTCCCGACCAGACAAACACATCATTAAAAAGAGCGGCTTCTCCCAGGAAATATATCCGTTCCATTCCGAGCGATGCCAGAATATTGTTAACAATTCCAGTCGAAGGACTTAAAAACACATGAAGCATTCCGCACAATACAATCACGGAAATAAAATGCGGTGCATACAGCACCATCTGTACCGTTCTTTTAAATTTCTTTTTCGTTACCTGATTGACCAGCAACGCCAGAAAAATGGGAAACGGGAATGATGCCAGAAGGCTGTAAAAGCTGATCGACAGGGTGTTTCTTAATATATTCCAGAAATTGGGAGAATTAAAAAATCTGATGAAGTGTTCAAATCCTACCCATTCGCTTCCCCATATCCCCTTTCTGGAATTATAGTCCTTAAACGCGATTTGAATGCCATACATGGGACCATAGTCAAAGATAAAAATAAATATCAGGGCGGGTACACACAACAGAATCAGATGCCAGTCTCGCTTCAACATTTTCTTCCATCGATACCATATCCCCTTTCTTTTTACAGTGAGTTCCATAAGCAATTTCTCCTTCCCACAGTTTTCTTTCTTAAATTCTGCGATAAGATTATCACAAGCCCAACCACAATAAAATCATCCGATTCTTTGAAAATATGCGGAATCAATTTCAGCTTATATGCAAAATTTTCGCAAACTTCTGTAAACTCAAAAAGCTAAATTTTTTTACTAAACCTTCCATTTCCGGAGAAAGAGAAAATGAAAACAGCCATTGTTGGAATAATTGTTCCTGCAACGGCTGCTTTTTGGCATATTCATTTTTTAGGTAAATGACTATTTTAACATCATTCTTCCTGTGTTTCTAAGGTCAGATAATTTCCACTTTCCATAACATGTATCAGGTTATTGCACCGCCGGATTCCGGTACATCTGAAAGTAATAGAAATTCCAGAGATACGATACCATATGACTGGTATAAACGGATTTCCTTATTGTCCTCTTTCCATGCAACCCAAGTCGCACCTGTTTCACTTTCTGCAGCAGACTGTTCTTCCGGCTGCCCCAAAAGTTCTACCAGGGTTTCTTCATATATCCCCGCCTCCGGATTTTCAAGCTGCATGGTAACTATGACTACACGCTGGTCCATGCCATAAAGTGTTCCCGCTGTCACTTTTTCGTCAAACAATTCCACTTCATAGGTTCGGCCAATCAGTGTGCCATTCTCTGCTATATTCTGCTCTCCTTCCATGACATCTACTGTTTCTGCATCTGTTTTACCCAACATGTCTAAAAATTTTCTGATGACTCCCTCTGTATTCCCCGGTTTGTTATCCTTATCCCCCTCTTCTTCTGCTGCAGGAGTTTCTGCAATCCCTGCTGGCTGTTCCGTCGCCTGCGGTTCCGGGGAATTGTCCGGCATAGCAAGCTTTCTGTCACATGCGCTTAAGGCTGTTATCAGCACTATGCTAATTCCTGCATATACTATTTTTTTCACTCTTAATCCTCCTCAATTTTTTTATTCCGGCCTTTCGCTGCTAATACAGTGTCCTACAGAAAAAGAATATTTTGATATAAGGTTTTCGTCCAGTTTCTTCAAAGCCTGCAGGGCTTCTTCTTCTGTTTCAAATTCCCCAATGCAAAAAATGAAGCAGCCATCCTGTGTCCCCGCAATTACTCCCTTGCTGTCAGCAAGCAGTTCTGACATAAGAGCCAGTTCTTCCGACATTTTCATTTTATGACTGCGGATAAACCAGATTTCCCGTTCATCTTCAGGCTGCGGGAACAGATGCAACTCCAATGAAGCCGGTTCTTTGTATTCTGTCACTTCAAAGCCTGTATCCCTTTGCAGTTCCACTACAATACGGACAGCAGAATCATCCAGAAGAATTTCTCTATATGCGGCTTTCACATAAGAACTTTTTTCAGCCTCCCGTATAAATGTGTCCGGATCATAACTGCGTATCCCGTTTACTGTAATGACAACTCGGTTTGGAGCGCCATATTTTTCTACACTATACGCCGGTGCGTCAGTCGCAGGTTCCTCTAACTCAGTGTTTTGGCTAAATATCAGTTTTAAATACTCGCCTTCTGTCGCCATATCCATTTTCAGAACGTCAGAAATCATACCACCTGAACCAATATGTAATATCTTTACTACATCTCCTATAACCGGAATTTCCGAAAGAGCCGCATATACAGTCGGTATATTCGCCGATACCAGAAGGACAGCAAAAGCCATCACGATTCCAGCAAACTTCCTCGCTGTTGCTTTTCTTTTACGCTCCACTGTCTTTACCAAAACGCCGGAAAGCTCCATTGGAATTTGGATACTTTCATAGTTTTTCCGATCAATTCCCATAAGCTTCCTCCTCTCGAATTTTTCTTAACAAGCGATATGTTTTTGTCTTTACCGTATTCTCTGGCATACAAAGAATTTCTGAGATTTCCTTAAAACTCCGTTCCTCAAAATATTTCAGAATCAATAGAGTTCTTTCCTCAGCGGACAATTTATCCAGACACCGGTAAATATCAACATTTTCTTCTACTTCACAGAACATATTTTCATTCGGTATCTCCATATATTGCTCATAAGAAACCCATCTTTTTTTCCATTTTAAAAAATGATATGCTTCAAAGATGATAATTCGGCTCATCCATGTATCGAAATGTTCAGGCTGCTTTAGCTGATGCAGATGGCAGTAGCCTTTATAGGTAGCTTCTGAAAGTATTTCCAGCGCATCATGCTCATTTTTTGTGTAACAGTATGCAAGCCTGTAATATTTTTCTCTGGAAACTTCCCAGCAGCTTGCAAACTGTTCTTTTGTAAAATGCTTAAAGCAAAACATATCCGTTTTTCCTCCTTTCCCGCCTCATGTTGTTGCTTTATACATATTAGAGTAACCAGTCTGGCACATAGTTTCATTTTTTTATTTATTGCTCCAATATGTATGGCTGATATCTGGGGGCAGGAAACATCGGAGAAGCAGGCAACTATCAAGTCTGAAAATAAACGGGTTTAGCCCCGTCCTTGATTACCTTTCCAATAAATCTAACCGAGAAATGTAGTTCAATTATTTATCAATTCTTGCAATTCATTTATAAAACGACAGACATGAAATCCATCACATACGGCATGGTGAACCTGAATCGCTAAAGGAATAAGAGTCCGTTCAGCTTCTTGATAATATTTCCCCATTGTGAAGATTGGCTTCAAATAGTCATATCCCTTTTGCAAATTCAAGTTAAATCCTTCAAACGTTGCCCACGGTATCATTGACACACTGAAGCTATTGTCTGGAATATTGGGTTTTGCTATCATTCCTTTTTGATTTCCATACTGTAAAATATCATTTTCGTACTCAGCTATAAATTCTTCAATAGTTGATGTATAAACAGTCCAGATGTTAGAAAATGTTTCAGTATCCTTATGAAACACTGTATAGCAAGGTATCATTTCACTGTATATACCCAGCTCATTATTCTCATTGAAAGAGGTTCTGTATTCAGAATGGCGATTCACAATGGTGGCAAGATAGAAGAGCATAGCCGGATATAACTTAATCTGTCGCTCCCTTATTCCTGTAATATCTAATTTGACGGTCATGCTGTAAGTGCAGGGAACATTTGCGAAATAATGTTCAAAGTATTCTTTTCGCTCCCAATTATTCCTATCAATTTTTTTAAATGACATTTTACGTACTCCTTATTTTTTTACTTACTTCCATCCTCGCTATAGCTTTTGATTTTTCAGCAAGCCCGACTTTTTCTCAATTCTTGAAAACACCATGGAAACAGAATTTTTTCCAAAACCAAAGCAGGTGCTGACTCGCAAAGATTATCAATCCGCATTTTGACAAGTTCCGTATTGCTTTCTTCTGCCCCTTACCAGGAAACAATCAATCCTATGGGCCTGTCTGAAATCAATCTGTGCGGTATTTCCCATTTTCCCTGGGCTGCCACATATAAAAGCACTTTCAAGATAGTTCTCTCCCTATTTCGTTTTTTCTCTTAGTTTACCACCATTTTCTGAATGCGGAAATGGTCTGATTAATGGTCTTTACAAATATCAAACCGGAGCGGAGGCATAAAATATTTCCTGCGCCGAACTGGAAGATATATAGATGTAGAATTTTGGAAAATCAAACCTCATTTTCCCCAAATCCTGTGCAGCGGTTTCAAACATCGACTTAAAGAAATCCGGTCGCAGAAAAAACTGTACCCATATAGAAACTGCCTTGAGAAGTACGAAATCCGAACAGTTTTACAGAAATACACATTAAGCCAGATAGCTTACGCCGGGGCTGGCCTTGCCATTTGCAGATTTACTAAGCCATTATTGCTTAAATATATTTAAGGAGTCTATAATATTCTCCATATCCGTTTTATCCAGACAAGGAAATTTCACTTCCTCTTTTTTGCTTTTAAAGCCACTGTCACAGCCGTCTCTTATCCCCATCTGTACAATGCTACCATAATTTTCTTTTAGTAGATCTTCTACAACCCTTCTTATCTTCTCATAATCCAAATCTCCTATAGTCGATCTGACATTACGCTCTTGGTATTCCATCACCGCATTAACTATATACTGCGCTTTCCCCCTTCCCATCTCATTCAAAATTTTCGCCACATGCACATGACTCGGATCCTTCCGGTTGAAACCAATCGTCGTCACATAGGGATTTTTCTTCTCCATACCCATTACCTGCCTCTCTGCTGAAGCTGATACAATATTCCATATCCTTTGGCATTGGCACAAATGTCTTCCACGAAAATACTGCGGCCAACCCTGCTGGAACTCTCCAGATATTTTTTCAACAGCATTGCTCCGCCGCCGATCCAGACCACACATCCTGTTTTCAGATCCAGCCCCCGTTCCCTGAGCGTTCCTATGATATCCTCCACATACGTCTTTGTCATACTCTCCACTACTTCAATGATATCCTGGCTGTAATCTGTTCTCTTCCCCTGGATGATCCTGTCCACATCCTGTTCCTCAAGCAGAATATCTTTTTCCGAATTAATCCGGGAAATCACATCGTTATATAAACGGATCACCCCTTTTTCCAGAGATTCGCAGACAGACAGATCCGGTCTTCCGCCTCTCAGCAGCAGATAATCCAGTGTAAATCCTCCAATATCAACCGTCAGCACCCTGTCATAATCCACGATCTGAGAATAAACCGTCATTGCTGCCGCATAATCCTGGGGATAAGCTGCAACATCACAGATTTTGATCTCATACGTTTTCCCGCGATACAGGATCTGCTGCTTTTCCCTGTTTTTAAAATATTCCTCAAACTTCTCATACAGCGCACCATAGTGCTTTGGCGGAAGTCCCACTGCCAGTTCCACCTGCAGACAGCTATTCTCCAAAGGCAGCGCCTGCCGCTGCGCTTCCATGGCAATTCCAAACAGCGTCAGTGCGAAGAATCTTTCATCTGAGGTTTTATCCCTCATATAAGGAATTCTCTGCTCGCTCAGGGAATAGAATTTATCCCGATACCTGAGATAGTCCCCCAGAGCGGGCCTGCAGTCGCTTTCCACAAGCCCGGATGTGAAAATAAAATTTTCCGTTTTCATATTCCTGTTTCCGTGATCCATTGCCACCATAAGTTTCTGATACATCATTTTTCAGCTCCTTTTCCATGATTTATATTCCTGTATACGTTTATATACGCACACATTAAGTAAAAGCCAACAAAAGGACATAAAAAAATAGCGAAATCCTCTTTAAAAGAAAGATTCCGCTATTTTTTACAGGATCAAACTTTTTGATGTTCTCCGGATTCCAGGCTGCATATGCATCAATCAGATTTCCGTCTTTACCACTTCATCTTCATTGATCAGAATCAGGTCGGGATTTTCTCCCGCTGCATCCAGCATTCTCTGCGTAAAACCACTTTTGGAAAATACTCCATAGAGAATTCGATAATCATGAAATGCTGTCCGGATCTCTGTTGAAGTCATAACCTTATCTCTCAGTCCAAAGAATACAGGCGCATCCACCGGTTTGCCGTGAAACTTACATTCGCCTGCAAAAATCTGCCCGTTCTGCCGGTCCACGGCCATCACATCAATCTCCGTATCACTGTCCAGATCGTTCAGCCACCAGGAGCCGATACGGGAAGGAATAAACCGGACATCCCCTTTTTTGCACAGTCCGGAAAAGATTTCCCTGCAAATATCCTCATAGACAAAGGCTGCAAACTTCTGGACAAAATCCTTACGGATTTCATCCAGAACAATCTGCGTATTATCCAGCTCCAGCTCTCCCTTAAACGGATAGACATACCGAAACCAGAATCGTATGAAATTATCAGAAATAAAATAAAGCCCCTTCCGGGATTTTTCCGGATTCTTTTCTGTCACCGGCGTTTCTCTGACGACAAATCCCAGGTCGATCAGCGTGGAAAGATATGGCGTCAGTCCGGATGTCTCTATCCCAAGGGCACCGGCAATTTTCCCCAGCTTATGGTTTCCTTCCGCCATCACCCGTATGATGGAAAAATAGTTGATGGCCGACATGACCTCATCCTTCAGAAGAAAATTGGGCTCCTCATATAAAAATCCGTTTTTAGAAAGAATCACAGACTCCACCTGCTGAAGCAGGTCGTCCTTATCATTAAAGAATTCCAGATATTTGGGTACGCCGCCTGTAATCGCATACTGCTGCACAGCGTTTTCAAAGGAAAGCTGCTGTGCAGCGTATACATCCAGGAATGGCAGCGGAGCCAGACGGATCTGTGCTGTCCTGCGTCCATACAAAGGACTGTCATAGGACAGCGCATGTTTCTGCATCATTCCGATTAAGGAACCGCACAGGATCAGCATCACATTTTTATCTTTCAGCAGTTCATCCCATGCGTTCTGCAGAATAGAAGGAAAGGCCTGGTTCGCTTTTACCAGATATGGGAATTCATCAATGACCAGAACTTTCTTTTCCTCCGGCCTGTACTCTACGATCAGGCGGAACAGATCCAGCCAGTCAGAAAAAGTAACACGTTCAAGTATGGGATTCTTCTCTACCCGCGCGATTACGCCTGCCATCCGCTTCATGCTCTGAGATTCCACTTCCTCTGTGGCGAGAAAATAAAATGCGCATTTATCTTTTATAAATTCCTTGATCAGTGTTGTTTTTCCGATTCTTCTTCTGCCATAGATAACAACAAATCCGCTGTCCTTCTGATATTCTTTTTCAAGCGCTTCCATTTCCTGCTTTCTTCCAATAAATTTCATATGATCACTCTCCTTATCATAATTCAATTTATGATAATCATATTTATATAATACCCTTCCAGCTATTTAAAAATCAAGAGCTTCTTAAACAAACTTTTCCGTTTAAGGCTCTTTTCTGTCTCTTTTCTGCAGACCGACCAGATAATCATCCACCCCCTTTACTCTTTCAGCCCATTCTCCATTTTCATCCGTATCCCACACAAGCATCCGCTCCGGCAGCTCCAGTCTCCGGCACAGTTCGGCCAGTTTCCGGCAGCCGCGCTGGATATTCTCCTGTTTTATCTGTTTCTTCTCACAGGTTATTGTTCCATATTCCTGTTTTCTCCTGTAATGTTCACAGAAGCAGCACTTATCGTTATAATCGCCTCTGCACACAGGCCGCAGGAATTTATCCATATCATAGGCATCGTACACCTGTAGGCTTCCCAGTTCCTTCATCCTCCGTAAAAAAGGCTCCAGGTTTACATACTGATTCACCCCTGGAACGCAGACGAAGGTTTTCCCGGAAACGGCATGGGCAATGTCTCCCTTTAGTGCGCCTTCTGTGATGTATACTATTCTGTCTCCGGCTTTTCCGGCCAGATGAACGGGGCTTCCCGACGATGTTCCTTTTGGAAAATTCACACTGGAGAGCCAGACATATTTCCTGCCATCATAAGGCCGGTCCAGACGGATCTGCATCCCCGTAACCAGGCCCTGGGTATTCCGGATCGGTATCAGGATACCGGAAGACTTCAGGCTAAAGTGAATGGTCCATCTTCCTTCCGGATCTACGTGAAATCCGGGAACCCCCTCTATCCTGCATCCACTTTCCAGAATCTTTTCCGTGATCTTCCGGAAGCCAAAAACCGGTGTACTCCGGTATCCATTTTGTTCTATCTGTCTCTCTGTCAATCCCCGCTCAAGGAGTTTTCCCTTATGGGTATCTGAGAGCGGCAGCATAGACAAAAGTGAAGTATATGCCTGGTTCTTTATCCTGTCAGGAACTCCCTGTTCCTGATCCTTTTCTGTTTTTATATTCTCCGCTGCACTGCGGGAACTTCCGGATTTCCTTATGTTTCCGTTTCCAAGTTTTTCTGTGATCTCCGCATAGGCTGTCTGGCTGTCCACACCGAATATTTTTCCGTAAAGGGCAAGCATTCCTCCCTTTTCCCCACAGCGGTTACAGCCGAACACATCCTTCTTCAGATTCAGGTTCATCTTCTTTTTCCCACCACAGAAAGGACAGTTGATATCTATACTGACTCTGTTCGGATACTTTTCTATTCCGTTTCCCAGTCCGCACAGCTCTGCCACATTCCGGAGGGTAAAAGGAAAATCATGCAGCATAGTCTCCTCCTTTTGGCAGCGGCCAGTTTTTCACCGGCCGCATATTGGATGATTCTGCCAGGGTAAGGCAGGTCAGGTAATCAGCCTGCGTTTTTCAATGCCAGATCCAGCAGGAATCTGGAGGCGGCTCTGAGCAGATTGTCCGGGCCTCCATACTGTGTGGCGTACCACTCCAGCGCTTTGGGATTTTCCCTTGCCATCTGTCCCAGTGTCTTCCCCTGTCCGAAACGGATGCTGATTACAACATTCTCTGCTGCTTTCTGATCCAGTCTGGAGTAGATCTCTTCCACCGGCATGTCTTTTCTGAGTTCCGGCTGAAGAATTTTCTGCTGCACCGGCTTTCCTGCCTTTTGCTCTGTTCCTTCTTTTCCCTGTCTGACAGGCTCCGTCTTTTCTTTATTTCTGCTTCTTTTCTGCTGCACTGGCCGGTTTTCTTCCTGCTTTCCCTTTCCTCTCTGATCCTCAATTCCATTCCCCACTCGTTCAGAGTCATTCAGGCCCATATTGTTTCCGGGAGTATCCAGAATTTCATCAGACATTGGAATATAGGAGCTGATATCGTACTGGCCAGGAAGATTATCATCCATTGTTTCCTGATCCAGGTCAGCTTCTGCTTCTTTTTCAGTCTCCTTTCTTCCGGCCGCTTTCAGCTGTGCCTCGTCTATGGGAGCATCCACCACTTCCGGATCAATTTCTCCCTCCAGGTCGGCAAATTGCAGCCCAAACCCGGCATCTGAAAGCGCTCTTCCAACAGCCGCTGTTTCTGCAAGTTCCACATACTTCATTCCAAACTGCTCGTTGGAATAATATTTCTGTGCCATCGCACTGGCTATGTAACTCTCTTCCGGATCATTTCTGTTCAGATAAACCCTCGCTTCTATTACGGCAACCTGATCGGTCAGTTTCAGAATCCGTTTTACAATTTTTCCTTCCGGATATTTCAGCCTGTACCACAGTTTCCGGTAAGCCACCTCCAGATAATATCTGATCTTTCCATCCTCTGACGGAATTACCCGCATAAATTTCCGCGGATCAAATCCCTCTATGTCGTTTAGATCTTTTACGGCGTTTACTGTATCATAGATTCCTGTCGTAATGCTTTCGCTCATTTTTACCTCCGTTCAGAAAAGAGGGTATCTATTAAATAAATACCCTCCAACACTGTCATTTCTTGAAAATCATGCTGCATCGTCCCAATGCAGCACCATCTGTCCATCCGACTCCTGGCTGAAAATTCTCTGTCCGGCATCTATTCTCTGACCGACATCTCTGAATCTCCATTGATTCAAATGAAAAAATGGTGTATACCATATCTCATTTTCTTCCTGCAGCCCCGGTTTGGCCAGGCTGTCCCCTTGTATTACAACTGCCGGACAGCCCAGCAGGGAAAGCTGAAGATAGCACATCAGCACTGCAGTCCGGTCAATATCCTGTGCTACGAATAAAACCTGACTCTGATAATTGATCTTCCTGCTTCGTGCTGCATTGGCAAATGCAATCAGCATTGCTCCTGCACCGCACGCCGGATCACTGACGCTCATATATCCTTTTCTTCTGATCTCCGCTTCTGCAGTCCCACCGACAAGCTGTATTTCTGCCATCATTCTGCTGATATGGTAAGGGGTAAAAAACTGCCCCTTCTGCACCTGTTCCAGTCTCAGTTCATGATAAAGTTCACCAAGAAAATCCTGTTCTGGATTTTGTTCTAATGATATCACAATACAGCCCAGGAGTTCTGCCAGTTTACCCATTTCCTCTCTCCGGTATCGGCTCAACCGGTCATGATATTCTTTTTCCCTGCTTTCCCGTTCTTTTGTCGGAAAGACATTGGATATGGAGACCGCTGAACAAAAAAGGAAATCGTTCCATACCTCCCAGGACGACCGGCCATAGCAAAGCTTTTGAAATATCTCCAGAAAATCTTTTCTATGCTGCATTTTTCTTTTCATACTCCTTCCGGATCCGCTCTCCCAGACGTGTATTACGCCGCTCGCTTTCCGTATTATGGATTCCCATCGCCACGGCCTTTTGATTTCCAACAATCCAGACCTGTTCTTTGGCTCTGGTTATGGCTGTATAAAAGATATCCCGCCGCAGCATCTTGTAGAAAGAAGGGAGCCACAGCAGGATAACCGCAGCATACTCTGATCCCTGGCTTTTATGTACCGTCGTGGCATAGGCATGTTCAATCAGCTCCAGATCATCCGGTCCATATTCCACGATCCGGTTATCAGAAAAAGCAATCCGGATCCGATATCCGCCTTCTTCATCAGTCAGGATATCCTCGATATAGCCAATGTCCCCGTTGCTGATCTCATTTTTATTCCTGTTCTGCAGTACCCGGTCCCCGGTGCGGTAAAGGGACTTTCCGGAACGGATCTCTTTCTTTCCTGCTCCGGCCGGATTCACCAGTTCCCGTAAAATTGGATTCAGGGCATTCACACTGGCGGCCCCCCGCTTCCGGTAAGGGGTAAGCGCCTGTACATTCTCTGCTCCATACTGCTCTGCTGCCTTCCGGTAAAGCTCCTTTGCCGCTTCCGCCGCTTCCTCGTCGGTATCTGCGGAATACAGCCGAAAGCCATCTCCATAATCCAGAGAAGCCCTGTTCTCACGGATTCTTTTGGCATTTTCGATAATTCTGCCTCCTTCCTTCTGACGGTATACCTGATCCAGTACGGTAACCGGAATGGCACCGCTGCTGATCAACTCCCGGAAAACACTCCCTGGGCCGACGCTGGGCAGCTGATCCACATCTCCGATCAGAACAAGACGTGTTCCTGAATGGATCCGGCTGAAAAACTCATAAGCCAGCCTCATATCCACCATACTGAATTCGTCTGCCAGGATGAATCCGGCCTCCAGAAAATCAAATCCGGCTCCCTCCTCCTCTTCCATTCCAAGTCCAAGGGCGCTGTGCATGGTGCTGCTTTCCTCATATCCTGTACTCTCTGCCATTCTTCTGCTTGCTCTGCCAGTAGGGGCTGTGAGCAGGATGGTCCGTTTCTCTGTATGCTCATTGATATAAAGCAGAACCTTCTGGATGGTGGTTTTTCCTGTTCCTGGTCCTCCGGTGATAATACTGACCGGATAAGCAAAGGCTTTCCTCACAGCCTCCTTCTGTTTTGCAGACAAACTGATGGAAAGCTCTTGTTCTGCCTGATCCAGAACCGGTTCAGTGTCCACCTTCTCCCTTTGTGTATCTTCAAGAAGGGCGGCCAGTTTCTTCGCAGTCAAACATTCATATTCAAACATTTTTTCCGGATATAACGCGCCTCTGTCAAGACGCAGCTTCCCCTGTCCAACCAGCCAGTTCAATACGGCAGATATTTGTTTTTGTGTAACAACTTCCTCCTGATATCCATGGTTCAGCCAGCCATAAATCTTTCGCCGGAACGTCTCATTCTCCTGATACAGATTTCCAGCCTGCTGTTCCAGTTCCATACAGTATTGAATACAGCATTCAATCCGCATCGGATCGTCCGGGCTGCATCTGCATGCTTTGGCAATCGCGTCCGCTGTCAGAAAACCGAACCCTTTAATCTGGCACAGATTATATGGGTGGTTCTTTACCATTTCCAGAGAATTGCTTCCGAACATCTCATAAATTTTGTGTACCTTTCCTGGAGTAACCTGAAAAGGAGTCAGGTAGGCTGCCAGATCCCTCAAAGCTCTTCCACTCTGGTAGGATTCCAATATAACATCCAGCTTTTTTCTTGTGATACCGCGGATCTCCAGCAGACTGTCCGGATAATGCTCCAGAACTTCAAAGGTTCTTGTTCCAAAACGCTCTGTGATCAGTTCCGCTGTTCGAGGTCCAATCCCTTTCACCATTCCGGACGCCAGGTAAGAACGGATGCCTTCTTGGGTCTGTGGGCGGATCTCCTCATACCGGTCCACATGGTACTGCAGGCCGTATTTTCCCTTAACCCATTTCCCATACAATTCTACCTCCAGATGGTTATTGTCCGGGAGATAACTCCCAACTGCGCCAAACCTGGATGGTCCTGTCCCTCCCTCTTCCTTTCCGTTTTCTGCCTCCTTCGGGATTTCCTCCTCTGTCTGATACAGAAACACGCAATAGCCGTTCTCTTTATTCTGATAAATGGGCCTTACCAATTTACATCTCATCTTCTTTTCCTTTCTTCATGCAAACGCTGATCAGGCAGCTTCCTTCTTCGTTACCGAAAATCTTCTGCTCTCAGAGACCTTTACATAATCGTCATAAATGTCAGGATGCTGCGCCTCCAGCTTTTTCAGGCCATTCTTGTCGATTCCGGTCCGGTAAAAAGGATTATAGGTCACAACATATTCCCTGGAGCCGTCCTGAATAATGCCTTTACAGCTTACGCCCAGCTCTTCCACAATTCCCAGACAGGATTCCTTCATCTGCTCATCCAGCTTTCTCGCCTGCTTTTCCAGCGCTGCTTTTTCTTCCTTCAGGGACAGGAATTTCTCCAGCTCCGCGATATGGGATCTGCCAAGCCTTACAATACTGGCATCCTTATCCGCCGGTCCGCAATGCTTTCTGATACTCTCCAGAACCAGGTCCGGCTTCTCCGTATACGGAGGCTCCTGTTTGCTCTGCACATTTTCCTTCCAGAAATATTCTTCCTCCCGGATCAGATCCTCTTCGATTTCCAGATCTCTTTCCATCTCACGGACAATAAAATCATTTTCATTGTTTCCGTAAAGGCAGGCAAAGACCACCCTGTTCAGGTTCATGACTGCCATATAATGGCGGCCCTGATATTCATAATTGACCGGCACGGAGTCATTCTCCCACTTTTCTTTGCCGTGGTATCCTGTTGTTTTGCACTCCAGAATACCTGTGCTGCCGTCCGGATATTCAATGAAAAAATCCACATCGGCAAGCATAAATGGATACAGGGGATGAAAAAACATCTTCCGAACAGGGAAAACTGTCAGGCCGGTCTGTTTTGCGTAGATTTCCGCGACCAGATCCTCCAGCCGGTGTCCCACTTCCTTGGCAACCCAGTTATCCTCTTCTTCGTCCACCACAGCCTGGATCCCGGTTTTATCATAATACAGGTCTCTCTTTGTACAGAACGGGGATAACCCCAGAACTGCGGCTGCATCGCTTCCACCGATTCCTTTCCGGCGGTAACGGAGCCATTCCTCACGGCTCAGGTTCTCTGTGTCCACAAGGACATCCGGTTTGTAATTCAGATTCAGACTCATCTCTTTTTCCTTTCTGCTATAAGCTGTATCTATGTTTTTCTGCGATTTCAGGCAGTAAGAAAGGCGGTGTTATAACCGCCCGCTTCTGCCTGCCCTTTATAAAGGACCGCCTTCTCTATAAATTCTCAATTCCATTCTATCCCTGGAATACAAGTAAATGTTATTTGACAGACGTTCTTCCTCATGAACGGAGTCCTGATTGATTTCTTCAATCTCATCAGGACCAAGCGGCATTTCTGCATAATCTGCCTTTTTTACAACAATCAGTTCATGAATACTCACGGGAAAAATAACTATGTCATCCTGAAATCTGTCTGCCAGATTCTTCAGCATCGAATTATTTGCCAAAATCCCGGCTCCCCAAAAATGCTCCATATTAGTTACTATATGGCCTTTTATGGATAAAATTTCTGATTTCGACTCTAATATAGTTTTTGCTTCTTCTTCCAAAAACTTTTCAAGTAAATTCTCCATAAACGTGTTTACGGGAAAGATACTGTACTTTTCCAGACGTCTGGTATTTTTTTCCGCCTGTATGATCAACTCCTCAGAGGATATCTTCCAGCGCCTGAGCAGTTCGTTTCTGATCCTGAGTGCTCCATTCCAGCCCTCTACTCCATGTATGGGAACATAATAAAATGTAGCGAGATCCAGAAATTTCTTATGAGGCATTCCAAGAAGATCTTCCTCATTTGCCATATAATTACACACTGCCGTTCTGATCTGGTCTTTTATTGCTTCATAGTGATTCTGGATTTTATCCATATCCACTGCTGGAGCCGGATGTTGTGCGATCTTTTCCAGAATAGCCGAAGCAATTTCCGGAATTGTAAGGCTTCCTTCCTGATACTTTTCCATATAGTAGTCAATATATACCAGGGGCCCAATATCCTCTTCCTTTTTCGCAATCAGGATTCCATGATAGATTTTCCCGTTTCCCTTTTCCTTTTCCATGTATTTCATCCAATAACTTTCTCCAAGTAACTTTTCAAGCTCATCCATGATCCAATTTGCAAACTCTTCCATCTTGGCTCTCCTTTACCATCTGTAATCTCCTGCAATATCATAATCGCTCCAGTTCAATGCAAGCGCCCTGGCAAGGTTTTCTTCCACCCTGGCCAGTCTGTTTCCCTCTTCTCCATCGCAGGCAAGAAGGAACGGGATTTCTCCCATTGCATAATAAATGTCGTGGGCCGTGCAGGGTTCTTCCCCGTTCTGTGCCAGAAACAGCTCCACTGCTTCCGCAGCATATTTTCTGGGAATCTGAACCCTGTCGAGGACACGCTTCATGCAGCTGACGGGATGCACAATATCCACCTTCAGAAGCCGGATCAGATTTCCCGCCGCAAGCTGATACTTGCCATGCAGCATTTTAAGCTGTTCATCAAATTCACGAAGGCTGCTGCCATTCCTGTGTCCCAGTCTCAAAGGGCTTCCCAGACTGATCGTCCTGTTTTCCTTCCCGGCAAGGAGCATGGGGAAGATATTCGCTCCTCCGGCTCCGGTGTCCGATGTGGTAACCCGGACAACAGCCTTCATCTCCTCCGGCACTTTTCCGGCCAGACGGATTTCCCGCCGATAGGCATCCAGCAGTTCATCGTTTCCGGATAATTCCCACATGGCGGATGCCATCTCATGCTCATAAAACCCTGCCAGATACCGGCAGCCTTTATAGTTGTCCTCCAGATACTCTGCAGTATGGCGGAAGATTTGTTCCATATCCAGTATGGAATAATCATGAGCATCGCCGCCCAGCACCGCAGAAATCTTTCCTTCCGATATCCGGATCAGCGCTTCTCCCTGTGCCGTTTTCAGGCATTCATTCAGGATTCTGGCATAAACCTGTTTTTCCAACCGCTTCAGCCCGTTGCCGGAGATTCCTGCCCGGTCCAGAATACTTTTAACCGCACAGGCCCGTATCGGATAGTATCTGCCTTTCACCTTCAGAAGCAGCCCGGTATTCAGGACTGTGTCCGTAATGATTTCCGGATCCAGCCCCTCCTTTTCATACGCTTCCTTCAGTTCTGTCTCAAGCTCACTCCCTTCTCTGATCGCTGCCAGCCGGAGACTTCTGGATCTTCTCACATCCCAAAAGGAATTTTTTCCGATCCTTTTGATGCAGTCCAGAAAATCTTCCTGATCCTGAAATACAGCACAGTAGCCATCCTCATACACCTTTGTTCCATTCATCCTTTTTCTCTCCTTCCTTTGATTTGCTTCCAGCAGATCTGCTAAAAAAGCACCGCGATCAGCGATGCTTCTTTCTTTCTGTCCTATGACGATTGTTCATGGATTACATAACAGATTCTATGATCTCCCATTGGATAGTCGATATCCCATCTCTGGTTTCGTAATTTAGAACCGCACCCGTACTAAAAATACAGCTTTCATAATCGCCGCTTTTGACAACCGCAACTTCTTCACTCTCCAGCTTCTGCATGACTTCTCCATATTCCTTCTTCATCTGATCTGATGCCAGATCGAATGAAGCATATGGCATGGCCGATGCCTCTGCCTGCTCACATGGTTTTTCATGGATACACATCAGGTTGTAGATTTTCATAATTTCTCCTTTCTCTCCCCGCAGGGTATTAGTATTTATCCAGCCGCTGACGCGGACAAGTCCATACGGACATTTCTGGCTCTCCTCTTTTCTTTTTTCGGCCTGGCCTGTCCACAGTCCGGGCCATATGGATACTCTTTTATACCCATTCCGCTTGAAAACAAAAAAAGACCGAAAACACAACATATTATCTGAAATTTCAGACAATATCAGCAATTTTCGGTCTTCTTACAATCCTAAACCACGTATGCTTCCGGCTCTCTTTATCGGCCGTTTTCGCATAAAAATCAATTACAGCTTCATACTAACACAATATCTTGTATGGTGTCAATTTTAATATACAAGATATTTATTTTTATAATTTTCAAGTATTTACCTGTCCATTGAGTATTTACTTTATAGATTGCCAGATAATTCCATTTCTGGCAATCCAGTACCTTGAAAACTGAATAGCATACACCATCATGGATACCGGCCATACTGCTGGTTTGAGGTCAGGTCAAATACGCGGCCGGAAGGGGCGCAGGAAACGGTGGTGGGAGGTATGCGATATTTAATCAAAAGAAAGGATACTTATATGAAAAATAAAGATACACCGGAAATTTTTTCTGATTATCCGGATGTTCTGACTGTAGAGGATTTGAGCAGGATGCTTGGCATCAGTACAAAGACAGCCTATAAACTCCTGAAGGAGCAAAAAATCAAATCTATTACCATAGGCAGAACATACAGGATACCCAAAGTTTATCTTTTACAGTATTTGCAGATTACTGAGTAGATACCACACAAATGTGGTGAATCATGTTATAATGTTCTCGTCATGGCAGATGAGAACTGATTACCAGGGAGGACATACTTATGGTAGCAGGACATCTGCGAATACAAAACGGTATCTATCAAATTATTCTCAACTATAAAGACGTATCCGGAAAACGCCGGACAAAATCTTTTTCTACAGGGCTTCGCGTAAAAGGAAACGCCAGAAAAGCTGAGGAAATGCTTCAACAGGCACGAATGGATTTTGTTCCTCCTGACGAGTCTGCTAAAGAACAGAAGGGAGTTGATACTGAAGATAATATAAATAGTGCACCTGCAGTGGAAATATCTCTCACAGATGTGAAAGAACAGACGAATAACATAGAATATGGGGATTCCCTGCTGTTGCAGCCAACAGAAAACATTCTTTTTTGTGACTACATGATATATTGGCTGAACTCCATGGAAACAAGGGTAGATGAGGACACTTTCTGTGGATATGAATATGTCGTCAAACGACGCATTTATCCCTATTTTCAGGAAAAGGGCTATACGCTTGCTCAGATCGTTCAGCATCCGCATCTGATACAGGCATTTTACGATTATGAAATGAAGGAGAAAAAGGTTTCCGCAAATACTGTCCATCATTATCATGCCAATATCAGAGAAGCCCTTCAGCTAACGTTTAAATTAGGTATCATTGATTCCAACCCGGCTGACCGCATAGACAAGCCTAAAGTACTTTCGTCATTTAAGGCTACTACCTATAATGCTTCTGAGCTATCGGTTCTTTTTAAAGTATTTCAGGGAGACCCATTGGAACTGCCAATTCTTTTCGCCTGTTTTTACGGGCTGCGAAGGAGCGAGATAGCAGGTTTAAAATGGACATTCATTGATTTCGAACGGAAAACGCTCACAGTCGGTCATGTAGTAACACAGGCAAAAGTAAAAGGGAAATATAAAATAATAAAAAAAGATCGTACAAAAACCAAATCCAGTTATCGGTCGTATCCCCTTATTCCATATTTTGAAGACCTGCTTGTAAAAAAGCTGAAGCAACAGGAGCATAACTATAAAACATTTGCGGATTCCTATAATCAGGACTTTCTGGAATACATTTTTGTAGATCCTCTCGGAAATTTGCTGAAACCGGATTACTATACACATCATTTCCGGCTGATCTGTGACAAAAATGGCCTGAAGCATATTCGTTTTCACGATCTCCGCCACCCTTATGTCAAGCCCACGACAAAAAAATATTTATTTTTTCTTGTCCCCATGATCCAGCTTTCTTGATAGGGATTTT
>ERZ894229.726-NODE-726-length-23045-cov-11.4673_pt1 | contig 23045 bp, 16 predicted proteins | sample MGYA00380295_ERZ894229 | MGnify/ENA primary metagenome ERZ894229 (study PRJEB32331, sample SAMN06328479) | human gut metagenome | biome: human gut microbiome; feature: stool | host: Homo sapiens | collected 2014-09-17 ... | reverse complement strand
GAGGGCGGGATGCGGCTTCGCCTGTCCCGCCGGGAAGGGGAGGGGAAGCTGCATCCTCCACCCCGCCGGGCACGCTCGACTGCGCTTCGCTTCGTCTCGCTTTGCGGCTGTCGCCGCATAGCCGGAAGTCAGGCAGCGCCGGCCGGTAAGCCGCCTGCGGCGGTTTCCCGCCGGGCTGTCTGTCTTCCGGCTGCCCGGCTCGTAGCTTTTAAAAGTTGAAGTACAAAAAACTGCTCACTCCGGACAGTGACAGAACACACCACAGGAACAAAAACGCTGTCAGGAGGGCGTTCCATGCGCGGGGGCGGAAGCGTTCGGCGCATTGTCCGGCGTTGGGAGCGAGGAAGATGACGAGCAGGGTTGCCAGGGTGATGATGGCCGGAAGGTAAAGGCTGCTGTAGGGAAGGGTGTCCAGGCGAAGGAGTTTGATGACGTACCAGAACTCGTCCAGGTTGAAGCCTTCCAGGAAGGAGGCTGCAGGAAGGGCAATGCCTCCGGTAAACAGTCTGCGGAATACGGCGAAGGCCTGAGTCATGGTCTCGGAGCGGAAGAAGACGCAGGCGAAGCTGTAATAGCAGAAGGTGAACAGGGTTCCCGCCGCCATGGTCAGGCGGTGTGGGAATCGCAGGGCTGCGGCTGTACCGGACCTGGGATGGTCCTTCCGGTAGAGCTGGCAGGCGCGGGTGATAATGTAAAGAACGCCCTGGGCCGCTCCCCAGGTCACGAAGGTCCAGCCTGCGCCGTGCCAGATTCCGCTCAGCAGGAAAATGAGGATGAGGTTCGCATACATACGGGGCCTTCCCTTCCTGTTTCCGCCGAGCGGGATGTATACATACTGACGGAAAAAGCGGCTCAGAGTGATGTGCCACCTTCTCCAGAAATCGATGATATTAACCGCCTTATAGGGGGAATTGAAGTTCACGGGGATCTCCATACCGAACAGCCACGCCAGGCCGCGGGCCATGTCACAGTAGCCGCTGAAATCAAAATAGAGCTGGATGGAGTAAAAGAAAACGAGCAGCAGGCTGTCCACAGAGGACAGGGCCGGGATATTGGAATATCCCCAGTCCACCGCCAGACCGAAGGTATCCGCCACAAGGACCTTTTTCACCATTCCTAAGGTAAACAGATATATACCGGCAGTGAATTTTTCCAGATCCAGCCTCTTCCTTCCGATCTGCGCGAACTGAGGCAGCATCTCGCTCTGGCTCACGATGGGGCCTGCGATCAGCTGGGGGAAAAAGGAAACGAACAGCGCGTAGTCCAGAAAGGAACAGTTCTTCACCTCGCCCCGGTACGCATCCACCACAAAGCCGATCTGCTGGAAGGTGAAAAAGCTGATTCCCAGAGGGAGCAGAATGCCCTTCAGCACAAAGGAGGTGCCAAAAGCCGCGTTCACGTTTTCCACAAAAAAATCATAATATTTAAAATAGAACAGCACGGCCAGATTGGCCGCCACTCCGAAAATCATCACGGGCCTGCGCCATTTTGGAGCTTTTTTCCCCGCCAGCTCCATCCTTGCGAAAATCACGTAGTTAAACAGAATACTGCATATCATGATCAGCAGATAGCTGGGATTAAAGTATCCGTAAAACCACAACGAAAAGCCTGTCAGCCACAGTCTGGCAGGCACGCTTTTTCCCCAGTGTGCAAACAGATAAAAACCTCCGAGGCAGAGGGGAAGAAACAGAAAGATAAATATATAGGAATTAAACAGCATGGGTCCGCTCCAAATATGATTTTCTAAAAAGTGCCGCCCGATACGGCCTTTTTCAGTTTAGACCATCTGCCTTCTTTTGACAAGCAGGAAATTGTAAAGCAACAGAATCAGGCTGATGTAAAACAGGGGCATGTTATAAATGGTATATCTGGTCTGGCAGAAAATCACCAGGGAAACCAGCCCCACGTTGCACAGGATGGACAGAAGCGTAAGGCCCGCCACTTCGGAAATCTGCCCTGATGTGCAGCCCCCGCTCTCCTTCCCGCTCTTCCCATTCCCCGTATCCGAATGCCTCTTTTCATGGATGAGGGTCCACGCAAGCAGCGCCAGGTAGAGCAGATAGACCGCCAGGCTGTACCAGTTCAGAATCCGGTTTCGCTGGGCCACGGTGGTGATCAGGCCGGAGAGGAAATTATCCAGGAAGGAACCCAGGATTTTCCCAAGATTATGGGGAATGACGGACCGGTTGATCACGCCCATGACCTGATCCGCATGCTCGCTTAAGAATACCGTCCCGTCTCCGTAATTTTCCTGCACAAAAGTATTCACCGCGGGCCACATGGTATCGATCTGGATGCAGTCATAGGAATCCCCGAAATGGCTCACCCGGTTCAGCCAGCCCTCTCCCGCGCTGTGTTTCAGATACCCTGCCCCGTCACAGATGTCATAGATTTCCAGAAACAGCTCCCGGATCTTTTCATCTTCAATGTACTGCGCATCACTGCGCTCCGCTGTATAAAAGGCCATCGTGGTCAGAAAGCGTCCGTCGCTGGAGTGAGTGACCGCTTCTCCCCGTACCACGTAGTTGTAGCCCAGATCCAGCAGCGTGCTGGCTCCCATGACCAGAAGCGCACAGCCGAGCAGCAGTCCCGCCCCCCGCAGCGGTTTTTTCTTTCGGATAAAAACGATCAGGATGCACACCGCCAGCATGGCGAGGGAAATCAGCATCTGCTTTCTGGCGGAAATCATCAGAAACGAGAGCGCGCAGCACAGCGCCAGGCTCTTTTTCGACTCCGTCCAAAAATATTCCAGCAGGAAGCGGAAAAACAACAGGTACAGAGGGATCGCGATGCCCTCCGTCAGAATGCTGTTGGAGTACATGGAGCCCCGTTTCGCCGCAAAACGGCACAGCAGGGAAACCGCAAGCGGCATGCCAAGCAGGGCCAGCGCCACAACCTTCGGAAAGCCGATCTTTTTCCACAGGTAATTTACCAGGCTCCAGGCCGAAAACGCCGCAAGAAGGCTCTGCAGGAAGGCCGCCGCCGTCAGATAAAAATCCTCCGGCAGAATCCCCTCTGGAAAGAGGGAAAAAAATGCCCGCAGTCCCGCCAGGAACATGCAGTACAGCGGCTCCCTGGAAATATCCATATTGATATAGCTGGGGGAGTCTACGCAGATCACCGCGCCGTCATAGAAGGCAAAAAACAGATAAAACAGGAGGCACAGGCCCAGCATGAGCGCCGAAAAGGCCGTCCGGCTGTCTTTCCGGAACCAAAGGGTTGGCTGTTTCATGATTTTGAAATCTTCCTTTCTTTTCTTCTCCCTCTATTTCCCCCCATAAAAAGCTTATCTGACGGCCTGCCTGATCCGGTACAGCTCCGCCAGCTCTCCCGGATTCTGCGACTGAAAACGGATGGTAAGCTCCGCCTTCCCGGAAACGCCGTTCAGCATTCCCCGGATCCGGGTCAGTCCGCCCTTCTGCATCTGATCTTCCTGCGTCGGCGCAAAGGCGATCTCCGCCTTTTTTTCTCCATTCACAAGAATGACCGCCGTGCCATCCTGAAGTGCGCGGATTTCCAGCTCGATTTCCCGGTGCTGCGCCTCTGTGCCATAGTCAAAATACCGATAGGAAACGCTGCACCCCGAGGTGATGTTCACCATGGGAAAGCCGCCCTCTTTTTCCGTAAAATACGCGCCGCCGAGCACCTGACAGCCATAGGCCGCATCCAGCTGCTCTCCGGGATCCAGCGCATCCGCGAAACCAGTGGAGGTCATCTGCGCCTGCGCGATCACCGCATTTTTTTCATCCACACAGATCCGCTCCACCCGGGCCCGCCTGTTGTATTTCCGGTTGCCTGAGGAGCCGTGGTAGAACACATACCACTGGTCTTTGATCTTGATGATGGAACCGTGGTTGTTCCACGTGCTGGGATCCACGCCCGTATTGTCAATGATGGTTCCTCTGTATTCATAAGGGCCGTATACGTTTTTGCTCACCGCATAATCCAGTTTCGTGGGCGCGCCGCCCCGGTTCGGATATTCCTTCGTGTATTCGCTGGCATAGACCAGGCAGTAGGTGTCCCCGATTTTTCGTAAGGAGGAACCCTCATGGAAGCCCTGACAGCCGTCTTCATGGGAAATCAGTGCCTCCGCGTAGGTGGTTTCATCCAGGGTATACATATCGTCCTTCAGCTTCGCCATATGGCAGTTTCCCTGGCCCCAGGTATAATAATAGTCCTCCCCGTCCTTCAGGACGGAAGGATCGATTCCGGAAATGGGTTCCCCGTTCATGAGGATCTGCCTGGCGTCCGTGAAGGGGCCGTAGGGCTTCCGGCTTTTCGCCACTCCCTCCGTACCGTCCGAAAGGCAGAAATACAGGTAATACCAGCCGTCCCGTTCCACCACGTCAGGCGCCCACAGCAGGCCGTCCGACCAGGGCACCCCGTCCATGATCCCTTCGTCTGCGTACTCATCCGTAGAAGCCAGCGCCGGCCCATGGTCCGTCCAGTGCTGCAGATCCCTGGCATCCGCAGAATATACATGATACTTGTGACAGCAGTATTCCCCTCCGAACACATCCTTTGAGCCATACAGGTACACCCTTCCGTCGAACACCTTCGGCTCCCCGTCCGGAATATAGATATCCAGCGGCAGAAAGGGATTGTGAAATCCTGTCGCATATATTTTTTCCATAAAAACCTCCTGTAATCACACTCTCTCCTATTAGAAATAACATTATAATTGATTCGTGTCAATTACGAATGTATAATAGAATCTGGATGTCCGCTCCATACGCGGACGAACGGCAATACAAAGGATGCCGCCTCTTTCTTCCCATCCGGCGGCGCAAAGGAGAAATGCAATGAAATACGACTTTACTTCCATCATCGACAGAACCGGAAAGGACGCCATCGCGGTGGACCTCATCCCGTTTCCGGACGCCTCCGTTCAGGAGGGCTTTTCCAAAATTCCCATGTGGGTTGCCGACATGAACTTCGCCACGGCTCCCACCATCCAGGAGGCCGTCATCGAGCGGACGAAGCATCCGGCCTTCGGTTATTTTGATCCCACCGACGAATATTACAACAGCATTATTTCCTGGCAGAAGACGCGAAACGGCGTGGAAGGCCTGACAAAAACGGAGATCGGCTATGAAAACGGCGTTCTCGGCTGCGTGGCCTCCGCCCTGCAGGCCTTCACGGCTCCCGGAGAAGCTGTACTCCTGCACTCTCCCACCTACATCGGCTTCACCGGAACGCTGGAAAACAACGGCAGGAAAATCATCCTGAGCGATCTGAAGCAGGATGAAAACGGCGTATGGCGGATGGATTATGAGGATATGGATCAGAAAATCAAAGAAAACCACATCCATTTCGCTATTCTTTGTTCCCCGCACAATCCCACCGGCCATGTATGGGAACGGGAAGAGATCGAGGCAGCCATGGAGGTTTACCGGAAAAACGACTGCGTGGTGATCTCCGACGAGATCTGGTCCGACCTGACGCTTACAGGGCATAAGCACACCCCTACCCAGTCCGTGAGTGAGGATGCGAAAAACAGAACCATCGCCATCTACGCGCCCTCCAAGACCTTCAACCTGGCCGGACTGATCGGTTCCTACCATATTATCTACAATCCGTATCTGAGAGACCGGGTTGTAAAACAGTCCAGCCTCAGCCACTACAACAGCATGAACGTGCTGTCCATGCATGCGCTCATCGGAGCTTACCGTCCGGAGGGCCAGGAATGGCTGGACGAGCTGCGGGAAGTGCTGACGGAAAATGTGGACTACGCATACCATTATATCCTTGAAAATTTCAAAGGGGTGAAGCTTGCGAAGCCGGAAGGAACCTACATGCTCTACCTGGACTGCGAAGAGTGGTGCGCCCGCCGCGGGGTGGGCATGGACGAGCTGATCCGCGCCGGCATCTCCGTCGGCGTCATCTGGCAGGACGGCCGCCCGTTCAACCGTCCGTGGGCCATCCGCATGAATCTGGCCGTGCCGCTTTCTCTGGTAAAGGAAGCCATGAGAAGGCTGGATGAATATGTGTTTAACAAATCCGGCATATAAAATGGATCACGGGCCGTTTTCCCGCTGCCGCTCCGACAGCGGAAGCGCATTGTCCCGACACAGAGAAACCGCCCGTTCCCTTTCGGGAAACGGGCGGTTTCTCTGCCGGTCATTCGACGGCTCCGCTCTTCTCAACCGGTCTTCTTTTTTGTATGTTACGCACAGGATCCTTTTCTCTTTGGAAGGATGCCCTGAAACCGTTCCAGAAGCCGCAGCCTTCCGGAGAAGATTCGGGTGAAATTCTCGCAGTTATACAGCCTCTCCGTCTTCACCCACTCGGGATAAAATTGTTCTTCCTGCTCATTTCCCAGATTTTCAGAAATATTAAGACCAAACGCGATCATATACAACCCTCCCTTTTTGGCCGACATCCGTTCACACAATTCCGGACGGATGCTCTTTCTTTTCTTTTTTCTGATTTTATTATAAACTTTTATGGACTTTCCGCCAATCATCTGATAATCTGAAAATAGAAAGTTTTTTTGTGCTGATAATACAAATTTTCAGAAAATATTGCTCCAGATTTCTTCATTTGAAAAATCTGTGCAGACCGGAGGGAATCTTTCATGGCAATTCGATTCTGGGAAATTTTTGAAGAGACCAGAGGACAGTATCAGCTTCGCCTTCTTGCCGGGAAAAATGGCATGGACAGCGTGGTGAGCTGGGTGCATATGGTGGAGGACGAGACCATCATCAGCCGCTTCGGAGGAACGGAGCTCGCCGTCACCACCGGAATGAAGGCCGGGACAGAAGGATGGCTTCTGCGGCTCGTCACCGCCATGAAAAAAGCGGGATGCACCGGAATCATCGTCAATACCGGCCGCTATCTTGCCGCCGTACCGCGGCAGGTCGTCGCCTGGTGTGAGCAGCACGACTTTCCCCTTCTGGAAATGCCCTGGGAAATCTCCGTCACCCGGCTCATCCAGGACTACTGCATGCGCATCATGCAGCAGACCCATCGTGAAGAACAGACCGGCGCGCTGTTTGCACGCCTGCTTCTCGGGAAAGAGGTTCCGGAAGATTTTTTCGAAGAAATCGGAAGCCGTTTTCACCTGGAAGGAACCTTCCGCGTCTTCTGTATGAAGCCCGTTCTCACGCCTGAGGAAAGTGTTCTGTTCCGGCAGGCTGTTCTGAGACTGGAAAACGTATTCGGCCTTTGGAAAAACGGTTCCAAAATCCGTTTTCCCTATTTCCTCCTGGAATTAAATGAAGCATGGATCCTTTCCGTCAACGATCTTCCGGAACAGGATGTAGCGGAACTGACCCGACAGATCGAGAGTCTGTTTGACGACTTTTTTGCGGATGGCCGTCTGCACCTCGGGATCGGCCCCGCCTGTCAGGATATCCGGAACCTGAAGCTGGCCTTAAGCCGCGCCCGTACCGCTCTGAAGATGGCCTGCCACATGGACCGGAAAATCGTGGATTTCAATCAGATGGGATTCTTCGGTATCCTCTTTTCCTCCTCAGACCCGGAACTCTTAAAAAGCTACGCTGACAGCCTTCTTGCACCGCTTGACGCATACGACAGCCGTCATGGGGCCTCCGCACAGCCAGATTCGGCAGAATCCGCTGAGGACCTCTCCACTTCCTCCCTTCGCTGCGGCAGCGGCTATGCCGCCACCCTACGCGCCTATATAGAAAATGACCGCAGCCTGGTCAAAACGGCCGCGGCCACTTTCACTCACAGAAATACCGTCAATTACCGCATTCAGAATATGAAGCGGCTGCTTGGAAGCGAACTGCGCACACCTGCGGAGCTGTTTCCCTATCAGATTGCATTCCGGATACGGGATATGGGGCTGTGAACTCTTCCGAGAGGACGCAGCCTGCACGTACCCCAGGCCGCGCCGCGTCCATTTTATTCCGGCAGCAATTCCACCCACTCCACCTCCATACCGGGCATTTTGGTGTTCTGCAGCGTCAGCTCGTATACGCCGGGTTCCAGAAGCACGGCGCCCATGTCGCGGACCACGCTTTTTCCGTCCGTACCGCTGACCTGAGGCGTGGCAAACCGGATACCGTTTAAAAGCAGGTTGCAGGCCGACTGAGCTCTGGTATCTTTGTTGTCGAATTTCATGCATACGCGTACCGTCCAGAGGCGTGGCTGTCCGGGAAGCGGTGAAACGCTGTCTTCTTTTCCAGCCAGCACACGAAAGCGTATGCCCGTCTCAGAGGGCCGCACCAGACGGAAGGAACCGTCTGCAGCTGGCAGTGCCATACCGTGCGGCGCATTGGACCTTTCGCAGTCTCCGACGGCCATTTCTCCGTCAACGGCCAGGTCAGGTATCCGGTCCGGCTCCCCGGCCTCTTTGCTCACAAACCGATCCATCACCGGCGCATTCATCAGAAAACGGCAGATGTTCATCGCGCACCTCTGCAGCTCGCCCAGGGTCAGCCTGTCGCTTTCCAGCGCCTCCAGCGTATTGTCCTGCATGGGATTTCTTTCCGCCGCCAGATTGTCCACCACCATATAAAGATCGTTCTGCGCCCGGACCATGGCAGCTGTGTTGGAGGGACTTTCCTTTCCTCCATCCACGCAGTCATTCATGGTGGACCACCAGTCCGTCATCACGATTCCCTTAAATCCCCATTCTCCGCGCAGAATCGTGGTGTTCAGATCATAGTTGGAAGCGCACCAGTGCCCGTTAATGGGATTATAGGCGGTCATGACGCTGTCCGCCCCTCCTTCCTTCACGGCGATTTCAAAGCCTCTCAGATACAGTTCCCTCAACGCACGCTCCGAAACCAGGGCATTCACCTTATTCCGCTCCGTTTCCTGACTGTTACAGGCAAAATGCTTGATGGTGGCATGGGAGCCCCCTCGTTTGATTCCACGCACATTGGCCGCCGCTATTTTTCCGGTCAGAAGAGGGTCCTCGGAAAAATACTCAAAGTTCCTTCCGTTTAAAGGATTGCGGTGGAGATTCAGTCCGGGACCAAGCAGCGTATCAATCTCGTTGCGCACCAGTTCCCGTCCCTCCATCACATACAGTTCCTCCACCAGCTTTTCATCAAAGGTACAGGCAAGTAGCGTCCCGATGGGAACCTGCGTGGCCTGCGCGCCGACGTCCATGCGGATGCCGGAAGGGCCGTCGGAAGCAGCGGCCACCGGAATGCCGTAATCCTTCTGCAGGGATTCGGTCAGGCCGCCGAAGCAGGAAGCCACGCCGGGCGTCACTCTGGGAGAGCACATTCCTTCGCCCCTCACCATGACAGAAAGCTCCTCTGCGGAAAGCTGGGCCACAAAGTTCTCCAGGGAAGTGCTGCCTTCCCGCACATCCTGCAGCAGGATTCCCTGATTTCCGGTCTGCGTCAGAGCCCCGGGCAGCCGGTCTCTGATCCGTTCCCTTAAGGATACGGCTGCTTCGGGAACCCTTTGTCTTGCCTGCTCATATGTGCCGTCCGCTTTTCTGTTTCCCGGCACAAGGCGGATAAATCCTTTCTGCGGCGCACAGGCTTCCTCCAGCTGCTTCACCACACGGAGCACGGGAATCCGAAGGCCATCCTCCGTTCTTTCGTTCTCCGGCACGCCGCCTTCTTCCGTAACCGGCACGCGTACCAGATCCCTGCTGCTGTTTCCCACAAAGATTTCATACGTTCCTTCCTCCAGCACATAGCAGGAGCGGTTTCCCGTATAGCCTCCGTCATCATAGGCCGCCATCGCAGCGACGGGAAAAGAAAGGGTCAGCGCTTCCTCCTCTCCCGGATTCAGAATCCCGGTCTTTACGAAGGCGGCAAGCTCTCTTGCCGGCCGTCCCAGTTTTCCCTGGGGTGCGCTGTAATAAACCTGAACCACTTCCTTTCCCGCATAACGGCTTCCCGTATTGCGGACGCGGACCGGGAGCTCAATCCGGTCATTTCTGACCCGTGCGCAGCCGGGCTCTATGGAGAATGTGGTATAGGACAGGCCGAAGCCAAAGGGGAACCGCACCTTTTCGGGCGCAAAGGTCTCAAAATAGCGGTAACCCACATAAATGTCTTCCTGGTAGACATTCTCCCTCAAACCGCCATGATTTGCGGTGGACGGGTAATCTTCGATACCTCCTGCAATCGTATCTGCCAGCTTGCCGCAGGGCGTCATGTGTCCGCTGATCACATCCGCTGCCGCACGGCCTCCCTCCTGTCCGCCGTGCCACACATAGAGCACCGCTGTAATCGGATTCTCCAGAGGCAGATCCAGAAACCCCATATCAATGATACAGGAAACATTCAGAATTACCGCCGTCTTCCGGAAATATTTTGTCACCGTCCGAAGGAGACGCTCCTCCTCTTCACTCAGCCGGAATCCCCCCGGAAGATCCGCGTAATCCTTCGCCTCTCCGGCCGTGCGTCCGATCACGACAAGCGCCTTGTCCGCCCGTCCGGCCGCTGCGGCCGCCAGCTCATCAGACACCTCCATCTCCTTCTGGCTCCAGGGTTCTCCGGCCCAGACTCCCCCGCCATCGTCAAACGGATTCTCCCGGATCCATTCCTCATACACCGCCGCGAGCGCCTCGTCCACCTGCAGATTATCGCACTCCCGCAGGCTGTCCAGCAGGTTGGTCGTATAGGGTGCGTTCACCGCGCCGCCCGACCCGGTCCCGCTCCGATAGTAATCCTTCTGAATCCGCCCGAACACGGCAACCCGCTCTCCGTTCGTCACCGGAAGCGTTTCCTCCTCGTTTTTCAACAGCACTGCTCCCTGCGCCGCTGCACTGCGGCACAGTTCCGCAAATCCCTCCAGTGGTATTCCGATCTTTTTTCTGCCCATAATTCCCTCCTGTTTCCCTTTCCGTGATAAAAATAACCGCCAAACGACACTTTTCAGAAAATGTGTTTGATTTCCTCTTTTTTTAGGCCGTACTTCCTGCAAAAAAACGCAAGATCCTCTTCTCCCGCAATCAGCATGATCTCCTGAAACTTCCCTCCGGCGTCCAGGAAACCCGCAACCGTTTCCCCTGTACAGATACTGCTTTTCATGGCAGGCTGCTGCCCGTCCCAGGCGTGATCCTCCTGCTCATTTTTCCTTCGAAACAGCTTCATTTTTTCCTCCATGCCGAAGCGATACGCTGAGGCCGCGAGGAGAAATCACGCAGGTGATTTCTCCTCTGCGATCACAGCAGTTTTGTGCTTCGGAGCAAAACTGCCGATTGAACAATAAGCCATCGGGCTTATTGTTCAATCTTCCTCCTTCGACAGTATTTTTACCATTATATAATATTTCTCGCGGAAACGGAACCTTCACCGGAAAATCGGAGCTGTAAATCGTAACCTCAGACAAAAAGAGCGTTTACACGCCCTTTTATCTCCATAACCATATATGTGTTTTTTCATCGAAAGCGATAGCCGAGAAAGCCGCAGCCCCGCGCGTTATTTTCCCCAACGCCCGTTCCCAGCGCCATATAAAGCAGTTCCTGCGCCATATCGTTGCAGGCCGCTGTCAGATTCACCTTATCTCCGAGCAGAGCGATATCGTTCTGCAGTACCCGCACCGGTTTTCTGTTGATAAATTCAATGTTTCGGAACAGGGAAAAATTATCGGACAGATTTGCCTGATGAAAAAAGTTGTATTTTCTGATCAGATTTGTTTTCAGCCGTTCTTCATATTCATCCACCTGCATCTGATTGCGCCAGTACCCATGCCGTGTCTTCACCACCACCGGTGTCAATGTATGCACGCGCTCCAGAAAGCATCTGGGAATCAGCCGCAGTTCTCCTCCGAGTATCTGGAGACAGTCGCTTCCGCAAAACGGGAGAACGCTGCTGAAAAATTCGGCCAGTTCCTGACTGATGGTTCTGATGCGGACCGTATAGATTTTTCCGACACAGTAAATATGTTCCGCCTCCAGCGGATATGGCTGATCAAAGGTATACGGACGAAATGGATACCGCCAGGACATCTCTTTCCAAAAGGATTCCGTCCTCTGCAGCGCGGCGTCCAGCAGACGCGCAATTCTCTCCGAAACATTTTCCGAAGGCATTGGAATCAGAAAGCAGATCTGTAACGGAAGTTCAAAAACCAACATGACAAAAGCCCTCCCTCATTCTCTCACAAAAGCAGAGGGCCTCCCCTCGTACCGTAAGATTTCTGTATTGATATCGGACACTCTGTGTTGTGGTTTATTTACGTTCACTTCGTCAATAAGAAAAAAGAAGATCTTATCCCAAAAGCAAAACAGATACACTGTAACCAGATGTAATAGAAATGGAATATGGATATGAACACGATTTATTTTAATACGTGAATCCGTGTCTGTCCACTCTAAAAAATAATTTCGTCCACATGTCTCAGAAAGAATACGGGATGTTTTTTCTCTATTTTCGCCTTTTTCGTTATTTTTACCAAAATCAGAAAATCTTCTGTCAATTTCCCATTGCCTGATGCCCGGAATCAGTTTAAAATAGATTCCGGTAGATCATAATTGTATCGGTATTTGTAAATGAACGCCGCTTTCCAGGCGGCCGCACGAACCGGACGTTCGTGCTGAAACAGGAGGCGGAGAAAACCTGCGGTTTTCTCCTGGAAATTGGACTTACGTCCAATTCCTCCTTAATCTAATGCCGCCATTCGGCGGCAGGAAGGAGAAGAACATATGGAAATTGAGGAAAGACTGCCACTTACGGACGAATATCTGAAAAAGATGGACGCCTACTGGCGGGCCGCCAACTATCTTGGCGCGGCGCAGCTTTATCTGCTGGATAACCCGCTTCTGCGCGAGCCCCTCAAAATGGAACATGTAAAGAAGAAAATCGTAGGACACTGGGGAACCGTTCCCGGTCAGAATTTTATCTATGTCCATTTAAACCGCGTGATCAAAAAATATGACCAGGACATGATCCTGATCTCCGGTCCCGGCCACGGCGGCAATTTCTTCGTGGCAAATACATATCTGGAGGGCACCTACAGCGAGGTGTATCCCAACATCGGAGAGGACATGGACGGCTTGAAGAAGCTGTGCAAGCAGTTCTCCTTCCCGGGCGGCATCTCCAGCCACGTGGCTCCCGAAACCCCCGGCTCCATCAATGAGGGCGGCGAGCTCGGCTATTCCCTGGCCCACTCCTTTGGCGCGGTGTTCGACAATCCCGATCTGGTGGCCGCCTGCATCGTGGGCGACGGCGAGGCGGAAACCGGGCCTTTAGCCACTTCCTGGCAGTGCAACAAATTCCTGAATCCGGAAACGGACGGCGCCGTTCTGCCCATCCTGCACTTAAACGGCTATAAGATCAGCAATCCGACGGTGCTGGCCCGCATCTCCCATGAAGAACTGGAGCATTTCTTCGACGGCTGCGGCTGGAAGCCCTATTTTGTGGAAGGCGATGTTCCCATGGAAATGCACCGCAAAATGGCGGAAGCCCTGGATGCCGCCATGGACGATATCAAGGCCATTCAGAAAAACGCCAGGGAAAACCATGATTCCACCAGACCCAAGTGGCCCATGATCGTGCTGCGCACGCCCAAGGGCTGGACGGGACCGAAAATGGTGGACGGCAAGCAGATCGAAGGCTCCTTCCGCGCCCATCAGGTGCCGATTATGATGGATCAGCCGGAGCATCTGGACATGCTGAGAGACTGGCTGATGAGCTACCATCCGGAAGAGCTTTTTGACGAGAACGGAAAGCTGATCCCTGAGCTGAAAGCTCTGGCTCCTGAGGGAGACAGAAAGATAGGTTCCAACCCCCACGCCAACGGCGGAAAGCTGCTGCGCGACCTGCGCATGCCCGACTTCCGCGATTACGGCATCGATGTGCCCGCTCCCGGCGCGGTGGAAGCCCAGGATATGGTGGAACTGGGCGGCTTTGTCCGGGATATTTTCAAGCTCAACGAGGATGCCCACAACTTCCGCATCTTCGGGCCGGACGAGACCATGTCCAACCGCCTTGGAAAGGTGTTTGAAGAGACAAACCGCGACTGGAACAACGAGCTTCTGGACACGGATGAATTCCTGGCCCATGACGGCCGCGTGATGGACTCCTTCCTCAGTGAGCACATGTGCGAGGGCTGGCTGGAGGGCTATCTTCTCACAGGACGCCACGGCTTCTTCGCCAGCTATGAGGCGTTCATCCGCGTGGTGGATTCCATGTGCGCCCAGCATGCGAAATGGCTCAAGGTCTGCAACCAGCTTCCCTGGAGACAGTCCATCGCCTCCCTGAACCTGATCCTCTCTTCCAACGTGTGGCAGCAGGATCACAACGGCTTCACCCATCAGGATCCCGGCTTCCTGGATCACATTTCCAATAAGAAAGCGGACGTGGTGCGCCTTTATCTTCCGCCGGACACCAACTGCCTGCTTTCCTGCTTCGATCACTGCATCCGCAGCCGGAACTACGTGAACGTGCTGGTGACCAGCAAGCATCCCAGACCTCAGTGGCTGACCATGGAACAGGCCGTCAAGCACTGCACCCAGGGCATCGGCATCTGGGAGTGGGCGAGCAACGACGCCGGGGAAGAGCCGGACATCGTGATGGCCTGCTGCGGCGATACGCCCACCCTGGAAACCCTGGCGGCTGTCACCATCCTGCGGGAAGCTCTGCCGGAGCTGAAGATCCGCGTCATCAACGTGGTGGACCTGATGAAGCTTCAGCCCTCCACCATGCATCCGCACGGCCTGACCGACGCGGATTACAACGCGCTGTTCACAAAGGACAAGCCCATCATCTTCGCCTTCCACGGCTATCCTACGCTCATCCATGAGCTGACCTACTGCCGGGAGAACCGCAACATCCACGTGTTCGGCTATAAGGAAGAGGGCACCATCACCACACCCTTCGACATGCGCGTGCAGAATGAGATCGACCGCTTCAGCCTGGTGAAAAACGCGATCCAGAACCTGCCTCAGCTCGGAAACCGCGGCTCCTATCTGATCCAGAAGATGAACGACAAGCTGGTGGAGCACAAGCAGTATATCCACGAGTACGGCATCGATCTGCCGGAGGTACGCGACTGGAAGTGGCACGTACCGGAAGCAAAATAAAATCTTTTTTTATCCGGAAAGGCGCAGTCATGCAGTACGGCCGCGCCTTTCCGACTGCCTTTTTTTGAGACATCTGTTTTTTGAGGTATCCATGGAACGAATCTTAGTGGTAGAAGACGATCTCGCGCTGAGCGCGGGACTTTTGTTTGAACTGGACAGCGCGGGATACGTCTCCGTTCCCGCCTATAACTGCGCCAAGGCGAGGGCTCTTCTTGCGGACGGCGCATTCTCTCTGATTCTTCTGGACGTGAACCTTCCGGACGGAAACGGCTTTGACCTGTGCCGGGAAATCAAGGCGCAGAATGCAATGCAGCCGGTGATCTTTCTGACCGCAAACGATCTGGAGGAGGATGTGTTAAACGGCTTTGACCTGGGGGCGGAGGACTATGTGACCAAGCCCTTCCGCATGCAGATCCTTCTGAAACGGGTGGAGGTCGCCCTTCGCCGAAGCGGCGGCTCAAACGGGAATCCGAACGCGGCTTCCGATGCGTCGCAGGACGGAAAGGCGGACCGCTGGAGCGACGGCTTTCTTTCCCTGGACTTTTCCTCCCTCACCGCAACCCGCGGAAACGGCTCCCGTTCTCCGGAAACGCTCTCCATCACGCCCAACGAATATAAGCTGCTTCGGGTGCTGACCGAAAACGCGGGGAACATTCTGACCAGACAGCTTCTTCTGGAACGGCTCTGGGACAGCGGCGGAAATTTCGTGGACGATCACACCCTCACCGTGACCATGAACCGGCTGCGCGCCAAAATTGAAGACGAAAATCACGCCTATATCCGCACGGTGCGGGGCATGGGCTATATCTGGACGGGAGGCCGGAAATGAACGAAACGAACGAACAGCCAAAGAAGCGCCCATCGGCCGGTTTCCGGAAGGGCCGCGGCCTTGTCCGTAGCTTCCTTCATAACTCCTCCCTCATTCCCGCTCTTTTTCTTCTGGCCGCAGTCTGTCTCGCGGCCGTTCTTTTGTGGCTTCTGTGGACTTTTGTCCCCAGAGCCCCTGTGCGCTGGGGGATCCTTTCGGCCTGTACCGGCCTCTGCGCCCTTGCCGGGCTGTGGGTTTACAGACAGCGCCGCCAGACCGACCGGTTCGCCGATGAGCTGTGCGAAACCCTGGACGCCCTCCTGTCCGACCAAAGGCCCAGGCTCTCCCATCCCTACGATGATTCCCTGGCCTCCCGGGTGCAGGGAAAGCTGATGCAGTATTATGAATTCGCCAATGAAGGCAGGCTTCAGAGCCGCAGGGACAAGGAAACCATCCAGGGGCTGGTCAGCGACATTTCCCATCAGGTCAAAACGCCCATCGCAAACATCCGGATGTTTGCGGAAATCCTGCAGAAGCATAACCTCTCCGACGAACAGAGGAACACCTTTCTTGCCACCATGACGGAGCAGATCGACAAGCTGGATTTCCTCCTGCAGTCCCTCATCAAAATGTCCCGTCTGGAAACGGGAACCTTCGTTCTTCACATGGCGGAAGGACGGCTGAACGAAACCATCGCCCGCGCCATGAGCACGGTGTGGACGAAGGCCGAACAGAAGGGCATCTGCCTGTCGGCGGACTGCGCAGACGATGTCAGCGTACAGCACGATCCCAGATGGACCGCAGAAGCCCTGGGAAACATTCTGGACAACGCGGTCAAATACACGCCGGAGGGCGGAAGCGTCTCCGTCTCGGTACGTCCCTGGCAGTTTTATACCCGCATCGACATCACGGACACCGGAATCGGCATTTCGGAAGAACACTACCACGATGTGTTCCGGCGCTTCTACCGCGGCGAGGAAGCCGCCGCCATGGAAGGCGTTGGTCTTGGTCTGTATCTGGCGAACGGCATCATCACCCGCCAGAAGGGCTACATCAGCGTGGCTTCAAAGGTTGGAAAGGGAACCACCTTTTCCATTTATCTGCTCAGCTGAAAGAGGGAACTATGAACATCGTAACCATTCAAAACCTGAAAAAATATTACGGAAAAGGGGAAGGTCAGGTCAAAGCCCTGGACGGCATCGACCTTTCCATTGAAAAGGGGAAATTCACCGCCATCATCGGCGCCTCCGGTTCGGGAAAAACCACCCTGCTAAACATGATCGGCGCGCTGGACAGGCCCGACGAGGGGGAGGTTATCGTGGACGGCGTCCGGCTTTCCGGCATGAAGGAAAAGGAACTGGCGGTGTTCCGCCGCAGCAAGGTGGGCTTCGTCTACCAGAATTTCAATCTGGTTCCCACGCTGACGGTGCAGGAAAACATCCTCTTCCCCTTAAGTCTGTCCGGCAATACGCCGGATATGGCTTTCTTTCAGGAAATCACGCAGACCCTCGGCCTTTCCGAACGGCTGGACGCTTTCCCGGAGCAGCTTTCCGGCGGCGGGCAGCAGCGGGCGGCCATCGCCAGGGCGCTCATCATGCGGCCTGCGCTGATCCTCGCCGACGAGCCCACGGGAAATCTGGATTCCAGAAACGGCCAGAACGTGCTCGGCCTTCTGAAGCTTTCCGTGGAAACCTGGCACCAGACGCTCATCATGATCACGCACAATCTGGAACTGGCGCAGATGGCCGACCGGGTGGTCCGGATCGAGGACGGACGCATTCTGGGATAATGGCATTTGCCTCTCGCCGGATGCCGCCCCAAAAGGACGGCGTATTCCAGAATTATAACGGCCGCCATCAGCGGCAGAAACGAGGATTTACATGCTTGCAAACAACAATCTGAAAATCTGCCGGAAGCTGGTGCGGCGGGATTTTTCTTTTCATAAAACCAAAAATTTCATTCTGATTCTCGCCGCCGCCCTGGTGACGGCGCTGTATTCCTTTGTGTTTCTTCTGGGGAGCGCGGTGGAGGGGGCCTTTCTTCTGAATTATCAGTACACCTACGGCTCCACCAGCCATATTCTCTATATCGGACTGACGGAGCATCAGGCGGAGCGGATTGCCGAAAATGCGGATGTAAAAAGCGTCGTCCACCTCAGCAGCCTGGGGCAGCTTACAGATCCGCAGATCGGCCAGCGTTCCGTAAAGCTTGCCGTCACCGACCGGGACTATGCGCAGACCATCCTTTCCGTGCCCACCACGGGACGGCTTCCCGAACAGGCGGATGAAATCGCACTGGATGAGTTCACCATGGATTCCCTTGGCATTCCTCATGAACTGGACGCTGACCTCCGCCTTCTGTGGACCGACTCCGAGGGAAAGGAGCACACCTCCGACTTCACGCTCTGCGGCTGGTGGGAAAGCCCCACCAACTTCACCGAATCCTGTGCCTGGATCACAAAGGAGGCCGCAGAAGGACTCCTCCCCGGCTACGACGATGCATATGCTTCCAATATCACACTGGGCGTTACCCTCTGGCAGCCCGGAAATCTGGAGGAACAGGCCGAACAGATCCTGAAGGATCAGGGCATCTCCGGCGTATCCTACACCACCAATCTGGCCTATAACGAGGCCAGGCGGGATCAGGCAGCCGGACAGTCCCGTCCCTATTACACGCCTGCGCTCCTGGTGCTGGTGTGCGGCTTTCTGATGATTTTCGGTATCGTCCATGTGGCTTCGGACCGGGATATTCTGTTCTTTGCCGGTCTGAAGGCGCAGGGAATGACGCCGCGCCAGATCCGGTATTTTCTGCTTGCAAAAGGCGGTCTCATCACGCTGCTCGGACTGATTCCCGGCTGGCTGACCGGCTTTCTTCTGGATGTTCTCATCACCGAACGGGTCATCATCGGAATGGAGGAGCATCCTGCCCTTTATTTTCTGAACTGGCCTCCCTTTGCGCTGGCTGCCGTCTGTACCCTGGGCACGGTTCTGCTCTCCTATCTTCTGCCTGCACTGCGCCTGTCACACAGGCTTCCGGCTCTTCTGTTCCGGGAACAGGCAGGCTCAGGCAAAAAGGGCAGAGGCTGTCCGGATGGAAGGATGACCCTGCTCCGCCTTGCCCTGCGCACGCTGCGAAGGAGCCGGGGCCGCATGGTTCTGTCCGCAGGCGTCCTGCTGCTTGCCACCCTGCTTCTGTCCTATCTCTGGCTGATCTTTCTCGGCCTGCAGGAGGATGTTTATCTGTCCGCCCTGTCCCCCTGGGACTATTCCATCACCGACGGCTCGGCCGCTCTGTCCCTTCAGATTTACAATCAGGACAGCCATGCCCTCACAGAGGAAGCCGTACAGGCGTTTCGATCACGTCCTGAAACCACCTCCGTCAGCGCCCTGAAAACCAGGGAGGTTCCCATGACTGCCTCCGCCGAACTGCAAAAGCGGCTGACGGACTTCTATAATCAGCCTTATGACGAAAGCCGGTCCCTCCGGGATACCCAGGCCGCCTTTCCGGAATGGGGCAAAGGACTGGACCGTCTGGAACAGACCGGAGAATATACGGCCCTCATCATCGGCCTGGAGGGAGTCTATCTGGACTACCTGCTGGAATACTGCCCCTTCACCAGCGGAAGCTTTGATGAGGAGCAGTTCCTGTCCGGCGGCTTCGTGATCACAGGCGGCGCATACCATGAAGGCGTTTCCGCGCCAATGGCAGGAGAAACCGTCACGCTGGCAGACCGGACCTTTACGGTGATGGGCTCCGTGATGCACGACGACGCCTACATCAGCGGCTCAGACAGCCCGGCGGCAGCCTTTTCCATCGCCTATATCGTTCCCCTCTCCGTCTTCGATGCCCTTTTCCCCGGACAGGGCATCCGGCAGATCGCGGTGAACATCGACCATTCCGCCCAGGATTCCTTTGAAACCTGGCTGGACGGCTGGTCCCAAAGCCTGAAATACGGAGCGGGCATCAGCCGGCGCAGCGAGTATCAGGAATACTTCAGAAACGCCCGTCTGAACACGGTCCTTCCCCAGCTGATCGTCGGCGCTGTGCTGATGGGCATCGCCCTTTTGAATCTCTGCAACCTGCTGGCCGCAAAGGCCGTCAGCAGGAAACAGGAATTTGCCGTATACGAAAGCCTGGGCATGACCGGCCGCCAGCTCACCTGCCTGCTGGCCCTGGAGGGCCTCCTTTACGCTGCCCTGTGCTTCCTCGTCGTGGGGCCTCCCACCCTCCTGTTTACCTGCTTCGTCATGCCGGATGTGGTCAATAACTACTCCTGGGCGTCGGCTTATACCTTCTCCCTCGCCCCGTTATGCATCATCCTGCCCGTCATCCTGCTTCTCTCCCTCGCGGTGCCCCTTCTTTGCCTGCATTTCCTGCGGAAAGGGAGTATCAGGCAGAGGATGCGGACCTCCGAATAGGCAGAGGACTGCGAAAAAGCATACCTGAATGCAAAACAGGGCATGATTCTCCTCATGAAGCCAGTTTCACAAAAGTCATTGATTATTTCGGCATGTTTGTTAAAATAAAGGGGTATGTTAAGAGGGTATGTTAAGAGGGTATGTTATAAGGGCTATCAAGCTCATGTGCATATCCAGAGAGGAGACAGACAATGTCATTACCAATCAATATATCTGACCTAATCAATCGTCGGGTGGTAGAAAATGCCCGTGTGGAATACAAAGGAGACTGGAATCCGGAGCCCATCCTACACTCTATCTGTGCTTTTGCCAATGACATTGATAACTGGGGCGGCGGCTACATCATCATTGGAATCAATGAGGAAGATGGTATGCCAAAGTTTCCCATTCAGGGACTTGAAAAAAGTTCCGTTGATCGCATTAACAAGGAATTGCTGCAAAAATGCAATCTGCTTGAGCCGAGGTACATTCCAATCGTGGAACAGACTACATTTGACGGCAAAGAGATCGTAGTTCTGTGGGTGCCGGGCGGCCCTGACAGGCCATATAAGTGTCCGGTAGCATTTCCCACGGAAAAATCAAAGAAATCGGAAAAGGCATACTATATTCGTAAGATGTCCAACAGCATCCGTGCCAATGCTCTGGAGGAAAAGGAACTGATCATGCTGTCGGGCAGTCAGCCATTCGACGACCGCCCAAACCTGATGGCCAAAGTAGAAGATTTGAAATCCAGCTTGATCTCTGAGTTTCTGCATACCGTGGGCAGCGATCTTCACACCGCATCACTGCGCAGACCTGTTGAAGAAATTGCTACTTCCATGCGGCTTATCGGCGGCCCCTCTGAGATGCGGCGTCCACTGAATGTAGGCCTGATGTTCTTTAACGAACAGCCGGACTCCTTCTTTCCCTATGCCCGCATTGAGGTTGTGGACAAACCGGATCCCACCGGCATCGGTATGACGGAAAAGATATTCACCGGACCGTTGGATCGTCAGCTACGAGACGCACTGAGCTATATTAAAAACTATATCATTAAAGAAAAGGTAACGAAGATATCTGGACAGGCAGAAGCGGTGCGGATATACAATTATCCCTATGATGCAGTGGAAGAGACCCTGTCCAATGCCATCTACCATAAGTCATATCAGATCGGGGAACCGATCGTGGTCTCGGTCACACCAGATCGCATGGAGATCACCAGCCTGCCGGGGCCAGACCGGACGATCTCTGATGAGGATATTCAGAATCGGCGTATGATCTCCAGACGATATCGTAACCGACGTATCGGTGATTTTCTAAAGGAGTTGAGGCTGGTAGAAGGACGCAACACCGGTATTCCCACGATTCTGCGGGCAATGGAAAATAACGGTTCCCAGCCCCCGGTTTTTGAAACGGATGCAGAACGGACCTACTTCACCGTAATCCTGCCAGTTCACGATACATTCCTTCATGCTGCAGAACAGGAAGTACCAATGCCATCCAGGTCCAAATCCCGAAAAAGCATTGAAGAAATCAAGGAACTGATTGTTGCTACTCTGGACAGAATCGGAAATCTTTCAACTTCTGAATTGGCTGCGGAAATGAACTACACCAAAGTAACTGCTGCTGTAAGCAAGGCCATTAAGGAATTGATGGCCGAGGGAAAAGTAGTGTACTCTGATCCAGATCATCCCCGTTCTCCGAATCAGAAAATCTGTCTCGTGGAGAATGAAATGAAAGATTAAGTCCTGCACACCAGACAGCCCGCCTTCCGGCGGGCTGTTGTTCTGGTATGAAAATCACTCCCCTGAAAAATCAATCTCATATCTTTTCCCATGTGACAAAAGAACGCCGTCCGAAAGGCGCACGCAGAGGATGCAGGTGTTTTCATCCGTAAAATCATTGTGCCCGTTGTCAATCCAGGCGACGAATGCCTTTCTCAGCTTTTCCGCGAGATCCCGGTTCTCCTGTTTTCCGAAATATCCCAGATTGATTCCCGTCCCATGCGCCGTAAACCAGTCTCCGGCGATTGCCGCGGCCGGATTTTTTTCCAGCTGCTTCATCTTCCCGGAAAGGGCATAAGTGATGATGTAAAACGCCCCATCCTCATAAAAGGCGTTCACATACCGGACATGAGGAATGCCGTTCTCCGTGGTCGCTAAGGCGATCACCGTATCCTTTCCGAAGCGCTCTGCCATGATCTGTTCTGTTTCCTGAGTCAGTTTTTCCATGCTCTTTTTCCCTCCTGTTACAAAATTGTACCATAAAAGTACCTTGCCCGTAACACTGGCATGATATCTTCTTTACAGAAACAACGAGCGACACACTTTGCGATTCGTGCCAAAGGAGGTAACCATGAACAGCGACATCATTCTACAGGCCCGGGGCCTGAAAAAATATTACGGCAGGGGAGAAACGGAGGTCCGCGCCCTGGACAATGTGGATCTGGACATCGAACGGGGGAAGTTCACCGCCATCATCGGCACCTCCGGCTCCGGAAAATCCACCCTGTTAAACATGCTGGGAGGCCTGGATGTGCCGAGCGCAGGCAGCATCCTGGTGGATCATACGGAGCTTGCGAAGCTGAACAGCGAAGAAGCCACTGTGTTCCGGCGCAAGCAGATCGGCTTCGTGTTCCAGAACTATAATCTGGTGCCGGTCTTGAGCGTCTGGGAAAACATCATTCTTCCCATCTCTCTCGATGGCCGCAGACCGGACCGGAAATTCATCATGAAAATCGTCCAGCTTCTCGGTCTGAAGAAAAAACTGGACAGCCTGCCGAACCAGCTTTCCGGCGGCCAGCAGCAGCGTGTGGCAATTGCGAGAGCCCTCGCCAGCAAGCCCTCCATCATCCTTGCCGACGAGCCCACCGGAAACC
>ERZ894229.715-NODE-715-length-23343-cov-6.00039_pt1 | contig 23343 bp, 40 predicted proteins | sample MGYA00380295_ERZ894229 | MGnify/ENA primary metagenome ERZ894229 (study PRJEB32331, sample SAMN06328479) | human gut metagenome | biome: human gut microbiome; feature: stool | host: Homo sapiens | collected 2014-09-17 ... | reverse complement strand
CCTTAGTAATTGCCGGCACCTCAAGTCCTTCTTTGTCTAAGACTTCTTTTATCTGTAGGTACCCCCGTTGTATATACGCTAAATCTACTGGTGATATATCTGCAGTACTCACTGCAAGCTCTTCTACTTTTGTTCCAGTGTCCACGTCAACCAACTGTCTATTTTCAATTGAGTACTGCAGGTCTAAATGGCGTAATGCAAAGTTAGCTCCCCGCACTAAATAGTCAAACTGTTCATTTGTAATTTTACCGTGTGCACGCTGAACCCACGCCCTAGAAATACCGCTCTGCAAGTTCTGTTTAACTACACTGTCCATGCCATTTACTCCTAATAAATAATTGTGTCTTCTGTTTCAACGTTATACTGTATGATAACACAAAACACTCCCCCTGTAAAAAGAAAAAGAGCGGTAAAACACCTGATTTACAAGGCATTTCACCGCTTTAACACTTACTTAATATTGTATTTTTTCAGCGCTTCTTCAACAGTCATAGCTGGTTCAGATTTAACAGTAGTCTCCTGTACATCCTTGAGCATACCATGCCCTTTAAGGAACATTCCGGCAATCTGAACCTTCACAGAATCTTTCACAGAAGGGTCTTGCAGAGCCTGCTCCATCCAAGTAAGACTGTATGCCAAGCCAGTGTCCGTAATGGTCTTTGCCTGCTCAACCAGTGCCTGACGGAACTCTGGTTTCTTACGCCAATTGAACAGTGATTGACGTGAGACTCCTACTTTATCTGCAATCTCCTGCTGAGTTAAGTCACGCTCTTTACCCACCAGCAAGTCAATAGCATCCTTCTGCTGATCTGTTAACTTTGATTTTTTCAGGTTTACCAATGCCATTTATACCACCCCCTTTTACAATGTAAAGGTATCCTTCAATAAAAAAAGCAGTCAAGCTAGGGAAGTTCCTCAGCTCAACTGCAATTCAGGAAGGAATAGCCAGTGACAGTTCCGGCTATTTTGTCCTATTAATGTGGCATCTTAAAACTCAATAAAGTAACGCTGTAGTAGCTTACTATTCTTCAATTTCATAAGAGGAGCGGACATACAGTACAGGTTCAGTGGTATCATCATCACCCTCATACTGCGCCAACTCTAAAGAGTGAACTCCCTTAGTAATCTGATCCACAGTAATAGGTGTTGGCTTACGCAACCCAGTAGCCAGATCAGCGTCCGTGTTGGTTAGCTGTCCATCAATGTAGATAAACACACTCTTCTGCGGTTCAAAGTTAGCTGACATGATGTCCAGTTCCTTGTAGTTCTCGTTGCCAAGCTCAACAGATACGTGCAGGTCTTTCAGTTCCACTGTATCTTTTTTGTCAGGATAAAAGTAAGTCAAGTCAGCGGGTACAGTGCTCTCAACTGTTGACTCTGCTATTTTACTAGAAACAGCTGTACTACTTGACTCTGCTGAACTAGCAGCAGGTTTATCAGTTTTTTTACCCCCGCATCCCCCTAACAAAACTGCAGTAAGCAGCACTACAAATGTAACTTTTTTCATCTAAGTACCTCCTCTGTATTTACGGCTAACATTATATCACACTGCGCACAAGGGTCTAAACAAAGTTACGCAGTTTATCTGCCACTTCCTCTTTATTCAAGTAGAGATACTTGGTAGTTACAGCTAAATCACTATGCCCCAGTGCCTTGCTGATAAGTGGAACAGATGCCCCGTTATTCAGCAAGTTCTGTGCAAAACCTCTGCGCAAGCCATGAGGGTTAATGTTTTGCAGCCCATACCGCTTAGAGTAAACGCATAGTCTCTGTGTAATAATGTTATGGTTATATGCTGACTGTGAGCTTGTCCCTCTGCGTGAGATGAAGATAAAGGAATTCTGTTCTTTAGTATGCTGTCGGATACGTTTATTCACAGAGATCAACACAGACAGCACTTCACACAGTTGGTCACTGATAGGCATCTTCAACGCCTTATGGTTCTTCATGATGTCAGGCGACAGGTTGAGACATCTCTCCACAGGATCAAAGTGCTTCTCCTGCAGTCCAACCAGAGTCGCTACACGTAATCCCGCCTTATACATCAACAGGATTGCTGCAGCATCACGCAACTCCACAAAGTTAGTCAAGTCAAGCATGGACAACAGGATATTCACGTCACCCTCTTTAGCGCCATATTTTTCTACTTCATCCACTTTAATATTGACTGCCCGCCAGAATTGCACAGGGAGCCACCCATTGATATTGCACTTACCAAGAAAAGCTTTCAGTGTCTTTAGCCTGCTGCGTAGAGTAACTGGTTGCACATTGGAGAAACTGTCTAGCCAGACAAAGATAGAGTCCACTGTAATATCTGACAGCATCACTGCCCCCGTTGCTTTCACGTAGTTTGCCACGTCAAGTTGGTAACTCCTGCGTGTGCGTGGTCTACTGCCTGACAGCTCCATCTGACGTAGAACAACTGTAAGTGCATCATCAATGCGCATCTCTGCAACTGTCAGCTCAGGTGTCTGCACACTAGCTGTCGCCACAGTCTGTAACGTTGCAAAACCATAGTCAACTGACAGAAGTTTGTTATTTTTACCGCCACTACTTTTTTTCACCATTGCAAAAAACCTCCTAAACGTATTATAGAGGGAACCCAGCTCAGGACGTTTGCATGACTGCCCACTTACAGAAATCAACTACAAAAAAAGGCTTGCACAGCAGGGCTTACCTGCAATACAAACCTTGATATCACCGCAAAATCAACCCCCGACCGTCCGCTTAGAAGGCGGATGCTCTATCCAGCTGAGCTACTGCGACATAGCTTGATATTGCAGGGTTTTTGCAGTCCTGCCAGTGAGCCAAAGCGGACGGTCAACTGACAGTCTGGACTGATTTTCCCTCAACATTCAAGATATTAGCAGATTATGCGCATTGTTGCAACCATTACTTTATTGGAAGTGCTGTGTGTAGCTGTTATTTTAATCAGGCAACTTTGCTGAACCCACACAGTAAATGACATCTGCCAACAGCTTTGCATCAGTTGCTGACAGTTCAATGTGTTGACTTTGCAGTGTCTTGTTGTCTGTGATTGCCAGAGTCAACTTCTGCCCACAGCTACCTGTTTCAACAAGGGCAATGCTGACTTCTGTGAACCCACTGGAGAGACTGAAATATGGCTGCATTAATCTGTAGCCTCTCCTGATGCTACAGGAACCTTAAAGGCTTCAAACTTTTTCAACTCTGGGTCACTGTCAATTTCCTCTTGGGTAAACTGTGTTTTCCACGGGAATGCGTGGATACTGTCAGCGGTTGTATAGACCTTGCCTGTGCCATTGGTGCTTCTGTTCACAAAGCCATCCTTGCCATCAAACAGTTTCAAGTAAAACTTCTGTGGCTCTAAGGCATCTGAAAGAAATTCCTGCAATACCGCTGTCTCTTTAAGGTCTAGACGTGTACACATAGTATTGCCTGTCTGTGTATCTACAAAAGACAAAAATACCGCTCCATATTCTGTTTCAACTGTGACAATTCTACTGAAATCAGTTGTTAAAGTTTTTTTCATATTTCTTGTTCCTCCCTGTAATATTCCTCATTATATTTCTGTTTAAACTGCTCAAATGTCAGACCAAGTTCCTCTGCTTTCACTGTCAATGCAGCAGCAACTTTACCCCTGAACTCTTCAGTAGTCATAGTAACTGACTCTGGCAACAGGTAGTCCAGTCTTTCTTGCTCCATATCAGCAGCCCACTCAAACACGTTAGCACTGCCTTTACTGTTATTCAGTCTGCTGTAGAGCCACATCAAATTACCTTTGGTGTTTCCCCATGTTCCAACAGCAACAGGCATCACATGATCCAATGCAGTATCTACTGAAACTCCAGTCAGAACACAGGTCTTGTCAGAGTTAATTACTGTCAGATACTCCTTGTCATCAGGCAGACTGTTCTGTAAGGCTAACTGACGTCTTTCCGCTTTCCTACTATAATAAATGGCTGCTTTCACTGGGTTATTTCTGTACCATCTGCGGGAATCAGCCAACGTCCTCTCCCTATTCTCAATCAAATATCTCCGGTAATACTTTGGGTTATCCTGTCTAAACCTGCGCCCAACTTCTGCTCTGCAGTGTTTACAGGTAAATGTCCTGTTAAACAGGTTGTACTTATCCTTGTAAAATTCATCCACCGTATACATGTTGCCACAGCTATTACAGTCCTTGGCAATTGGCAGCTGATTCTCTGTCAAAAGCACAGTGTGACTCTTTAGTGTGGCAACGTATACTTGCTTATTCAATTCAGGCACTCTGGCAATACCAGTGACTCTCAGCACTGGACTGATATGCGGTAGTTCTACAGGATAGTCAAATGCAAGCAGTGCATCAACTGAGAGCTTTATATGTTACCGTCTCCACGTCAATGCCTGCCTCATTTGCAATAGACAAAAAGTTCTGCAGTAAGAGAGCTGCCGCAGGGTTCCTAAATTGTTTATCCTGCAAGCAGTCTACGCATTGCAGCAATACTTGATATGCAGGAATATTCTTGTTGTAAATCTGGAATAGTTCTGCCATTAATGGCGCAACGTAACAGTAATACTGGTGATTGCTGTTGTCAGAAGCAATATCAGCAAGCACTTTCTCCATGCCCACTTCATAGTCAGTGAACAATTTTTCCAATGCAAGGCTTACTTTGAAATTCACCCACTTGCTGCTAGAGCGGGGCAACACTGTTTGTCTATACATCATCAAGATTCACTGTCCTTTTTGGCCGTGCAATGCTGAACAGGGAATTTACCCTGTATATATCCATTGTCTCAACAGGATAAGAAAGCTCTCTGCGCTGCCTTGAAGCAAGTTGACGTGGTGTTAAAAAGCCATTTTCCTGCTTTGTAACTTTACTACGGGACTTCTGTTGGATGAAGTCCTGCAAAAGATAGTTGGATAAATAGTAAAGGTTCACTGTGTTTAGATGCTCTCCAAAGTGCGCATAGAAAGCCTCAGTTACTTCTTCTACCTGCTGAACACGCTCTTCTGTTGAAGGTAGAATATCAGCAGGAATTTTCAGGATCACATCTTTCAAAAACTCTGAGAAATCCAGGTTTGCTTGACGTAAATCATCTTGGGAGTAGCAACTGAAATCAAACATGCTCTTCTACCGCCCATTGAGTCAAAACTGTTTGCAACTTTTGTTTAACTCTGACAACGGCCATATCCACTGCATTAGTGGATTTACCCATAATTTCTGCTGTCTCAACATGGGAAAACCCCAGCCGCCAACGGTAAAAAATTACCTCTTTTTGATAGGCACTGAGTTCAGCCTTTTTCAGAGCAATTTCTGCGTCTAATACAGTATCAATATAATAGTAATGACCAGTATCTGCTGCTTTATTGCGGTAACTGTCAGCATTGGAAATAGCTGCAATTACGTCATCAACTGAATAACAGGAAGATACTGCCATGTATCCTGTTACCCGCCAATTACCAGTTCTACTAAATCTGCACGTACTAGGGTTAAATCATTGCACCCTGTTGTAAACACGACATTTGCATAGTAAGCCAGAGTGTAGTCTACGGGGATTGGTACGTTGCTATAGTTGCCACCAGTAGCCACATCAATCAGCACATTACCAGAGCTACTATGTGCTTTAGCTACAATGTAATAATTTGTTCCAAACTGGGACTCCCGCTTAATGATGTCTCCCCGCTGTGGCACCAAAGCAGATGTGTTTGTACGTGTTTTATCTGTAATCTTCATGCGTTACCTCCATTAAATTGTTTGTTCAGAGCCTCAACAGCTTCTTTGTAGTTAGTTTCAAGTGCCTCAAGTGCTTCTCCGTATGTTTCCACGGTAATGTAGCCCCCTGTTGGGTCATCCCAGTCAAAGTAATCCTGGGTAAATGAAATGTAGTCCACCTTGCCTGTGATGAATGACTCTGGCGGGTTCCTGTTAAACTCACAGTTATACGTTGGTGCCCATTCTTCCAGAAATTCCTCACGGTTATCTTCCGTATCTTCTTGCACCTCTTGCCACGACAATTCAGCACCAGCACCCTTGCCGTATGTGTGGTAAACGCTAAATAATACTTTCATGCTGCTTCCTCCTGTAATATCTGCTGATAAACAGCAGTAACTTTAACTACCAGTTCACCCATGGAGCCATTGTTCTCAATCAGATAATCTGGTGCAATGCTTTCTACAGCAATCTCTGTTGGGTGTTGCATCTGGTATGGAGACCACATATCACCAGATAACTCTGCACGTTGCTGTCTAACTGCTTCCTCCGCAACAACTTTAATGACTTTAAAGCCATTCCGCTTGCAGTACAGCACTTCATTGGGTTGCCGTAAATCTGTAATCAACTGGTTTTCATACAAAGGGGCTTGCTGTCTCTTACTGTGAAGGCAACGCACCCACACATCTTCATCTAACTGGCGTAGACTCTGCCCAATGACTTGATAGTGTTCACGTGGCTTTCCTGCCAACCATGCTTGCGGAAAGTACTGCTGAATAATCTCAGTAATACCATCTGCAAAGCGGTAGACAGTAAAGCCTCCTTCCACTTGTTCCTGCAGAATATCAGCCACAGTGTCCTTGCCTGCCCTAAGTTGGCCTGCTATGGCAATGCGTAAAGGGGCAGTCATGATGCTTCCTCTGACTTAACAGCCATCAACTGCTTTGGCAATATACCTCTACACACATAGGCTGACTGATATGTTGGGGAACTTTTGCTGCTTGTTTCAGGGCTAATAAATTTAACTCTTGGGTAGATATAAAGCATTTCAACAGGGTTAGCTGTTAGCAACTCAAAGCGCCTTTTACTATCAAAAATACCAGCTACATTCAACAGCATTGCAAAAGGCTTGCCAGTTTCAACAAGCTTTTCCAACACAGCATCCTTTAAGCTATATGGAGGGTTACTAATAATGTAATCAGTAGTTTCAGGAACATTCAGCAAGAAGAAGTCCCCCCCCTATCAATATGCGTGTAAGTAACAGAGTGCCCTGCATCAGTAAGTACTTTTACATACTCTGACTGTTCTGTATCAAAGGGGCACCAGATGTTGCTGTGAGGTTCCAAGTAAGGAAGCAATACCTTAACTGCGCTTGCAGGTGTGTACCATTCATCAGACTTTGCTGCCTGCCGTTGTGCCATTTACTTATCCTCCTGCAATAACACAGAGTTCAACTCTGTAGAAGAAATTGTGCCAGCTGCCTGTGTGACTGCTGAAATTTCCTGTAGATCACTGCTTTTGATAAAAAGACCATCAACAGTCTTACCTGTACGTCCTTTAATCACGTCATAAGCTGTCTGCAAGCACTCTTCCAAGTCCATGCCTTGCTGTTTAGCCAAGATGATTAATGTAACAACAGTGTCACCAATAGCGTCACGCAATTCTTCCTTATCACTGCGTGCCAGAGCTGCGGCAATCTCACCAAATTCCTCTGCAACTTTGGCAAACTGCTTAAAACTGTCAGCAGTGTCTAAACCTTTATCTACTGCCCATACTTCAACTAGTCCAACTAAATCATTCATCTATGCAACCTCCTGTAATTTTGCTTTATTTACTTTGAATAACTGTGAAAAAATTGCTTCTAGCACATCTACTACAATGCTATTACCCGCCTGCTTATATAACTGACTGTTACTGTTTACAGACTGTGCTTTAAAGAAATCTGCATCAGTGAAGCCCATTAACCGCCAACATTCTAAAGGCGTAAGCTTTCTGATTCTGTATAAATCAGCAGACTCAAACTCAACAGTGCCAACAGTATCCCCAGTCTGGAGTGTAGTACTACACTCTTTTTGGACTCTGCCACGTCTGGTTGTACTGGTAGGATATGCTAAGTCAATTCCATCACCTTCAGTAGCTTCAAGATAACCTTGTTTAGTAGCATTCTTAATCAGCACTTTTGGTTGTTTATTGCCACCTTGCATTGTGTCCAGAGCTTGGCATATTCCCATTGTGTCAAGCACACGTCCTACCTGTGGGTCATTGAACTTCTTGTCAGGGTTAGCCAGCTTCTCAAAGTTTCCAACTTGGTGCAACTTAATGTCATCTGTGGGCGTATAGCTAACTTGTGCCAAAAACTTTTCAACCTTTTCACTTGAAAGATAAAATCTTTCATCAACTGTTGCTTCCAGCAAGTCCTTCAAACGTGTGGTCAACTCTTGCTTTTCTGGAAACTCAAAAGGTTCATGCTTCCCAAGAATGCTAACTACAAAAACACGCTCACGGTTCTGTGGAACCCCATAGTCCTTAGCGTTTAAAACCTTCCAGTAGTTGCTGTAGCCTTGCGCCACAAGCCATTCCAACCAAAGATCAAAGTTAGCCTTGTGGCGTTTTCCCACTAGATTTTTCACGTTTTCTAGCAGTAAATACTTTGGTTTCTTTGTTGCAATTACCTTCTGACATTCCCACAGCAAGCCACTCCTGGTTCCACTGTCCATATCTAACCCAGCTTGTTTACCTGCAACAGAAATGTCTTGGCAAGGGAAACTATAAGTGAACAAGTCATGATCTGGAATATCTTCTGTAGGTATCTTTGAAATGTCTCCTAGATTAACAGTTTTACCATGTATGGCTTCATAGCTTGCAATTGCAAACTTGTCAATTTCCGCAATGGCTACAACCTCATGTTCAATACCAAGGTTTCTCAATGCCATACGCTGACTACCAACTCCTGCAAAGGCTTCAAATACTTTTAGTGTCAATGCAATACCACCTTTCTGCTCTATACAGTAATATCCGTAAAACAGACGAGAAAGTGGACAAAACACAGTCAATATTTTTATATAACAGTTTAAAAATTATTGTGCTATTCCTTGATTTTTTACTTCAAAATAGTGAACTCACTGTGTTATAGTTATATAAAGTTGTTTAAGGAGGCAATGTCATGCAGTTCAGTTCAGCAAAGGACTTTAGATCAACTGTTCCAGAAAAAACAATCAACCTTGTTACCAGTGAACAAGTAGAAATTGAGTGGCACTTGAAAGAACGCCTCAAAGAGCGTAGTCTTAGTATCGCTAAACTATCTAAACTAACAGGTGTAGCCAGTAATTACCTGTCTAACTATGTAAATAACAAGAAAGCAGCAGACACTATCAACATGGTTCATGTACTGGCAATCATGGTTGCGTTGCGTCTGTCATCTTTTGAGCAGCTATTGACTGTATCAATGCCTCATGAAACTGTTGTGCGCTTTGACAGAGAAAGTAGTTTGTGGATAGAATCAGGCGTTATTCCTACCAGCATTCAGAATATATTAGATAATCAAAATTAAGAGCCGGTGATTTCTCACTGGCTCCCTTTTTTATTCTGCTGCTTCCTTTAGTTCACGGTAATGTGCAATAATCTTCTCTAACTGGTCTGCAGGAAATACAGTTTCAGCAATTAATGTGTCATTGTATTCATCATCAAACTCAACTGCCTGTACCACCACTTGCCCTTCTAGGTCAGTCAAGATGTCAATTTCAATGTCACCAAAGTCAAACTCTTCTTTCCAGTCCAGTGAAATGCCATCATACATTGTAGTCACAGGTTTACGTTTACCAGCAGAACCTGCAGCAATCAATGCTTCAATCTCATTAAAATCAGAGTCCCCGTCATTGTCAGTAACAGTATCAGTCAGGATATTCCCCTGTTCATCTGTTTCCACTTTAACAGTCAGCAACTCTGGAATACCCTCATGGTTATCTGTGGTAATCTGTTGCCAGTCTGTAATGCCTTCTACTTTAAAACGTAGCACTGCAGACATTTCTGTGATGTCAACATCTTCTACTTTATCAAACATTTCCTTCATGTCAGGGTTATCTGCGGCAATCTTGTCAACCCACAGTGACATTGCCTCATCTAATACTGTATCTGCAAATTCACCTGCAGCGTCAATATGTCCAGTAATTTCAAGTTTCAAATTGTTTCCTCCCGCAATAAACTTTCTAGGTGTTCCATAGCGCACTCTTTAGAGCAGTAAGTCAAGAAAGCCACGTCTAAAGTCCAGTAAATATCATTGCAATATACTTGCTTCCCACAGTTATCACAGGTTCCAAGTGGCTCTCCACGTTGCTCAACAGGGACTTCCAGCAAGAACTCTGGCAGCTCACGCCACTCAGCCATTGCTCAGTCCAGCCTTCAGTCCTTTAAGATAGCCAAGTAACGCAATACTAATTGCTTCATGGGACTTGCCTGCCACATTAGCTTCCTGAATAATCTCCGTATAATACTCATAAATATGTTGGACAGTTTGCAGGTCTAATTGTGGTACATCTGCAATGTCTGTGACGCTAACTAACTTCAATCCATCCTCTGAAACCCAGTCAAACTGCTTTACTATCCAGTCTGGGTTCCCAGGAGAATTCTCTGCCACTACCTTGTACGGATACGCAGCGTCGTCTTGGTCAACTTCAGCAATGGTTCCAACTGTACCCACAGGGAGTTCTGTCCACATGCCATCTATGATTTCAACTCTGTCGCCAACTTTAAATGCTGTCATTTACTGTTCCTCCTTTAACATTTATTTGATTTACTTTATTCATACCAAGAACCATGTACCCAACAACCGCCATTAATTCTGTTGGAGTTAAAGTTACTTGAAAGCAGTCACCATAATCTTCAAGAGTGCCATTCCGCCAATAAGCGGTAGCCATATCTGCCAATGGGTTGTTCCATTCATCAATTTCAGTTTTACCGTCCATCACATTTTCCACCCCTCAGAGTTAAAACAGCCATAACCTTTTTCCAGCCAATCTTCCAGAGCGACATCCTCTGACCAACGCTTCATTACAGCAATGTCTATTTTCAAAGGAATATCAAGTTTAACTGCATGAATCATACAGCCCTCAATTTCAGCAAACTCTTCTGCAGTAGTATCTTCTGGCACTTCCAGCAACACTTCATCATGAATTGTCGCAATCAGCTTCCACTCTGAACCCTTCTGCTTAATCAGGTTATACAGTCTAATCATTGCAATTTTCATTATTTCAGCAGCAGAGCCTTGTGTTCTTGCATTAACTATCTGGCGTACATTCTTGTTATACAGGCTAGATACGTTACCTAACTCTGACCGCAAGCTGTAAGGCAAGTCTTTTTCCTGCCAGATATTGCCAACAGGTCTGCCAAGTATTCTTTCTGCCTTAGCAGTAAGAGCATGATATTGCTTTGCTAACACAGTATGCCGTGGTACGGTCACTGGCTTACCGCTGCGCTTATCTGTGTAGTTATACTCTGGAAATCTACGCTTACGGCCGCCCATTGTCAGACAGTAGCCATGTGTATCTACAAATGCAATGCTGTCCTTGGCATACTGGTACGCAGCAGGAAAGTTGTGATGAAAGTCATCAATAAACTGTTCTCCATCTTCCTTGCTGATGTCAAGCATACTTGAAAGGCCAAAGCCACTTGTTTCATACATGGTAGCTAACAGGCCTTGCTTGAACATTTTCCTTGGGTGCTTTGGAAGTCCACGTTCACGCCATGTGCTATCATCTGCCTCTAAAAACTGTTCATACTGCATGTTATACCGCTCACCATAAACTTTGACTGCAGACTCAACATACAAGTCACCGCCAGTAAGGTACGGCCGTTGCAAGTCAGGGTCACTGCTCATGTGTGCAAGTACACGGGGTTCAATTTGCGAAAAATCTGCTGATACAATAATCTTTCCCTCTGGCGCTTTAAACATAGGCCTTGCAGGATAAGGGATATTTTGTAAGTTCAAGTTGTTATCAGCTGGCTCTTTATCCAGCTTTCTACATGTTTCCATGCAGTTCAGACTATATCTTCAATGTGTGTGTGTTGTTTTATGCTGCCTTTTCTGCTCTTTCCCATTTGTAACCATAAGCTCGTGGACATTTACCGTTAAGCGCTGTTGAAATGTGGGATGCACTATTCACGCCAAGCCAGCGTTTAGCATCTTCCAATGAGTTGAAAGTATTCACCACTTCACCAGTCTCTGCGTCAATGCAGTTTACCTTGATCCTTCTAGCAACCCTTGCTGCTTTATGTGCTTCAGTGTAGTTATGCGTACCACGTTTCATCATGTCATGCACATTTTCAATGGTTGTACACCATTCCAAATTGTTAGCTACGTTATTATGGCGGTTACCATCAATGTGGTTTACTACAAGCCCGTCAGCATAGCCATCACAGAACGCTTTAGCAACAAGCCTGTGGATCAAAAAATGTTTTCTGTCACCGCCAGCAAATTTAATCATCTCATAACCGTTATTATTGTAGTAAGTACGCATAACTTTATGTCTTTTGTGACTGTATACTTGACCAGTATCATTCACAGAGTAACTTCCTTCAAAGCCCTCAATAGGTTTCCAGTTATCTGATATTTTCATAGTAATTTGTTACACACACATTGCACTGCACTCTTGGGTGGATATTGTGTAGCTGACTCACCACCTAGTCGTTGAACTTTCACCATACTTTTATGCTTTTCAGGTGCTTAGCTGCTGATTACCCAATCAATATTCTTTTCAAGCAGTCACGTCTACCTTTTCAGGTTACGTTGTTGCGCCTATTGCTCTAAGGGAGTCCCAGCAATTCACAGTGTTTTACAAGCCCCACTTGTTAAGGCTTATCACTGGCAAACCTACCAGTCTTTGTTCCATCCTGATTGAAACTGCCATGTATTCTGCCATCACTCCACACCAACTGCGGAATAGGTGAAATAAAGCTGCCCAACAGTTTTGTCTTTTCTCTGTATTCCAACACCATTTTCAGTTCAGGAACAGTTTTAGACAGTGCTTTAAGGGTGTTAGCATCTGTAGAACGCTTGTCCGACAGTGGCTTCATGCCAAGTTCATCATAGAGTCTAACAGCTACTTGCTTTGGGCTATCCCAGTTAATGTCACCAAAAAATGCTTTAATTTTACTATCTAGTTCTGCAATATCTGTTTCCAACTCTTGCTTGTATTTCTCAGCAAAAGGCAGGTCAATAGGCATCCCATTCTGCTCCATAGTGAAAGCAACCTGCGTTGTTGGCACTTCCAGCTGATAAAAGCTGTGCTTCAGTCCCTCATGCTTTTCCAGTTGATCTCTGATAAACGTCCACAGTAACCACGTTAAGTGTGTATCTTTGCAGGCATAGTAGTAGCACAGTCTGTAATCTGCATTGACGTAGAAGTCTCGTGGGTCTTTGCTAAACAGCTCTTCAAAGGTAAGACTGTTATCTGTGTAGCCAAAGTACTTGCCCCACTTGTTAGCCAGTTTTTTCAGTTGGTAGCTTGGCTCATTTTCATTCAGCAGTTTCATGCCAACCAGTGCATCATACACAGGGCCAGCAAATGACAGCCCTTCTTTCACCAGTTGGTGCAAGTCAAACTTTGCATTAAACATAACAGTGATTAAGTCAGTTCTGTCACCTAACTCTTGCTGCAATCTGTCCATCACATACTGCTTGTCCAACTGCACTCCCACATTGCTGTTCTCATGTAGAAACGGAATATAGAAGTGCTGGTCTGCGTTAGGTACTGTGATTGACATGCCAACTACTTTGTCTTTTTCCAGATGAAGCCCAGTGGTTTCTGTATCTAGCGCATTGATGTCAGTTTTACGCAGAAGGTCAATCAGCCAGTCCAACATTTCCACTGTCTGTACACTGTGGTAGTTATCAGGGATATTTGCTATCATTTCTGCAATGATAGCTTCCTTACGTTGCGCAACAAGCTCCTTATATAGCCGCAACGCATGACTCTTGTTAAACTTTTTGCGGTCAGTTACTCCACTGTCCAGCTCACCAGATGCCACTGCTTCTCTCACTTCAAGTAAACGCTGTTTATCTGGATCAGACAGTTTCATCTGAAAGATACCCTTTTGCATTGTGCCTGTGGGCTTAGTGTAACCTGTAGTCCACACCTGTTCCCAAGTTGGCTGAAATTCCTTTGTTGCCTTGACTGTTTTAGCTTGCTGGACTCTTGCTTTCCCACCGCCAGGCTTTTCCATCAAATTTAAGTTAAGCTGCATGTGTAAGCTCCTTCCAACTTGTGCCATTTATCCTAAGTGCTTCCAGCAAAGTTGGCACTGAAACACCAAGTGACTTAGCAGTAGCTACCATAGTTCTGTGCTCACTGCATGCCCCTTTGATGTCGCACACTGTCAACCTCTCAGCTTTAGACTGCCGAGGAAGCTTAATTCCTTTGCGTTTCAGGTATTGCCGCATGGACTGCGGGTGAATACCGTACTTAGCAGCAAGAGCTGGGACAGACTGTAGTTCCTGAAAGTCCTTCAGCAGCTGAATGTCATCAAAATTGTGTTTTGTGTTGCGGGCATTGCGTACACCAGAAATGGTTGCTGACAGCCCATACTGACTCTTAATTCCAGTGAGCTGTTGAGCAGTAATGCCATGCTTTGAACGTATCTCAACACTGCTTTTTCCGTCCATAACCATCTGAAGAATGTCCCGTGTTTTGACTGATAGCTCACGTTGTAGAGGGTCTGTAAACTCCTCGTCACCAGTAGTATCTGGCAATTCCAGTTTTTCCTGCTCAAGCCACTTTGACCAAAGATAACTCCCATATGCAACTATCTCAGCATCACAAGGATTGCTTTGATCTGCAGAGAACTCTGGATGTTCAGATAACAAATCAATCAACGCATCAAATTCCAGTGTACGCAATTACCTAACCTCCTGTTACTAACTTAATAACTTGCTCACAACTCCTGCACCAATGAAACCTACAACAAAGCATACCCACAGCGGCCATGCTGTAAAATAGGCAATTAGAGCGCCAATAATTAACGTGAAAATCACCTGTACTGCAATCACAAACAGCACTACTGCAATTAGAACTTTTTCATTCATTTACATACCCCCATATTCTGACACGTACCAAAAGTAGTTACCTGTTATGCAGTCACCCACAATAAATGACGTGATTGCAGCAATTTTGAACGCTAATGCCTTCACTACTGTAGCCCCAAAAAGTCACGCACATTCTGCAACACTGTTTTTGTTTCCTCAGCATCCTTATTGACCTGTTCTAACAGAGATTGCTGTTGTTTAATTTCCTGTGCAATTTCTGCTTTGAGTGATTCAGATGCTTCCATTTGTTTTGACAGTGCTGTCTCTGCTTGTTTGAAAGAAGCAAGAATACCTGCACCATTCTTCTGTAACTGTTGAACTTTTTTCAATGTATTAGCCACGTTAGTCCTCCCGTGTGATAGAAATGATGTTGTAAATTGAAAGCAATACTGCAAGACCTCCAGCTACAACGCTTAACAAACTTCCTGAAATGATTCCAAGTGTAAAACCAATTGCACCTACAGCTAGGGTCAAAAGGTTAAATAAAATTATAAAAAATCTCATTACTGTTCCTCCTGTTTCAAGCAGTAGGCCACGCCAACAGCAACTGCGTCACTTTCATCATCAACGGTAAACACAACTGGTGCTGTCAGGTACTGCTGAACTGCTGCGGCAACATCTGACTTGTCTGCACGCCCATCACCTGTAATCAGCTTCTTAGCCTCTGTAATGCCAATCTCCACACAAACAGTGCTACTGCTGATCCATGCTGCATAATCTGCAATGCCAACTACTCTGAAAATAGCTTGAGTTGCTTTGTTGAAGCGTGTCACACCTTTTTCTCTGGCAACCACAGTTGGTTGATGCTTTGCCATTATGTCGCACAGTCTGACACAGATACGCTCTAACTTCTGCCCATGACTCCACTGCATTCTGCCTTTATGCTTGTTATCAATGTGCCCCAGCTCAATCACTGTGGCCTTCTGCTTTTCAGCGTTCCAGTTAAGTACTGCGTAACCAGTGCTGTTCAAGCTGAGATCAAGTGCTAGTACTTTCAGTTAATCTGCCACCTTGTAGAAAGTGTAGTCCAGTAAATCATAAAGAGCATACAAGTCAGTTTCAGAATATAGGTCATCCAAGTCATCAGTATGACGTAGCATCAGCACCTCACCGTCAGCATTGACAGCCTTCACATCACGGCCGTCTCTTAGTTCCCATAACATCTGTTCCAATGACAGCTCAACTTGTGGAACTTCAATGTACCAAGTGTCTGACAGAACATCTTGACTAAGCTGTACCATGTGGTCAGAAGGTTCTCCTGATGTTTCATCCCAGTACAGAAATGCCATATCGCCCTTGCCGCACATGGAGGCTGATGAAAACTGACTTGAACTAGGAAAAGCAGGTGTGTAAAACTTTGTACCCTCTGGTACTGCTCCATCTGCAATCATCTGTACAATTTCAGTAAACTTAATTTCCTTGCGTGTCATGCTGTTTCCTCCTATTTATAGGGACAGAAAAAGTTTCCACATTCTGCATGCTCTGGCTCTTCTTTCAAAGCAACTACAGAAGCAAACTTATCCAATACTGCCAATCTGTCCTCTAAAGTAATTTTTAATTGAAATGTTCTTATATCTGAACGTGCTTCTGCACCTTTGTTCCAACCATCCTTTGCAAGGCTTTCATACAGAAATACTTCCATGTCATCTCTGTCCTCAAATGGATCACCCATGAATAAGATGGAATAACAGATGCCCTGCAGCTTATGACTGTCCATGATGTCTTTCATCTTGTAGGTACCAACTGCTGCAATGGTTGTGCTCTTGGTCTTATATTCAAAGATAACAGTGTTACCTGTAACGTTGTCATGCAGTAGGCCATCACACATTCCACTGATGATAAAGGTTTGACCCTTGTAGGTAATCTCTTTGTACGTGTGGATATTACGTTCCCATTTTGCTAAACCACTGTCTAAGCGTTCAACAGTGAAGCGTGGGTTATCCAGTACTTTCTCCATGTACAGCAAGTCACGCTGTGTAATCTCATGAATGGCACTGGCGTTGCGTGTCCAGCGCTTATGATATGGCTGCAGGTATAACTGTGGAACAGGTAGGCCATGAATCTGCCGGTAAAGCTCCTTGGCACACTTACTTGCACCAGAAGGACTGAACTTAGGTAATGCAGGGTACTGCTTGCGGTGCTTAATCTGCTCAATATCATGTTCCTTCTGCCGTAGCAACAGTGTTTCAATTTCTACATTGTCTGGCACCCTGTCCAAGCTGTGGTACTCTTGCAACTGGTCAAACAGTGCGTCTGCCAACTCTGTATCACCGTAGTCTAAAGCTAAATACTCTGACTTGGCTTTAAGGGCTTTGCTCTTGCTGACTAAAGAACTGCTAGAAATCTAAATCTACTCCTGCAGCTGTTATTGCCAGTACCAATAAGAAGTAAGCTCCTGCTGTAACACCCGCAATAAGCAGTAAAGTTGAACCAAACATGACTGCAGCAATCTTGACTACAATTGCTACTAGCAACAGTTGAACAAACAACTTGACTGCTACTGCTAAACCAATAAATAATTGTTCCATGTTTTTCCTCCTGTATAAAACAGCAGGGGCAGAGTCAAGTCATGCCCCAACTGCTTAGTCAAAGTTGCGTAGCTTAGATGCTGTCCAGTGGTTCAGCTGATTCTTCAGCAGTTTCAGTAGTTCCTTCTGCGTCATCTGACAAATCAACTTCAGGGAAGTATTCCTCAACAGGGAAACCTTTTTCTTTCAGCACAGATACCTGCAACTTAGGTGTGCGTGGTTGCAACAGTGATTCAAAGAACTCAACTGTAGCTTCCTGCCCATCAAACTTGTGGAACCCTTCAAGTTCTGCTGCTTTAGGCTTAGGAACATACTGCAAGGTATACGTGGTATCAGTCTTGTTTCCACTGCGCTTGAAGGTGAATACTGCTTCATCACCATCAGCAATCAGCTCCTTGTAGTCTTCTAACTGTGCGACAAAGCTGTTAAACTGACTCTTGCTTGCATCCCAAGCACGCAGTTTACCTGTAATCACGTCAGCCATTGCAATCAAGTAGCGTTTCTTAGGATAAAGAGTTTTGAACTTTTCATCTACTTTACCGGCATCTGCCAGTTTTCCTGCTTCAACAAAGTAGTCCTTTTGACCCAGTGGCTCCCGTGAAGGCTGTGTAAATACTCCCAAGTTAAAGTCAGAAACTGCAAGATATTCCACGTAGTCCTCTGTACCTAACAGCCGTACTTTAACGCTTTCTCCGTCTTTCAAGCGGATCATTGTTTCTTTCAAGTCAACAGATGTTTTACTTGCTGACTCTACTGCTGCACTGCCTTTTGCTGCAATTAAACCCATAAATTATGCTACCTCCGCGTTAAGTTTATGAAATTGGCGTTTCAATGGGCCAGTAGTAAATCTATCCAATACCTCTGCAATGAACCCAACCTCTTCTGCTGTCAACTCAATCACTGCTGCCTTACCTGCAAATCCAACAGTATTACCACTGAACTTCTGTATTACTTTCAAATCTTCAGCGTCTACAAAGTCCCAAGCACTGCCATTGTGTACCTTAACGTCTCCGTCAGAGTCTTCCTCTGCAATAACCACTCCAATGTCATACTTGTGTAAGTCACCGCAATTGCTATCCTTCAATAACGTAACTTTGTCACCAAATTCCGCAGCTTGCTGCACATTTTTACTGATTACTTTCACTGTTTATCCTCCTGTTATTTTGTTATTTTCCATAATGGAACAGCAATGGAGTGGCACTGCCCCACTCACGTATCAATACCGTGGCTGTTGCTTAGTCAGCCATCTTGGGTAGCCCTAAACGCATTGATACACCCTAACGTCTTCTACTTCCGCCACATTGCTACTGAAACCTGCGTGCGCACTGCTCAAACTGGTAATAGCCCAGTAGAGTTACAGGCTCCATTTAAGGGTGCAGTGTAAGGTTTCCAACTCCTGCTTTCAGCCGCCAAGCACAAATGGCTCACGCAACTGTTTTTGCTGCAACTTCCGTGTCCCTTTCCACGCCATTACAGCACCAAGTATAGTTAAAGCCGCTCTCCCAGCTGACCTTACATTATGCGACTAGCTTGCGTGCCAGTTTGTACTGCGCCTTACTCTTGAAAATGCCAAAGCCATAGTCAGGCTTTTTCTTGCAACCAGCCGCAATAAACGCTTTGGCTTCTTGCAGTGTTGAGAAAGTCTCAACAACTGGATAAACTTCAGTAACCTTGACTCCTTCTGGTAAGTAACCAGTTGCATCAAAAGCTTCCTGTTCTTTCTTTGTCAGCAGCTTACTGTACTGTTTTTCTTTCACTGAGTAGTCCACCACTGCAATAACTTTGCCGTGCTTTTCTGTTCCATACTTGTTCTGTGCCATATAAAAAATGCCCACCTTTCAACTCCTATACAGATATATCCGTAAAGGAAGTTGGAAAGTGGACACTTTTTTAAAAGTTTTTCAATTATTTTCGCCAAGAAATTCACGGAAGGCAATCTTAGCTTTCTTGACTTTCTTATGGAGACCAGAAGTGGAAATATCTTTACCCAGCAGTTGGCGCATTGCTGCGTGTTTTTCTTCTCTAGTTTCAAAGTAAACTGCATCAAATGCAACCAATGAAGCATGTACCTTGTTTTTTTCAGAGCTTTCACGGAAGGCCCGCAAGCTATCAAGAATTCCCTCAGCTACAAGAACATCTTCTGCATCAGTTGCAGTGTCATCAGTTAGCATGTCAACCAATGTTGTTTCTGTATCATTGTCAAGTTTAGCATCAAGCGGAACAGCCGTTAGGTCTGCCTGGCGCTTTTCAGCATTGAGGTGGCGTACATGATCCTTCCGTCTATCTTCAATTTCACGGCAGAAAAATGTAACAAAGGAGCAGCCCTTCTGTTGGTCAAATCTATCAATGCAAGAAATAACAGCGTCATCAATCAGCCCCAAGATGTCCTCATTAGACACTACCGCAGGTAACGCTTTTCTTAATCTGCCAAAACATTTTTTCATTGTGACTCCAAGTGCTGAATAAAGTTCAACAAAGTTTTCATCTGTGCGGTTCTGTTGGTATGCTGTTACGCTGTCATCAATTTTTTCCAAGTCCTTGCCCTCCAATTTAAAATCCTTAGCAATCATAGCGTATACACAATGATTAAGTCAACTGCTTTTGCAGTATTAGAATCTAAAAAAGTTTTAATATTTCTCTTTTGGTATAGCCATCTAGTATTTCTGCATTGGATAGGTCTGATATATCCTTTGCAGCAGTATTGAAAAACTTAAAGTTTGTTACTTTGGTAGACCAGGCAAGAAGCTGTTCCAACTGCTTCCCACACTTACGTCCTGCAGAGTCATTGTCTGTTGCAATTACATACTCTTGCACAGGTGCATTAAGCAACAGCTTACCTTGTTCCACGCTGACATGCGCCGTACCTAATGCAAGTGCAGGAATGCCTACTGTCCACAGTCTCATACAATCTATCTCTGATTCCACTATTACAACAGTCTGTGACTCAGTTGTAGGCAGTGCGTGATAGCCGTATAGGTGACTTTTTATGCGCTGGCCACCAGCATACCAAAAGTGTTTATCTGATATGCTACGGAACTTAATGTTGACTACTTGTCCTACTGGATCACACCAACACATTGCAACTGCTTTGTGTTCTGGATCAAACCCAACACGGAACAAGCGCTGCACTGGCTCACTAATTCCTCTGCTTTGAAGATATGGATGCCTATACGCATAGGCAGAAAGTTCATCTGCTGTGAATACTTTTAAATTGGGAGGCTCAGGTGCTTTCCCAAAATTAGTCATATCAAGGTGGAGATCAGATACATCCTTTTTCAAAGGAGAATAAACGCTGGTTAAATACTCACAAGTGTCTTCATACTGCTCTTCCCGTAAAAAGGAAAGCAAAGTTATGAAGTTCCCCTTCTGAAACTCACCAACTGCACCACTATCAATCCAAGTCCCGTTATCAAGATTAACTGCAAAACTTGGATGCCGCTCTGAACGGAAGGGACTGCAAGACTGCAGTTTGTTGTCCCTGTACCTATACTGCGGAAACTTGTCTAAGAAGACTTCAATTTCTGCCTGATAATCTACTGCCAGTCTTTGATGAAATAAAGTTAGCACTCATTATCCTCCTTGAGATTATTATACTAAAAAGAACAAAAGGGAACAAGTGTTCGTAGTGTTTCACCAGATATTATTTTTCTGAACAGATGTAAATCATTGATACATCAGCATTTCAAGCCAATTAAAAGTTTTGAACAAGAACAGAACAAAAATGCGAACACTCATATTCCGTCAATAATTTCTGGTTCTCTGATAGTTCCAAAGGTGAAGTTACAGAACAACTCCAGAACCTCGCCAACTCTGGTAGTCTTAGCTTTTGCCAATTTCAGTGCACCAACTCCATCCACCTGATTGAACGTCAAGACAGTTACAGCATCCTGTGCAACTGCAATAGTTTCAGAGTAGTCTGTTAGGTCAGGCGTTACCGGCAGTCTGCTGTCCTCTGCTGTAGTTGCTTTAGCATCCTTTTCAGCGCTAGTTGGTGTCTGATGGACAACAATTCCAAGTACCCCGTGCCGTGCAAATAATTGACGCAACTTGCGGCTGGTACCTGCCAATGCCTCCCTACTGTTTCCTCCGTGATCCATCAAGAGAAAGCCATCAATGACTACTACAGAAATTTCAGGGTTTTGGTTCAAGTCAGCTTCAATTGTCTTTAAGCTTAAGCCTTCTGGCATATCCTCCATACACTTCAGAATATACGGCGTATCATTGGTTTCATTAAACTGTCTCAGGTAGTCAAAGTAACGTTGCTCTTCACGCTCAGTTAAGTCACCTTTCTTCAGTCCAATGTTATTAAACTTGCCCTCCAAGGTGTCAAACCTGTTCATGAACTGTTCACGACTAATTTCTGGTCTGTAGTCCAGCACGCCATTTCCTTGTTCCCAAGCTTCTTTTGCAATGTCTGCGCTGATCCAAGACTTCCCTTTGTTAGTGTATGCCATCAGCAATACATAGTCGCCTAACTCAAAGCCGCCGTCTAGCCAATCTGTCAGGCTGGGATACGGCGTGGAAATAAACTTCCCAGTACCTTGCTCTTTGCTTTCTTGATACAGCTGCAAACGCTCTGACCCATTCTGCGCTAAGTTGGTGCCAAGCCTTCCGGCCATGTTAGCTTCTTCTGCTATTTCAGCAGTCTTCTCAGCAAGCCAAGTAGCAAACTGCACGCCAGTCATCTTGTCAAACTGTGTAGATACATCATTTTGCAGTAACTGATATGCTTTGCGTTTAGCTGTAGCACTCTTTAAAGACTTTGCCATATACGCTAGATTGTTTGCAGTCTCTGTGTACTCAAAAGCATCAAACTTTTCCACAACAGTTAAGTAGTCTGGAACATTGCCATATTCAGTCACATAACTGTCAACAAACTTATAGACTTCAGGAATTGCAACAAAGTCACTGACAGTGATGCCATATTTTGCAAGCTTATAGAAACAGTTGTCGTCTAGTACTTTACTAATAAGCTGGTGTTCAATCAGTGACATTTACAATACCTCCTTATCTATCCAAAAGCGCTCAGTGTGACTGCCCACGTCAATGTGAGTCATACCATCTTTCTGCCACCAACGCCAGTAATAGCTGATATAGCTGCGGTCATCAAGAAACTGCTTAATTACTGCGTTGGCTTCTTCAACAGTAGATACTGTGCCAATGACTCTTGAGACTCCCTGGGAGTTCTTAAAATAAACTGTCATCATAAAACCTTTTTCCTCCAGTCACGGCCAGTAAACGCAACGGGAACAGTCATGCCTTCAATCCTACTAGCAATCCTATCTCCCAACAGTTCTGCTACTGCTTCCATAGTCATATTGCTGGTATAGACAGTTGCCAGCTCATCAGAGGCCCTGTGGTCAATGATTTCATACAGCTCTTCAGTGAAAGACTCTGTGCTTGCCTTAGTAGCAATATCATCAAATACTAACAGTTCAACTGCTTTAGCTCTGCTTTTAATTGCATAGTACCGTTCACTGGCTGCCTTCTGCATATCAGTAGTCCCCCGGAACTGTGCATTGAAGGCAGTCTGTAAGTCTGCACTCTTGCAAAAGTAAACAGGGTTATCTGAGATTGGCTGCTCCCCCCTAAGGTGCTGACGTAACCTTTCCAGCAGATAGTGATTGAGGATGGTTACTGCTGCCGTTGTTTTTCCTGTCCCTGTGCCAAACCTGTTCTCAGGGCAAGGCTTACTGAAAAAGAACAGGCCAACCTTTTTTTCCTGAACATACTGCACTACGTTACCCACATACTTTTCTACTGTCGCATAGGCAGTGGGGTTTTCTGCTGAAATGGGCAGCGTTTCCAGATAACTGTCTGAGTACTTTGCAGGCACATTACGTGACTTCCACAGGCCACCCCTGCCGTCACTACCGTACATGAAAACGTATGGGTAGGAAGTTTCATCTGCTAAAAGGTCTAACAGCTTATCCTGCAAGAGCTACACCACTTTCCACTGCCACTTCCGCTAGTATCCAGCACTCATCTGCTGCAGGACTAAATGGGTCAACAGATTCATAAGTTTGCTCCCAACGCCCTAGCTTTTCCGCCCACTGGAAGCCCAAAT
>ERZ894229.714-NODE-714-length-23369-cov-9.64952_pt1 | contig 23369 bp, 24 predicted proteins | sample MGYA00380295_ERZ894229 | MGnify/ENA primary metagenome ERZ894229 (study PRJEB32331, sample SAMN06328479) | human gut metagenome | biome: human gut microbiome; feature: stool | host: Homo sapiens | collected 2014-09-17 ... | reverse complement strand
CCTTTTTCGTCAGGAAAACATCAAAATCCACCTGGTTGAAATTCAGATCGGAAAGATCCGCGATCAAAAGCTTTGAAAGCTTCTCTCCCGCCTTCTTCCGGATCAGAGAAAGCTGTCCGCAGAGCGCTTCCACCTGTCCCCGTTCCTCCTCCAGTTTTCCCTGAAGCTTTTCCCTGTATGCATCCGCATCCTGCAGGCGTTCGATCTCCCGCTCCCTTTCCTCCTGATAACGGAGAACTTCAGCAATGGAATTTCCATATTTTTCCTTCAGTCGGTTGATCAGGTTAAGCCGTTCCTCCACCTGAATGAAATCTTCCTGGTCAAACTCCAGGTCTAAGAGGTATTCCGAGGCAGAATGATTGAATTCGTTCAGCAGGCCCTCGATGTCGGAAAGCATGGATACGAGCTGCTCTAGGCCCTCGTCATAGGCGCTGACGGAGGAAAGTTCCCGGATAGCCCGTCCCACGGCTTCAGAGGTTCCGCCCCCGTTTTCCGAGCCGGTGAGCTCCCAGGCCGCTCCCACAGCCTCCGCGATCCGTCGGCTGTTCGCCATCTTCCGGTAGCGGCCCTCCAGCTCTTCATCCTCGCCCTCCCGCAGGGCAGCTTCCTCGATTTCCTGCGCCTCGAAGCTGGCCAGGGAAAGAGCGCGCTCCCTTTCCCTGGTGTCCATGCTGCATTCGGAAAGGAGTTTTTCTGTCTGCCGGAAGGCTTCATATGTTTCCTTCAGCCTTCCTTTCAGAACCGCCGCTCCCTCTCCGGCAAAGTCGTCGAGAATCTCCAGATGGCGCTTTGGCTTTAAGAGCTTCTGCGAATCATGCTGGCCGTGAATATCGATGAGAATGCCGGAAAGCTCCTTTAAGAGCCTGCCATTCACCGTCTCCCCGTTCACCCGGCTTAAGCTTCTTCCGGGCATGATGCGCCGCTGCAATATCACCATGCCGTCCTCCTCCACCGGAATGTCAAGGGCGCGAATCCTTTCCGCCTGCTCCTTTTTCTCCAACTCGAACACCAGCTCCACAAGGGCGTAATCCTCTCCGGTCCGAATCATGTCGCGGTCCGCTCTTCCGCCGAGGGCAAGTCCCACGGAACCGATGATGATGGATTTTCCCGCGCCCGTTTCTCCGGTCAGAATGTTCAGGCCAGGGCCGAAAAAGACCTCCGTTTCCTGAATCAGCGCCAGATTTTTCACATGTAAGCTCACCAACATATATCAGTGTTCCTTCCTATTTCCCCATAATGCGGTGTATCTTTTCCATGACCGCCTTCGTATCCTCCACGGTGCGGACCGCCATCATGATGGTGTCGTCGCCCGCGATGCAGCCGACGATCTCCTGAAATTTCATGGCATCCACCGCAGCCGCCACCGCCATCGCCATGCCGGACACGGTTTTGATCACAAGAATGTTCTGCGCCATATCCATGGAAACAAATCCATCCTTTAAGACCCTCACGTACTTGTCCCAGAGATGGCTGTCGTCCTGTCTTAACACCACATATTTCTGCCGGCCGTTTCCGGCAGGAACCTTGGACAGGTGAAGCTGTCTGATATCTCTGGAAATGGTGGACTGGGTCACGGCAAAGCCCGCTTCCTTCAGCTTTTCGGCGAGCTCCTCCTGGGTCTCGATCTCGCTGGTTTCCACCAGCTCCACTATTTTTTCCTGTCTGCTCTGTTTCATCTGTCTACTCACTCATCTTTCTATGTAAGCGCGCCAGGAATCCCGGCTCGCTCAGTTTGATAATGGAAGTGGTTCTTTCACTCTTTCTCACCCGGATCCGGTCTCCGGTACGGAGTCTGGTCAGCAACGTACCGTCAAAGCTGATCTCCACCTCCTGCACGCCGCCGGACTGCTTTTTTGCGATCTCAACCACCACTTCATCCCGGTCACACAGCACCACACAGCGGGTACTGAGCGTATGGGGACAGATGGGGGTTAAAAGGATCAGACTGGCAGAGGGTTCCACGATGGGGCCGCCCGCCGACAGGTTGTAGCCTGTGGATCCGGTCGGGGTGGCGATCACGATTCCGTCCGCTCCGTAGCTGGACAGCATCTGGCCGTTCACCCAGATCCGCAGTGGAACAATCTGCATCGGACCGCATCTGGTCACGGTGACATCGTTCAGGGCGTCAATCTGTGCTGTTTCCCGGCTTCCATCCCCCCGCAGCACGCTTCCCGACAGCATCATCCGCTGTTCAATGGTATAATCGCCTCTGACCAGTCTTTCCAGCGCATCCTCCAGAGCGGAAACCTCCACCTCTGTCAGATACCCCACGGTTCCCAGATTCACGCCGAGAAGAGGAACGCCGATGGCTGCCGTCTCCCTGGCCGCCTTCAGCATGGTGCCATCCCCGCCCAGCACGATCATGCAGGCTGCTTTGGGAGCCGCCTCCGTCCTGTTTTCTCCTTCCGCCGCAAGTCCAAACCGGGAAACATCCTCGTTGTCCGCGAACACGGACACCTTTGCTCCCCGCGCTTCCAGAAAGGTGCGGATCCGATCCGTCACGATGAGTTCCGGATCCTTGGGCCGGTTTGTCATAATGATATAATACTTGTTTTCCTCTGTGCCCATTTTCTGTCCAGTCTGTCCCTTTCCGGGCGGTTTTCCGCTCCTTTTCGCATCTGCCGCCGCGCTTTTTCTACTCCACCTGCGCGTGCGCCTGTTCCACAATAGCGGCGATCCTGTCCTGCCACTCCTGCGTATGGGAAAGGCCGCCTTCCTCCTTTTCCAGGTTGGAGAAAAGTCTGAGCGCATCCGCCTCAGAAAGAGGCTCCACCCGTTCATTCTCCACAGGATTCTTTTCGATCCAGATCAGGTATTCAATGTTCCCTTCCGGTCCTCTTACCGGGGAAAAGGTCAGTCCCTTCACGAAAAATCCCAGGAAGGAAGCGAAATCCACAATTTTTCTGATGACCTCACGGTGCACATCGGGCTCTCTCACCACGCCCTTTTTCCCCACTTTTTCCCTGCCCGCTTCAAACTGGGGTTTGATCAGGCAGACCATCTGCCCGGCGGGCTTTAAAAGCCGTCTTGCCGGAAGAAGGATTTTGGTAAGGGAAATGAAGGACACGTCCACGGAAGCGAAATCCAGGTCGTCCTGAATATCCTCCCGCACCATGTAGCGGAAGTTGGTACGCTCCATGCAGACCACACGCTCGTCGCAGCGCAGCTTCCAGGCCAGCTGGCCGTGTCCCACGTCCACCGCATAAACCTTTTCCGCTCCGTTCTGGAGCATGCAGTCCGTAAAGCCGCCGGTGGAAGCGCCGATATCCATGCAGATGCAGTCCTTCAGCGAGATGGGAAATTCTCGCATGGCCTTTTCCAGCTTCAGTCCGCCCCGGCTCACATATTTCAGAGGATTTTCCTTCACCACGATCTGCGCTTCTTCCGCGAACATGGCTCCGGCCTTATCCTCTCTTTCTCCGTCCACAAACACGTTTCCGGACATGATGACCGCCTTCGCCTTTTCCCGCGAGGGCGCCAATCCCTGCTTCACAAGAAGCACATCCAGCCGTTCCTTCATATCCGGTTCCATTCCTCCAGTATCCGTTTTGTCACCGATTCTTCATCTATGCCAATCTCTTTTTTCAGAAGCTCCACATTGCCGTGCTCCACGTATTCATCCGGAATGGTGATGGAAAGGATCTGGCCGGGAAGCTCCTGCTCATCCGCGAAGGTGCGAACCCGTTCTCCAAAGCCGCCGCTTTCCACGTTCTCCTCCATGGTCACAATCAGCCTGTGGGTGGCGGAAAGACGGCACACCATCTCCTCGTCCATGGGCTTCACAAAGCGGGCATTCACCAGTGTGCAGGAAAGGCCGCATTCCTTCAGGCGTTCTCTGACTCCCTCCGCGGTCTTCACCATGCTTCCCACCGCAAGAAGAGCGATCCCCTCCTCTTCGTAGATCATTTCCGCCTTTCCATACTCCACCGGAGCGCGGAATTGCGCCAGCCCGTCATAGGCTTCCCCGCGGGGATAACGGATGGCGATGGGCGCCGGAAAGGCCACGGCAAATTTGAGCATGTCCGACAGCTCCCATTTATTCTTGGGCGCACAGATATGCATGTTGGGAATGGAGGACAGGTAGGAGAGATCGAAAATGCCCTGATGGGTCTCCCCGTCGCTTCCCACCAGCCCGGCCCGGTCAATGGCAAAGATCACGGGCAGGTTCTGGATGCACACATCATGCAGAATCTGGTCATAAGCCCGCTGCAGGAAGGAGGAATAGATGGCGACCACCGGCTTCAGTCCTCCCGCCGCAAGTCCGGCCGCGAAGGTCACCGCATGCTGTTCCGCAATTCCCACATCAAAAAACCGGTCGGGATAGGCGTGGCTGAAGCGTTTTAAGCCCGTTCCGTCCGGCATGGCCGCCGTGATGGCCACGATCTTGTCATTCCTCTGGCCCAGCTTCATCATAACGGTGGAAAAAATATCCGTGTAATTGGCCTTCATTTTCTTTTTCAGTGGCACGCCCGTCTGCACGTCAAAGGGCTCCGCCCCATGAAAACGGGCAGGATGCCTTTCCGCAGGCGCATAGCCCTTGCCCTTTTTGGTGAGCACATGGATGAGCACCGCGTTCTTTCTGCGCTTTGCCTCCCGGATCACGCGCACAAGCGCTGTCGTATCGTGTCCGTCCACCGGCCCCAGATAGGTCACGCCCATATCCTCAAAGAACATACCAGGGATCACCAGCTGCTTCAGGCTGTTCTTCGCCCTTCGGATTCCGGCCACCACCGGATCTCCGTATTTGGTGTTGCGGATGGCGTAGTAAATGCCGTCCTTCACATCCAGATAGGCGTTGGAGGTACGGATGTTGTTCAGATACTTGGAAACGCCGCCCACATTTTCCGAAATGGACATGTTGTTGTCATTCAGGATGATAATGAAATTGGTTTCCAGCCTCGCCGCATTGTTCAGCGCCTCATAGGCCATTCCCCCGGTCAGGGAACCGTCTCCGATCACGGATACCACCGTATAGTCCTCCCCCTGCAGATCCCTGGCCTTCACCAGGCCGAGTCCCGCCGAAATGGAGGTAGAGCTGTGGCCCGTGTCAAAGCTGTCGCAGTCGCTTTCCTTTCTCTTGGGGAAACCGCTCATGCCGCCGTATTTCCGCAGAGACTCAAAGCCCTCCCGCCGTCCGGTCAGAAGCTTATGGGTATAGGACTGGTGCCCCACATCCCAGATGATCTTATCCTGCGGCAGATCCAGAACCAGATGGAGCGCCATGGTCAGCTCCACTGCTCCCAGGTTGGAACCAAGATGGCCTCCGGTCACGCTGATTTTATTCACCAGGAATTCCCGGATTTCCGTCGCCAGCGCCGGATAATCCCTGGGACTGATTTTCTTAATGTCGTTTGGCTGCTTTATCTGATCAAGAAGCATGTTAATCCTCATTATTTCTTCCGTGTAATCAAATCCTCTACCAGGCATTCCAGAAATTCGTTCCTGTTCTCCGCAAGACCCTTCAGCTCCTGAAGCGCCTCTTCGGAAAGCCTGCGCACCTCTTTTTCCGACTCTTCCATGCCGTTTAAGGATACATAGGTGACCTTGTTGTTCTTCAGATCGCTTCCCGTCTGCTTACCCAGCTCCTCCAGGCTGCTGGTCAGATCCAGAATATCGTCCCGGATCTGGAAGGCCAGACCGATTTTGCTGCCGATCCGCTCCAGCGCCTCCAGCTTCTCTTTCTCAGCTCCGGCGAGCAGAGCGCCGATCATCATGGGGCTTTCGATCATGGCCGCCGTCTTATTTTCATGGATATAGAGGAGCAGCTCCTGAGTCACCTTCTCCGGCGGGAACTCCTCCGCCTGGGTGTCCGCACACTGACCGCCGATCATGCCGCCGATTCCGGATTTTGCGGACAGAATCTGCATGGCCCGCGCCGCGCGCCTCAGCTCTTCCTCATTCTCTGTGAGCGAAAAGGCGGATGAAGCGGTCTCAAAAGCCAGATTCAGAAGGGCATCTCCGGCAAGCACCGCCATGCCCTCTCCGTAAACCGCGTGAGTGGTTTTCCTTCCCCTGCGGTATTCGTCGTTATCCATACAGGGAAGATCATCGTGCACCAGGGAATAGGTATGAATGAATTCAATGGCCGCCATAAAGGGCGCAGCCAGTTCTTCCCTTCCCCCGAACAGGCGGCAGCACTCTAAAAGCAGCATGGGCCGCAGGCGCTTTCCGCCCGCCAGCACGCTGTAGTTTACCGCTTCCGCCACCGTCTTCGCATATCCCTCTTCCTTCGGCAGATACCGTTTCAGGATCTCTTCAATCTCCCTGACATCCGCCGCAAGCTGCTCTTCAAAATTCATCCAGACCGCCCTCCTCGTTCAGAACCAGAACCTTTTTCTCCACCTGGTCTATTTTATCATTACAGATTTTCAGCAGATCCATACCCTTTTTATAGGCACTGAAGGAATCCTCCAGCGAAATATCTTCCTTTTCCAGGGAACGGGTGATCTCATCCAGCATACCGAATGCCTCTTCCAGGCTGATTTCCTCCAGGCCGTTTTCTCCGGTCATGCCTTTTTTTTCCGCCAGACCGCTTTTCTCTCCGGAAGCGTTCGTTTCAGGCGTTCCGCTTGCAGAAGGTTCCTGTAACTTGTCTTTTTTCTTCACCGGCATAGCCGTTTCCTCGCTTTCTCTCCTTTTGCCAGCTCCTGCGGATTCCAGGCAGCTGCTTCCTTCACTTCAGCAAGTGCCCTGCCGTTTTTCACATAGACGGTCAAAAGGTCTCCCGGATGGATCTGTTCAATGTCCGAAACCGTTCGTCCTTCTCCATCTTCCACGCGGGAAAAGCCCTGACTGAGCTTATCGAGCGGCGACAGCCCTTTCAGCTTCTCCACATAGATTCTGAGCCTGTTACGACGGTCTTCCAGAACATGCCGCATGGCGGCGTTCAGATCCTCCTCCAGCCGGATGGCCTGCATCCGCTTTTCCCTGATCTGATTTGCAGGACTCAGATACTGCATCCTCTGTTTTCTTTGCTCCAGACGCAGTTTTTCCAAGTCAAGCCGGCTTCTTATTCTGCGTCCCAAGTCTGCTTTTCTTTCCTGCAGCAGTTCCAGAAGCTGCCTCACGTCATACACCGCAAGTTCCGCAGCCGCAGACGGCGTGGGCGCACGCAGGTCTGACACGAAATCGATGATGGTGGTGTCCGTTTCGTGTCCCACAGCTGAAATGACGGGAACGGAACAGTCGAATACCGCCTGGGCCACCGCTTCCTCGTTAAAAGCCCACAGGTCCTCAATGGAACCGCCGCCGCGTCCAACGATCATCACGTCCACGCCAATCCGCTCCAGCGCGCGGATCCCGTTCACAATGCTGGGTACCGCCTGATCCCCCTGCACGATGGCCGGATACAGGATGATCTGCACATAGGGATTTCTTCTGCGGGTGATATTTATGATATCCTGCACCGCTGCCCCGGCAGGCGCTGTCACCACCCCCAGGGTCCGAATATATTTGGGAATCGGCTGTTTGTACTCGGGAGCGAACAGGCCCCGCTCCTCAAGCTCCTTTTTCAGCCGCTCAAATCTCTCATATAACCATCCAGCCCCGTCCGGAATGATTTCCTTCGCGTAAAGCTGATATTTTCCGTCCCGTTCATAAACCTCCACGCTTCCCAGCGCGATGACCTGCTGTCCCTCCTCCAGTCGGAACTTCAGGCCCCTGCGGTAACCGGAAAACATCACGCAGGCGATGGCCCCTTTTTCGTCCTTCAGCGTAAAATAAAGATGTCCGGAGGAGTGATATTTGCAGTTGCTCACTTCCCCTCTGACATAGATGCTGCGCAGCATGAAATCCTGGGAAAACATGTTCCGGATATAGGAATTCACCTGTCCCACCGAATAAACGTTTCTCATTCACCTGTCCTTAAACGAACCGTGCCAGCACGCCGTTTACGAAGCCGGAAGACTCATCCTGCCCGAACTTCTTCGCCAGCTCCACCGCTTCGTTGATCGCTACGCTGTCCGGAATCTTCTCATCAAATTTGATCTCATAGACCGCCAGCCGGATGATGGTCAGCTCCACCTTTCCCATCCGGTCAATGGTCCAGCCCTTTGCCGTTGTGCTGATCAACTCGTCGATCTGTGGAAGCTTCTCCAGAATCCGGTTCAGCTTCTCCCGGATATATTCCTCATCTCCGGCACTCGCCGTATTTTCTTCATCCTCAAAGAAAAGCCGGCACTGCTCCGGCATCTCCTCAATCGTATTAAATTCCACACGGAACAGCAGCTTAAAAATCTGCTCCCTCTGTTCTCTTCTGCCCATCTTATCTCCCGTAATCTGCCGGAAAAATGCCTTCCGTTTCCCGAAAGGCACATAACGGTTCAGACCTGTCTGAACCGTTATCCTCCTACTGTCTGCCCGGCTCCATATTCACATTCACGATCCGGATGTTCACATCCGTAACGGTCAGCCCGGTCATGTTCTCGATCGCGTTCTTCACCTTTTCCTGAACCTTTGCGCTGGTTCCCGGAATGTTATAGCCATATTCCAGGCTGAGCGCCAGATCAACCCTTACATTGCTGCCGGTCACCTGCACCCGAACGCCCTTGGTCAGGCTCTTGACACCAACCTTGCTCATCAGCTCGTTGGTCACTTTTCCCGCGAGGGAATAAACGCCTTCCACCTCCATAGCGGCGAGGGAAGCGATCATGGCAACGACCTCATCTGCAATCTGTACGGAGCCGATGCTGTCATCGCCCTGTAACACATAGGTGTTTCTGTTTGTATCTTTTTCCATAAGGCTGCCTCCTTTATCACTATAACAATGATTATAACAAAATCCCTTCCCTTTGCAAAGTATTTTCTCTTACAGTTCACTCGTCCGGAAGAACGTCAGCGTAAGCTGTTCCTGTGAAGCTGCATAGGAAACCGAATCTCCCGGCAGGTACTGAAAGATCTCCTGCTGTGTAAGAAGCCTCTCATACAGCTCCTTGTACACGGTCTCATCCGCGCACTTCAGCGTCACGGAACTGCGACCTTCCCGTGTGGCGGTTTCAAAAGCCTCCGCGGCCTGCTCCATGTCAGCCCGGATAAAATACAGGCCTTCCCGTACATAATAGTTGTCCGTTAAGCTGACGCATTCCGGAAGGGGAAAAACGGGATCCGCCGTATGGGTACGGGAAATCTGCTCCGTGGTGACCAGAAAAAAGTCATAATCCACCTGCTCCCTGCGCTCACCGGCCTCCGTTCCGCTTTCTTCCGAGCCGTCTTCCCCTGCCTCTTCCGTCTGATAGCTCACGTCTCCCCAAGCGGGATCCGCGTAATACCAGTCTCCGCTGCAGCATACCGCCGTCCAGGCGTGGGGAGAGCCATCCTCCACGGTGCCAGTCACAAGAACGGCCGGAATTCCGGCTCTCTGGCAAAGATACTGAAAGGCTTTCGCATATCCCTGGCAGACGCTTTTTCCATAAAGGAAAACGGAACAGATCGTCTGATTTTCCGGTGCCTGCAGGTCATACTCTGTACCGGTAACAATGGATTCGTACAGAGTCTTCAGCTTTTCGTAGTCGTCCATGTCCTCCGTAAGCGTCGAAAGCACGGCATCCGCTTTTTCCTCCACGCGCAGAAGCCGTTCCTGCGCCTGCTGCCGGGTGAAGGTATACTCCGCCTGAAAGGATACGTCCTGAATATCCTCCCCCAGGGCGTGTGTGGTCAAAGTATATCCATCCACATAAAAAATCTCCGGATGATCCGCCATCACACAGGCAAACACCCGTTCAATCCGTTCCGCATCCTGTACGGAAAGGGAAGCGTCCGGCACAAACCCGGTAACCGCCTCATAAAGTTCCAGATACAGAAGGGCGTCCTCCTCCCCCAGTCTGGAACAGGCGTATCCATCCTGATTTTCCTCCGCAGGCTGTTCTTCTTCCTCCTTTGTCCAGGCTTCTTCCTGCGCGCTTTCCGCTGTCGGAGACGGTGCTGCCGGTTCCGGCTGAACACGCATAAAAAACGCATCCGCCGCAAAATACACCGTTACCGCAATCGCCGCGGCAGGAAGCATCAGCTTCAGGATTTCCCGGATCTTTCTCATACTATCCTCATTCCGAAGCGTCGATGCCGGGGGTCTTTCCTCACGGCCGTTTTTGACGCTTCAACAAAAACAGCCGCAAACTGTGTCTACGGATTTCAGGCTTAGTTTCTTCCAAATTCCGTCAGGATCAGGCCCTTGTTTCTGTCCACCGTCATGCCCACGCTCCACTCGTTGACGAACAGAAGCAGCGGGTTTCCTCTCATGTCCTTCACCTTCTTCATGTCGGAGGTGCCGGTCAGCTTATCCAGATCAAAATCTTCCTTGTTTTCAATCCAGCGGATGTGCTCATAGGGAAGCGGCTCCAGCCGGATTTCCACGTTGTATTCGTTGTTCAGGCGGTATTTAAGCACGTCAAACTGCAGAACGCCCACCACGCCCACAATGATCTCCTCCAGACCCGTATTGTATTCCTGGAAGATCTGGATGGCGCCCTCCTGGGCGATCTGGGTGATGCCCTTGACGAACTGCTTTCTCTTCATGGTGTCCACCTGGCGCACCCTGGCAAAATGCTCCGGCGCAAAGGTGGGAATGCCCTCATAGGCAAAATTTTCCTTCGGCATACAGATCGTATCGCCGATGGAAAAGATGCCCGGATCGAACACGCCGATGATATCGCCCGCATAGGCCTCGTCCAGAATCTTTCTCTCGCTTGCCATCAGCTGCTGGGGCTGGGAAAGGCGCATCACCTTGCCGCCCTGCACATGCTTCACTTCCATACTGGCGTCAAATTTGCCGGAACAGATGCGCATGAAGGCGATACGGTCCCTGTGCGCCTTGTTCATGTTGGCCTGGATTTTGAACACGAAGGCGGAAAAATCATGCTCCACCGGATCTATAGATCCACAGTCCGCTTTTCTCGCCAGCGGCGGCGTGGTCATGGTAAGGAAATGCTGCAGGAAAATCTCCACGCCGAAATTGGTCAGGGCAGAGCCGAAAAATACGGGGGTCAGGTCGCCGCTTCTGACCAGATCCAGGTCAAATTCCGCGCTTGCGCCGTCCAGGAGCTCCACCTCTTCCAGAAGCTTATCCATGGCCTCTTCCCCGATGAACTCCCGGAGCGTATCCGTATCGGAAAGCGGGATCTCCGTAGCATGGCCCTCCTTCGTTCCCTTTTCCGTGTCGGAATAGGTGATGACACAGCCCTTATCCCTGTCATAGACGCCCTTAAACGCCTTTCCGGAGCCGATGGGCCAGTTCATGGGGCAGGTGGCGATTCCCAGCTCCTTTTCGATTTCATCCAGCAGGTCGAAGGTATCGTTGGCGTCCCGGTCCATCTTGTTGATAAAGGTGAAAATCGGGATTTTCCGCATCACGCAGACCTTGAACAGCTTTCTGGTCTGCGCCTCCACGCCCTTGGAAGCGTCGATTACCATGACCGCGGAGTCCGCCGCCATCAGCGTCCGGTAGGTATCCTCAGAGAAATCCTGATGTCCCGGCGTATCCAGAATATTGATGCAGTATCCGTCATATTCAAACTGGAGAACGGAGGAGGTGACGGAAATTCCTCTCTCCTTCTCGATCTCCATCCAGTCGCTCACCGCATGGCGGGCCGTGGCTTTTCCCTTTACGCTGCCCGCCAGGTTGATTGCGCCGCCATAAAGCAGGAATTTTTCTGTCAGAGTGGTCTTACCTGCATCCGGATGGGAAATAATGGCAAAGGTTCTTCTTCTGTTGATTTCAGTCTTTATATCTTGTAAATCGCTCACTGTTTTTTCTTTCCTTCTGCCGCCAAAGGCGGCTTCCATACGGAGTCATGCACCGACTGCGGCGCACAACGGTTGATTGGCAACAAAGAGTCCCCGTCCTCTTTTTTCCGGATTCGTCCGGGCAGAAAACATTTTTTCAGGGACAGGCCTCTGCATTTTTCCGTTACGTTGCGCTCAAAATCTCAGGCAGGACGCTGGTTCCGGCAAATTCCGGCCGGATTCCGAAATAATCCAGCACGGTGGCGCCGATATCCGCGAAGGTCTCTCTGGTTCCCAGATTGACGGGCGCAATTTTCTCCCCGTAAACCACAAACGGCGTGTACTCCCGGGAGTGGTCGGTGGATACGGTATAGCCGGGATCGCAGCCGTGGTCGGCCGTGATCATGAGGACGTCATCGGGGCGCATGTTCGCAAGGAACTCCGGCAGCCACTCATCGAAGGCGGTCAGCGCCTTCGCATAACCGTCGATATCGTTTCTATGTCCATAAAGCATATCGTAGTCCACCAGATTGATGAAGCAGAGCCCCTCAAAGTCCCTGCTCTGATACTCCAGGGTACGCTGCATTCCTTCCGCGTTTCCCGCAGTATAGACATGCTCCGTAATTCCCTTTCCGGCGAAGATATCAAAGATTTTACCCACCGCGATCACGTCATAACCCTTTTCCTTCAGCTGGTCCAGCATGTTTACGGAAGGAGGTTCAATGGAAAAGTCATGACGGCGGGGCGTTCTCACATAATGGCCGCTTTCCCCTTCAAAGGGACGGGCGATCACCCGGCCCACCCCGTGCTCTCCGGTGAGAATCTCCCTGGCGATCCGGCAGTATTCGTACAGAGTTTCCGGCGGCACGATTTTTTCATGGGCCGCGATCTGGAACACGCTGTCCGCCGAGGTGTATACGATGAGCTTTCCTGTCTTCACATGCTCGTCTCCGTAGTCCTTTATGACCTCGGTACCGGAGTAAGGGCGGTTGCAGAGAACGCCTCTTCCGGTGCGGCGGGTGAATTCATCAAGGACCTCCGCCGGAAATCCATTCGGATAGGTGGGCAGGGGACGGCCGGAATAGATACCGGAAATCTCCCAGTGGCCGATGGTGGTGTCTTTCCCTTTGGATGCCTCGCGCATGCGGGCGACTGCCGCGCGGGGAGAAGGGACTGACGGGTGCCAGTCAATGCCCTCGATGTTGAACAGGCCGAGGGATTCCATGTTCGGCATGTGGAAATATTGGCTTGTCGCCGCGCTTTTTAAGGTGTTGGTTCCCTCGTCGCCGTATTCTGCCGCATCCGGTTCCGCACCGATGCCGACGCTGTCGAGGACGATGAGGAAGATTCGTTTTTTATGGGATGTATTAGAATTCATGGTGTATGCACTCCTTTTTTACGGTGGCAGGTGGGCGGGACGGCGCTTCGCTGGTCCCGCGGTGGCAGGGGCAAGCATGGGGCGGCTTGCGGCTTTTTCCCTTCTGGAACTCCGCAGTGCACTCGATTCCGCTCCGCTCCATCTCGTTCACGGGCTTCGCCCTATGCGAAAAGGAAGGGGGTATGGCGCCCTCATGCAAGCATGGGGCGGCATACCCCCTTCCTTTTCGCGCACTGCTCATTGCCTGCGCGGACATTATACCAGCAATTTTTTGATTTGTATAGTCCGAAGGCGGGAGGAAGGGGTGATTTTTACCGTCAAATTCTGCGTTTGGTGCGGAAATTAGAGGATGTGAGTTGTCGCTTTGTCAGCTTTATCCTCTGCCGGGGGCTTATGTCCTTCGGCAGAGGGATTTTTCAGGCTTTCATGTACTTTTGTTTCGGACTTCTTGGTTTGTCCGGAATGGACATTTTGAATTTACCGGTCTCAAGAAGAGGGGTTAGATATTTTTTCCTGAAATATTTTCTGTCAGATAATCCAGGAAAATGAAGCATTTCTGTTTGGCTGCGAGAGACGGAACAATATGCTAACAGGTTCTCCATGCTTGCAGCCTCAGCTTGGGGGAAGCTTGTGAGATAATGGTCTGAAAGATATTTCTCCTCAATAAACTGCGGAGTTCCGCCGGAATAAAGCCATATATGGAGCTACCTGGGTTCCTTCAGACCGGTTTTTTCCTGAAAATCTTCTATCGATTCCGCTTTCCCTCTTCTTTCCCAGATCTCCCGTTCCCCTTCTCTCAGCTTCCTCATTTCCTCTTCTTCGTTATACTCGAAGATTGACATGGCGATCACCTCTTTTCCGAAACGTTTACGTTGAGGAACGCGAGCCGAATCTCAAATTCGGCTCTGCGATATACAATTTGTGACATTTTGTCACAAATTGAGGTGAGAACAATAAGCTATCGAGCTTATTGTTCTCACTACCTCCGCTCTCTGGCTACGCAGGCTGTTTTATTCCTCTTTCATATCGCCGATGTTTTCTTTCTCTATCTTACCAGCTTCCAATGCTTGATATTCCTGATTTAATTCTCGTAGTAATTCTTCCTCACTTGGTAGATATAATTTATATTTGGAAGCAAAAATCTGTGTTTCATTTTCAGGCAATGTATACTTAACTACAGACTCACTTTTATCCGCACACAAAACAATACCAATCGGTGGATTATCTCCTTCATTCATAAGTTCTCGTTCATAATAATGAACATACATCTGCATCTGCCCTAAGTCTTGATGTGTTAAGTCTCCAACCTTTAGATCTATCAAGACAAAACATTTTAAGATGTAATTATAAAATACAAGGTCAATTCTAAAATGACGTCCATCAAATGTTATTCTTTTCTGCCTCGCTACAAAAGAAAACCCTCTTCCAAGTTCCAAAAGAAATTTTTGCAAATGTGTAAGGAGCGCTTGCTCTAAATCACTTTCATAAAAATCATCATTAGGCATCAAGCCAAGAAATTCCAACACATACGGGTCACGGATAACATCTTCTGGTTTCTTCGCTGGCTCTAATGTCTGTATTTCCTCCGCAACTTGTTCTTTATTTTTACTGGATAATAACCTTTCATAAAAGAAGGAATTTATCTGACGCTCAAGTTGCCTTGTACTCCATTGAGATTTTACAGCTTCCTGCATATAAAATTCCCGGGCGTTTTTATTCTCCACTCGCATTAGAAGTCGATAATGCGTCCAGCTCAATTCGCTACGCAGTGCGTAGCCATTTGGAAACGTCAAATAAAACTGCCTCATATTTTTCAAATTGGAAACAGTAAATCCCTTCCCAAAATCCTGTGTCATTTGCTTTGATAATTCTTTCAGCAGGCCTGTCCCATACTCTGCCTTTTCATTACCGCCCTGTTCTTCAATGATTGATTTTCCTATATTCCAATAAGCTTCAACCATTGCAAAGTTAGCTGTTTGATAGACTTTATTTCTCGCTGTAGATAAAATATTTTTGATTTCATCATAAAACTTTTGATTCATCAAACTGTCTCCTCATTATCCAACGTCATACTTTTAAAACAGTTCTTTGATTGTGCTATCAGTTTTTTGTGGGAAAGCATTCCCACCGTCTCCTTATTCTTCCTGTTTCCATATAGTTCTTCGTTCATCGTACCTCCGTTTCTGCAAAGGCTTCCTTTTCTGATTTCCATTAAAAAAGGAAAGTCTTCGCCTGTGTGGCGGGTACGGTCACTCCCTTCGTCCGCTCCCGCCCGTTCTTTTCGTTACATTGTTCTGGAATCAAGCATAGAACTTCTGAATGGAATGTCAGATTTGACAGACGGCGGGAAATCCGCCAGTTGCCGAACGGCTTACAGAATTTTTATGCTTAGTTGTATTTTATCATCCCGGTTCCCTGGTTTCAACATCATTTTTCCGACTTATTAGCATTCAACTGCTTTTGGTTATTTTTCATGAGGTAGGGAAAATAACATAATGAATGAGCATGCAGGAAACGGCCCGTTCCCCGGACGCAGTTTTTTATTTCATCCCCCTCCCGGCTGATATCCGTTCATGCAACAGATACACATAATCGACACAAAAAGGCTGTAAACGCATATCAGCAAAACAATGGCAAGCTGCCCCCGTGCAACAGCTTCCGAAACATTCTTATAGGTATACAGGCAGAAGCATATCAGCGATATAACCAGTGCCACGGCCAGCAGCAGGAATGATAATGTCACCCCTTCCCTGATATATTCCGGGATTATTCCGGCCGTACTGTGCATGTCCGAAAAAAGCCCAAGGTCATTATTGACCCTTCCGGAAAAGAACAAGCAGACCAATGTGAACAAAATACAAAATAAACCTGTAGCTCTTTTTCTTTTCATTCGTTTTACCCCTTCGTGCTAAACTTTATCCATCGTTCGTGGATGCTTGCCCTGCGCCTTGGATGATAGATAAAGTATATTACAGAGAGTCCTTCCCAGTATAGATATCCTTAATGATTTCTTCGATCGGTACTCCAGCCACCTCCAGATCGATGAGCTCCACATGCTCCATGACATAATGAAGAAAATCCTTCATGGACACGTCTTCCAGCAAAAAGGAAACCTTTTTCTTCCTTTTTTCATCCTTTATCACTTCGACGCCCGGATAATCTATTTCAAAATCTGTTCCCAGTTCCATTTGTATATATCTTCTTTTTCCCCGGATGTCCCTGATCCGGTCTTTTTCTCCGTCATAGACGATCGTTCCCTTATCAATGATGATGATTCTGCCGGCAAGGGTATCGATATCTTCCATGTCATGCGTTGTCAGCAGTACCGTAACCTTTTTCTCCCGGTTGATCTCTCTGACGAATTTCCGAATATTGTCTTTGGCGACAACATCAAGTCCGATGGTCGGTTCATCCAGAAATACAATGGAAGGGTTATGTAAAAAGCTGACTGCCACTTCACAACGCATTCTCTGCCCCAGGCTCATCTGCCGGACCGGCTTATGAAGCAGTTCCCCTATCTTCAGGACCTCATGGAACAGCTCCATATTTTCCTGATACTGCTGTTCTGTCAGGTTATATACATATTTATACAGCCGGAAGGTATCCTCCACAGGAAGATCCCACCACAACTGGCTCCTTTGTCCGAAAACCACTCCGATGCTTTTGTTATACTGCTTTCTTTTCTGCCACGGAGCTATCCCGTCAACAAAGATTTCCCCTTCCGTCGGCGTCAGGATTCCTGTCAGCATCTTTATCGTAGTTGACTTACCGGCGCCGTTCGGACCAATGAGTCCGACAATTTCCCCTTTTTCAATGGAAAAACTGACATGATCGACCGCACGGAATTTTGTTTTCCGTGGCTTCAGAAATCCCCTGACGGATTTTTCCCTCTTTACAATATCAAATTCCTTGACCAGGTTTTTTACCACCATATTATTTTCCATAGCTTATCCACTCCATCAGCTTCCCGAACTCGTATAGTGCTTACATGAAATCTTCCATAATTTACAGATCAGAACGGAAATGACCAGACTTACGGGCAGCGTCATAAAATTGATCAGGGCATCCTTATTTTCCTTTTCCAAAATATATCTGGCCGGGTAATAATTTACAAATGCCAGCGGAAGGACGCATGTCAGGAACAGCAACATCTTTTTTCCGAATATCACCAGCGGATAACTCAGGAAATCGCGGAACGCGTAATACAGATCGCCAAGCCAACTCGAATTAAACATAAATATCGACGTACAGCCGATGAAAACAAATATGCCCGCCTGTATCAATGTTCCGCCTGCAATCCCAGCTGTCAGGATCAATACTTTAAACAGATTCCAGCGGGCAGAAACCTGAAAGCACGCCAGAATCAGGATGATCAAAGACGGAACCAACTGGGAAAAGATTTCCATGATGTGGATGTTATAAAAGATCAGGCTGAAAAGTACCGGCTGCGGTTTCGTAAAAAATTTGTCCAGTTCTCCGTGCGTAATGAGCTTGTCCAGATTACGGAAAGGCTTAAAAAAAATCTGCGCAAGGCTGTAGGAAACGACGTACATCCCGTAAAGAAAGGCAATATCCCATGCATTCCAGCCATACAGGACTTCGATTTTCGACGATAAAACAAGGGCAAAGAGAAGGAACATCAGACGCAACGGCGCAACACTTACACATAAAAGAATAAAATTTAGTTTATATTCTGTCTCCCGCTTAAAACACATATAAAATAATCTTCTGATCAGCATAACTGCACTCATCCTCCCTGAACGGCAAGCTTTTTTCTTCCGCGGCTCCAGACGATCCCGACCAGGATCCCCAGAAAAATAATCCATACAAATTGCAACAGGAAAACAGAAAGAATATTCACATTCGTGATCTCATTACTTTCCAGCAGGATCCTTAACGGCATCTCAAAAATCCAGATGAAAGGCAGCGCCTCCATAACCGCCTGCATCCATGCAGGCATAAGGAAGCTGGGAATGAAGCTTCCTGAAAGGATCCTTATGAGTACATCCGCCAGGAATACCAACGACCAGGCTTCAATAACCCAGAAGCAACTCAGTTCCACCAGGATCCGAACCAGATACATAATCAGAAAAGCGAGCAGTACAGAAATTCCAAAGTAAAGCAGATTCGCCCAGTTAATATTTTCAAACCCGATCGCAAGGAAACAGATAAAAAAGACCGGCAGCCCGACCAGAAACAGATCTCCCATCATCTTCCCGATATTTTCCTGCAGCATCACAAACAGGTAATTCCACGGCTTCAGCAGAGAAATCACAATATTTCCGGTACGTATATCATCCGCAAGCTTACTTTCCACGTTATAAATGATAGACAATATTTGCGACAATGCAGCATATCGGATCATATACTTCTGCATTTCAACATCTTCCGGATACAGGGCTTTCCAGAAAAGGGTCAGAATGAGGACACTGAACGCAGAAACCGCTATTTTCAGCAGCGCGCCGCCCCGATATGCAAATTTGGTTTTTATCCCCATCCCTATCATTGCGCAGAACTTTTTCATCTCTACCTCTCCTGCTTTTTCGTCTTTCTACTTTATCATTTCCCTGTATAATACAAGAGTCGTCCTGAAAATATCTTTTTCCCTTTTCTGATTCAAAAACCCATTGTACTTTTGGATTGCATAGCGCACGCTCTGAAGCCCTGTCCCATGACGAACCCCTCTCCTTTTCGGTTTTACCTCCGTCCGGTCGTCCTGCAGTTCCGGGCAGGCATTTTCAATAATCCATACCATTCCAAAGGGCCTGTTCTCCAGCCGGACCCTGATCCAGCCCTTTCCTTCCATTTTTTCGCATGCTTCAATCGCGTTGTCCAGCAGATTGGACAGGATGCTGCACCAGTCCCTGTCCGAAACAAAGGAATCCGACAGGTCGTCCGATACTATTTTGAAACGGATGCCTGCGTTTTCCGCCTGGTATGCCTTACTTCCCAGTATGGCGTCCACGACCACGCTGCCCGTGTGGAAGCTTTGCCTGATATTACAGTAATCCTCCTGTAATTTACCGATATAATTCCACGCCCTGTCCACTTCCCCATCTTGTAATATGCTGTCGATCACGATCAGATGATTCCGGATATCATGAACCAGAATGTCCCGTTCCCTGTCTCCCTCTATCCTCTCCCGATATTTCTGTTCTGCGGCATCAGCACGTTTTTCCAGTTCGTTGACTTCATATTTTCCTTTTTTCAAAATGTAGAATGTGGCAAGGATGAAAAGTATACAGAGATAGCCAAGCATTCCGAAGAATCCCCGCTTTAACACGAACAGCCTGTCCGACTCATAAAAGACCAGATCACAGAAACATAATATCAAATGCTGGATAACCGGAACGATCAAAAGCCTTTTTTCCATCCTCCCATATACCATCAGGCTTTGTTTTTGCAGTCTGTATATCAGCACAAATGCAATGAATACCAAAGACAGCGATGCCAAACTGAACCATATCTGAGAATAATTGATACCGGACTGTAGCTTCATCATGGCGTCATACCCATTGCTGTACTCTACTGCAATGAGCGTCATCAGATATAAAAAGTAAAGGCTCTCATAAAAGATACCGACGATTACAAAAGCATCCTTCCATCTGATACGGTATCTCCATCTCGCCAGCAAAACTGCCACGACTATTTCAAGCAACACATACAACTGTGAATAAAAAGAGAATATACGCTGATAATATAATAACCCAATCCATATCAATAAACAGATATTCCACAGGACTTTTATGCCGCGCCACAATTTTCTTTTTTCCGCCAGCCTTCCTGTCCACCAATAGGGAATACAGATTTCCAGGCAGCAGACAAATATCTCCAGGATTTCCTTCATTTTTCATCCCTGCCTGTCTGCCGCCTGATTCGCGCAATACATTCCCAGACGCTCTCTCACTTCCTGGATATGCTCTTTGCTTATGGTCAGTGCGCTGCCGTTGCTCAGAATCACCTGACGTGCATTGATCCTGTCTATATGCTCCAGATTGACGATACAGCCTCTTTCCACGAGCATGAATACGTTTCCGTCCAGCTCTTCCAGCACCTTACTGATTGCCTTCCTCTCCTGCTTTTCCTCCGCTTTCAATACAAAACGTACATTCTGATTCTGCTTGTAAATACAGATGATATCACGGTACGGTACTTTTTCATATCTGGAATGGGTTCTTATCGTGTAAAACTTCTTCTCATCCCGCTCCAGTTTTTGCAGAAGCCTGTCCAGGACGTCCGATATTTCTTCTTTGGCCATATCCTTCGTGATAAAATCAAACGCCCTGACCCGGTATCCGGCTTTTATGAACTCTTTATGGGAAGTCAGGAACACAATATTCGTGGAATCGCTCAACTCCCGGCTTTTTTCCGCAAGCTCCCTGCCGTCCATCTGCGGCATCTCGATATCCAGAAAGCAGATGTCGTATTCCCTTTTTTCCAGAAACTCCCAGTACAGCGGCTCCGGGTTTTCATAAGCGTCAATCTCACATAAAACTGCTTTTTCAGCCAGATAGTTCCCAAGCAGCCCCTTCATGAGAGCCAGGAATTCCGCCTCATCGTCCGCCAGACATATTCTTATCATCTCTGTCCCTTTCAAAGCCGGTTTTACCCTATTTGAATATTAATATCACAGTTATATGAATTTGTGGCTATAATGTCATAAAAAGCCCATTTTTGTCATTCAATTCTGTGTATCAGAATAAATTCGGTACATCTGCTGATATACTTTTCTGGTATTCTGGTATTTTCCGGAAGAATGCAGGCCATAGATTTCCTCAACACTGTATGGCAGATTATAAAGGTTTTCTCTGGTAATCAGGACAAAATAATTGTCCGATCCCTGAACGGACTCCGCAAATTCTTCTGTATTTATGAAAGCATTCTCCTCGTCCGTAAAAGAACATGCTTCCCTTTCATCTGTTCCACCTACACGTATCTTCCCGCAATTTCGACAAATTCCGACATATTATGAACCATTTCTCCAGTGTTCAGAATTTTAGCCTGAAATTCCTCTTTTCCAAAGTCCATGATATGACGGAGGTTAATAGTCAGGTCTTTCTGCTGGCCGATCCTTAAAATCCACTTTGCGCAGTTATCCCCGCACGCAGAGGCATTAAAGATTTTATTCGACTCGTCAAACGCCATAAGAATCAGCGTCTTGACGCCGCCGGATAACTCTTTGACGGAAATGGGACCAAGAACCGGGCTGTCAATCAGGTGGCAGCTCACCACGGTTGACTTGTCCACATCCTTTATCATTTCCACGGAAAGCTTCTCCGTAATCCATTCATCTTCATATCGATTGTCAAACCAGGCAGGCGGATAATAGATCGCCTCCTCCATTTTTCCCAGATAAATACTCAGCATATCATCCTCATTTTCCTGCCGCTACCGGCGGCATTTTTCCCGATGCGGCCCGAAGCTTCCGGTTCGGACCAGGCTGCTTTTCCTTTTTTCTCAGTATAGCATATCCGCTCTGTCCCGGACAGTCAACCTCCGGAAATTTCTTTCAGTGCATTTTCTGTCTGTAATCCGTCAACCTGATTTTTTCCTTTTCCAGAGCCGCACAGCCCGCCGGAACCATGGGCACAGATTCCCGATCTGCTCCACAGTCCCGGCGGGCTTTTTTCTTTCCGATATTCAGCCTCCGGATACGGGGCTGATGATGATGTTTTCCGGGGCGATCCCGGTTTTTCTGGTGACGATGTCCTCAATCTGGGCGCGCTGGGCGTCGGTGAGGGTTGATGCGTTCACGACCACGTCCACCATGGTACCGCTGATGCTGACCACCACGTCGGTGAAGCCCTTGGCTTCCAGAAGAATCTCGGCGGCGGTCTCTTTTTCGGCCATGTCAGTGAGATTGATCATGCCGTTGATGGCGTCCTGCTTCTGTTCTTCACTGATGTTTTCATTATTGATGATGTCCAGCAGGGTTTCCTTGTTTCTTGCCCTGGTCTGCTCCTTCTGGAGCTTGGCACCGGCGAGGGAGCTGATTCCGGCGGAACTGGTAAAAACAGCTTCGCCCGGAGTGCCGCTGTCAGATACGCTCTCTCCCTCCTGGACGAGCTCCGCGCTGGCCTCATCGATGGCTTCCGCCGCCACGGCCACGTCCGCCTCCACCTCTCCGGAAAGCGCTCCGTCCGCCGACATGCTTTCATCCAGATAATTTTCAACAGCAGCGGCTTCCTGATCAGAATCCAGGCTTTCAATATCGGACACATTTGCACTGTCCAGATCGGATACGATGTCCTCCTCCGAAAGATCCAGAAGGGCGGTCATATCCTCTTCCTCTGCGTTTTGCGCATCCGCACTCGCAAGCTGCTCCTGCCCCGCTTTTGTCCCGGCGAAATTCAGATATCCCGCCACGGCGATCATGATCGCCAGAGCCGTAATCATAATCTGATTGCGTTTCAACACATTTTTCACTCCTGTTCCCTCTGCTTTCTGCTATTTCATCTTAACTACTTTAATCTTATGAGCCTCTATATCAAATAATGCCTGAATCACTTCGGTTATGTTTTTCTGGATCAGGGCGTCTCCGCCTCCCTGGGCGACCACGGTCACGCCCTCGATTTCCGGCTGTGTGGTCTGGGAAATATAAGGCGTCCGGTTCCCCTCCGAATCCGTGATGTACACCGTGCTTTCCTCCTGCCTTGCGCTTTCCGACTCCCTGGTCCCTCCCGCGCTGTCTGTCTCGCTCACCCACCCCGATTCCGAAGGCACATCCTTCTCCACCACCTGCTCTCCCGAATCCCGGATTGTGATCATCACCTTCACTTCTCCCACTCCTTCCATGGCGGAAAGGAGTTCCTGCAGCTCCTCCTCCATCCGTTTGGCGTATCCCTCCCCTCCGGATGCGGCATCTCCCCCATCGGCCGCTTCCCCCGTCTCCATGCCCTCCTGCGCCGTGAGCGTTCCTTCCCGGGTATCTTTCCCCGTATCCTCCTGTCCGTCACCCCCGGAAAACCTGTCTGCCGGAATGGCGATCACCATGAGCAGAAGTCCAAGGAGAGCCACCACTGCCATGTTTTCTTTGGTGAGCTTTTTCTTCCATTTGGCAAGGTAATCCCTGCAATTTGCCCTGCCGTCTGCCTTGCGTTCATTCATTCCAGACCACCTCCAGATTTTCCGGCTCCATTCCGAGTTCCCGGGCGAGGGCGTTTTGAAGCTCCCCTCCCGTTTCTTCCCGGCCCCCGGCATCCATTTCCTCCTCTCCCTCCTTCGCTTCATCCGTCTCTCCCACCCGGATCTGTCCCACCCGGATTTCTCCGACGCC
>ERZ894229.712-NODE-712-length-23493-cov-34.9453_pt1 | contig 23493 bp, 12 predicted proteins | sample MGYA00380295_ERZ894229 | MGnify/ENA primary metagenome ERZ894229 (study PRJEB32331, sample SAMN06328479) | human gut metagenome | biome: human gut microbiome; feature: stool | host: Homo sapiens | collected 2014-09-17 ... | reverse complement strand
CCCGCCCGGCGAAATTGTAGTACCGGTGAAGATGCCGGTTACCCGCGACAAGACGGAAAGACCCCATGGAGCTTTACTGCAGTTTAATATTGGGTTTCGGTAATTTATGTACAGGATAGGTGGGAGACTGGGAAGCTAGCACGCCAGTGTTAGCGGAGTCACCCTTGGGATACCACCCTTAAGTTGCTGGAATTCTAACCTGCGGCCGTGAATCCGGCCGGGGGACATTGTTAGACGGGCAGTTTGACTGGGGCGGTCGCCTCCAAAAAGGTAACGGAGGCGCTCAAAGGTTGGCTCAGCACGGACGGAAACCGTGCCTTAGAGTGTAAACGCGTAAGCCAGCCTAACTGCGAGGGTGACGGCCCGAGCAGTAACGAAAGTTGGAGTTAGTGATCCGGCGGTATGAGAGTGGAATTGCCGTCGCTCAACGGATAAAAGCTACCCTGGGGATAACAGGCTGATCTCCCCCAAGAGTCCACATCGACGGGGAGGTTTGGCACCTCGATGTCGGCTCATCACATCCTGGGGCTGTATTCGGTCCCAAGGGTTCGGCTGTTCGCCGATTAAAGTGGTACGCGAGCTGGGTTCAGAACGTCGTGAGACAGTTCGGTCCCTATCTGTCGTGGGCGTAGGATATTTGAGGAGAGCTGTCCTTAGTACGAGAGGACCGGGATGGACGCACCTCTGGCGCACCAGTTGTTCCGCCAGGAGCACAGCTGGGCAACTATGTGCGGATCGGATAAACGCTGAAAGCATCTAAGCGTGAAGCCGACTCCAAGATAAGATATCCCATAGCGTAAGCTAGTAAGGCCCCTTGAAGACTACAAGGTTGATAGGCTGCGTGTGTAAGCATGGTAACATGTTCAGCTTGGCAGTACTAATAGGCCGAGGGCTTGACCATAGTTCCTTGGTTCGAAGCTTTTTCCAAGAACTTCTATCTTAAATCTTTATTCAGTTTTCAGTGTACTGGCAAAAGGACTTATCCAATCTGGATAGGTCCTTTTTTGTTGCATGGGGAATTTATGTATTTTGAGTATCCGTGTGTTTCGTTTGTCATCCTTTTACACAAATTATCTATAGACAATTTCAAATTGGAATGATATTGTAATCATAAAGAAGGGCTTTTGGAAAGGCGGTAGTGAAGAAGGGAATCCCGATGGGCGGGCTTTGTTTTACAGAACCGGCGGGCGGCAGGACACTTTACTGAAGGTTTCTATGAAAATTTATAGAATAATCATTTTATGCAAAATGAGAAGTTACTCTTCAATCGTCCGTACCTTTGGGACCATTTTTCTGGGAGAGGATGGTATGCATCTGGGCACACGCATCTATGAACTGATCCGGCGCTATGGTTTCTATATAGGGGTGCTCCCCTCATTGATTGCATTCCTTTTGCGTCCGGAGACTTTCGGGCGGTAAGGCCGGGTTCTCCAGTGGATATCCCTAGGAATTTTCTGCGGAAAGAGTGCTCCAGTCAAACCGGCAGCCTGTAGCGCCGCGGTGCGCTTTTGCCTGCCAGGGGGATACAAAAATCCGTTGCGGCTGTGCGGCCGCTTGCCGTATGGAAGGCAGCCTCCTTCCATGCCTATAAAACCCCATCCAATCAAAAAATCGCCCCGGCTTTCGCCCGTTTTCACACGGCGAGGGCCGGGGCGTTTTGTATTTTGCGAAGGCGTAGGAGCGTTATCAATATGCTTACGTTGTAATATTTATATAAATTGCAATAAAATTAATAAACTTCTACAAGATTACCAATTGATTTGCTGAATATTTAAACGTAAAATAGAAACAGCCATCAAATTGTAAAGGGGGATAGAGCGGTTTTTTAACAAGGGGATGAAAGTTGTATCTTTTGGAAAGGGAGAGAGAAATGAAAGGGAACAAATGGAAAGGGGCCGTTTCCTGGCTGTGTATCATCGCGCTTGTTTTGACAAGCTGTTTTGCAACGTTCGCACTGCCAACCAATGCGTTTGCCAGCGAAGAGGGCACGGTCATTGATGTAACGGATTTTGGGGCCGATCCTTCCGGCCAGGAAGACAGCGCGGTCCCGATTCAAAAGGCAATTGAGGCCGCGAAGGAAGTGGACGGGCCGGTCACCATCTATTTCCCGAAAGGGGAATACAATATTTGGCCGGACGACGCCATCACACGGAGGATCTACATATCCAACTCCACCACGCCGAGCAGCACGGAGCTGGAGGAGAATTCGATCCGCACCATTGGAATCCTCTTGGAAGATATGCAGGACGTCACCCTGGACGGCGGCGGTTCTAAGCTGCTCTTCCACGGGAAAATGATGTCGTTTGCCGTCATCGATTGTGAAAACGTAAAAATCCAAAACTTGACGTATGATTTTGCAAGGCCGTATGTCATCGACTTAACGGTCGAAGCGGTCACGGAGGATACGGCCACGGTCTATATCCCGGATTGTTATGAATATGCAATCGACGGCAACCGCCTGATCTTCTACGGGGAAGTCAGCCCGAAGACCGGCAACCGGTATTGGATCTATGACGATTACCCGTTTGACCAGTGGAACAACCTGCTCACAGGCGAAATCCACCGCGCTTGGGACGGCTGCATGACGCTGTTTGAGAACTGCACGTCCATCGAAGAGCTGGGCAACCGCCGGGTGCTCTTCCACTATTCCGCGCCGCCCAAGGCGCAGGCGGGTTACAACATCCAGATCAAGGAGACGACCCGCGACAATCCTTCGATGCTGCTATGGGAGAGCGAAGACGTCACAATCCGTGATATTAACGCCAATTTCCTGCATTCCTTTGCAATCATCGGCCAGTTCTCCAAGGACATCACCATTGACAACGTCGATGTGGCCACCAACGCGCGCAAGGGCACAAAAACCGCGGCCTCTGCGGACGTGATTCAGATGTCCGGCTGCGGCGGGAAGATCACGGTCCAGAACTGCTACTTTAACAATTCCCAGGATGACCCGATCAACATCCACGGCACCTTCCTGGAAATTCAGGAGATCTTGGCGCCCAATAAAGTCCGCGTGCGCTATATGGAGCGCGAGACCTACGGTTTCCCGAACTATTATGTGGGCGACGAGGTCGAGTTTATTGCGCGTTCCAGCTTGCAGGCCGTTGGTTCTGAAGAGGTGCGGAACGCCATTGTCACCGAGGTGGAAAATCCCGCAGAGGAAGACTATGACCCGGAAAACCGGAAGAACATCGTCCTCACCTTTGACCGGGACCTCCCAGACGAGATTTTAAACAGTGGGGACCCCACCGGATACGTGGTGGAAAACATCACCTATACGCCGGATGTGGAGATCCGCAACAATGTCTTCTCCCAGTCGAGCTGCCGCGGCCTGCTCTGTACCACCCGCGGGGATGTGCTGATCGAAGGCAACCAGTTCCGGAACATCGATATGTGGACGATTTTTATTTCGGACGATGCAAACGGCTGGTATGAATCCGGGTATACCCGGAATGTGACCATCCGCGACAATGTTTTTTGGGAGGGCAACCAGACGAACATCCACATTGAACCGATTATCCAGGAACTCGATCCAAACAACCCCTTGCACAAAAACATGACCATTGAAGGCAACACGTTCTATCTGAATAACACGTCGGCTATTTCGGCGCTCAGTGTGGAAAATCTGACCATCCGCGACAATGCGTTTAAGCGTGCAGACGATGGGATCGACAGCGAGCTGACGGTTTCCACCAGCGAGCTGCGCGCCGGGGAAAAAGCCGAGCTGAAGCTGGATATGAGCACCAACGTCAACGATGCGGGGCTTTTCTCCTTCCGGGGCTGTAAAAATGTGGTGCTCTCCGGCAATACCTATGGGGACGGCCTGAATACGCGCGCCAGCGTCAGCGATATGGATACGTCGGAAATCCATTTGGAGGATGAAGACGTCCGTTTGAACGAGGATTCGATCAAGCAGTTCCTCTTAAAGGATTGCAAAGTCCAATATATCAGCACGGACGAATCGGTCGTGCGCGTGGATGGGGCGGGCGGAACCGTTGAAGCGGTTGCCCCCGGCCATGCGCAGGTGTACGCCAGCATGATGGCCACCGACGGCAGCGTCTTCGAGAGCAACCGCGTGGACATCACCGTTTCGGACGGCCAGGGCGCCGCAGCGGAATCGGTCAAGATTTCCGCCCCGCAGGACATCCTGCGCACAGCGGGTGAAACCATGCAGCTTTCGGCAGAGACCGTCCCGGCGGAGGCCGGCGCGGAACTCACCTGGTCCGTGGCCGATGCGGCGACGGGCGCGGCTACAGAAGCGGCGACGATCGATGCGGACGGCGTCCTGACCGCAGTGCAGGACGGCGTTGTGGAGGTCCGGGCGGCCAGTGCAAACGGCGTTTCCGACTCGATGCTGGTTTCCATCAGCATCGGCGGCGAAACCGTGATCCCGGAAATCGAATATGAAGTGCCGGGATTCTGGGCCATTGACGATCCGGACGTCTTGACGCTGACCGTGCCGAACCTATACGGCTTTTTTGATATCCGCGACGAACAGCAGAACGTTGTGACGTTCCCGATTGCAGACGGAGAAAATTTTGAGGCCACCGTTAGGGTGACGGGCAAGACCTATCAGACGTATGAGGAAATTGGGTTCGGCATCCTGAAAGATCTCGACAATTATGTCGCTTGCCAGAAAAAGAACCATCTGGGTACGATTCTGGTGACCGAATCCAACCGGGTTGGCAATGAGGACCATCGCGTTGGCAAGGACGACCAGGACGGCTTTTATTATGACGATGCGATCGACTTCAAGATTGTCAAAAGCGGCGACCATTTTGAAGGCTATTATAGGCGCACCACAGAGGGCGCGGATTGGGTCAAGTTTGCCGAACTCGACAACACAACCGTTGGGAATACCGGGCTGAAACTGGCTTTGTGGACAGCGTCCGGGGAGAATAGCGGCAATCAGATTACTTTTAGCGAACTGACCATCAACGGCGAACCGCAGGCCTTTGCGTATGAGAACCAGGCCCCGGCTGCCTCCGATGCGGCGTTTGACACGGCACAGGCAGCTGTCGGGGACACCCTCTCCGTGCAGTATGCGTTCAGCGACCCGGACGGCGATGCAGAGGCGGGCAGCGTGATCGCCTGGTATGCTGCGGATGCAGCCGATGGGGAATACACAAAGATCAGCGGCGCGTCCGGGGATACCTGGACCATCCCGGCAGGCTACCAGGGCAAATACATCAAGGCCAGCGTGATCCCGGCCGACGCCTCCGGTATGCCGGGTGAGGCAGTTTATACCGGCGCCATGGGTCCGGTGGACATGCGCGGCGACCCCATGGGCAACGCATATCTGAAAACCCTAACCCTGCAAAAGGCAAGCGGCGCGGGAATCGCCCTCTCCCCGAACTTCTCGGGTGAGAACCTCGACTATCAGGCATATAGCTCTGCGGCGGAACTGCGCATTTCCGCGCAGCCGGAGTCCGAAGGGGCGGAGGTATCCTTTGCTCTGAATGGGCAACCGGTGGATGCGACAAGCCTGACGCTGCAAGAGGGCGAAAACGAGCTGGCGGTCACGGTGACCGCAGCGGACAGTTCGTCCCGCACCTATACGGTGACAGTCACGTATGAGGCGCTGCCGGAATCCCCCAATGCGTGGTTGTCCAACCTCGAATTGGGCGAAGAGGAGCTGTCCTCCCCGTTCTCCTTTACCACCTACGGCTATATCACGGGCGTGACCGAGGAGGTTGAGTCCCTGCCGCTGCGCTGCGCCACGCAAAACCCGGACGCGCGCATGAAGGTCACGGTCAATGACGAAGTGCTGGCAGAGGATGTCGCCAGCTTTGACGAAGAGATCCAAATCCTTTCCGGCCTCAACTATATCGATATGGATGTGACGGCGCCGGATGGGAAACAGCAGCAGTACCTTCTGGTGGTTGTCCGCAACGGCTACACGGACACGGACCTCGCAGACCTGAAGGTCAACGGGGAGACCATCGAGGGCTTCGATCCGGAGAAGACCGACTACCTGATTACCAGCGAAGAACCGGTCTCGTTTACACTTGAGGCAGAGGCGGCCAATTCCCGTTCCTCCGTGATCGTCTCCAATGGCCACGAGACGACGGGCGGCTCTGCGCTCAGCTGCGAGGCGGGGCCCGGCCTGACCAGATTTACCATTGCCGTGAAAGCGGAATCCTTGGCGGAGACAAAGTATTACACCATCCGCGTCAAGGTAGCGCAGGAGGACAATGCCAACCTGGAGCGCGCGTCCTTCTCGGATATTTCCCTGGAGGAAGAGGTGCAGCCGGACGTTTTGACCTACCGTGGCTCTTCGTACCGCTCCAGCACCCAGTTTGTGCTGGAGGCGGAGGAGATGGGCGCGACCATCGCCTTTACCGCAAACGGGGAATCCTTCACCTCGGAAGGCAATCTCCTGGAAGGGGAGATCCCGCTGTATCTGGGCGAGAATGTGCTGCGTGCAACCGTGACCGCCCCGGACGGCAGCGAACAGGAGTATGTCTTCCGCATCGACGTGACAGACACAGCCTATCTGTCCGACCTCCCGTGGGTGCGCGCAGAAAGCGGCTGGGAAGGCCACCCGGTCCTGCGCGACCAGGAGATCGAGCGCCGTCCGCTCACGCTCTATAACGAGGAAGCGGGAGGCCCGGTGACCTATGAGAAGGGCCTGGGCACCCATGCGGAATCGACGATTGTCTATGACATTGCGGACCAGGGCTTTACCCGGTTCCAGAGCTGGTGCGGCATCGACTATTCCTACTACGACAGTTCCGCCCCAACCGTGCAATTTATTGTATATTTGGATGGGGAGCCCGCGTTTGACAGCGGCGTGATGAACGCAAAGTCGCCCGCGCAGTTCATCGACCTGGACCTCACCGGCGTGGAGACGATCCAGCTGGACGCGCTGATGGTGGACACCAACAATTCGGACCACGCGGACTGGGCGGATGCGAAATTCCTCACAGAGGTCTCCGCATCGGAGAACCGCATCTATTCCGACACCTATGAGATTGCCGGCGGGCAGGCCACCATTCCGGAGGGCACCACGGTCCAGGAGGCATTGGAGCAGTTCTATGCCTATGAGGGCGAACTGGCGATTGTAGATGCAGACGGAAAGGAAATGGAGCCGGACGCGCTGCTCGAAGACGGCTGTGAAGTGACTTTGACCGTACAAGGCGAGGTGATCGACCGCGTTGTGATTGTGGTAGCGGCCAGCGGGGTAGAAGGCGACGTCACGGGCGACGGCGTGTTCGATGACGAGGATATCACCTATGTCATGGACTTTATCCTTGGAAATGTGGAACTGACGGAAGAAGAACTGTCAGCGGTGGATTTGAACCACGACGGTGTGTGCAACGTCTTAGACCTTGTAAAGCTCAAAAGGATGCTGCTGGAAGGCTGACCGGTTTGAAGCAACGGCAGGGGCCGTGCGGGAAGCAAACCAGCGTGCCGATCGATGAAAAGCAGCGAAGAGAATGCCGGTGGGCTGCAGCCGCATCCCACCGGTGTTTTTATGTTGTAGGCACAGGGCAAAGGAACATGCGGGATCGTCCCGGCAAAAGCAGATAAGATTAAAAATGCACAAAAAAGCTTTTCAAACGGTCCATAAAATGATAGACTGGAACAAAAGGGAAAGGCGGTTGGGTCATAGCGGAATGGTGGAAGCGGGGGCTGAGAAAGGGGGCCCTGCAACGAATGCATTAGCGGCTTTTCCCAGGAAACACAGGGGATGGATCGAAAGAATCCAAGATCATCCATGTAAGGAGAGGAAGAAGTTATGAAATACGAAATAAAAGGCGGCGCATTTCCCGTGGTCGTTTGCTATCTCGACAATGGCGAGACGATGATCACCGAAAAAGGCTCTATGGTATGGCAAACACCGAATATGATGATGTCCACGACCGGGGGCGGCATTGGGAAAATGTTTTCCAAGGCGTTCTCGGGGGAGAGTATGTTCCAAAATATCTATACCGCGCAAGGCGGTCCGGGCATGATTGCCTTTGGGTCCAGTTTTCCCGGAAAAATCCTGCCGTTGCAGATTGAGCCGGGGAAAGAATTGATTGTGCAGAAGAGGGCGTTCCTTGCGTCAGAGATAGGTGTTGAATTGAGCATCCATTTCAACAAAAAGATCGGCGCAGGCTTTTTTGGCGGCGAAGGCTTTATTATGCAGAGGTTGTCCGGCCAGGGGATGGCGTTTGTTGAAATCGACGGCGAACTGGTCGAATACGAATTGGCGGCTGGGCAGCAGCTTGTTGTGGATACCGGGAACGTCGCCGGATTTGAAACAAGCGTTTCCATTGATATTCAACAGGTCCCCGGCCTGAAAAATAAGGTCTTGGGCGGCGAAGGATTTTTTAATACGCTATTGACCGGCCCTGGCAAGGTTTGGCTTCAAACCATGCCCCTTTCAAGCCTTGCAAGCGCCCTCAGAGGCTTCATCCCGTCCGGAAATTAACTTCCAGGCACACAGCACCTTTCGCGGGCACGCAGTGCCGTTCACGCCTACGCCGGGCACACAGTGCCTTTCGCGGACCTCCGGTCAGGACGCGGGCACACAGTGCCTCTCGCGCCTACGCCGGACGCACAGCGTCTTTTCGCGCCTACGGCGGGCACACAGTGCCTTTCGCGGACCTCCGGTCAGGACGCGGGCACGCAGTGCCTTTCGCGCCTATGGCGGGCACGCAGTGCCTTTCGCGCCTACGCCGGACGCACAGCGTCTTTTCGCGCCTACGGCGTTCCCTAAGAAAGCAAACTGCGAGGAGTTTGCTTTCCGCTCCATATGGGAAGCCCTACAGAGGCAAACAAAAATCTTTATAAAGGCATCCATTGTAGGCCCACCACATGTGAGAAATAGAAGCATCAAATACAGAAGGACCCAATCCCGGGAGTTCCAGGATTGGGTCCTTGCTGTTTATTAGGGAAAAGCCTTCCCTTTTATTTTATTGTTTCCGATCTGCCAATCAGACGCACAACATTTGTCTACGAAAGCACTTACGCAATCGTCACGGAACAATGTTTGACCGCGTTCTGGCCCGGCAGGGTGGTGTAAACGCCCGTGCTCTGGCCCGGCGTACCGGTGGCATAGACTCTGTAGTAGTAGTCGTTGCCAACCTTCGCCACGAACTGCGTTTTCAGCACATCGCCGTTGCCGACCGTGAAGCTCGGCACCATGCTGTTGCCGTTGACCACGGTCATCTTGAAGCAGTATGCGCTGCCTCTCTTCAAGGTGAAGTTGACCGTCGTATCGGAAATCACATAGGCATTTGCCGCCACGGTCTGGCCTGCGGAGACAACGCCCGCTGCGCCATATGCGTTGCCAACATTCGCGGATGTGCTGCCGTGATTGCCGGATACCGGTCTCGCCGGTCTTTCCACCAAATTGTCCAGCGCGGTGGAAAGCGCACGATAAACGGTTTCTACATCCGCTTCCGTAGCGGCTTCATCCGCCAGGACTGCCTGTGCGCCGTCCAGGGCGCGGTTGAGAGCGGATACGCTGGCCGCCGTATATTTGGAGGTGTCCATCGCGGAGGCAGTGCCCACCAGCTCCGCGAGCGCTTCCTTGCTCGGCGTCTTGCGCAGCGCTGCCATGGCCTCAATCAGCGCCTGCGCCGCCTGGTCGACCGTTTCCTGGTCTGCATCCACGTTGGCTTGTACGGCCAGCGCACGTTCCAAAGCGGCGGTGAACGCCTCTTTGGTGCCTTCCAAATCGAGGTACTCGTCCAAATCGATTTCCTGTGCCTCTGCAATCGCCTGGTCGAGCTGCGCAAAGTCCGCGCGGTAAACCAGGGCGTTCAGGGCGTCATACAGGGTTTCATAGGCTTTGTCCATTTCCGCCTTCAGGCCGCTCTCGATGGCTTCCTGCGCATCGGAAACAGCTGCCTGTAGATCCGCCCAGCTGCCGGTTGTGAAGTTCTCCTCCGTCAGGGAAGCCACGATATCCAACAGCGTGTTCAGCGCGGCCGGGTCGCCCGCTTCAAAGCTCAGAAGATGGATCGCATCCAGCAGGCCGCTCCATGCTTCGTCGATTTCCGCCTGGGATACAGCGATCACCGCTTCAATTGCCTGTGCGTTTTCCAAAGCCTTGTCGAAGGTTTCCTGCACCGCAGGGACAGCCGCTTCGTATTCTTCGCCGCCCTGCAGGGCTACCGCCGCCTCGATGACGGCGCGGAGCACGCTCTTATCGACCACCGTCGCGACGACGTCCAAAGTGGTTTCGCCCTCCGGCATGGTCAGCGTGTAAGAGAAGGGGCCGCTGCTCTCCAAAACTTGCGCTTCCCCGTTGATTTCCATAGAGGCGATTTCGCGCCCGTCCGCCGTGGGCACGAAGAGCATCGTGAACTCGTCGCCGGAGAAGACCGTGGTCTGATACGTGCCGGTCACGTTTGCAATGCCGGGGAAGATATCGTCAACGGCAATCTGCACCGTGCGCGGGTCAAAGTGGACCGTCAGCGGGTATTCCACCGGCGCTTTTTCCTGCAAGGTGTATGCGCCGTCCGCGTAAACCAGCTCCATGTTTTCCGGGCTGCTGAGGAAGAACGAACCGTCCTCCTGCTCCTCTGCGCGGACAACCACGTCGCCAACCTGCGCATCCCCGGTGACGGTGACGCTGTTCTTGCCGAACAGGAAGTCGGTGACCGTCAGGACGCTTCCGGCGGGGATTTCTACGGTGGCGGGGGTGTTGCTCTCAAGTTTATTCCATCCGCTGAGGCCCTTGATGGTGGCGTCGCCCGTCAGCACCAGGCCGCCGCCGACGCTCGTAGTGCTCACAGTGCCGAGATCAGCTGTGCAGTCGCCCTCGATGGACAGCCAGGAGCGGTCCAGCTTGGTGCCGCCCATGCCCGTGATGTCCATCACGGCGGGCTCTTCCGGCGTGCCGCAGTTGGCAACGCGCAGGATGCTGCGCCCATTGCCCTCCATGCTTTCCATGGAGAGGTTGCTCAGATCGACGGTATAGTAGCAATACCGGGAGGCGGAGTCGTCGCGGAAGCTCTTGAGGGAGCCGGACACGGTGTCGTCCATCTTGATTTCCGCGTTGCTCTTCCAGGTGATCAGGGTGGTATTCGCCATATCCAAATTTACGTTTTTAAAGGTGATGTCGCCATAGGTGCGCAGGAAGCAGGGCCTTGTATCGGCCACGCCCAGCGTGTGGCCCTGGCCGTCGATGACCAGCGGCTTATCCACATTGCGCATCGCATAGTAGCAGGAGAGGCCGGCGGTCTCTTCGTACATCAGGAAGTCTTCGTCTTTGTTCAGATACAGGGTGTAGGGGCCTTCGCCGTCGGTATCGCGCTTGATGGCGAGCAGGGCATCGTCGAGGTTCTGATACGTCTCTCCCGTGAGGTTGCCGCCGGACACGACGATGTTCCCGTTCGGCAGGACAAAGTCGATCTCGCCGTTGTTTTCCGTGCCGCCGGTCGCGCTGTTGTCGTCCTGGATGAAGGACTCGCAGACGTTCGCAGCGAAATCGCCGACCTGTTGTTTGATCTCTTCGGTCAGAAGGCCGGGGTTTTCCTCCGTGCCGTCGCCGTTGATAAGGCCGTTCAGCAGGAATGCAATCTTCTGCTCATTGGTGGGTTCCTCCACACCCGGGACCGTGACCGGGAGGATCTCCACGACTTTGCCGACCGTGGCATTGGAGCCGCCCACCATGCCAGCCACCAGCGCAGCGGCCAGGTTGTCCACGAACCCGTCGTTGCCTTTGATCAGGTCAGAGGCGTTGAAGGTCAGTGCATCGGCAATGCCGGACGCTTCGTTGGAAGCGCAGTCCACCACAGCGGCCACCAGCGCGTTGACCAGCGTCACGTCGCGCAGCTGTGCGATGCCGGTGTTGACCCAATCCGGGATTTCCTGGGGCTCATCGCCCGCCAGATGGCCCTGGTAGACGTAGTTGGCCAAGTCCATCACGGTATGTTCCGCGTCGATCTGCATGTCTGCGACAGAGGTTGCGATCGCCTCGATGGTCTGGTCGAGCAGGCCGCCCTCGGGGAGGACCTTCTCGTCCACCTGCTGGAGCAGCACATCCACCAGCTTTTCTTTGACGTCGCTGTCCGCAATGACGATATGTGCATCCAGCCCGCTGACGGAAGCCGTTCCGTGTACCTTCCCGTCCGCGTGCCAGAGGGTTGCGTCAATGCCGGAGAGGGTGACATGCATGCCGTCTTCCTCGGTGTGCGGCAGGTACTCGTCCAGCATGGAGACCACCAGGTCGCCCGGGTCCTGCTCCAGCAGGGCGGTCAGGGCCGCTTTTGTGCCGCCCGCCGCAAGGACCTGCTCCACCAGGGGACGCACCAGGAGGTTTCCGGCCGCGCCGCTGATCATGTCGCCGGAAAGCGCCGTGGCGTTTTTGCCATAGGCGGTGAAGTCGTCGATTTCTACGCCGTTGTAATTCACGGTGTCCACCAGGTCGGTGGAGATTTGCGCGTTCACCTGGATGCTGCCGTTTTCTTCCTGGGTGCGGGTCAGGGTGATGGTGCGCACCGGGGAGGGATAGGTGACGCAGGAACCGGTTTCGATGTCATAGAACATCTTGCCGTTGATCTCACGGGAGGCGATGTCGTTGGCATGCATGTGGCCCGTCAGGACGATGTTCACGCCTGCGGCAGAAAGCGCTTCCGCAGCCTCTTCGTAGTTGTCCGCGAGGTATTCGCCGAGGATGTCCGGCTCCATGCCAAAGTGCGGGACCAGGCCGTGGTGTTCCACGCCGATCACAACGTCGCCGCGCGCATTGGCTTCCGCAGCCTGTTCCGCGACCCACTGGAGCAGGTCTTCGCTGAGCGCGCCGCCCGTCATGTGCTCATCCGTGCCGCTGTCGGTGATGTCCGCGCTGTATTTGCCGGAGTCCATGACGATAAAGGTGAAGCCCTCCGCTGGGCGCGCCACATAGGAGAGGCCGCCCTGCTGCTTCCCTTCCGGCGGGGTGTAGGTTGCAATGGCGTCCGTGTAGGAGACGTCATGGTAAATTTCCTTGAACTCTTCCGGGGTGGTCTTGAGGCCCGGGTCCATGGCGCTGGTGGTCGCCGTGCCATAGGAATCCTTCACACAGGTGGAAAAGTCGGTTGCATCGGAATTGTTGACGTCGTGGTTGCCGTTGATGACATAGATCTGCATGTTCGGGTTGGCGGCCCGGAGTTCGGTGAGCATCGCGGCCATCTCGCGGTGGGCCGGTTCCTCGCCGTCCTTGGTCAGGTCGCCGCTGATGACCAGCACGTCCGGGTCGGCCTCGTCAACCATCTCAAAGACGCGGGCGTCGATGTCCTCGCTCTCCGCCATCATCTTGCGGTCGGAGTGCAGGGCTGCGGCGAAATCCGGGTATTCGAACGGCTCGGTGTTCACCAGGTTGCCGTCCCCGTCCAGTGCGGGCTGGAACTGGCCCGGCTGCTGTGTTTCGCCGCCGTTCGGCTGCATGGATTCCGGCAGCAGGTGGGTGTCGGAAACCTGCATGATCTTGAGGGTGGAAGAGGTCTCCGCCTGCGGCGCGGCGCTCTGCGCCGTGCGGAGGACGCTGGCCGGCGCTGCCGGGGAAACTTCCATCTGGATGTTCTGGGTGCTGAGGTCAGGTTGCTCTTCCGAAAGTGCCGCGAGGGCTGCCGTGTTGTCCGGCAGGTCGTAACCGGCGCTGTCGAGGGCTTCGGAGAACGCAGCGAGGTCCTCCGGCGCATAGACGACGCTGGCCGCCGGTTCTTCCGCGGCTGGCTCCGTCTGTGCAAACGCTGTTGCCGGCGTAGCGACCATGGCTACCGCCAGGAGCAGCGCAAGGGTTCGCTTGTACCATTTCCTGTGGCTTTGCATCATTTTTTCCTCCAATTCTGCAATCACCTTTCGTCCCTTGGGACGTTTGATAGGGAACGGCGCGTGTCGTCACACGCCTTCCCAAAAAGTATAGGAATCCATCGTTAAAAACAGGTAAGGTTTGGATTAAAGAATATTAAAAATAAAAATATAAATTGAATAATATTTAAATGGGTGGATTGACCGCATGAAGAAATCGTTATAAGATTTATACAGAAGTAATTTTGTAGAAAGTAAAATAAGCGTCTTTGGAAGGGGTGGTTGTATTGAAAAAATTTTTAAGTTTTTGTTTATGCCTTTGTTTGCTCATGCTTTTCGCAGTGCCTTTAGGAGGGACTGGAAATTTGCAAGCCTATCAGTCGGTATTGGACAAGTTAAACGCAGAATATGGAACGACGTTTCACTTCCCAACCGACGAGGAGTTACAGGCAGCGGGCCTTACCAATACGATCGACCCAAGAACAGTGAACGTTTCCGCAGAAGAGCTTGAGAAGCAATTGCGTCCGATTGCCGAACGGATTTCCCAGGCAAATGCAGAAGCGGGAAAGGAATAGGAGGGGCTTCCGGCAGCGCTGGAACAGGCATGGAAGAAGTTCCACAAAGTTAGCCTCTATCCGGATACAAGAACCGCTGAATGGTAGCCATCTGTACAGCACGTGTTTTAGCGGCGGGCAAATGGCTTCGGCCTAGTTAAAAAAGAGGGCAAAGAGGGAGAACCTCCTCGCTGCCCCCTTTTCCGCTTGTTTACAGAACCTTGACACTGGAGGAAAGATGGTATATACTTTTAACATACAATTGTATGTTAAACAGACAAAAAGAGGTAAATGGATATGTTGAAAAGGCTTTCAGAATCGGAATTGGACGTCATGTTGGTTGTTTGGAGAGCGCAGGAGGCCTTGGACACCGGCGAAGTTGCGCGCCGCCTGCAAAAGGGCTGGAAAATACAGGCCGTGCAGGTGGTTTTGGGCAGGCTGGTCAAGAAGGGGTATCTCTCCTGTGAGAAAATCGGGCGTTTGAATTATTACACTCCATTGGTCGCGGAAGCGGACTACCGTGCGGCAGAGACGGAAACCTTTGTGGAAAAGCTGTACCGGAATTCCCCGAAATCCCTGATTGCAGCGCTGGTACAATCCCAGCCCCTGAGCAAGGAGGATTTGGAGGAAATTCGGGCGTTGCTGGGTCGAGGGGAGGAATCGTAGTGTTGGAAAGCATCTGTTTCCGGGTGTTGAGGCTCTCCCTGCAAATGTCCATACTGCTGTTGCTTTCCTTCCTGGGAAATAAGTGGCTCACACGGCGGTTTGCTGCGCAAGCAAGATGCTTCCTCTGGATGGCCTTTAGCATCCGCCTTTTGATTCCTGCATCTCTTTCGTTTGCCCTCCCGTCTTGGGGTGCAGAAATACAAAAGGCCACGGAAGCTGCCCTGCCCTCTGCGGCACAGATGGGACAGGCAGAGGCGCCGGTATTTGTGGATGTGCTTCCCATGGGTTCCACCGCAGGATTCGCGGCCCCAGCTGAGATTTCTTATGGACAGATATCCGCAGGGGAGGGCATTGCGCTGCTCTGGCTGATCGGGGCGGTTTGCTTTCTTTTGGCACACGTGGGCATACATGTTTTCCATATGCGGTTCCTGCGGGCCCACAGCGAAATTGTATGTGGCGGGGAGCAGCAAGCCCTCCTGGAGCAGATCCGGGAGGAGCTGCATGTCCGGCGCAATCTACCCGTTTGGATCTGCGGCAAAGTGGACAGCCCGATGCTCACCGGCCTGTTTCATCCCACGTTGATTTTGCCGCGGACGGGGTTTTCACAAGAGCAGCGGATGTTTATTTTCCGCCATGAGCTTGCCCATTACAAACGGCGCGACCTCTGGACCAAGTGGGTGTTTCTGCTGGCGCAGAGCGTCCACTGGTTTAACCCCTTGGTACATATTCTGGCGAAGAAGGCAAATTTGGATTTGGAAAATGCCTGCGACGATACCGTTTTGAAGGGAAAGGACCGCCTTTACCGGAAGGCGTATGGAACGGTCCTGCTGGACGTCTTAACCAATCAAACCCATGCAGTGCCGCTGTCCACCCATTTTATAGGGAGGAAGGAAGAAATGATCGGACGCTTTCGAAACATGATCAACACAGCTCCCAAAAAGAAAGGGTATGGATTTCTCTGCTGTGTTTTGGTGGGGATGGTGTTGCTTACCAGCACGCTGTATCCAGCGCCGGCCCAGGCGGTAAGCATGGGGGCCTCTTCCCAGCCAAAAGCAACGCCGGAGGAGATTGCGGAAACAAGGGCGCTCTTGACAGAGTGTCTAAAGGGCTCGATGTTTGAAGGATACGTACCTTATCAGGAACTTCCTTTGTCGCAAGAGAATTACGACCGATGCGAAAAAGCAGAGCAGGCGTATCGTTCGCTTTTATTAAAAGCAGATGCCCGATCCATTGCGCAGGAATATGGAAAGAATCCCTCTTTTTTGGCTGTTTATGGGCAGGGAGAAAAGGACATTCAATCTGGCCTGTTTTGTTGCCAGGCAAATGCGGATATTCCAGAGGGAAATCGGAAAATGCATTTTATTTGGCTGGATTTTTCGGACGTATCGAATTTGCAGGTGATGGACGTGGGAACGATCTATCCGGGCAGGGGAAACGATGTCGATGAGCGGGTGCAAGAAATCACAAGGCAGTGGCGTTCCATAGAAGAGGCCGCAACAGAATTTAACATTGATTTATCACAATATGAAAAGGCTTTTTCGATGATGGATCCAGCGATTATAGAAAATCAGGCGGACAATTTAGGATGGTCTTTGCAAGAGCAGCTAAAGAGGATGAGAGGATACCAGTTTGAACAGTTTCACCATAGGCAAATGACCGCGTTCATCAAAAAAGATCATACAGAAGGGGTAATGATCCATATGGACCGGAGTGGGACCTATGTCCATTATTTTGAAGTCCCTACAATTGCCGAAAGGAATCAAAGGAAGACGTTAGAGAGCCAGTTCCCCATATTCCGATCCGAGTGTAAAGCTTAAAAGGCAGATGCTTTAGCAAGACCACTGCAACAAGGAGGACTTGGAAGAAATTCGGGCGCTGCTGGATCGAGAGGAGGAGTAAGAATGTTGGAAAATCTGTTTATCCAAACCTTCTGTGTATCCGTACAGATGGCTTTGCTGTTATTGCCGTTGTTTGTCACCGATAGATGGCTTACAAGAACATTTTCCTCTCAGGCAAAATGCTTTTTATGGTTGGTGTTTGGTGTCCGGTTATTGATTCCGATAACCTTTGTGTTTCCCCTTTCAAAGGGGAATGCAACTATGCAGGGTTCGGCCGGAACCATTTCTTCCGCTGGGTCCCAGGCTGCCTACCCGCAGCCGGACGTTCTTTCGCAGGCGTTTCCTCCCAGTCCCATCCATACATTTGACGCCCCTATCAAACCGTTCTATGAACACCTTTCTCTCCTGGAAGGCCTTGCCCTGATTTGGATTATGGGAAGTATTTGCTTTTTGTTTGCTCACATAGGGCTTTATCTGTTTCATATCTGGTTCCTGAAGAAAAGCGGGGAATCCAGCTTGAGCCGGGAACAATCCATTCTTTTGGAACAGGTGCGGAAGGACATGCATATCCGGCGGGACATCCCCGTAAGAATCAGCAGTCATGCGGAGGGGCCTATGATCCTGGGCCTATTTTGTCCCGTACTGATTTTGCCACAGATGGAACTGTCGCAACAACAGTTGGTATTTATTTTCCGCCACGAACTCGCCCATTACAAACGGCGCGACCTCTGGATCAAGTGGGTGTTTCTGCTGGCGCAGAGCGTCCACTGGTTTAACCCATTGGCACATATTCTGGCAAAGAAGGCAAATTTGGATTTAGAAAATGCCTGCGACGATACCGTCCTAAAGGGGAAAAGCCGCCTCTACCGGAAGGAATACGGGACGGTCCTACTGGAAGTCCTGACGGAACAGTCCCACAGGGTTCCGCTTTCTACTAATTTTTCAGGCAAGAAAAAGGAAATGGTCAGGCGTTTCCAAAATATTGTCCATCCATCATCAAAGCGGAATGGACATATTCTGATCGTCTGTATTGCAGCAGGTTTAATATTGCTTACCAGCTCCCTGAACCCGGCGTCTGTGCAGGCGTTAAATCCTTCGGTTCTTTCCCAGTTAAAGGCGGCCCGTACAACCCCGGAAGAACGGGCCGCCACCAAGGCGCTTTTGGCAGAATGTCTAAAGGGCTCGATGTTTGAAACCTATCAGCCCTTCCGCGATTTGCCGTTGACCGATGAAAATTATCAGAGGTGCGAACAGGCGGAAGAATCGTACCGAAGCCTCTTAGAAAAAGTCTCCCCTGCAATGCAAACGCGCGAATATACAAACCATCCGTTCTTTCTCGCGATCGACAGTAAAAAGAAAGGGGAAATTACATCCGGGCTCTTTTGCTGTCAAGCCGATAACCAGGTAGATCAAGGGCAGATAATGCTTATCGAATTAGAATTCTCCGATCCGTTCCATCCAGAAGTTTTTGAAATCGGTACAGCCTTTGCTTGTCAGGGGGAGCAACTGAATCAAAGATATTTTCAGCGGCAATCCGAAAAGCGGCATATACAAACAATTGCAGAACAATTTCAGATTGATTTGTCACAATATGAAGAAGCTTTTTCTACGGTCTATCCTTCCGTAATTCAAAACCAAGCGTATCTTTTAGGGGGGTCTATAAAAAAACAGTTGGCACAAATGGGCCGTTATTCCTTTGAGAAGTTTTCTCTTAACCACACTTGGGCTTATATAAAAAAAGACCATACAGAAGGAGTTCTGTTCAACCAAGATGGAAATGGGATATATGCACACTTTTTTAGAATGGGGGCGTATACAGACAGGAGTAAAATAAGCGGAGAGGAAAATTGGTATCCCATTATCGAAAACAGATGCATTCCTCAGTAGTTCCGGAGACCACTGCCATTACAAAAGACCATACAGAAAGGACGAAAAAAGGGTTAGTTCATTCATGCCTGCGATGGTTTTCGTATGTGTCTTTTCAACAGCAGGTTTCGAATTCAGGTTCCCTGTCCAGGACGGAACGTATAAGCTGGAAAATGTGGAGCAGAAACAGGGTGAGCGCATAGACGGTAAGGTTTTTTTTGACGGCATAACGGCCTATGTTAAATTTATACAGTGGTATTCCCATCTGCCCCCGGCAGTTTTTTGCCGGGGGCATTTCGCATTTCCGCAAAACATTCCCTCTTTACAAAATTGTAGTTTTTCTTGACAAAGCGCGATGCAGTGTATATTATTGTACTAACATATTAGTACAAAGGGAGTGGGATCATGGGGAGCAGTTATTCAGTAGAAGTAGCAGCTATGAACGCGATGATGGGATTCATTGTCATGATTGTCTTTGTTTGCCTTGCGGGGGTTGCCGCACAGGTCCTTCTGGGGCTGGCGACGTATAACGACGCAAAGGCGCGCGGGAACAACGACCCGGTGATGTGGGGCCTGCTGGTGGGCTTTCTGGGCTGGATTCCCGGCATCGTCTATCTGTGCCTGCGCAATAACAACGCGAACCGGCTGATGACCTGCCCGCAGTGCGGATTTGTGCACCGGGTGGCGGAGCCATTTTGCCCGCAGTGCCGCGTGCAGAATCCATACAGCGCGCCGTTTCAGAACCCGCTCGCGCACCAGCAGGCGCACCGCGCAAAACTGCTGTTGATCTGGGCGGTTGTGGCCTATGCCGCGGTGATCGTGCTGACCCTTGTCGCCGTCTTTGGGCTGATGACGTCCCTGGCCGGGTTGGCCATGTATTGACGCTTTCCTTCAAAAGAGAAACAGGACGTTCCCCCGCGGGAATGAAAAAGATTGGGACTGGGAGGACAATATATGTTACAGGTGACGGACCTGACAAAGATTTATAATCGCCTGGTGGCGAACGACCATCTGAATTTCACGGTAAATCCGGGCGAAATCGCCGTTTTGCTGGGGCCGAACGGCGCGGGAAAATCCACGGCGATCAAATGCATCGCGGGCCTTTTGCGTTTCCAGGGAAATATCACGATCTGCGGCCATCCAAACAAGAGCGTGGAGGCCAAAAAGGAGTTCGGCTATATCCCGGAGATGCCGGCGCTGTTTGAGGCGCTGACCGTGCGGGAGCATCTGGAGTTTATCGCGCGGGCCTATAAGGTGGAAAATTGGGAGAAAAAGGCGGATGCGCTGTTGGAGCGCATGGAGCTGGACGATAAGCAGAACAAGCTGGGCGGCGAGCTGAGCAAGGGCATGCAGCAAAAGGTGAGCATCTGCTGCGCGCTTTTGCCCGCGCCGAAGGTGGTCATGCTGGACGAACCGCTGGTCGGCCTGGACCCCCACGCGATCAAGGAGCTCAAGCAGATGCTCCTGGAATTGCGGCAGAACGGCTGCTCCATCCTGGTGAGCACGCACATGCTGGACAGCGTGGAAGAGCTTTGGGATAAGGCGCTCATCATGGTGCAGGGGAAGATCGCCGCGGTGCGCACCCGCTCCGAAATCGAAGCCAACGGCGAAGACCTGGAGCAGCTCTTTTTCTCCATTACGGAGGGAGCTTCCGACGGAGGCGCGGCATGAGTACCATTTTTTATATGCTCCGCAAGGAGTGGAAAAACCGCCTGCTGGCGCTGTTCCGGCACCCAGGCAAGCTGGTGGTCTATATCCTTCTGGTGGTGCTGCTGGTCAATTCGGTAATCAGCACCGCGTTGACGCCGCAGGCGGACCTGGGCGGCTTTTTGGATCTGCGCATCCTGCACGGCGCTTACTTGGGGATTTTGCTGTTGTTCACCGTGCCCATCCTCTTGAATGCGCTGCAAAAGGGCACCACCTTCTTTGGCATGAGCGACGTCAACCTGCTGTTTGTGTCGCCCATATCCCCCAAAAAGATCCTGGCATACGGCCTGATGAAGCAGATGGGCCGCACGCTGTTGATGATGTTCTTTTTCCTGTTCTACGGGGCGATGATGGCGCAGACGTTCGGGATTGTCTGGACGGATACGCTGGCCCTGGTGGTGGGGGCGGCGGTGACGCTGTTTTCCGTACAGGTGCTCTCGCTGTTGCTTTACAATTTTACAAATGGCAATCCGGCGCGTGTGCGTACCGCAAAAGCCATCCTATATGTCTATCTTGCTGCGATCGCGGGGATCATCCTGTTGGAGTTCACGGAAGGCGGCTCGAACATGGAGGCGCTGCTGGCGGCAGTTTCCTCCCCCAAGCTGGAATACCTGCCCCTGCTCGGCTGGATCAAGGGCGCGTGCTTTGCGTTCATCGCCGGGAACCTGGCGCAGGCGGGCCTGTTTGCCGGCCTGACGGTGCTGGCGGTCGCCGCGTGCGTGCTGGTGTTTGTGCGCGGCAATGTCGATTATTTTGAAGACGTCTTGCAGTCCACGGAGACGGCGCAGGAGCAGCGCGACGCCCTCAAAAAGGCCGCGGACAGCGGGATGATGACCACCAACAATGGGAAGAAGCGCAAGTACAAGGTGCGCACCACGGGCATCCGGCGCGGCTGGGGCGCGAATACCTTCTTCTATAAGCATCTGTGTGAGGCGCGGCGCAGAAGCCGCATCCCGTTTGTGGATTCAAACACGATTATCTTGGTGCTGGTCAACCTGGGCATGGCGTTTATCCTCTCGCATGTTTGGAGCGAAGAGGGGGGCGTGATGCCGGCGGGCCTGATGATGATTATTGGCGCGGCGTTTAGCTGTTATATCCTGTTTTTCCTGAATGCCGCGGGCGCATGGATGCAGGAACTGATGAAGCCCTATATCTATTTGGTCCCGGCCAGCGGCTTTACCAAGCTGGTGTGGGCGGCAATGTCCACCATGCTCAAGCCGGTGGTGGACGGCGTGATTGTATTCGCGATATTGGGCATCTATGCACATGCCAATCCGCTGACCGCCCTTTTGTGTATCCTGGTGTATGCCAGTATGGGCGTGTTGTACATTGCGGGCAGCGTCCTTTCCGACCGCATTCTCGGCACGGTGGCGAACAAAGGGCTGATTATGATATTGTACATGCTGATTTTGCTGCTGTTGGTTTTGCCGGGCGTGGGGATTTCCCTGGTCCTGCTGCTCACGATGGGCGATTTCCTGCCCGCGATCGTCATCGGGATGCCGGTGGTGCTCTGGAACCTGGCGGTTTCGGCCGGTGTGTTTGCCCTTTGCCGGAACAACCTGGAGAATGTGGAGTTGACCAATTCCCTGTAACTCCCAGGCGGACGCATGGCGTCTTTCGCGCCTACGGCTGACCTCCGGTCGGGACGCGGACGCACGGCGTCTTTCGCGCCTACGGCGGGCACACAGTGCCTTTCGCGCCTACGGCGGGCACACAGTGCCTTTCGCGCCTACGGCGGGCACACAGTGCCTTCCGCGCCTACGGCGTTCCCTACGAAAGCAAACGGCGAGGAGTTTGCTTTCCGCTCCACAGGGGAAGCCCTACAGAAGCAAGCCAATCGCTTTACAAAAGCGAGAAAGGAAGAAATCCACCGTTCCCACACGACATCCGGAAAACAGCAGCGAAAAACACAGAAGGACCCAGCCCTGGGAATTCCCGGGGTTGGGTCCTTGCTGTTTATTAGGGAAAAGCCTTCCCCTTTATTTTCGATTAGCCAATGGTTATCGTGCAGTGCTTCACGGGACGTGCAACGTCTTACGCGGACGCGCGGCGTCTTTCGCGCCTACGGCGGCAACCACGGAGGCAAACCGCAATTATGGCGTGTTCCGCTCCGCAAGGGAAATCCTACGGAAGCAATCAGCCAATCGTCACGGCACAATGCTTCGTAGCGTTCTGGCCCGGCAGGGTCGTGTAAACGCCCGTGCTCTGGCCCGGCGTGCCGATCGCATAGACTCTGTAATAGTAGTCGTTGCCGATCTTCGCCACGAACTGCGTCTTCAGCACATCGCCGTTGCCGACCGTGAAGCTCGGCGTCATAGCGTTGCCGTTGACCACCGTCATCTTGAAGCAATACGCCTGGCCGTGCTTCAGCGTGAAGTTGACCGTCGTGTCGGAAACCACATAGGCGTTCGCCGCCACGCTCTGGCCTGCGGATACCACGCCCGCTGCGCCGTACGCATTGCCAATGTTCGCGGACGTGCTGCCGCCGGAGCTGCCGGCGTTCGAACCGCCGTTGTTCACTTCCACCAGGTTGGCCTTTGCTGCACGCGCCTGTGCGACCGCGTTATTCACAACAACCTGGCCCTCTTCTGCGTCGAGGGTCTCGTCCGCCAGCAGGGTCTTCAGGTTTGCAATCGAAGCGGCAACCGCTGCATAGCTCGTTGCTGTGTAATCGGAAGCGTCCAGTGCTTCGAGCTCGTTCAGCAGAGCTTCCAGTTCGCTCTTATCCGCCTTCTTGCGGAGCGCTGCCATGGCCTCGGTCAGCGTCTGTGCCGCCGCGTCGATCGTCGCCTGCGCGTCGTCCTTCGTCAGCGCCTTTGCTGCATCGAGCGCTGCCTGGAATGCCTCCTGGCCGTCCGGCAGGTACTTGCCCTCTGCGATCTCCGCCGCAACTGCTTCCGCCTTCTCGATCAAGTCGTTCAGGCTGCTGAGGTCGGAGGCGCGCACCAGGCCCTCCGCTGCGTTCAGCAGGCCGTCGTATGCCTTCGTGACGTCCGCTTCCAGCGGCTCGCCGTCTGCAATCACTTCTGCTGCCTGCGTCATTGCGTCTGCAAATGCTGCCCAGCTGTCGCTCGTGAAGTCGTCCTCCACCAGGCCGCTCAGCAGGTTATACAGCTCTTCCAGCGCGCTCG
>ERZ894229.711-NODE-711-length-23607-cov-13.803_pt1 | contig 23607 bp, 23 predicted proteins | sample MGYA00380295_ERZ894229 | MGnify/ENA primary metagenome ERZ894229 (study PRJEB32331, sample SAMN06328479) | human gut metagenome | biome: human gut microbiome; feature: stool | host: Homo sapiens | collected 2014-09-17 ... | reverse complement strand
CCGGTGGGGGCGACGTCAAAAGGAAATCACCTCATTTTAATAGTATACTTCTCTTGCATTTTTCTATTAAATGTATTAAAATAAAAACGAAAATTATATTTTGTTTTTATTTTGCGCGAGGTGATGTAATGCCACGGGTAGCTTATTCTGAGAAAGATAAGGAGCGTATCAGAACAGCACTTATTACAGTTGGGCTTGAACTCATGGCAAAACAGGGCATACAGCATACAACGGTGGAACAGGTTTATAAAAAGGTCGGTATTTCGCGAACATTCTTTTATTCGTTTTTCTCAACAAAAGAAGATCTGGTGCTTGAAACATTATATTGGCAGCAGCCTAGAATTGTTGAGTATGTTCAAAAACTGATGGCTGATCCTGCATTAACATGGCGCGACACTGTGAAAAAATTTCTCTATGATTGCTGTTATGGAGAGAAAAGTGGAATCGCTGTTTTAACAATTGAGGAGCAGCAGCTGATTTTTAAACGTCTGTCAAAGGAAAGCTATCAGGTGTTTCGGCAAAAGCAGCGGCAGCTTTTTGGGAAAATTTTGGAAACCTTTGGGATAGAGGCAGACGCAAGAAGAATCAATCTGTTTACAAATTTAAGTCTGACAGTGATGGTCATTCGCAGAGCGCTTCCGGATACTCTTCCTTTGTTTGTCCCTGAGGCTGCGGATGAAACAATCGATGTTCAGCTTGATGCGATTGTGGATGTCCTGGAGAAGCTGAAAACGGCTTCTAGTTCATGAATGGTAGAAAATAGGTAAATCCGTCCGAATATTGTGCTGCGGACTAATATTCAGGCGGAATTTACTTTAAGAAAAATAAAAATAAATTTTAATATTTGTATTTATTTTGTGATGCTATGGCTGGCATCCATACGCTTTCAAAATAAAGATTATAGGAGGAGAACGTTATGGGATTTTTTAGCAAATTGTTTAAGGGACCGGAAATCGACATGGAAAAGAGCAATGCAAATGCAAAGAAAATGCGTGTTTTATTTAATCATGTTGTAACAGATGGGGACAATTATAGGCTGATTTTCGGCTATACCGAGGATGTCAGTCGTTTCAATTATGGATTTGTTCATGGAAGCAAAACAAAAATCGGAAATTTAATTGTTGGCTGGAATGAGGCCAGCAAAACAATCGTGGTCGTTCCCACAGTTCCCGATCTTTCTGGCTGTGGTGACCCGACCTACTACCGCCGCTCTGAAATTTTAAAAGCTTACCGTAATAAGTACCCTACAGATGCTTTTATCATTTATCCGGACAGAAAGGGGTATATTGGCATCAATGCCTATGATTGGCTGGAAGATGAAAAGCTATACGTCTATGTGTCTCAGGACGATGAGCTGGCTGCTTTTACTGACTTCTTTATGAATACATTTGCAACAAAGTGAGGTGAAAAATGCCTTTGGGAGAAATGGGAGCATTCTTATTGTTTCTTGCAGTAATATTTGTATTTGGTAATCTGTGGTTCCATTTTGTAGAAACAATATTAAGGTGGATCAAAAAGCTATTTATGGGTCATAAAAATCCTCCGATGTGGCATAGATTCCCCGTATATAAGGATGAGAATGATTGATACAAACGAAATTAGGACCTTGATGGGCCAATAGTAACATTCAGGCATTTTATTAAGAGATATATAAAAGCGCAAAGTCAGCTCTGTTGCAATACTGGCCTTGCGCTTTTCTCATAGGACAACCTGAAACTTGCATAGAAATATGTGGAAGGAGGTGTATGTTCTGTGAGCAGTCTAAATGTTGCGGCGCTTTCGAGCGTGGATATTCAAAAGATAAAAAAGGAAGAGTTGACTGATATAAGAAGCATAAAGCTTGATCCAAGTGTTCCTCAGGATCTCCGGGCAGTCTATGTATTGAAGGAAATGGGAAATCCTTATTGTTTCCGCGTGGGCGACTTGGGCGTAAAGTTGGAGTTTTTGGACAGCGCCCCATCTTTGCAGGATGCCCTTTCCGATTTCTTTCAGCGCAAAAAGAGCGGCCTATAACTTCCCACCCTATCTGCTGGACACTTTGTCCAGAGGCGGAGGCATCCTTGATGGGGCCCCTGAACAAAGTTACAATATAGGTGTAATGTGATAGGGAAGGAGGCTATCATGGCACGGAGAAGCCGGGCTGTTGTTGAAACTGTTAAAGCAAAATTCCGGGTATGGAGAATTGCAATCTATATCCGACTTTCTAAAGAGGATGCGCGTTGTCTTGACGAGTCCGAAAGCGTAACAAACCAGCGGCAGATTATTGAAGATCATATTGCCGGATTTAATGACGGTGACGAGTATATTATTGTTGACGAGTATGTGGACGACGGTATTTCCGGCACAACGGATGACGAGCGGGATGATTTCCAGCGGATGCTGGCTGACATTAAGCGGGGGCGTGTAAACTGTGTGATCGTGAAAGACCTTGCACGTTCTTTCCGAAACTACAGTGATCAGGGCTATTATCTGGACGACTGGTTCCCCCGGTACAATGTCCGCTTTATCTCTCTGTATCACCAGCCGCTGGACAGCTACAGAGAACCGCAGAATATGCGGAGCATCGCCGTTCCAATCCAGGGTGTTCTCAACGAAAACCACTGTGCGGAAACCTCTGACAAGGTACGCGAGGTGTTTGATATGAAGCGCCGCAACGGTGCGCACATCGGCTCCTTTGCCGCTTATGGATATATCAAAGACCCCAACGACAAAAACGCGCTTGTGGTTGACGAAGAGGCCGCCGCCGTTGTCCGGGATATTTTCAATATGTTTCTGGACGGTATGAGCAAAAACGCCATTGTCCATTTTCTGAACGATCACGGGATATTAAGCCCCGCCGCTTACAAGCGGGAGCGCCTGGGGCTGAAATACCAAAATCCCAGCGTTGATCCTGCTAAACCGTCTTTATGGTGTGCACAGTCCATCACTACCATATTGAAAAACCGTATGTATTGCGGAGATATGGTGCAGGGGCGCTATCGCATGAAAAGCTACAAGGTACACGTTCAAGAAGTTGTCCCGGAGGACGAGTGGTATATCGTAGAAAATACCCATGAGGCAATCATTGACCGGGAAACCTTTGAAAAGGTACAGCGGCTCCTGATCCGGGACACTCGTACGGGCCCCCAGCAGAAAAAGCTGTATCTATTCAGCGGCTTTTTAAAATGTGCTGACTGTGGCAAGGCTATGACCCGGAGCAAAGTCGGAAATGTGGTGTACTATTACTGCCGTACTTATAAAGACCAGTCGAAAACGGCTTGTACCAAACACACCATCAAGCATGACCGTTTGGAAGCTGCTGTCCTCTACGCAATTCAACAACAGGTCTATCTGGCTGTCGATTACACAAAGACCATTGAACGGATCAACCGGGCCCCGCTGGTAAAAAGCCAGTCCAAAAAGCTGATGGATGCCATTGAACAAAAGGAACGGGAACTTGCTAAAATTACCCGTTACAAGCAGGCTATTTACCAGGACTGGAAAGACGGCGAGATTTCTCATTCTGACTATCGTCACATGAAAGAGGACTATGAGCGGCAGGCAGAGGCCCTGGATGAAGTCATTGGAAAGCTCCGGGCGGAGCAGGCGGAACTGGAAAACGGCATTGACACCGAAAACCCGTTCTTGACTGCGTTCCGGCAGTATCAGAACATCGACAAGCTGACGCGGGACATTTTGATTGAATTAGTAGACCATATCAAGATACACGAGGGCGGCTATATCAGCATTGTATTCCGCTTTGCTGACGAGCTCCGCCGTATTCAAGAATTTATCGAGGTCAATACCCATAACGAGGCGGTTTGACAAAAAACCGCATTTTTACAGATAGTCGCCTTTCCTAAATAAACCGTCCCGGTCGGTCCGGTGGGGCCGGTTGTTCCTGTCGGGCCGGTCGCGCCTGTGCTTCCTGTCGGACCGGTAACACCGGCAGGCCCTGTGGGACCGGTTATGCCAGTCGCGCCAGCGGGTCCGGCAGGGCCGGTCGGGCCGGTACAGCAGTGCGGGGGAACCGGTTTCGGCCGCCTCCGGCAGTGTCCGGCCGATATGCAGCAGCAGGGTGGTCTGCCATTCTGTTCTGCCTGTCTTTTTTGCTCTTTCTGTTGTTCCATCCAATCCGGATTCTTTTTTTCTTCCATCTGATCCATTCCTGTTCCTTTCTCATTCCTCATGTCCAAAATAACGTCGATTCTGCAGATAATATGGCGACTGCGGGCGATATCTGCCGGCCCGTTCGTTATATTCCTCCGCCTGTCTGCGGTCTCCGAGCCTGTCAAAACAGATACAGAGCTGGATACAGGGAAGGAATCCGCAGCAGTCCCGTTCCACAAAACCGCCCTCATCAGTCCGTTCGGGCAGAGACAGCGCAGCCTGATACCAGAAAACGGCCGCCTCATATCTGCCCCTGTCCAGAAAATGTTTTCCCAGATCACAGCAGATTTCCGCACGGGGTCTATCCAGCGTCAGCGCGTGCAACAAAGCTTCCAGCGCCTCTTCTTCCCGCCCCTGCCGGTAACGACAACCGGCAAGCAGCCTTAACGCATCAACCCGGTTTACGATCCAGGCGTCCGGATTCTTCAGAAAGCGTTGAAAAACCTTCTCCGCCTCCTCATACCTTTCGTGAAAATACAGCTCTCTTCCATAATAATATTGCTGTCTTGCATCCGGCTTCCAGCCCTTTGCAAGCTGCCCTTCATAGATTCGAAGATTTCTGCCGCTCTCGCCCGGACCATTCTTTTCATGCCGTATGGGGGCTTCCAGATGAAGAATATTCCCAAAAGGCACGATTATCTCATGCACGGGTCCAATCCAGACGCTGCGCGGACAATTTCTGACAATCCGTTCCCGCTCATAAATGAAAACAGGATTACCGGCTTCATCAAAGGCTGTCTGATAGGGAAGCATAATCACATCGGTTTTCGGATCCATCCGCTCTTTTTTCTCTGCCAGAAGGCGCAGGGAGCTTTCCGGGAGAACGTCATCTGCATCCATCCACATCAGGTAGTCTCCCGATGCCCGGGCAAAAGAAAAATTTCTTGCGGCTGCGAAGTCATCCCCCCATTGAAAATCATAAATCTGATCCGTAAATCGTTCCGCGGTTTGTTTCGTCCCGTCTTCCGATCCCGTATCCACAATGATAATTTCATCCACCAGCTCTCTCACGCTGTTCAGACAGCGTTCCAGCACATCTTCTTCATTTTTTACGATCATGCACAGGCTCCAGGACGACATTTTTTTCTCCGTCATTTCAAAATCCATGAGAATCTGACATTCTTCTCTGTATTCTATGCTTTTTTTGCGGAAAGGGTTCTGCATATTCCATGTTTCTTTTCTGTTTGATTTTCGGACCGGCAGATTTCTTCACAAAAGGAAATTTTACTATTGTGTATTTTTATGCATCAGGTTACAATGTTAATGCATTTTGCGAAAAATCGCCTGATAAATATATTGTAGTAGGAGGAGATATGTAGTTATGTCTGCGAAAAACAAAAAGGGGCAGACCGTTTCGGCCAAAAAGGATCTGACAAAGCTGAAAACGCCCCATACTTATGCAATTATTTTTTTTGTTGTCCTTTTCTGCTGGATTCTGACCTTTCTGATTCCGGCCGGAAAATTCAGCACCCATACCATTGAGTATACGGATGCCAACGGGGAAACCGCCTCAAGGACGGTCCTGATGGCGGATACCTTCCGTTACAGTTACCGTCTGAATACGGATTTCGTGGCAGATGCGCTTGGCAGGATCAGCCTGGATCAGGCTCTGATGGAAGAGCTTGATGTGGATCCGGAGGCTCTGAGCGCTCTCATGCAGACGGATTCCTCCGCATGGGTCCAGGAGGATCTGGATGCTGTCGGCATCAGCGATGATGAAATGTACTCCCTGTATGGGGAAGCTTTTTACGATACCAGCAGGAAGCTTCACAAGGTTGCCAACGTTTGGGGAACGGAGGACTTCGGAGGTTTCGGTTTCCTGAACTATGTTTTTGAAGGCCTTGTGAGCGGCGACCGCTCCGGTTCTGCCGTTGGAATCTGCGCCCTGATTCTGGTTGTGGGCGGCGCTTTCGGCATCATCATGAAAACCGGGGCCATCGATGCGGGAATCTATGCGTTTATCAAAAAAACCAGGGGCCTGGAGCGTCTGGCTCTTCCGCTTCTCTTTCTCCTGTTTTCCCTTGGCGGCGCCACCTTCGGCATGGCGGAGGAATGCATCCCCTTCGCCATGATCATGGTTCCCTTTGTCATCGCCCTCGGTTATGACTCCATTGTGGCGGTAACCGTGACCTATGTGGCATCTCAGGTCGGGAATGCGGTATCCTGGATGAGCCCCTTCTCAGTTGCAGTGGCTCAGGGAATCGCCGGGGTTCCCGTGCTTTCCGGCGCCACCTTCCGCCTGGTGATGTGGGTGGTCGTATCCCTGGCCGCAGATGCCTTCATGATGGTATATGCGGAACGGGTCCGCAAAAACCCTCAGAAATCTGTGGTCTATGCAGAAGATTCCCACTTCCGCAGCCGGATGAATTCCGTAAGCGAAGAGGAAAAAGAATTTACCCTCGGCCATAAACTGATTCTTCTGGAAATGCTGGCGGTTCTGATCTGGATCATCTGGGGCGTCACACAGAGGGGCTTCTATATCCCGGAAATCGCTTCCCAGTTCTTTGTCATGGGCTTTGCAGCCGGCGTCACCGCCATCATATTCCATCTCAACGGCATGACCATCAATGGAATGGCCTCCGCTTTTCAGGGCGGCGTTTCCGATCTGGCCGGTACAGCGGTTGTGGTGGGCATGGCGAAGGGAATTCTCCTGGTTCTGGGCGGTTCTGAAGCGGATGTTCCTTCCACTCTGAACACCGTTTTGTACGGAATCGGAACCCTTCTGGATGGCGTTCCCGCATTCATAGGCGCATGGGCCATGTACATTTTCCAGAGCCTGTTCAATCTGGTCGTAACCTCCAATTCCGGCCAGGCGGCTCTGACCATGCCGATCATGGCGCCCCTTTCCGATCTGGTGGGCGTTCCCCGGCAGATTGCTGTTCTCGCCTACCAGCTTGGCGCGGGCTTCGTTGACGCGTTTACGCCTGTGTCCGCCAGCCTGATCGGCGTGCTCGGCGTTGCCGGAATCGAATGGGGCAAATGGGCAAAATTCCAGATCAAAATGCAGGCATTTTTCTTCCTCATGGGCACGATCATCATCGCGGTCGCAGTGGCAATTAATTTCCACTAAACCCATGCAGGCGGCGCCGGCTGTCTCCTTATGACCGGCGTATAACGGAAAACAGATTCAGACAGGAAAGCAGGAGCAGATATGGCAATGGTTATGATCCTCAGAAACGCCGAAGTTTATCAGCCGGAATATGCCGGGAAAAAGGATATTCTCATCCTTGGCAGAACGATTGCCGCCGTCGGGGAAAATCTGAAGGCGGATTTCGGCGGAAGCCTTGAAGTTATGGAAATCAATGCGGAAGGCATGGCCGCTGTTCCGGGCTTTATTGACAGCCATGAACACATTCTCGGAGGCGGAGGGGAAGGCGGCTTCCACACCAGGACTCCGGAGGCCTCTCTGGGGGACCTGACCCGGAACGGAATCACCACCGTGGTCGGCTGCATCGGTACGGACGGCATCGCAAGAGACGCCGCCGCCCTGCTGGCCAAGGCCCATGCGCTTGAGGAAGAAGGGGTCACCGCATACGCCTATACCGGCTCCTATCAGGTTCCGGTCCACACCCTGACCGGCAGTCTGATGAAGGATATTATGATGCTGGATAAGGTGATCGGCGTGGGAGAAATCGCCATTTCCGATCACCGCTCCTCCCAGCCCACCTTTGAAGAGTTTGCCCGGATCGCGTCGGATGCCAGGGTGGCGGGTATGCTGTCCGGGAAAGCAGGAATCGTAAACGTCCATCTGGGGGACAGCCCCCGCAAAATTGATCTCATCCAGCGGGTGATCCACGAAACCGAGATTCCCGCTTCTCAGTTCCTTCCCACCCACGTAAACAGAAATGCGGACCTGTTCCAGGCCTGCCTGGAGTTTGCGAAGGAAGGAGGAAGCATTGACTTCACAGGAAATGAAGACATCGACTATTGGGAAACGGTCAGCGATGAAATCCGTGTCTGCAAAGGGATTCGCCGTCTTCTGGATCTGGGAATCTCCAGCGACCGCTTCACCATTTCCTCCGACGGCCAGGGCAGTCTGCCCATCTTCGACGAAAAGGGGCAGTATCAGGGAATCGGCATCGGAAAGGCCTCCTGCCTTCTGAAGGAAATCCGGGAATGCGTACAGCAGGAAGGAATCCCTCTGGAAATCGCCATTAAGGGAATCACATCCAATCCCGCTTCTATTTTAAAACTTTCTTCCAAGGGCCGGCTTCGGGCGGGTTTTGATGCCGACATCTGTCTTCTGGATGAGAGTACCCTTGCTCTGCATACCGTAATCGCGAAAGGCCGGATTATGGTATACGGTGGAAAGCAGCAGGTATTCGGCACCTTTGAGCGGTCATAAAAAGCAGAAAAAAGTCCGGAAGACCTTTTTGTCAGGTTTTCCGGACTTTTCAATCTGTATCTTTCTGAGATTATTCAGCAACGGTCTCGGTAGCGGTCTCAGTTGCTGCTTCCGTAGTAGCTTCCTCAGTGGTAGCTTCTTCGGTCGTGGTCTCTTCGGTAGCTGCCTCAGTGGTAGCTTCCTCAGTCGTGGTCTCCTCGGTAGCTGCTTCGGTGGTGGTCTCTTCGGTAGCTGCCTCGGTGGTAGCCTCTACAGTGCTCTCCACAACGCTGGACTCAACTTCGCTGCTCTCTACAGCTGCGCTGGACTCAACGGTAGCTGCTACAGTGGACTCCTCAGTCGTGGTGGTTTCGGTGGATCCGCATGCAACCATCATTGCGGACGTAAGAACTGCTGCTGTTAAAACTGCTACAATCTTTTTCTTCATAATAGAACTCCTCCTTACTTACAGCTCTCCGGCTCCATTCAAAATTGGAACCGGAGCTTTATTACGAGGTAGAGAATAGCACGTTTTTCTCCCAATGTAAAGAGTTTTTATAATTTTTTTTAACAAATTATGAATTTCATAAGGTTTTGTTCACAATTCGTTCACATTCATCGTATTTTCCCCTAAAACCCCTTTTTTTATGGCGGTTTGCCACGCTTTGTGTTAAACTCTGCATAAAAAGAACCCCTGTTTTTCAGGGGCAGCAACGGAGGTATCCCCTATGTCATCTTTTCTTCTGGAATGCTGTGTGGATTCCGTCGAATCCGCATGCAATGCCGTCCAGGGCGGCGCTGACCGGCTGGAACTGTGTTCCGGCCTTGTCATCGGCGGAATTACGCCGACCCTTTCCCTTTATGAACAGATCCGCCTGCATACCGATCTTCCCATCCACGCTCTCATCCGGCCGCGCTTCGGCGATTTCCTCTACAGCCCGGAAGAACTGTCCGTGATGGAACGAGAGATCCGTTCCTTCCGCCGCGCCGGAGCACAGGGCGTGGTGATCGGCTGCCTGACGGCGGACGGCGCGCTTGATCTGGAAGCGATGAAACGCCTTCTGAATGCGGCAGACGGCATGTCCGTCACCCTCCACCGCGCCTTTGATATGTGCAGGGATCCGTTCGAAGCGCTGGATCAGGCAAAGGAACTTGGCATCCGCACCATCCTCACCTCCGGACAGGCAGACGTCTGCATACACGCCATTCCGATGCTCAGCAGGCTCTGCGCGCAGGCGGGCGATTCCCTCACCATTCTGGCAGGCGCCGGAATCAACGAAGAGGCGGTACGTCTTCTTCTCGCCCATACCCCTCTCACCGCTTTCCACATGTCCGGCAAGAAAATTCTGAAAAGCGGCATGCGCTTCCGCAATCCGAACGTATCCATGGGCCTTCCCGGCCTGAGCGAATATGAAATATGGCGGACCGACCCGGAATCCATCCGCGCCGTCCGCCGCCTGCTCCAGTAAAAATTCTTAATCGGCGTCCTATGACGCCTCGCAACCTGAGAAGAATGCCCTCCAGGCATTCTTCGGCATAAAGAAGGGCTGTGGCCCTTCTTTATGCTTCGCAACGCCAGAAAAACGCGCTGTATGGCGGAAGTTCACTTCCGCCTCCAAAGTCATGCTCTCTGCCGGTGATCAGATCCACCGCCATGCCGCAGCCGGCATCGAAATGAGCGGTGTAGGGTTCGCTGTCCGCATTGATAGCGACAAGCACTCTCTCCCCTTCCACTGCACGTTCAAAAATACACTGTTTATTCGTCAGAACCACAGAACGGAAGCCACCGTAATTCAACGCCTTTGACCCCTTTTTCGCTGCGGAGAGCTTTCCGACAAACTCCGTCAGCTCATTTTCCACTGGTTCCTCAAAGCTGGGACGAAGCGCCGGATCGCCGTCGCTCTTATTCCCCTTTGCTCCCCATTCGCTTCCATAGTAAATGCACGGAATTCCCGGCATACCAAACGCGAGCGCATAAATCAGCGGCAGATGCTTTTCATTGGTCAGAATGCTCGCCACACGGCTCACATCATGATTATCCACAAAGGTCATCAGATGCAGGCCCTTGTATAAGGTCCATCCCTCCGGCCCGAACTGCCGCAGCAGGGAATGGTTGATCTCAAACAGATTCATGCTGTTAAAGCTGGAATACAGGCCCTTATAGCATTCGTAGTTGGTGCAGGAATGCAGCATCTGGTCGTTCACCAGCGTCTTATAATCTCCATGGAGAATCTCACCCACCAGGAAGAAATCCTTCTTCAGCCCGTCGCAGAAGCTGCGTAGCCTGCGCACAAAATCATGATCCAGCAGATAAGCCACATCCAGACGCAGTCCGTCAATATCGAAGGTTTCCACCCAGAAACGGACGCTCTCCAGAATATGGTTCACCACCTCTTCATTTTTCAGATTCAGCTTCACCAGATCGTAATTGCCTTCCCAGCCCTCGTACCACAGACCGTCGTTGTAGTTGGAATTTCCGCCCAGATTAATATGAAACCAGTTCAGATAAGGAGAGTTCTCCCGGTTTTTCAACACGTCCTGAAAGGCCCAGAAGCCTCTTCCCACATGGTTGAACACACCGTCCAGCACCACGCGGATTCCGGCCTCATGCAGGCTCCTGCACACCTCTGCAAAATCCTCGTTGCTTCCAAGCCTGCAGTCAATTTTTCTGAAATCTCTTGTATTATAACCGTGGGTATCAGATTCAAATACCGGTGAAAAATAGATCGCATCCGCGCCGATTCCCCTGATATGGGGAATCCACTCCTTTACCTTCAAAATACGGGACTTTTCCACACCATCATTTTCAAACGGCGCCCCGCAGAAGCCCAACGGATAGATCTGATAAAATACGCTTTCATATGCCCACATTTTATATATCCTCTTTTCCTGCCGCCATGACGGCATTATTCTAAAATAGACACTGCGCAATCATTATACCACGCGCGCAGAGGGGAAAGCGACGCCGAAGGCGGCATTTTCCTCTCAAGCCGGGGATTGACGGTATAATCCCCGCACAGCGGGGCGGCACGATACAATCGTGCCGGATTGCGCTTCGCGCAATCATTATACCACGCGCGCAGGGACTGCGTCACTCTTTTTCTGGCGGACGAGTAAACTGTAACGAAATAGCTATCCACATTTCCCCCTGTCCCTTTATCCACACCCTGAATCCTGTGGATAAGCGGCAAAAGTTTTCCACAAAACGGCGAAAATATGATTGACCAGTTCAGTTCCATATTCTCCTTTTTCCCCTTTGTGTGAAAATGTGGAAAACCCTCTGGTCCCGCTGTCTGCCTGCTCTTTCGGTCAAAGTAATCCCCAATTTCCACATACTTATCCACAATCCATCCAGTCAATCACGGCCTGTCCACCATCGGTTTCAACAAAAAGCCCCAATTTCTTCTCAAAAACTCCTTTTCTCACACACTTATCCACAAGTCTTCTTTTTACAGCCACTCATCCCAGAACCGTTCCACTCTGCCTGCAATCCGGTCTACGGTAACGGCCTCATATTCCACCCACTCCCTGGGGAACAGCCGCTGATAGGAGCCCGTGAGGAAACGGTCGTCCAGAAGCACTACGATTCCCACATCCTCCGCCGTGCGGATCACCCGCCCTGCCGCCTGCAGAACCTTGTTCATTCCCGGATACCGGTAGGCATAATCGAATCCGTTTTTTCCCATCCCGTCAAAATACCGCTTTAAAATCTCCCGTTCGGTGCATACCTGAGGCAGTCCGGTTCCCACGATGACTGCACCGATCAGGCTGTCCTTTTTCAGATCGATTCCCTCGCTGAAAATTCCTCCCATCACGCAAAAACCCAGCAGGCTTCTGTCCTCCTCCTGTTCCACCTCCATGTGGATCATTTCTTCCAGTTCACACTCCCTGTTCCCCTCAAACCTCCCGAGGAAATATTCCCGGTCCTCCTCGGTCATATAGTCCTCCTGGATCAGGCACTCCTCCTGTTCCTCATCCAGAAAGCATTCTTCATAAATCTCATAAACATTCTGCAGAAAGGCGTGGGACGGGAAAAAAATCAGATAATTACCATGCCGCTGTCCCGTGATTTCATGCAGATAGCGGGCGATGTTATAGTATTCCTGCCTTCCCCGCCTGGTATAACGGCTCGTCACATCCCTTCCGATAAAAAGCCCTTTCCGGCGCGGATCAAAGGAGGATTGGGCATAAACCTCATAATCCTCTCCGTCACCGCCAAGCAGCCCCTTATAATACTGGATGGGAAGAAAGGTGGCGGAAAAGAGAACCGTGCTTGCCGCCCGGTCCATACACTCCTTCAGATTGACCGAAGGATTGACACAGAACAGCTTCAGCAGAAATTCCCCGTTTTCTCCCAGGAGTTCCGTATAGACCACATAGTTGTCGTCCAGCCTGTCATAGATATCCAGAAAATGGGTCAGAAGGAAATAGAATTCCAGAATTTCTTCCCGTACCGGGCTCTCGTCATGCTCCTCCAGCCAGCTTCCCATGGTCTCTGAAAGCCGCTCTACTCCGTTCACCAGGTCGTCGATTTCCTTAACGGGTATCACCCGGAAGCCTTCGCATTCCCGTTTCAGGGCGAGCAGAGCCGTATTGCACTTTTCCAGCTGCCGCTCCAGCTTTCTGTCATATTCCTTCACCATCCGCTTCAGCGCAAGGAAATCCTCCTTTACCAGAACGGCGCTGTACATCTCCCGCCCACGCTCCACCAGATTGTGTGCCTCATCGATCAGAAACAGATACGGTCCGCCCGCTCCCTGCGTCTGACTCCCTTCTCCGAAAAAACGCTTCAGATAAACATGGGGATCGAACACATAATTATAATCACAGATGATCCCGTCGGAAAACAGGCTCATATCCAGACTCAGTTCAAAGGGACAGACCTGGTACCTGCGCGCATATTCCTCGATGGTCTCCCGGTGATAATGATCCTCATGCAGCAGGAGGTCATACATGGCCTCGTTGATCCGGTCATAATGCCCCTTTGCAAAGGGGCAGGCAGCCGGGTTACAGTCCGCCTCCTCCAGGAAGCAGATCTTGTCCTTCGCCGTCAGGATGACGGTTTTCATACGCAGTCCCTTCCCCCGCAGAAGCTGGAAGGTGTTGTCCGCCACCGTTCTTGTAATGGTTTTCGCCGTCAGATAAAAAATGCGCTCCGCTTTTCCCTCGCCCACGGCCTTCACCGCCGGGAAAACCGTGGAGAGCGTCTTTCCCACTCCCGTGGGAGCTTCAATGAACAGCTTCTTCCCCCTCACAATGCTCCGGTACACGTATCCGGCAAGCTCCTTCTGTCCTTCTCTGTACGCATAGGGAAAAACGAGCGCCCTGATCGAATCCGTGCGGATTTGCTGCCATTCATATCCGAAATCCGCCCACTTTTTGTACTCCTCCAGCAGGCTGAAAAACCATTCCTCCAGCTCCCTTACGGAATACTCCTGCGTAAAATAGCGAAGCTCCTCCGTCTCCATATTGCAGTAGGTCATCCGAACCTTCATCCGCTCCCGGTTCTGCCCTGCCGCATACATATAGGCATAGCACTTCGCCTGTGCCAGATGCACGGGCACAGGCTCCTTCATCTTCTCCAGATCCCGGTAGGTTCCCTTGATCTCATCTATGGTCACGGCTTCCGACAGCGCGCTGTCCCCATGGATCACGCCGTCCGCGCGTCCCTCCACCACCAGAGCATAGGAGGGCGTTTCATACACATAGCGGAGCGTCACCTCCGCCTGATAATCCGCTCCCATCCGCCTCTGGATCATCCGGTGGATACGCCCGCCTTCCGCCATCGCATTGTCGGGCGATGTTCTTCTTCTGTTATCGATATCCCCGCTGCGCAGAATGAATTCCACCAGAGCGCGTACCGAAATCCTGATCTCCATCCGACTGCCTCCTTCCGGCACGAATGTCCTTCGTGCGGCTTCCATCCCCTTCTGGCGGCGGAAACCGGGACCCGTAATTTTCTGTATTTATAATACTATCATTTCCGTTGACCGTGTACAACTTCTTTTCGAATAAACGTTCTGGAAAATCTCCTCCTAAGCTGCCCTCTTAAGAAATACACGCAGCCGGACGCGCTTCTTAAACGGAAAGAGGACGGCTGCGCCGTCCTCTTCACATTCTGCGTAGGAATCATCCCGCAAGGGAAAATTGTTTTACATATCCGTCAAATTCCTCACTGTAGCCGTGGCAGGCCACCGTCAGCACCCGGTTCAGATCCAGTCCCAAAACCCCCAGGATCGACTTCGCATCCACCACATAGCTGTTGTAGGAAATATCAATGTCAAAATCACAGTTTGAGGCGGCGCGGACGAAATCCTTTACTTCATTGGGCCTCAACATGATTCTGTACTGAAAGAATCCATTTCCACTCGTCGTCACAATATTTCACATCCTTTCCAAAATCGCTCCTGCAAAGAGACAGGAGCAGAAAACTGTTTTTCCGAATTTAGATATTATACCCGAAAAGCCTGAAATGTAAAGTCCGCATTTTCCCACATAGTTGCCCTGCCATCCGCATTTTTGAGGCATTTTGTCCTGCCTCCTTTCAGAAATTGTCTCCTTTTTTGGAAGAAAAGCGCAGTTTATTCTTTTCTTCCTTCTTCGGGAAAACACAATTTTTCTCTATTTTCCGCCAAATTCCACCATATATTCTTGAAATCTGTACGGAAGCATCTGGCGCTGAAGCGTCCGGTTTTCCCTTTCCTTTATCATTATCTTACGGCAGAAGAACCGGAAAAGTTCCTGCATCTGAAGCTCTGTATCCGTAAATTCCAGATCCTTTTTTTCCGGTCCGTCCTGGGAATGTGCCAGGAACCACTCCTTATGGGCCGGATGAACGCCATAGATTCTTCTGTTTTCATCCAGGATCACAAAATTCTCTCCCGGAAAACGATCCGCGAAATGGGGCATCATATGGGCCAGCACGTTATTCTTTGGTCCGATCTGTGCAAACAGAAGACCGTCTGAGGTTTCCGAAAAACGCAGAAAGCCCAGCAGATGATGGGATTCGTTTCCTGCAGCGCGGGAAAGCTCAAAGGCGCGCGCCACATACGGATTTCCCAGATGCTCCATCAGTCCGCCCTTCACTCTGCCGGAAAGCCCCTCCACAACGGTCCGGTACACAGCCTGTCCCTTATCCGGCTGCCAGGAGGAAAGCGCCAGACAGAGCTGTTCAAAGCACTCTTCTCCAAACCTTCTGCGAAGAGTGCGCGCCACCTTTTCGGCCTTTTCCATATCCGGGACCACCTTCCTGTAATCGGAAAACAGGCAGAGCTCCCCATCTTCTCCCGCCTGGATCACCGTATGGGCCGGATCGCATTTTCTCTCATATGCCTCATAGATTCCCGTAAAAATTCCTTCCTGCGTATCCTCACAGACAAGGATCTGATTCCATTCCATTTCCACGCATCCTTTCCGGCCCGAAATTCACGTCGTCAAACAAAGAAAGCTGCCTGTAGGTGACGCCTTCCGTTCCCAGAAGATATCCCGCCTCCAGTTCCCTTTCCCGCCTGGTCCTGCCCTGTCCGCCAATCAGCTCCCTCGCAATGCTGTCCTCATTCAACCGGACCGGGTACAGCATCCTGCCCCCGCAGGTGATGAAATACAGGGCCCTCTTCAATACCACGCCCATTTTCTTCAGATCCTCAAATCTGAGAGGGCCGTTTCTTCTGGCTCCTACGATACGTCTTGCGCTCTTCACACCAATCCCCGGTACCCGCAGGAGAATCTGATAGTCTGCCCGGCATACCTCTACGGGAAAGCACTCCAGGTGCCGCAGCGCCCAGTCCGCCTTGGGGTCCAGAAGCACATTGAAATTCGGCTTCTTCTCATCCAGAAGCTCTTCCGCCCGAAAACCGTAAAACCGAAGCAGCCAGTCGGCCTGATACAGCCTGTGCTCCCGCAGCAGCGGAGGCCCGCCCGGAAGCGCTGGAAGCTCCTTATCCTCATTCACCGCCACAAAGGCCGAATAGAAAACACGCTTCAGGCTGAATTTATCATAAAGGGACTGGGCCACCGACATGATCTGGTAGTCCGTTTCCGGCGTCGCCCCAATGATCATCTGCGTGGACTGCCCTGCGGGAACAAAGGAAGGGGCATTCCGGTATACGGCCAGCTCCTGCTTATTCTGCGTGATTCCGTTCTGAATCTGGCGCATGGGCATCAGGATGTTCTTCCTGTGCTTGTTCGGTGCAAGTTTCCGCAGGCCCTCTGCCGTCGGCAGCTCCAGATTCACGCTCATCCGGTCCGCCAGAAAGCCCGTCCTTCTCACCAGCTCCGGGTCCGCCCCCGGAATCGCCTTCACATGGATATAACCCTGAAAATGATACTCCTTCCTCAGCCGGTACAGCGTGGCATACAGAAGTTCCATCGTATAATCCGGGCTGTACAGGATGCCGGAACTTAAAAAAAGTCCCTCGATATAGTTCCTCCGATAGAATTCAATGGTCAGCCTGCATACTTCGTCCGGCGTAAACGATGCCCGCGGCACGTCGTTACTGCGCCGGTTGATACAGTATTTACAGTCATAAATGCACTCATTGGTGAACAGAATCTTCAGCAGGCTGATACAGCGTCCGTCCCCCGAAAAGCTGTGGCAGATGCCCGCGCTTATGGCATTCCCGATTCCCTTCCCATCACCCCGCCTGTCGCTCCCGCTGCTCGTACAGGCCACGTCATATTTCGCCGCGTCCGTCAGAATCCCAAGCTTTTCCATGATGTTCCTGTGGCCGTCACCGATCCTGTAGTCCATAATTTCCTTCTTCCCTGTCGCCGCTGTCCGCCCGGCATTGCCGAACGTTTGTTCTTTTATTATTATAGTACATATGTTCGATTATAGCAAGAGAAAATAATCGGATTTTGCAAAAAAAGGAAGGCTTAAACAGCCTTCCGTCTCTGATTCCCGATCCGGGCCGGTGCAGAAACCGCCCCCTGTATCCATTCCCTGTTTTCTCTCCACCCGGGCGTTCTTTCTCTGAGCGTTTTCCCATACGCCTGAAGCACCCTCTCTCCGAACCGCTGTGCACTGTACTCCATCCCCGTCCGTATGGCCCTCGCGCCGAACAGGTCCCTCCTTCCCGGATCCTGCGCGAGCAGACGGCAGCACAGAGAAAAATCCATCCAGTTTTCATAGACGCAGCCGTTCAGCCCATCCATGACGATTCCCTCAACACATTCATCCTTTCTGCATATCACGGGAAGTCCCGCGCTGAGCGCTTCCAGATAGGTGATTCCCTGCGTCTCACTCCGGGAGGCGCAGACAAACAGATCTGCCGCCCGGTACCAGGCAGGCGTTTCTTCAAAGGGAATCATTCCGGCAAAGTGAATCCGCTCCCGTCCCTTCTGCTGCCCGGCAAGCGCTTCAAGCGCCTTTCTTTCCGGCCCATCCCCCGCGATCACAAGTTCCATCCCCGGTTCATCCAGCCTGCCGAAAAAGGTGATGAGCTCCTCCAGGTTCTTCTCCTTTGCCAGACGTCCCAGCGCCAGCAGCACTGTCTTTTCCTCTCCGATTCCAAGACTCTGCCGGATCCGGCTTCTCTCCGCCTGCTGCTCCTTCGCACCGCTCCCGCTCCTTATGGGCACGAAACGCTCTGTCCGGATTCCTGTGGGAATCACCTCCATGGGCCTGTCCACCCCATAGCCCGCCAGCAGACCGGCCACCTTCTTCGTCGGCACAATCACCCGGTCCGTCCGTTCCAGAATAAAGCGGGAAAAAAGTGCGGCCGCCTGCTTTCCCCATGGCCTTCCCGCACTGAAATAATGGGTATAATCCTCATAAACCGTATGATAGGTATGCACGATGGGAATCCGGAGTTTCTCTCCGATCCACTTTGCGATCAGAAAGCTGCTGAATTCGCACTGGGAATGAATCAGATCCGGCCTCCAGGAAAGGATCTCACCGACTCCCCGGCAAGGCGGACACACCGCACGGGCGCCCGGATAAATCCGCGAAGCGTTCACCGAAGGCAGATAATATACATCTCCGTCCCGGTATGCGTGACCGTTTCCCGAAAGCGTCACCACCCGGACCCTGCAGCCCAGCCCTTCCAGCTGCTCCTTCAGCGTGACCACGCTGGTTACCACACCGTTGATTACCGGTTTATACCAGTCGGTTGTAATTAAAATTTTCATACCTTCCATATCTGAACCCCTCCAATTCTCCATAGATTTCTTCCAGTGCACAGCCAATGTGCTCGATGCTGTTTTTCTGTACCACCAGATAAGCCTCCTGCGTCAGGTCAGGAAACTTTCCTTCCAGAATTCCCTCAAGAAAGAAGGCGAATTCCTCCTGATTCTTTCCCTTATACACACACTTTTTTTGCTCCAGCCACCCTTCATACACCGGAATATCCCTTACCAGAATCGGAAGGCGCATCGCCATCGCCTCCAGCATTACGATTCCCTCCGTTTCCTCTCTTGTCGGAAAGAAAAACAGATCGCTTCCACTGTAGGCGTCCAGAAGGGCCTGCCTGTCCGCATATCCCGGGAAAAACAGATTGGAAAGCTTTCGGGACATCCGTCTGATCGCCCGTCTCACTCTCCCGGTCATGAGTGCAGGCGGCGTATAGCCGAACCACACAAACTGATATTGTGGAAACCGTTCCGCCATATCCATGAAATCCAGAATCCCCTTGCGTTCCATATAATGTCCCACGCTCATCACGATTTTCTGCGAAGGAGAAAAACCATAGCGCTTACGGAACCGTTCCCCGCCCTGCTCATCACGCCGGAACACTTTCAGGTCAATCCCGTTGGAAAGCGCTGTAACCGGCGCATGAAGGCGGCATGCTTCCAGAAGCCTTCTGGAATAGGGGGTTGGCGTAATCACCAGGTCTGCGCTGGAATAGCATTTTTCAATCCACCTGCGAAACAGCCCCGCCGCCGCATTAGAACCTGGAAAGGAATTCCGAAAATCCTCCATGGTGGAATGTCCATAATAGATCACCGTCTTTCCCGCCGCCCTGGCGCGCAGGCTCATCCAGAGAGAATCCGGAAACACCGTATTCAAATGCACAATGTCGTAATCCTCCTTCGGATCAAGTGTATATCGAATTCCGGCCGATTCCAGCGCTCTTCTCTGATGTTCCAGCGCATGTCCCACGCCGCTTCGTCCTACCAGCTTCCTTCCACCCTGATATAAAAGCACCTTCATACTTACCTCTCTTCCTTTTCCGGTACAAGCTGAATCCGCCCCGCAAACAGTCATTTATCCTGCCAGTCTGAGAATCTGATCGAAGATGACCGTAAGGCCCAGAGAATATATCGCAATGGAAAGCGGTTTGCCAAGCAGAATAATCATGAGAAATTTCCGGAACCGCATTCTTGTCACTCCCGCAAGGAAGCAGAGCAGATCATCCGGGGCTGCGGGGAAAAAAATGGCCGCTGCAAACAGTCTGTCGAACACACCGTTTTCCATCCACTTCAAATACCGGCCGATCTTGTGGCTGCCTGCCGCCCGCTCCACAGCAGGCATGCCGAACCTTCTCGCAATCTGAAAAGCCAGCACGGAACCGATGCAGATTCCCACATAATTATATAGAAATCCCCAGACCGGTCCAAACAGCAGAACTCCTGCCAGACAGGAAATTCCTCCCGGCATAATCGGTATCACCACCTGCACCACCTGAAGCGCCACAAACACAAAAGGTCCCCACATACCCAGTCCTGAAAGAAACTGCGCCATCGCTTCCTCCGATGTGAACAGTCCGTTTCTTATCCCGTATACGAAAAACACCGCACAGGCCGCAAGCCCTGCCGCCGTAAGGATGAGCGTTCCCTTGCCTCTTTCCATTGATTTCTCCATTACCATTGTCCTTCTTTCCTGCCGTCTGTATCAGGCATCCCTGCCTGTCCGCCTGATGAAATCATATTAACCGTCAAACCTTAAAATACCGCCTTCAAAAATCGAAATTTTTCTTAAACTTTTCCATAAAAAAAGAAACCGGAAATCCAAAATGGATTCCGGCTCCCACCTTTTTATTCACAGCATATATCGTTCCATTGCTATGGCAGCCCCGTCATGGTCACAGTCCGGAACCGTCACGGCTGCCGCCGCACTGATGGCGGCTGCCGCGTTCTCCATCGCCACGGCAAGCCCTGCCAATTGCAGAAGCTCCCTGTCGTTCTCGCCATCCCCAACCGCAGCGGTTTTAGACAGCGGCAGCCCCAGATACCCGCACAGAAGCTTCAGTCCTGTTCCCTTATTCACATCCTTTCCGGTGATCTCCAGATTTCCGGAAGCGGACACCGCCAGGGTAACGGGAAGGGTGCGGATCCGTTCCAGCACTCTGCCGCATGCCTGCGCCCTTCTGCGCAGCCCGTCCTGCGCTTTTCGCTTTCCTGGCGGGAAAAACAGTGCGATCTTTTCCACCTCCAGCGGCCTGTCCCGGTAGAAGGAAAACAGATCCTCTACCCAGACCGCGCTTTTTATAAAGACTGCTCTGTAGCTCTCCAGCCCGAATTCTTCCAGCCGCAAAAAGGTCCTTCTGTCCATAAAAGAACGGTTTCCGATGAAAAAGGCTGCCAGCACATCTTCCTTTTCCACCGCATCCATCACGCGAAGCACCTGCTGCTGCGGCAGGGCTCTGCGGAAAAGATCCTCCCCCGTTTTCAGATCACAGACACAGGCTCCGTTTTCACAGATCAGATACCGCATCTGCGGAAAGCATTCCAGATATTCTTCAAGCTGCGGCCTGCACCGTCCCGTGGCAAAGACCACCTGTTTTCCTCGCGCCAGAATCTCCCGAACGGTAGTCTTTGCGCGCGGCGTAATCCTCTGACCGGAATCCAGAAGGGTTCCGTCCATATCCAGCGCGATCAGCTCATATTTTTTCTCTCTCATTTTTTCCTCAGTTCCTTGACCAGCACCAGACACCGCCGCTTGAGCGAAAGCTTCACCAGCCGGTTTTTATCATAAACGTCATAACCGTTGAAGGTTCCCCTGATTTCATTCAGCTCCACAGGGACCCCTTCCTTCGCCAGCCTGTCCGCATAAGCGTTTCCCTCGTCCCGCAGACAGTCAATCTCAAGCGTCTCCACGTATGCCGGAGGCAGCCCACGCAGGGATTTCGCGCACAGGGGCGCAGCATATCTGGGACGCCCGTTTCCTTCCTCATGCAGATACAGCTTCCACATCTGCCGGTTCAGCCTGGCATTCCAGCCCGGAGAATCCACAAACTGGCGCATGGACCATGAGGTCATCCGATCATCCGTAACCGGGCTGATGAGCATCTGAAAACAGATCTTCGGCCCCTTACGGTCCCTCGCCAGAAGCGTCACTCCTGCTGCCAGCGCGCCGCCCGCGCTGTCTCCCAGCACCGCGATCCGCTCCCTGTCGATCCCCAGCCGTTCTGCGTTCTCCCATACCCAGCACAGCCCGCGGTAGCAGTCCTTCAACGGCTCCGGATAAGGAAGACCCACCCGGTACTGTACCAGCACAACGCGGCAGCCCACCGCTTCCGCATAAACCTGCGCCAGCCTGTGTGTTGCAGGCCTGTCCCTTAATACAAATGCTCCCCCGTGATAGTAAACCAGACAGGGAGCGCTTTCTTTCAGTCCTTCCGGCTCGTAAATGACAATCGGAATCCTCCCGTTTCCCGATACTCTGAGCGTTTTTTTCTTTCTCCGTATCCCCTTTGCCGGCCGCTGCAGCAGGCATCCCGCCTGAAACCAGTTGTTAAACATTCTGATCCTTCCGGGAGTGATAATCAGATTGTTGCTGATGAAGGTTCTGAAGTCAATGCGGCTCCAGATTCCCCCAAGATCCTTCAGATCCTTATCCAGAGAATATTTGATACTTCTGATCCCTTTTCGCATCCTTCCTCACAATCTGCCGGACGGACGCAGACAGCCTCAGCCTGTGTCCTGATCCGGCCCAGAACTCCATCTCATGCTTCACACGATACGGCTCAAATCCTGACAATAATATACCACATTCCTCCCCTTAAAATCTACCCGTTTTCCCAATTTCACTTCTGTCCGGATATGCGGCATGAAATCTCCCCATTCTGCCTATAATAGTTCCGGAAACACTTCATCCCGGAGGAAATCATGATACAGAAAAAATATGAAAAACGCGTCTTTCTTCTGTCAGGAATCCTTTTCACCATATCTGCCGGAACAGCTCTGCATTTCCTGTTTGACTGGTCCGGCCGTCTGATTCTGGCAGCGCTGATCGCTCCCGTCAACGAATCCGTCTGGGAACACCTGAAGCTGCTTTTCTTTCCCTTCCTCCTCTTCTCCGCTCTGGAAGCCCTGATCCGCCGCCCCGGTCCCGCCTTTTATGCGGCAGGCACCTGCGGCATCCTTGCCGGTCTTGCGTCCATTCCCGTTCTTTTCTATACCTTTACAGGCGTCACGGGAATTCATGCGCTCTGGGCCGACATCCTCATTTTTCTGATCTCCGTCGTTCTGACCTTTTTCCTGCGCTTTTCTCTGGAAAAAAGAATCCGGCCCGGTCGTACCGCTCTCTTTTTCTCCTTTTCCGTACTGATTCTGCTCGTACTGCTTTTCTTCCTGCTGACCTTCTTCCCGCCCGCGTTGCCGCTCTTTCAGGACCCGATGACCGGCGGGTATGGGATGATTGCGCATACAGCAGCGTGATGTCCTGCCTGCATTTGAGCACAAAAATACCACCGGCCGTTTCTGGCAGGCGGCATCCACGATCTGTATCTGCTTAACCGGAAGATGATCGGCGGGTGTACCCCTTCCCGCATTTCTTATGACTTCTAAAAAAACGCCGGAAACCCGCATAAATACTGGGCTTCCGGCCAAAGAAAAATGAAGCACGGGGGATTCGAACCCCCGACAACCTGATTAAAAGTCAGGTGCTCTACCGACTGAGCTAGTGCTCCATGAACCTGTTTAAAAAAAGAACCAGCTTCTACAGCAGATCATTCAAATCCCCTGCAAAAAACTGGGCTAGCTGGATTCGAACCAGCGAATGCAGGAGTCAAAGTCCTGTGCCTTACCGCTTGGCGATAGCCCAAAAAGGTGGATACAGGGATTCGAACCCTGGGCCTCCAGAGCCACAATCTGGCGCGCTAACCAACTGCGCTATACCCACCACAGCGTGCCTGAAGGGATTCGAACCCCCGACCCACGGCTTAGAAGGCCGTTGCTCTATCCAGCTGAGCTAC